>ERZ506742.66-NODE-66-length-70090-cov-10.2119_pt1 | contig 70090 bp, 69 predicted proteins | sample MGYA00512570_ERZ506742 | MGnify/ENA metagenome assembly ERZ506742 | reverse complement strand
TCTGTTCTGCCACTTTACCGTATGTATATCCAATGATGATACGTCCCAGACGTTCTTTCAGGTCGTTGATATCGCTTGCCAGACACAGAACTGCCATGATCTCACTTGCTACGGTGATATCGTAGCCGTCTTCTCTCGGCATACCATTGGTCTTTCCGCCGAGTCCGTCTACGACATTACGAAGCTGACGGTCGTTCATATCTACACAACGTTTCCAGGTGATCTTTCTCGGGTCAATGTTCAGAGCATTTCCCTGGAAGATGTGGTTGTCGATCATGGCTGCCAGCAGGTTGTTAGCTGCGCCGATGGCATGGAAGTCACCGGTAAAGTGCAGGTTAATATCTTCCATCGGAACTACCTGTGCGTATCCGCCGCCGGCTGCTCCACCTTTTACACCGAAGACCGGTCCTAAGGATGGTTCTCTTAAAGCTACCATAACTTTCTTGCCCATTTTCTGCAGGGCATCTGCCAAACCTACGGTTGTTGTTGTTTTTCCTTCACCTGCCGGTGTCGGGTTGATGGCAGTCATCAGGATCAGTTTTCCGTCCGGAGCATCAGACTCTCTTAACAGATTGTAGTCGATTTTTGCTTTGTATTTTCCATACTGCTCCAGATATTTGTCATCGATACCTGCTTTCGCTGCGATCTCGGTGATCGGCTTCATTTCGCATTCCTGTGCGATTTCAATGTCTGTTTTGTATCCCATATCATTTACCTCCTTTTATACTTCTCTGGTTTTCTGAGACGCAAAGATCTGATTCACATACGGGGTCAGTGCACTCTGATATAAGAGGGAAACCAGAATTGTATTTGCAATTGTAAGCGCAATCGTCTGAAGCGTTCTCGTTGCATACAGTACACTCCATGGTGTTGCGTAATATACATGAAGACCAAGTACTGTAAATCCAAGGGAACCTATGATTCCGTTTACAATCAGCATCACTGCTATTTTCCAGGTATTTATTCTATCCCGGAACACGTACTTTTTGAACACTGCCGGCAGTACACCGGAAAGTACAGAAGATACCAGGATCAGTGGATTCGGTGCATATCCCTGGATCAGGCACCCAAGCAGATCTCCCAGACCACCGCAGATTCCCCCTACCAGCGGTCCAAACCAGAGACTTGCCAGATAAATCGGTGTTGCACTTATCGTAATTCGGATGGTTGGACCGATATTGATCGCCAGCACCCGGCTTAACACCAGATTCATTGCCACTAAAACAGCTGCAAAAACGATAGTTCTACCATTCAGTTTTTTCATTGTATTTTCCTTTCTCAGGTATAGCAGTATACTACACCAAAGGCAGATAACACAGAAACTGAATCTATCTTTAATGCAGTAGCGGACGCAACATTACATCGTGGAAATATTTCGCGGTTTCCTTCGTCAACAGGCAACTTCCCATCCTGAAGCACTTTACGCGCAATGTTTACTCTACTATCCTTGCTCATTTGCATTCTCCTACTGTCGGGAATGAAAGTCATTCCCCGTTTCACATTTTTTTACAAATAAATCAGTAAATTATAATTCAGTTATGCCAGTGCTTTTATCATAGTGATCGATACATCGCCCACTACAGCCATATCCTCTGCCTGAAAAGCAATGGGAAAATTGTCAGAGAATAAAATCTGAGATGACGGAGGAAATTCGTCATCTCCTGCCCATAAAATCATCTGTACACGGAAACCATCGATCACTTCGAACTCATAAGCGATATCTCCGTGTTCCAGAGGTGTTGCGCCGATCTTTTCCATTGCAGACCGGAACGCTTCCTGTTTGTTGCCAAACCCATAAGCAAGACGCATCAAGCATCTGCCCTGAAACTGTTTCAGATATACCGTTCCCCACGGCGTCTCCCGGTAAGTCAGATATTTTCCGGTCGACGGAGCAGCGTGTCCTTCCACCAGGTAACGAAGTACCAGAATCCGGGCATTGATCGCGTTTTCCAGCGGATAATATCCTACCGTACTCTCCGGATCGTGTCTTACTACATAATCCGGAAAGTGAACCTGATAGGCAACACCTAACAGATGAAGGGTAAAGGTTTGTGATTGTTGGTCGTAAGGAATTCCTGTTCTCGCACTGATTTCTTCCGGATCTGCTTTCTGAAGCAACTCCATGTAGTGCTCGTAAGGGATTCTCTCCTTACTGTCTTTGTCGTACTGCAATTCCATGTTTGTTCTCTCCTGCATGTCAATCTTTACTGCTGAGAAACGGACGGGAACATACTGGTATCCGTATGTGGAATAAAGCATGCCGCAACAAATTCATCCATATAAGTCGGTACGGTACTCAGTTCCAGATAAGTCATATTGGATGCAACCTGGTATGTCATACGCTCTGCTTCTTTGGACAGGAGCATCGTATAAGCGCCTGACAACGAAGAGTTACCAATGTAATGGAATTTTTCCAGCGGGATATCCGGGAACATTCCGATATTGACCGCATTCTTCATATTGATACCACTTCCGATACCACCGGCTACATACACTTCTTCGATCATCGATACATCAAATTCCAGAGAATTCAGCATGGTGCGAATAGCTGAGAAAATCGCACCTTTGGCACGAATAAAGTTGTCGATATCCACTTCTGTGATCTCAACATCTTTCTCTGCACCTGCATCCTTCTGGAACGCCAGAACATAACTTCCCATACCATATTTGTCTCTGCGAATTCTTTCACCTTCCCGCACGAATTTTCCTTTCGGATTGATGATTCCTGCGGAGAACAGTTCACTGATCACATCGATAATTCCGGAACCACACAGACCGATTGGTTTCTGTCCCGGATCTCCTACCACCGTAAAGGTCGGTTCCATGGTTTCTTTGTCGATGGTACATGCCTCGATCGCACCGTCTGTCGCGCGCATACCACAGCTGATATCACCACCCTCAAAGGCAGGACCTGCGGAACATGCACAGCTCATCATAAAATCAGAGTTACCAAATACCAGCTCACCATTGGTTCCAAGGTCGATAAACAGAGAAAATTCCGGTTTATTCCACAGCATGCTGACCAGTGTACCGGCAGTGATATCTCCGCCCACATAACTTCCGATATTCGGAGCGATAATGATATGAGCATCCGGATTCACGGTCAGACCAAGATCTGATGCATACAGAGAATTTGTTTTATAGAATGTCGGTATATACGGTTCCATACGGACCGGATCTGCATTTACACCTGCAAACAAATGGTTCATCGTTGTATTTCCGGCAACGCACATACGGTAGATCTGTTTATTCGGGAATTTTGCCGCACGACACATCTGCTGGATCAGCGGATTGATCGTCTCATCAATAACTGCTTTCTGCAGACGGCGTCTTCCGCCAGGTTTTGCAGATTCAATGATACGGTTGATAACATCTGCTCCATAACGGATCTGACCGTTTCCTGAGGATGCTTTTCCAAGAATATCTCCGGTTACCATATCAATCAGCAATGCGGATACGGTTGTAGTACCGATATCGATAGCAAGACCACCGATGATCACTTTTGCATCTTTCGGGAAAATATCATAGACGAAAATATTGCCTTTGCTTCCTGTTCTTCCAATGACACACCGAACAGAAAAATTGGTTTCCCGCAGCACATCTGCCATCTTGCAGATTACCGTATATGGAAGAATCACATGTTCTACCTGCATCTGTTTTTTCAGTGCACGCATCAGACGTTCATTGTCCGGCATGGTATCTTCCAGAGACGGGGCATCCATTGTAACATCTACCACTTCCATATCATTTTTCAGAACAATTCCCGCCGCCTCTACATCTGCTTTGGCATTGTCAAAAATAGCTACTTCTTCCGGGGAACTTAAATCCGCAACCTTCATTCTGCTGCGGTAGGCAGATGCAATATCCGGTACTTCTACTTCGATATCGCCTTCCACTTTACTCGCACAGGACAATCTCCATCCCTCTGCATATTCTTCCTCTGTAATATGTCTGGTTCTTGGCGAATTCAGAGTTCCTTTTAACAGTTTTACGCGGCATTTTCCGCAGGAACCGTTACCGGAACAAGGGGCATCAATTGCTACATTCGTTTTTCTCGCAACTTCCAGAAGATTCTCCTCGGCTGCTGCAAAACCATCTACGGCTTCACCGTTTTCAAAACGAAAAGTTACTTTAAACATGATTTAAGCCTCTCTTTTTTTCGAATTTGTGAAAGGAGGCTGTCACCTCAGCCAGAAAAGGCTAGTGGCGACGGCCTCATTATCAGCAGTATTATAAATATTTTTCTGTTAAAATTACAGTTCCAGATAAGAATCTGCGTACAGAGTATTTCCTTTGAATACGTCACAGGATTTGATGGTTTCCATCAGACGCAGATCGTTAGGGTTAACGATTGCGGATGTCAGACCATTCATCATAGCCATAGCAACCAGTGCAGAGTCCATGATCGGACGGATATTCTTCGGCATACCGTTGGAGTTATTGGACAGACCACCTGTGGAGTTCAGTCCCATGTCGGAGATCATTTTGATGAATTCCAGGACTTCCATCTGTTTGTCCTGCATTCCTTTTACTACCAGGAACAGAGGATCGAACCACATATCTGTTTCTGCCATACCATGTTCCAGACCTCTTTCCAGAAGCATTGTCAGATAACCCATACGTTCGTCGTTGTCTGCAGCGATTCCTTCACCGTTACACAGAGCGATAACAATGGCATCATTTGCTGCTGCCAGGTCGATGTTCTCGATTCTTCCAGCTGCATCTGCAGAGTTTACGATTGGTTTTCCTTTAGAACGGTTGTATACAGAGATACCAGCTTCGATAGCTGCTTTGTTAGAAGTATCCAGTGCCAGCGGAACGTTATCGAATTCGCTCTGCAGTAACTGTACTGCCCATTTCATCAGATCTTCGCCGTATCCATCAGCAGGTCCGATGTTTACATCCAGATATACAGCACCAGCATCCAGCTGCTGTTTTGCTCTTTTCAGGATCGGTTCAGGATCTCTTTCCATAAATGCTTTGTTTACTGCCGGAGCTGTGGTGGAAAGTCTCTCACCAATTGTTACAAATTTTGCCATAGTGTGTGTCTCCTTTAATTATATTTATTTGCCGGAATCCCCACAGGGAGGATTCCGGTCTTTCTTCACTTTCCGGTATTCCCGAAATCTTAGATTTCTCCTGCTTCTTTCATATCTTTCAGGAATTTAACCAGCTGTACTGCTTCCAGAGGAGCTACGATAATCTCCCATCCAGGAAGTTTTGCTTCCAGGTCACCTTTCAGAACGGCAACTTTACCCGGAATAACAAGTTTTCTGCATGATACTTTACTTTCAATGTTTTCTTTGATGAAAGTAGAGATAGATGTACCGGAGAACTTACCTGCTGCCCAGGATGTCAGTACGGAAAGTCCACCTGCATCGTTGATGATCAGGTTTACAGGTACGCCTGATCTTTCCAGCTCGCCGGATACGATGAAATATGTAAGAGCAAAGTCTACAGTTGTCAGACACAGAGAATTCTCATCTGCACCATTCAGTGGATACAGACCCGGTTCAACTTTCATTGGTTTCTGAGGATCGGTAAATACGTTCTGACGCAGACCGAACAGCGGCAGAGCTTCTGCATATCCCAGTTCATCAACAACTACGATAGAACCGTATTTCATGGTGAACAGAGAAACCAGTGCTTCCTGCATGTATTTGTCTTTTACTGCCAGTTTGGATGTATTTACGATTGTCGGGTAACCGAAAGTTCTGTCCTGATCTTTCAGTGCTGCGCGACGAATCTGTACAGCGTTTGCATAAGCTTCTTTGATGGAAGCGCCTGTTGCATCGATTACCAGGTTTTTATTTCCTGCTTTTTCCAGAGCTGCAACAGTGTCATAGATTTCATCCAGATTTGCACCGCTTACACCTAAAACAACGTCTGCTTCTTTTGCAAGAGCGTTCATTGCTTCATAGTTGGAAACGTTTGCACCATTCAGAATCGGTTTTCCAGCTTTTGCGATTTCCAGAGCTGCTTTTGCAACTTCAACGTCATCACAACCCAGTACCAGAGTTTTTCCGGTAGCAACAGCTTTTTTCACCAGTTCCAGATATTTGTCTGCACCAGCTTCAGCGCCATAGTTGACATAGATCATCTCAACACGCATGCGCTCGCCGATACGTTCATAATCTACTGCCGGGATAGCTGCGATCTTAGCATCAATAGTAGCATCGTCCATGCAGCTGCACAGAGATACTGCGTATCTTGTTTTGTTTACGTAGGTTTTCTCATGTCTGTACAGAACGGTTTCTCCACCCAGTGTATACTCTCCTTCGCCTGTTCCGACTTTGATCGTCTTCATTGGCGGTGCAGTAGCCTCAGACAGCGCTTCCAGAGCTTCCGCAGAAACGTGTGGACACTGTTCGATTTTCAGTGCGCCCTGTGCTACTTTCATAGAGAATGCCATACAAGTAGGGCATCCACATTCTTTACAGTTTTTCTTTGGTAACATTTTAAAAATCTGAATACCTGATAATGCCATAGTTTTTATCCTCCTGTTCTATCGCTTACACTTAAACTAATTCTTTGATCATTTTAGAAATGGTTGCTACAGACTGAGGATGCATTAAAATTACGGCATCAGATCCACAGGCCAGATCGGCTGCTGCGGTCATGATTTCCATAGAAATTGCACGTTCTTCTGTTGGTCCCCATTCCGGCATATCTTCCTCGGAAGCCATGGATTCTTTTACGTTCCATGTTTCAGAAGATACTGGTGTAATGATAGGCATCTGGAGCATGGCATCACTCTGAGACAGTGCTGCTGCTTTGATACGGTCCATAGTAGATACTACATATTCATAACCATATCCAACGGCTGCAGAACCAACGTTCATAACGATGCTTTCCGGTTTGACACCCAGCTGTGTGGTAACTACGTTCAGCTGTTTTGCCAGGTTGATATCTACTGCAGATTCAGCTCCTACTTTCTGATCGTAAGCAAGACCTGCTGCTGCTCCAACAGATTTGTAATCTTCTTCTCTTGCAGACAGGATCAGAGCGTTTTTACCCTGCAGTGCCTCTGCAACTTTCGGAAGAAGTTCTCCATCTTTTTCTACGTTTTTGCAGCCTTCTACAGCTAACGGTACATCGATTGCATCTGCTACCTCTTTTACAACTGCAATCAGTTCGTCTACGGATTTGTTTGCTCCGTTCGGATCTCCGCCTTCCAGACGCAGGCAAACAAAATCAGCACCTTCCATTTCAGAAGCACGTTTTGCAATTTCTGCCATGGTAGAACATCCTTCATAGTAAGCTTTCAGACCTGCTACTTCCGGAACTCCCATATCGGAAATTTCAACGGCTACTTTTGGTGCATTGGTGATTTCTCCATCAAATGAGTAGAAAGGATAAACATTTTCCCCTCCTAATGTGACTGCTTTTTCACCGCATCCAATTGTTACTTCTTTGATAGATGCATTAAATTTCTGTGGTTTACGATTAAACGGCATTCTCATTAGCCTCCTTAATATTTATTTATGGCTGACAATCCTCTGACATTTGGCATAGAAAAATGCCAGGCATTTGTCAGCCACTTTCTTCCATTACTAATTATATTACATCATCGGGTCCATTCCAAGTGCCGGATGACCTTTTTCTGTTAAAAATTCTACCAGAGTTTCCGGATCTGTAGCTACAGTCTCATCACCGATCATATCTGTGAAGTTATCAATACCATACAGTTCTTTTGCTGTCTGGTTCAGTCTGTCTGCTACAAATTCTTTCAGTTCTTTCGGCATCCATACAATACGTTCGATACCACCTTCTGCTTTCATAAACTTTTTAGAGCCGATGAAGTGTTTTCCGTGTCCCATGAATCCAGGTGTCTGAACTCCACCACCTGTCATGGAAGCCAGTTCAGGGAAGGTCATTCCCAGAGGAGTCATGCCGGCATACTCACGGTTGGCGATACATACACCGTTGGAGAATGGCTCGATACCACAGATACACTCGAAGCATCCACAGGATGTCATTGGTTTTTCCATGATAGAGTACAGGGATACATCTTCCAGAGCACCCTGAGACAGTCTCTTAACAGCTTCGTTAACATCTTCATATTCACCGATTCTTTCATCAATCGGACGCTCTTTTGTGATTACCTGACAAGGTCCGTTCGGATCCAGCTCGTTAGTAGCTTTCGCATCCAGCCATGAAACGGCACCACACAGTCCAAGACGTTCCGGTGTAACCACACATACGTGGCTCGGGGAGAATGCCTGGCACAGGATACAGCTGTAATATACATCTACAGATTCATCTGTCAGATTTTTCAGACGATCATCACGTTTGTTGAATGTCGGGATAGCAACTTCGTGACGAATTCTTGTACACTCTGCAGGATCTGTGTAAATAACAACTTCACATTTGTCAACAACTGCTTCAAATTCATTTTTAACGGAAGCATACAGAACTTCACCGATATGTTTCAGACGGAATCCTGCAGCAAATGCGTTTTTGCTGATACGGATACGCTGCATATCTCTCTGTCCGGTATGGTATACACCTTCGATACAGTTGATGTAGTTATGGAATTTACGCTCGATAACCGGTTCAAAGTCAGGCTGCATGGATTTGCCGGCAACTTTAACAACATATGCAATGCTGTTTTTGCTTCCCAGTTCCATCTCGTCTACTTCCGGTCCAACAACTGTGATCTTATGATCTTCGATCTCACTGGCCTCAACAGTATGTACCAGCTCTGCACAGTCTACACGGGAACCATCGAACTCAACCTGCATATCCCCACGACGAATGATTTCTCCTTCGAATGCGGATGCGAATGCTACCGGGATATCGATGTTTGTGATCTTGATCTTGATATCACGAGCTTCCAGAGATGTTGCATTGAATTTGCTTACATCTTCCTGAACGATCAGGCTCTTCGGAACTCTTGCGATATTTTCTGTTTCATTAGTGATAACCGGGAATCCCAGTGCGATAGCACCTGCACCACAAGCTACGATTACGTCATCCAGAGGAGCGAATGCGTTAACGAATGCCGGTACACGCTGCATGGTGTATTCCATCAGAGTCTTAGCATCACCAGGTGTTACGTTACCGAAGATCAGAGCTGCTCTCAGTGCTACGGATACTACATGGATAACTGCTGTTACATCTTTACCCAGCGGGATAACACGTACGTTTGCGCCGGTAGCCATACCTGCTTCTGCTACCTGATCACAGATACCGCCTACCAGTGTTACCAGGATACCCTGTGCCTGATAAGATTTTACCAGTGCAACACCTTCTTCTACTGTAGGAGCAGATCCCAGGATAACAGCTACACCAGGGATATCACCTGTTACAAGCGGTACACCCAGTTCACGGATCACTGCATCTGCCAGATGTCCGTATAATGGCTCTTCGTATGGAGCAGCACCGTCAATATATTTTAAAGCTTCGATAAATTCCGCACACAGTGCTGTAGCAACGCCGGACATAAAAGCGTCATTCAGACGAGGTTCTCTTGTCATCAGAGTTTTGACAACTCCCAGTGCTTCCTTTAATTCTTTCAGATTAGTAACTTTTACACCTGTTACAGCGTAATAGCAAGGCAGACAGTAAGCAGTGTTTGGAAAGCTGACTGCTTTCTCTTCACCATGCTGTGCAATTGCTGCATCAATTGCCTGTTCGGTCAGGCCGTATACTGCATCATTTCCATTGAATACTCTTTCAAATAATGTCAATGTCTTTTCCTCCTAGATTATTTATTGCAATCATCGATTTTATCGATGGTCGTTTTGATTTTACGGATCTCTTCCACTGCTGATTTGCTGTAGTCGTATGGAGAACATCCCTGACGGTCTGCATCCATGATCTCCGTATTATAGTGGATAAATCCCAGCAGATCCTCTGCCGGAATATGTTCTTTTACGAATGCTTCATCTTTTTCATCCCGGATCTTATTGGCAACTACATGTACCTGTTTGACTCCCAGATCCTTCGCCAGACGTTTCACATTTTTGTATGTCTGTACGCTTCTTGAACCGGGTTCGATCACCACGATGAACTGATCCATACCTTCTGTGGTTCCCCGACCCATATGTTCCAGACCAGCTTCCATATCCAGCACCACCACATCACCTCTGTGAAGTACCAGGTTATTAATGATTCTTCTCAGCATTACATGTTCCGGGCAGACACATCCGGCGCCGCCGGTTTCCACTGTTCCAAGAACCAGAAGTTTCACTCCGTTGCATACTTTTCCATATGCATCCGGAATATCGTCTACCTTCGGATTGATCTTATAATACTGATTATCCGGTCCAGCACCGGTACGTTCCTCTACAAGCTTACGCATCTTACTGATCGGAACGATCGTATCCAGCTCTTCCTCTGAAAATCCAAGAGCCAGTCCCAGATTCGCATCCGGATCCACATCGGCTGCCAGTACATGCCGCCCCTCTTCTGCATACAGACGTGCAAGAGTAGCAGCAAATGTTGTCTTTCCCACGCCGCCTTTACCGGTAACTGCAATCTTCATAATTTGTCATCCACCTTATCATTCTATTTCTATCTGATGTCAGAAGCGATCCGCTTCCGACATCAGATCAATGAGAAAGCTCTTCTATTAGATTCCAAGAGCTGTTCTCTTCTCTTCGATTCTTTCGATCATCAGATCGGTCAGTTTTTCGATATCTGTTTCTACTGTATAAGCAGCGCCAGTCCATTTTCTGGTTCCTTCTGTCAGCAGTTCACACATTTCACTGGAACCGGATACGTAAGGATCAACACCCAGGAAGGTATCGATACCGGTTCCTACTACGTAGTTACCGATAGATACAGCTTTTTCAGACATCCATTCAGGAGCGCATCCAACTACCGGAAGCTGATTGATCTGCAGACCGGAATCTTTTGCCAGTTCTGCTGCCAGGATCATCATACGAGAGATATCTACACAGGATCCCATGTGCAGTACCGGCGGGATATCTGCCAGTTCACATACACGTTTCAGGCCTGCACCGCAGATTTCTTTCGCAGATTTGTCCATCAGACCAGCTTTTGCTGCTGCCTGTGCGGAACATCCGGAAGCGATAACGATGATATCGTTTGCGATCAGTTTCTTCATCAGTTCGATATGTGCATAGTCAGGACGGATCTTCGGATTGTTACATCCAACCATAGCAACAGCACCACGGATAACACCGGAAGTAATACATTCCAGAAGTGGTTTTGTTGTTCCGGTTTCGTCAACCTGGCTGTTGGTAACTCCATCCAGAGTTTTTACGATTGCTTCTACAGAATAACCAACGGTTGCTTTCGCTTTCATATCCGGGATATGTACCAGTTCCGGTTTTCTGTTCTTGAAGTTCTCGATTGCCATCTTAACGATTGCTTTTGCATTTTCTCCTGCTGTCTCAGCATTGAAACGGATAAATTCAGAATCTGGCATCTGAGCGATCGGAGAAGTTGTCACGAATTTTGTATGGAAACATTTGCTCAGAGGTCCTAACGCCGGGAAGATACACTGAACGTCTACAACGATCGCTTCGCAGGCACCTGTCAGAACCACGTTTTCCTGCTGCAGGAAGTTACCTGCCATCGGAACACCACGACGCATAGCTACTTCGTTGGAAGTACAGCATACACCGGATACGGTGATTCCTTTTGCTCCCATTTCTTTTGCGTATGCGATCATTTCCGGGCTGTCAGCATATTCGCAGATCATCTCGGAAAGGCTCGGATCATGTCCGTGTACAACGATGTTTACGTTTTCAGCAACCATAACACCCAGGTTTGCCTCTGTATCGATTGGCTTCGGAGTTCCGAACAGGACATCAGAGAACTCTGTTCCCATCATGGAACCGCCCCATCCATCTGCCATACCGGCACGCAGAGACTGTTTTACCAGTGCTTCCGGCAGAGAAGAGCATCCCATATGAGCCATATGTAAGGAAGTGGAAACTTCACGGTCGATCGCACGCGGTGCAATCTCGTTCTCGATCAGTTTTTCTTTCTGTCCTTCCGGCATTCTGTCCAGGAATTTCTGGTATCCGAATGGTTTACCATATTCCATCAGACCGATCTCAGCCATCTCATGCGCCAGATCATAGATATCTTTTCCTTCTGTCTCAACGCCCCATTCTTTTGCCAGACGAAGCAGTTTGTCAGGATCTTTTACTTTGTAGTTTCCGTCTTCTGCTGTACAGTACAGAGTGTGGCAGATCTCACGACCATGATCAGAGTGAGTAGCTGCTCCAGCTGCTGTAAATTTCAGGAAGTTACGTCCTACGATACCGTGAGCATCACATCCGCAGATTCCTCTCGGAGCTTTCGGGGTAATACGGCAAGGTCCCATTGCACAGATTCTACAACAGACACCCTGTTCACCAAATTTACAGTGTGGAGTCTGGTTTTTCACACGGAACTGCCATGCGTCAGCTCCTACCTTTGCTCCTGTTTCCAACAGTCGATTGGTGGCCGCTTCCATCTCTTCGATGGTAGTCATCTTAAATTCGCTCATTTTTTTCCTCCTTTTGTTTTGTAGCCATTCCTCCGCTTTCTCCGCTTTATGGCTATTATATATCCTTTCACCCGGAAGTGTGGTTTTTTGTGTGTCTTCCGGGTGAAGACACTCCGGAAATTTACTTTCCGGTAATATCCGTATAAACGACGAATTGTAAATTATATATTCAGTTTTTTAACAATTTCACTCATCGCTTTGCGAACCGGTGAATCCTCCGGAAGTTCCACAGTCGGTCTTCCTTCACAATCGTATTCATATACCAGTTCATCCTGAGGAACCACACCCAGAAGGTTCAGACCCTGGATCTCAATTTCCTCTTTTGTTCCTTCGTTGAGAACTCCGTTTGGTGCACGGTTTACGATCAGTCCGATCTGCTGTGGATGCATATCGCATTCCTCGATCAGTTTTTTGATTCGTCCGACCGCCTGGATTCCTCTTCTGGAACAATCGCTGACCAAAATAGCAGTCTGCATGCTCGGAAGAACTCCACGGCTGATGTGTTCCATTCCTGCTTCATTATCCACAACCATATACGGATAATTGTTCTGCAGTTTAGCAAGCTGTGCCTGTAACAGTCCGTTTACAAAGCAGTAGCATCCTTTTCCCTGGGTACGTCCCATGACCAGCATGTCGAAGTCATCATCTTCGATCAATGCGGAATTGAACTTGAACTCGGCATAATCTGCCTTGCTCACACCTGCTGGAATCGGATTTTCTTTTGCCGTTTCCGCTCTGGCAATCTCTTCTCTGATATCGCCCAGGGTAGCTTCTACTTCTACACCGAGCACTTCGTTCAGATTGGAATTGGCATCTGCATCCACTGCCAGAATCGGTCCCTTTTTCTGTTCGCAGAGGTACTGAATCAGAAGTCCGCACAATGTGGTCTTTCCAACTCCACCTTTTCCTGCGACTGCAATTACATGTGACATTTTCTTATCCTTTCTGATAGTTTCTTGTTATTCAGTTCTACCTTATCACTATAGAATCTATCGTATAAGATTGTTACATCTTATGACCTTATCATTAATCGCACTGTAATTTTACAATGCTGTTTGCGAGATCGACCATCAGGATCTTTCCTTCGATGCTGGTCTCTTCTCCCATGATATCGCGGATAATAACTTTTTCATCCTCTACCAGAATCTTGCTTACATTCCGGCAGATGACGGTATCATCGCTTTCTTTATATACAGTAGCCAGACACATTGTTATTCCTCCTTTAACCAAGATGTCTTATGCATCTCACTGATTATGACTCTTTCAACTCTTCTAACTCTTCTTTTACCGTTGTGAGTGCCAGATGTAATCTGAGATTACCTTTCTGGAAATCAGATACAGCTTCTTTGATCTGTTTTGCAGCTGTATCCATACCCAGTTTTGCCAGGTTATCAGCCATCTGATCGAGTTCTGCTGCATGATGTTCGTTATGATCCACCATGTAATTTAACAGTGCTACGGATTCGTTCTTACATTTATCAGAACCGCCACTGCATCCGTCGCATGCATGTTCTTCACAGCCATGGTCATGCTCATGTTTATGGGCAGGGCCGTCACCATGTGGAATTACATTTCCATTCTCATCTTTTAATAAGTGCATGTCCTACTCCTTTCTCTCATTTCCCCCAGTAGGGGATATGACAATCTTTTGTCAATTATGTTTTATTATACTCCTTTTCCCTATGGTATTCAATAGAATCTATGCAAAATATTTATAAATTCAGCTGTACTTTTTTATATACAATAGGTGGTTTTTGTAAAAAATGTCATGTTTTCTGTGTTTAGCACTTTGATTTGTTAAATCGTTAACATGACATTTCACAGTTTTTCCTGTTTTTCTGCATCCTTTCGTCGTTCTATCCTATCCGGGGGATGGGGTCACGGCATGCCGCAGACAGCTTTCATGTTACAGGTTCGTAATATTTTTGCCCTAGTTATTTCACATTTTTATGGTAAAATGCAAAAAATTGGGAGTTTTCCGGTATTATTTATACTTTTTATAAAATACCGGAGTTACGAGAGGAGGTTTACATCATGTCAAACATCCCATCTTTGATCTTGAATACAAATGACCGCATGCCTCTTTTGGGGCTTGGCGTATATAAAGCCACTGCACCCGGCGAAGTGGAAGGTGCTATCGCTGCTGCTCTGGACTGTGGTTACCGGCTGATTGATACGGCTTCTGCCTATAAAAATGAAGAGGGCGTGGGACGTGGCATCCGCTCTTCTTCTGTTCCGCGGGAGGAACTTTTCATCACGACGAAGTTATGGAATACCGCACAGCGGATCGGTGATATCGACGGCGCTTTTCAGAGGAGTCTGGATCGGCTCGGACTTGATTACGTGGATCTTTACCTGATCCACTGGCCGGTTCCCGGCTGTTTCATCAATTCCTGGCAGGCACTCGAACGCATCCGTGAATCGGGACAGGCGAAGGCAATCGGTGTCAGTAATTTTGAGATTCCGCATCTGGAAGCGCTGTTTCAGACTTCCGGGATTGTTCCGGCGGTGAACCAGATTGAGTATCATCCGTTGTGGAATCACTCTGAATTATATGAGTATTGCAGGGAACGTGGTATTGCGGTACAGGCTTATGCGCCGCTGGCACGTGGAGCGTACCTAAAAAAAGATACCTTGCTTCATATCGGAGAAACTTACGGAAAATCATCGGCTCAGATCGGGCTTCGGTGGCTGGTTCAGAAGGGGATCTCTGCGATTCCGAAGTCAGTAAATCCGAAGAGAATCGCGGAAAATGCAGATATTTTTGATTTTGAACTGACGGATCTGGAGATGAAGACGATTGATGCGTTGGATGAGAAGTTTAGGAGCGCGGGGATCCCGGAGGATATGCAGGGGTTTGTGCGTTAAAAATAAGTAAAAAACAGCCCGCCCGGTAATAGAGCCTCCAAAGGCTCTATTACCGGGCGGGCATCCATTTTAAAATCATTTATTTCTCATCATCCCAGAGTTCAACCCCAAGCTCATCCTTTTTCATTCGCTGCATCAGTTCATTCACCGCATCCGCAGCGCTCTTATCTTCAAACAACACCTTATTGACTTCCACAATAATCGGCATCTCTACTCCATATTTCTCAGCCAGTCCCAGTGCTGCCTTGGCGGAATATACACCTTCTACAACCATCTTTACTTCATCCATGGCTTCTTTCATGGTATATCCCTTGCCCATCAGATAACCGGCCTTACGGTTACGGCTGTGCACGCTCGCGCAAGTAACGATCAGATCACCGATTCCGGACAGTCCGTAGAAAGTTCTCGCATGTGCACCCATCGCAATACCCAGGCGGGAGATCTCTGCGATTCCTCTGGTGATCAGGGCTGCTTTTGTGTTGTCTCCGTAGCCAAGACCATCTGCTACACCGGCTGCCAGGGCGATGACATTTTTCAGAGCTGCTCCCAGTTCGATGCCGAGGACATCCGGGCTTGTGTAGACGCGGAAGACCGGGCTCATGAAGATTTCCTGCAGGTATTCTGCTGTCTGTCTGGTTCTCGCTCCTACTACGCAGGTCGTCGGAAGACCTTTTCCAACCTCTTCCGCATGGCTTGGTCCGGATAATACTGCAACATTTGCTTCCGGTAATTCTTCTTCAATGATCTGGCTTAATGTCATCAGGGTATGTTCTTCCACACCTTTTGCCACATTGACAACAATCTGTCCCTTTTTCAGATACGGTGCCATCTTCTGTGCGGTGCTTCTGGTAAACGGTGACGGTACGGCCAGTACCAGTACATCCTTATCTGTCATTGCTTCTTCCAGATTACTTGTCAGCTGAATGCTGTCCTGCAGTTTTACACCCGGAAGTTTGGAAGTATGTTCTCTTTTTGTGCGAAGCATCTCCACTTCGTCTTCCATGATGGACCACAGAGTTACTTCATGTCCGTTATTGGTCAGAAGCCATGTGAGGGCAGTTCCCCAGCTTCCGGCTCCCAGTACGCCGATTTTCTTCATACGACACCTCCATTATGCTTTTTTCTTTTTCAGATATGTTTTATTTTCATTTCCATGAATCAGACGCAGAATGTTCGGCCAGTGTTTATAATATGCAAGGATGGCAAGCAATATGGCAAGTACATATATTTCATAAATATTTGCCCGACTCATTCCCGCAAACTGTCCGGTCTGTCCCATGATGATGATACCTGCTACAAATACCACATAAACCAGTAAAGATCCCAGTGATACATAGTGGGTAAGGAAAAATGCCGCAAGGAACACAATAGCTGCAACCAGTGTCAGCCGCAGGTCAAACGATAACAGCAGACCTGCTGTGGCAGCAATTCCTTTTCCGCCTTTAAAGTTCAGGTAAAACGGAAAATTGTGTCCGAGAATCGTTCCGGCTGCCGCATACAACCCCAGTAGCCGAATCATCTCCGGATGGCTTTTTCCAAAAATCAGATGTACGATCACAACCGCGATCACACATTTAAAACAGTCTCCAAGCAGTGTGATTGCTCCTGCCTTTGCGCCCAGTGTACGCAGTGCATTGGTCGTTCCGGCATTTCCGCTTCCGTAATTGCGGATATCGATACCCTGTGCTTTTCCATACAGATAAGAGGTCTGGAAAAGTCCACAGATATATCCGATCAGAACGCAGAGAATCCGTTCCATAATTATCCCTCCCCGGATCATCTATTATTTTTTATTTTTCACCGTTTCTTTCCCGAATGATAAACTTCAGAGAAGTTCCCCGGAAGCCAAATGCTTCACGGATCTTGTTTTCCAGATAACGGGTGTATGAAAAATGCATCAGCTCTTTATCGTTGACAAAGATAACAAATGTCGGCGGTTTGATGGATACCTGTGTCATATAGTACAGTTTCAGACGTTTTCCTTTGTCTGACGGTGGCTGCTGCATCGCGATCGCTTCCGTCATGATCTCGTTGAGCACACCGGTCTGGATACGCAGTGTCTGATTTTCCAGTACCATATCGATCGTCTCGAACAGTTTTGGAAGACGCTGTCCGGTCTGAGCGGAGATAAACAGGATTTCCGCATACGGCATGTACGCCAGGACTTCACGAACCTTATTTGTATATTTGTAAATGGTTTTATCATCTTTTTCGACCGCGTCCCATTTGTTCACTGCAATGATAACACCTTTTCCACGTTCATGAGCGATACCGGCGATCTTTGCATCCTGTTCCGTGATCCCTTCTACCGCATCGATGACCACGATGACCACATCGGCACGTTCTACAGCCGTTACGGTACGGATAATACTGTAACGTTCCAGTTCTTCTTTGATCTTATTTTTTCTTCGAAGACCTGCGGTATCGATAAATACATATTCTTTTCCGTTCCACATCACATTGGTATCGATGGCATCACGGGTGGTTCCTGCAACATTTGATACGATCACACGGTTCTGTCCCAGTAATTTATTGACAATAGAGGATTTTCCTACGTTTGGTTTTCCTACGATAGCGATATGAGGAATCTCATTTTCCTCCTCTTCCTCTTCTTCGGTCGGGAAATATTTTACCACTTCGTCAAGCATATCACCCATACCCAGCTTGCTGGATGCGGAGATCGGAATCGGATCACCGATGCCAAGATTATAGAATTCGTATACATCCGGCATGAATTTTGCAAAGCTATCTACTTTATTCACCACCAGAAGTACCGGTTTGCCACTTCTTCTCAGCATATCAGCTACTTTGGAATCGGCATCTACCAGTCCCTGACGGACATCGGTGATAAAAATAATAACATCTGCGGTATCAATCGCGATCTGCGCCTGATCTCTCATCTGTGCCAGGATAACATCCTTGCTCTCCGGCTCAATACCACCGGTATCAATCAGTGTAAAACTGTAATTTAACCAGGTTGCGTCCGCATAGATACGGTCTCTTGTTACGCCCGGCGTATCTTTTACGATGGAGATGGTCTCTCCTGCCAGGGCATTGAATAATGTGGATTTACCCACATTAGGTCGTCCCACAATTGCTACAATCGGCTTGCTCATAGATCTGCCTCCTTTTATGATTTTCCAATATTGTATCATCTACCACTGCGTGTACGAAAGATGCACCATCCTCATTTACCACAGTGATTTTTATCTGTAATGCTTCTTCTGCCTCTTCTACGGTAATATCGTCCAGGAACACATTTTCTCCCGCCCGAAGCATGTTGCACGGAATCAGAAGCCGTTCCCCGAGTTCCTGATCTTTCAGCTGTGCGATCAGATCCTGTCCTGTGATCAGACCGGATACGGTGATCATCGGACCAAAGAAATCGTTGCGGATCGCATAGACCGTTCCCTGGATATTCGGGAATTTTTCCTGAACATACGAAAGATTTTTTTCTATATAAGGTGCTGCCAGTTTTCCGGTTGCCACAGAAAAATGCCGGACTGTGTCATTTCCCTCCATGGCCTGCACCGCCTCCTGTACTTCTGTATTCAAAAGGCGCAGCATACCCACACCATTTTCCAGCTGTAAATATCCGTCATACTGTTCTTCCGGCGGCATGGGCTGCTCTGCCAGGATATACCATTCATCACTGCAATGAATAAAATGCAGACCATACGCAGCATACAGCTTTTTCTGCCATCTGTGAACGCGTTCCAGCACATTTTCGGCATCTTCTTTTATAAATGGCTCCAGTGGGTACAGACCATCCCTGTATTTACTCAGTCCCACAGGAACGATCGAGACACTTCGAAGATGTGGCAGATACTGACTGAGATCCCGGATACTCCGCTCCAGTTCCTCTCCGTCATTCACGCCTTTACATAGAACAATCTGACCGTTCATTTCAATTCCGGCTTCATACAGGCGTTGTACTTTTGGAAAAATATCCCCGGCAAACCTGTTATGAAGCATCTTGCATCGAAGTTCCGGATTGGTCGTCTGGAAAGAAATATTGATCGGACCCAGATGGTACTTTATGATACGGTCAATGTCATGATCGCTCATATTTGTAAGCGTCACGTAATTGCCCTGTAAAAAAGAAAGGCGGGAATCATCGTCTTTAAAATACAAAGTTTCCCGCATCCCCGGCGGCATCTGATCGATAAAGCAGAAAATACAGTTGTTTCTGCAGGAACGATATTCATCCATCAGTCCATTATCGAACTCGATTCCCAGATCTTCCTCATAATCTTTTTCTATCTCCAGTTCCCATTCTTCCCCGTTGGTCTTACGAATCAGTACCGTCAGATAATCATCATTTACCAGATAATGATAATCGAAGACATCTTCGATCTCCCGGTCATTGATGGAAATCAGTTCATCTCCCGGTTCGATCTCCAGTTCTTCGGCTATACTTCCGGGCTGAACCGTCTTTATAATATGTTTGTTTTTTTTCATTCACTTTCTCCGTTCTCGTAGTAAGAACAATTATAACTCTTCCATAGGAAATATTCCGCGAGGTGTTTTTGCATGAATATGCCAAAATCCCGAGACATACAAGCCAAAACGCCATCACCAAAGGTGATTTTAAATGCATTTTGGCTCGTAACTGTGAAATATTGAACAGTTACGAACATTTTTCAGGTTCTTTCCGCTACCTTACTATATAGAAACCGCCCCGAATTGTCAAGGAAAAGCCAAAAAATACTATTTTTCCCGTTATTTTTCACAAGAATTCTACATATTCTTGACGGGCTTTAGTTTCTAATGGTATAACTATTATGTCTGTAAAAATCGTGTAAAATACAACAGGTTAAATCACTTTATTTGGAGGTTATTATGGCAAACTTAGACTTATTGGAAAAATCCATTCCAGTCGCACCTATCAAAATCGCAGCACTGAAAGGCTGTGAAGAACTGGGAAAAACCGTCAATGATTATCTGGTTCAGTTCCGTAAAGAGCTGATGGAGCACCGGACAAACGGCATCGAGTGGTCAGGCTACGCGGAGGAATCTTACCTGATCAACTGTGACTGCCCTCGTTTCGGTACCGGTGAAGCAAAAGGTGTCATCAACGAATCTATCCGTGGAGTGGATCTTTTCATTCTTTGCGATATCACCAACTACAGTATTACTTATAAGGTAAGCGGTTATGAGAATCATATGTCTCCGGATGATCATTTCCAGGATCTGAAACGTATCATCGCTGCTGCTACCGGAAAAGCGCATCGTATCAATGTTGTTATGCCGTTCCTGTATGAAGGAAGACAGCATAAACGCAGCAAACGTGAGTCTCTGGACTGTGCAATGGCTCTGCAGGAGCTGGTTTACATGGGTGTTTCCAACATCATCACTTTTGACGCTCATGATCCTCGTGTACAGAATGCGATTCCTCTGTCCGGTTTTGATAATTTCATGCCGACTTATCAGTTCCTGAAAGCGCTGCTTCGTTCCGTACCGGATCTGCAGATCGACAATGAACATCTGATGATCATCAGCCCGGATGAAGGTGCTATGGCAAGAGCCGTATATTTCTCCAATATTCTTGGTGTTGATATGGGTATGTTCTACAAACGTCGTGATTATTCTACCGTCGTAAACGGCAAGAACCCGATCGTTGCTCATGAGTTCCTGGGTGACTCTGTTGCCGGCAAGGATGTGATTGTTATCGATGATATGATCTCTTCCGGCGAGAGTATGCTGGATGTAGCAAAACAGCTGAAGGATCGCAATGCAAACCGTGTATTTGTTTGTACTACTTTTGGTCTGTTTACGGATGGACTGAAGAAGTTTGATGAGTATTATGAAAAGGGTTATATCCATAAAGTGATTACTACGGACCTGAATTATCGTACACCGGAGCTGTTGGAACGTCCTTATTATGAGCCGGCTGCTATGGGTAAATATCTGGCAAGTATTATGGATACACTGAATCATGATGTTTCGGTTGAGAAGGTTCGGTCTACGACTTCTAAGATTACGAAATTGCTTGCTAAGAACAGAGAAGAGAAAAAATAGAGTTTCTTAGAAAAGTTTTTTTAAGGCGTACGTAAACGACCCGGGGGATCGGGGGCTGGAAACGTGAGCAGAGAAAATTTTAGCTAGTCGCTAAGAAGAACTATATGCCAGTTCGCGGAGAACCGCTCACTGTCAAGTTCTTCTAAGCGCCGGATCTAAAATCTTTCTCTAACCGCTCACAAAGTGTTTCCAGCCCCCGATCCCCCGGGTCGTTTACTGATATTGGCAAAAACTCAACCGCTGTTCGGAAAGTGTTTGATGATTTTTAGATATTCTTTAAAATAGATATATCAGTAGCAATCTTATTCATATGTTCAAATTATATTTATGTATAAAAACACTGTGTAACAACTCAAATAACCATTATAATAATAGTTATTTGAGCGTACACAGTGTTTTTGTATGTATATGGTTCTTTCTTTATCGTAGTCCCAGGAAAGCTGCGAGGTTTCCTCGTTTGCCGTGGGAGGCGCGGTGGGAATAGAGGAAATCGGGGTTGCAGCAGGTGCAGAGGTTGGGGGTGAGGATATTTTCTTCACATATGCCACTGGTGAGGAAGTTCTGGTGGCAGGCTTCCCAGAGGTTTAGCTGGTATTTTCCGTTTGGTTTCCGGTAGAAGAGGTTTTGGTGGAGGGGTTCCGGGTAGGCTTGACGGAATTCCTCGATGACGTCTTCGCTTACTTCGTAGCAGTCCTGGCAAATAGAGGGGCCGATGGCTGCGATGAGGTCTGCCGGGGCAGTCTGGTAGGCTTCGTGCATGGTTTCTACGGTTGCTTTTGCGATGTTTCCTACGGTTCCGCGCCAGCCAGAGTGGGACAGACCAATGGCTTTGTGGGTTGGATCGTAGAAATATAAGGGGACGCAGTCGGCGTAGAACGTAGCGAGGGTTACACCCGGCTCGTTGGTAATCAGACCGTCGATGTCGTGAAAGGTACGCGGTGTCAGGACGCCGCATCCGCAATCTTCTTTTCCTACACGGCGCACGTTTGTCGTATGGGTCTGATCGGAGGTAACGATGCTTTCTACCGGAAATCCGATCGCTTTGCTGATTCTCCGGTAGTTTTCCAGTACATTTTCCGGGTTGTCGCCTCTGGAAAAACTGAGGTTCATGCTTCCCAGATATCCCTCACTCACACCACCCAGACGGGTGCTGAAACCATGGACAATGGCGGATTCCTGTTCCAGTCTTGGGTAGGAAAGATACGTTACACCGTTGTTTTGTCTGACCTGCATGTCTCCTGTATGCTTCTGTTTCCAATGAATATCCATAATCTGCTCTCCTGCTGTACTGTTTTATTTTCTGATACTGTCTGTTTGTTTTCTGTATTTCATCTCTTTTGAAAGACTTTCTGTCCGTTTTTTGTTTTCGGATATTTTTGTTTTCAGATATTTCTGTCTTCCAGATGTTTCCTTTTAACTCTGGTAGTAAAACGCATCCCGGTAAAGGCGGTTCTCTTCTCCCTCGATCGCCACCACATCAAATCTGCACGGCGTATAGATATCCAGTCTTTTTTCTGTCAGATACCATGCGGCCACGCGGGAGATCTGACGCTGTTTTCGCAGGTCTACGGCTTCTTCCGGCAGACCGCTTTCGTTTGTCGATCTGTATTTTACCTCCACAAATACCAGATACTGTCCCTCCCGCGCAACCAGGTCGATCTCTCCCCTTTTGCACCGGTAATTCTGTTCCAGTATCTGGTATCCCTGTGTTTTCAAGAAGCAGGCGGCTTTCGCCTCCTGCTCCTGTCCTGTTTTTCGTTTATTCAAATATGTTTTCCTCTTATTTTTTGAGAAAGTAAATATTCGTGTTTCGTTTTGTTTTTACCTATCCTGCATCACAGAAAATTTTTGATAAACGTCGCTCTATGAATCGGTGACGGACCGTATTTCTGAATCGCCTCGATATGGCTTTTTGATCCATATCCCTTATGCGATGCAAAACCATATTCCGGCATGATTTTATCATACTCTACCATCAGCCGGTCCCTGGTCACCTTCGCGATGATACTTGCAGCTGCGATCGAAACACTTTTTGCGTCTCCTTTGACGATCGGCACCTGTGGGATCTCGATCTGAGGGATCGTCACCGCATCATTTAACAGGATCTGTGGCTGTACGGAAAGTTTTGAGATGGCTTCCCGCATCGCTTCATACGTCGCCTGTAAAATGTTGATCTCATCGATCCGCGCCGGGCTTGCATATCCGACACCAACGCTGATCGCTTCTTCCATGATCACATCATAGAGTTCTTCTCTTTTTTTTGCGGACAACTGTTTGGAGTCATTCAGCCAGAGAATCTTGCTGTCTTCCGGAAGGATTACAGCACCTGCCACGACAGGTCCTGCCAGCGGACCTCGCCCTGCTTCGTCGATGCCGCAGATCCAGCCCACGTGACTGTAGGTGTTCTCATAGACTTTCATATCCTCGATCCGGTGTTTTTCTTTCTCCAGTAGTTCTTTTTCCCGGTCGTATTTTTTCACCAGGCTGACCACGCCGCTTCGGGAATCCTCACGGTGCTGCTCCAGAAGTTTTTCCCGTTCTGTTCCCGATGCCGCCTGTAATTCTTCTTTAATCTCCCGGATGGTCTTCATGTGCAGTTTCCTCCTCAACCGGTGGAAATTCCAGTGTGATTCTTCCGATCTTTCCATTACGGAATTCTTCCATCACGATTCCTGCCGCTTTCGCATAGTCGATCTCCTGCCCGCGGATCAGACATTTTCTCTTATCTGCTACCGCTTCCAGCAGAGATACCGGTGTGCCCTCTTCCTCGATACCGTAACGGGCATTTAACAGTCCCGGATAATTTGTGCGGATATAATCCAGCAGTTCCAGAGACAGTTCTTCCAGATTCAGGATCTCATCCTTGATAGATCCGATAAACGCCAGACGTTTTCCTACTTCCTGATCCTCAAATTTCGGCCAGAGGATACCCGGTGTGTCCAGAAGCTCCAGAGTCTTATTCATACGGATCCACTGTTTTCCTTTCGTCACACCCGGTTTGTTTCCGGTCTTTGCACAGGCTTTTCCTGCGTAGGAATTGATAAATGTGGACTTACCCACGTTCGGGATGCCTACAACCATCGCACGGATCGGACGGTTCTTGATCCCTCTTCTTCTGTCTCTCTCGATCTTTGCCTTACAGGCTTCCTGGATCACGCCCTGGATGGACTTGAGTCCTGCGCCTGACTTCGCATTTACTTTGACCACGTAAAATCCTTTTTTCTGGAAATACGCGGACCACTGTTCGTTATATCTTTCATCTGCAAGATCTGATTTGTTTAACAGGATCAGTCTTGCCTTATTTTTACCCAGTTCATCAATATCCGGGTTTCTGCTGCTTAACGGGATGCGGGCGTCCACCAGTTCGATGATCAGATCGATCAGTTTCAGATCTTCCTGCATCTGCCGTTTTGCCTTGGTCATATGACCTGGATACCATTGTAAATTCATCTGCTTACCTCATTCTATACGAATCCGAACCTGCTCCACGGTGACGCGATAAACCAGACCTTACCGATGATATTTCTCTTCTTGACATTTCCCATATCGGCGTATCTGCTGTCTTCACTGTTGTTCCGGTTATCACCCAGCACAAAATATTCACCGTTGCCCAGTGTCACCTTTGTCTCAGCAACCCCTGCATTTTCAATCGCAGGAAATCCGCCGTCTTCCTGATAGGTCTCCCCGTCTATCAGAATCTGTCCGTCCTTGATCTGTATCGTCTCTCCCGGAAGTCCGATGATCCGTTTGATATGTGTACTTGCTTTTTTACTATCATCGCCTGTTTTATATACGATGATATCTCCCCTCTTCGGCGTACTGAATCTGTATGCCATGCGATTGACCAAAAGTACATCTCCTGCATTTAACGTAGGATCCATAGAGCCTTCCTGCATAACGGTGATCTTCCCATAACCAACCGCCAGTACAATGCCGAGGATAAGCACCGCTGCGATCTCCACCGCCCAGATAACGGCCGATTTGATCTTTGCAGCTGCCACATAGTCTCTTACATATCTTGCTTTAAAAAATCCCATATTCATTTGCCTCAGAGTTCTCACAGTAACGAGTAAAATACGTTTCACGAATTTTGCTCGTTGTCGCGGCAGTCGTCAAGGTCTCGTGCAAGCACGGACTTTGACTCGTTGCTCGCGCAAATGAAACAGGGGCAAGTACATGATGTATTTGCCCCTGCTCCTCTACCTGTGAATTATTTTACCAGTTCTTTTACCTTAGCTGCTTTACCAACACGGTCTCTTAAGTAGTTCAGTTTTGCACGTCTTACTTTACCACGTCTTACTACTTCTACTCTCTCTACGTTTGGAGAGTGCAGCGGCCATGTTTTTTCTACGCCGATACCGTTGGAGTTCTTTCTTACTGTGAAAGTTTCACGGCAGCTTCCACCCTGTTTTTTAATTACGATACCTTCGAAGATCTGAATTCTTTCGCGGTTTCCTTCTTTGATTTTACCATAAACTTTTACGGTGTCACCAACGTTGAATGCCGGTGCTTCTGCTTTCAGCTGAGCAGCTTCGATGTTTTTAATAATTTCGTTCATCTTTTTTCTCCTTTTGTTCCTGGATGTTCTTAATACCTTTTGTAACAGAGGACCATCTCGTTTATTCATACCTTACACATTATACACTACCGTATATCAAATTGCAAGACTTAATTTACTCTTTTTCCTGCGCTACGATATTTTGCAGCCACACGCCCTTTTTAACCAGTACAAATCCGATCACACATTTGATCCAGTCTGCAATATTGACACATGCAAATATCACTACTACAAACAGATTGGTAAACCGGCTCAGCACAAACGCGATCGGCACACTGGCGATCCACACGAAGACGCTGTCGAAAAAGAACGTGACCACTGTCTTGCCACCGGAACGCAGGGTAAAATATGTCGCATGCAGGAACGCATTCTGCGGCATAAAGACTGCCTGTGTCATGATCAGGTATTCTGCCAGATGTCTTGTCGTACTGTCCGTGTTATACAGCTGTGGAAACAGCGGCGCGATCAGGAACATCACAATCGCAACACCGGTACAGCACATCACAGAAAAGGCGATCATCTTGTTGTCCAGATCCCTTGCCTCATCCATCTTGCCGGCACCCAGCCTCTGTCCTACCACTATGGCTACCGAATCACCCAGGGCGATAAATACTACATTAAATAAGTTTGCAATCGTATTCGCAATATTGAACGCCGCTACTACGCTCAGCCCGCGCACCGAATAACACTGCATCAGTGTAGCCTGTGCTGCAGCCCACAGTGTCTCGTTAAAGAGCAGCGGAGAGCCTTTGATAATAAATTTCTTTATCAGATACCCCGGAATCTTCATGGTCTTATAAATCCCGACGATATAGGTATTGATTTCCTTATGCTTGTGTGTCCAGACTAAAACGATCGCCATCTCCACATATCTGGAAAGTACCGTTGCAATTGCAGCACCGACAACGCCCAGTTTTGGAAAACCGAATTTTCCGTAGATCAGCAGATAGTTAAATACCAGATTCACCAGAACCGCTGTCACACCGGCTTTCATCGGCACCATCGTCTCTCCGCACTCACGAAGTGTACTCGCATATGTCTGTACCATCATAAAGGCCGGCAGTCCGCATAACATCACCAGCATGTACTGTCTTCCATAGCGAAGTGCAGCCGCCAGATCGCCGCCATCGCTGCTGCCGTTCAGATAGATCTGAATCAGGCTTTCTCCACTGATTAGAAAGATCACAATAACCAGTGCAGTCAGAATCGCAGATACCCACAATTTGAACCGGAAAGTATGACGGATACCTTCATCATCTTTCTGTCCAAAATACTGCGCGGTAAAGATTCCCGCACCGGACACTCCTCCGAAGATGCACAGATTGTATACAAATATCAGCTGATTGACGATCGCAACCCCCGACATCTGCTCCGTTCCGATCTGCCCAACCATGATGTTGTCCAGGAGGCTTACAAAGTTTGTGATTCCGTTCTGGATCATGATCGGTATGGCGATGGCAAGTACCATTTTATAAAACTGCTTGTCACCAATAAATTTTTTTCTTACGTTTCCCAGCATAAATCCCCCTTCTGTCCTGTTTTTTCGGTCTGAAAATTGCTCATAAAAAATGCAGTCCATGCATCCCAGCCGCAATGCTTTCTGATTTACCCCATCCCCATAAAATTCTTCCTCATACATCAAAATTCACGCAAATCAAAAAGCAGGCATGCCCGACGACATCCCTTATCTAAAATATTTTATCATTTATCCAATGTTTTGTCACGCTTATTTTCCTTTATTTCCGGTCTTTTTCGCCTTTTTGTTGTATGGAATTTTTTATTTTCACTAATACAGACAAATTTGCTTTCTATCTCTCCGTCTGCTATACTGTTTTTATCTATTTTCATATACAGAAAGGCGTAAAATCTATGAAAAAAGAGGGCTACTACTCGTCCGGGGAATTTGCCCGTATGGCGCATGTGACGCTTCGGACGATCCGTTATTATGATAAACAGAATATTTTAAAACCTTCCTATGTAAGTGATGCCGGTGCGCGGTTTTACACGGATGAGGATCTGGCGCAGTTACAGCAGATCCTGTTATTGAAGTTTCTGGGATTTTCGCTGGATGATATCCGGGATATGACGATCAATGATACGGACTATCATTTTATGCGGGATTCTCTGGATGTACAGCTGAAGCTGGTGCGCGACCGGATCGAACAATTACAGTTGGTGGAGAAGGCGATTCAGGATACTTCCGATGCGATCCAGACCCAGCACACCATCGACTGGAACCAGATGCTTGATCTGATCCATCTGACCGGTATGGAAAAGAGTATGAAGAATCAGTATCAGAACGCAACTAACATTGCAGCCCGAATCAAGCTGCACAGTTTATACTCTATAAATAAAGAAGGATGGTTTCCGTGGATCTATTCACAGTGCCATCTGCAGTCCGGCATGAACGTTCTGGAACTGGGATGTGGGGACGGTGCTTTATGGAAACAAAACATCTCTCTGCTTCCTCAAAACATCCACCTTACCCTCTCCGACATCTCCGACGGGATGCTGCGCGATGCAAGACGTGCACTGGGAGCCAGAGATTCCCGGTTTTCTTTCGCTGCTTTTGACTGTGAAAAGATTCCGGCAGCTTCTGAAAGCTATGATCTTGTGATCGCCAACCATGTGCTGTTCTACTGTGATAATCTGGAAAATGTGTGTAAAGAAGTCCGGCGGGTACTGAAACCGGGCGGACGGTTCTTATGCAGTACCTATGGCAACTCTCATATGAAGGAAATCAGTCAGCTGGTCAGCCAGTTTGATGAGCGGATCGTGCTCTCCGCCAACAAATTATATGAAAAATTCGGTCGCGAAAACGGCGCACAGGTGCTCGAACCCTGGTTTTCCCGTGTGGAATGGATCTCTTATGAGGACGGTCTTCTGGTGTCCGACCCGGAGCCTCTGATCTCCTATATCCTCTCCTGCCACGGCAATCAGAACCGATACCTGCTTGACCACTACAAAGAATTTCGATCCTTTGTAAAGAAAAAAACAGAAAAAGGATTGCATATCACAAAAGATGCCGGGATTTTTATTTGCAATTACTAAATTTCCCCTCTGTTTTTCTCTGTCCTATAAGTAAAAACCAACAATTTTACCAAAATTTTAAAAAAGTACTTGAAGGTGACCTAAGGTCACCTTTTATAATGGTATCATCTTAGGATACGGAACTGAAAAAACAAATGGTAACTGTTCAGTACCTTCACAGTTACGAGCCAAAATGCATTTAAACCTTCGATGATGGCATTTTGACTTGTATGTCTCGGTGTTTTGGCATATTCATGTCAAAACACCTCGCGGGATACTACCTACTGAATAGTTACAACAAATGATCTGAAAGGAGAATACTCATGAAAGGAATCATTTTAGCAGGAGGATCCGGCACACGCCTGTATCCTCTGACCATGGTAACTTCCAAACAGTTACTTCCCATCTACGACAAACCGATGATCTACTATCCGATGTCTGTTCTGATGAACGCAGGCATCCGTGATATTCTGATCATCTCCACACCACAGGATACCCCACGTTTCAAGGAGCTGTTAGGCGACGGTCATCAGTTTGGTGTAAACCTGTCCTATGCTGTACAGGAAAGTCCGGACGGACTGGCACAGGCCTTCATCATCGGAGAAGAATTCATCGGTGATGACTCTGTAGCTATGGTTCTGGGTGACAACATTTTCGCCGGTCACGGACTGACCAAACGTCTGCACGCAGCGGTAGAAAATGCAAAAACCGGAAAAGGTGCTACTGTCTTCGGTTACTACGTGGACGATCCGGAACGTTTCGGTATCGTAGAATTCGATAAGGACGGAAAAGCCATCTCCATCGAAGAGAAACCGGAACATCCGAAGAGCAATTACTGTGTGACCGGTCTGTATTTCTACGACAATAAAGTAGTGGAATACGCTAAGAATCTGAAACCAAGTGCACGTGGCGAACTGGAAATTACCGATCTGAACCGCATCTATCTGGAAGAAGGACAGTTAAATGTAGAACTTCTGGGACAGGGATTTACCTGGCTGGATACCGGTACACATGAAAGTCTGGTAGATGCTACCAACTTCGTAAAAACCATGGAAACTCACCAGCACAGAAAAATCGCGTGTCTGGAAGAAATCGCTTACTTAAACGGCTGGATCTCAAAAGAAGAAGTTCTGAAAGTATACGAACTGCTGAAAAAAAATCAGTACGGTCAGTATCTTATGGACGTTCTGAACGGCAAATATCTGGATGCACGCCGCTAAGCCCGTGCCCCGGATTTGTTTATAAATTTTTAAAGGAGAAATGTTATGAATATTATTGTTACCGGCGGTGCCGGATTTATCGGAAGCAACTTTATTTTCCATATGCTGAAAAAATACCCGGATTATCGGATCGTATGCCTGGACTGCCTGACTTATGCAGGTAACCTGTCCACTCTGGCTCCTGTTATGGACAACCCGAACTTCCGTTTTGTAAAAGAAAGCATCACAGACCGTGAAGCTGTATACAAACTGTTCGAAGAAGAACATCCGGATATGGTTGTAAACTTCGCAGCAGAAAGCCACGTAGACCGTTCCATCGAGAACCCGGAAGTATTCCTGGATACCAACATCAAAGGTACTGCTGTCCTGATGGATGCCTGCAGAAAATACGGTATCAAGAGATATCATCAGGTATCTACCGATGAAGTATACGGAGATCTGCCTCTGGATCGCCCGGACCTGTTCTTTACCGAAGAGACTCCGATCCACACCAGCAGCCCGTACAGCTCCTCCAAAGCAGGTGCTGACCTTCTGGTTCTGGCTTACCATCGTACATATGGTCTGCCTGTTACCATCAGCCGCTGCTCCAACAACTACGGACCGTATCATTTCCCGGAAAAACTGATTCCGCTGATGATCGCCAATGCACTGAATGACAAACCGCTTCCTGTATACGGAAAAGGTGAAAATGTCCGTGACTGGCTGTATGTAGAGGATCACTGCAAAGCGATCGATCTGATCATCCACAACGGTCGTGTCGGCGAAGTTTATAACATCGGTGGACACAACGAGATGAAAAACATCGATATTGTAAAAATCATCTGTAAAGAACTGGGTAAACCGGAAAGCCTGATCACCTATGTATCTGACAGAAAAGGTCATGACATGCGTTATGCCATCGATCCGACCAAGATCCACAACGAACTGGGCTGGCTGCCGGAAACCAAATTCGCAGACGGTATCAAAAAAACCATTCAGTGGTATCTGGATAACAAAGAATGGTGGGAAACCATCATCTCCGGTGAATACCAGAACTACTATGAGAAAATGTACGCAAACCGCTAATTCCTGCCGGTGCGTACCGTGACACTGAACTAATAAATCATTTAAAATCTGCCGTTCTGCCAGGCATATACTCTAGAGCGTGTCTGAAAAAGGCTTTTCGTGAGCTGCGAGTCTCAGTTTGTGGGAGATTTTATCCGAATGAGGGCGGCGTAGCGGGCTACGGCAACCGAATGAGGGTAAAATATACCGCAAAGTGGGGCTTGCAGATTGCGGAAATGATTTTTCAGACACGCTCTAGTAATATCCCGCGAGGCGTTTTTTGTGAGCGAAGGTCACAGAAAACCCGAGACATATCGCGCGAATTTATGCGATCAGCATAAATTCTGTGCATCGTGCAGCGTGTTACTGGGCACGGAGTGAACAGTAGCACGCTTATGACTCCGGTAACAGGAGTTTTCCCCCTGCATAAATGATATCCTCCGGGGAAATTCCGTTAAGCTGGCAGATCTCATCGATCCGGCTGATCGTTCCATAGCGTTTCTGGCAGATACTTGTGAGCGTATCCCCTCTTTGGATCGTATAGGTAATGGTCTTAATATCGGCTGCTGCCTGCTGTTCTTCCTTTTTTTCTTCTTTTTCTGCTGAGGGCTGCAACGTTGGTGTACTGCTTTCTTCTGAAGCTTCCTGGTTCGCCTGCGGATTCAGACTCTCCTGTGTGTTTCCCTGTGTCGGAACCGGTGTCAGACTCTCCTCCGGCTCATCCGTCACTGTCGGGGAAAGAAGCGGCTCTTCGACAGCCTTCTGTGCTTCGCTGGTCACTGCAACACGCTGGCTTCCCGTCTGTACCGCCTCCTCCGCGTTCTGATACTGGTTCAGATAGGGCAGTCCCACCGCAAGCATCGCAGCCGCACAACAGGCTCCTGCCAGCCAGCGATTTCGCACCGGATGTTTCTTCGCCTTCTCTGCTTTCTCCGCTTCCGTTGTCTCTTTTTTCTTCTCCCGCGCCGCTCTCCGAAAATCAATCACCGCACGGTCCGGCACATGTTCGGTCTCCTCGATGGATTTATTTTCACTCCTGTCGATCATATACGCCTGCATCGGATCATTTTTTTCATAATAGATAAAATGTCCCGGCATCCGCACCAGCTGATTATTTTCGTAGACATAAAAAGCCTCTTCCATCTCCCCCGGTTCCATCAGAAACAGCACTTTGTCATTTCCTGCAAAATGATCCAGATGCGTCTTTCGGATCTCTTCGGTGATTTCCATGTTAAATCCGGGAAATCCAGCAAACCAGCCGACGATCTCCTGCTCCGGGAAATATTTTTTGCTGTCCTCATACACCTGTCCCCAGACTTTATCGTCAAACCGGATGTGTTCCGGCGAAAGTTCCAGATCCCGGATCTGCAGGGCGCTTCGGATAAAAATATAATCGCCCTGGCTGGTCCAGTGGCAGGAACCGAACAGAATCGCCGCCACCTCATCTCCGTGGGGATTCCGCGCGATCTTTTTCAAAAAGGTGTAGACATAGTCTTCCATATATATTTTTTTCTGACCTTTGATCTCTCCGATTTGTCTTACGTTGTTTGGCAGTTTCACACATTCTGCATTTTCCTTTGTGTTATCGGTTTCTTCTTTATAGATGACTTCGATCATACTCTTCACCCCTTTTAGAGCCCAGTATACGCCGCTTTCTGTGCGGATTTTGCCGCTTTGTGCAGGAAAATACGGGGTTTTTAACGACATTTTCCGCAGGTTCTTTCTTGTTTGGAAAACCGTCGGGCATATTTTTTCGTCTCTCCGGGTACAATATAGGTAAATATTTGATGTTATCACACAGAAAGGACGCGTGATCCGAATGCGCAGAGAAGTTTCGTATTATATCAGAGAGAAGAAACGCACCGCCAGCAATGAACTGGCTCATGTGCTGAAAAAATGTATCGGTCAGATCGATCGTTCCTGGAAGGAGATCATCATTCTGTGCATCGGAAGTGATCGGATCACAGGGGACAGTCTGGGACCTCTGATCGGTCAGCAGCTTTCCCGGTATCGCTGGAAAAATATTCATATCTACGGAACGCTGGATGCACCGGTTCACGCCCTCAATCTGGAATCTACGCTTTCCGGCATCAAAAAAAGACATCCGTCTGCGCTGATTCTCGCAGTGGATGCCTCTCTCGGTTCTCAGAAACATATCGGGTATATTACCGCCGGTATCGGTCCGATCCATCCGGGGTCCGGAGTGCACAAAAATCTTCCGGCGGTTGGCGATCTCTATATTACCGGAATCCTCAACGCTTCCGGTTCTTTTGAACATTTTCTGCTTCAGACTACACGGCTTTCCTTCGTCGTGCAGATGGCAGATACCATCACCGATGGGATCTTACGGACTTTCTCACCGGTCTATGAGCGGCGCGGTCTTCTTCCTGACGGATGGTTCCACCGGGAAGAACGGCGGGATCTCTGCTGGGCGAAAGAGGATTCCGGACTTGCAGCCCTCTCCATCGAAACCAGTTCCGGCAGCATCTCCTGAAGCAGATCTGCCCGGGGCACTTTCGCAAAGATCTGTTTTAAAAACCAGGCAAATGGTTTGCCCCAGTATTTATTCTGTATTATTTTTGCATAATGATCCATGATCTCCCGTGAGCCACAGTATTTGTCTGTCAGACAGATCACATACGTTTCCGGATATCTTGGCGGGATCACGGATACCGGCCACATATGTTTGGTGATCACTTCTTTTTCCACCTTGTTTAGATGAAAATATTTGCAGGCATTCCGATAGGCAGTGATCGGATGGGTGATGGCGTGCAGCCGGTCACCCGTCTCTTTCCGGTGTTCTCTCCAGTCATACAGGAACAGATCGTGGAGCATGCCGCCTCGCGCCGCGGAACGGGCATCCAGACCTAATTTTTTGCAGATTTTATAATTGTTATACGCTACATCCAGACAATGCTCGTAGCAGTCCGTATCACAGTGCTGATAAAATTTTTTCATCTCCAATACTGCCGGATGACCGACGATATCACGGATGCACTCATAAAACTCCAGATTTTCTTTCGTGTGCTCTCTCCGTTTTCTTCTGAGATTCTCCCGTGAATCTTTTGCCCGTTTTCCTGACATTTTTTCTGGCATTTTTCTGATCTCCTATTATTTTCCGTACCATTTACCGTACAGACATATTTTCCAGCTTTGCAAAACATGTACTCTCGGAATCTTTGTGTGCTTGATTTTGTGAGATGATTTTTTGTCAGTTGTGCCCAAATTTCTGAGGCGTACGCGGTGCGTACGTTGATGAAATTCGGATGCGACTGGCGGAAAATCAGCCGCAAAAGCAAGTGCGGAAAGACTCCGAGAGTACATAAACAGGGAATGGAGAAAATAACTCTCCATTCCCTGTCTTATTATACCGTAAGTATTCTCTTACTGTAAAGTTCTGTACACTTTAATTTTTTCTTAAATGTAATTACTGGATATACGCTTTTACCTGCTCGTATACACCCTGTCCGTCCAGTTTGTATTTTTCCAGAAGTTTTACTGCCGGACCGGACTCGCCGAATACATCCTGCACACCGATCTTCAGTACCGGAGTCGGAGCTTTCTCGCACAGTACGTCGCATACTGCGCTTCCCAGACCGCCGATTACGGAATGTTCTTCTACGGTAACTACTTTACCGCATTCTTTTGCTGCTGCAACAACCAGTTCCTCATCCAGAGGTTTGATGGTATGGATGTTGACTACTTTCGCCTCGATACCGTCAGCTGCCAGTTTTTCAGCTGCTTCCAGTGCAGAGTTTACACACAGACCGGTAGCGATGATTGCCACGTCTTTTCCTTCTCTCAGGGTAACACCTTTACCGATCTCGAATTTGTAATCCGGACGGTCATTGATCACCGGCACTGCCAGACGACCGAAACGCAGGTATACCGGTCCCTGATATTCGTATGCTGCTTTTACAGCTGCTCTTGCTTCCACATCATCGGACGGGTTGATGACAACCATGCCCGGGATGGTACGCATCAGGGCGATATCTTCGTTACACTGATGCGTTGCACCGTCTTCTCCTACGGAAATACCGGCGTGTGTTGCACCGATCTTTACGTTCAGGTGCGGATATCCTACAGAGTTTCTTACCTGTTCAAAAGCACGTCCTGCTGCAAACATTGCAAAAGAACTTGCAAACGGAACTTTTCCTGCGGTGGAAAGACCTGCTGCGATACCGATCATGTTACACTCAGCGATACCACAGTCAATATGGCGTTCCGGAAATACTTTCTTAAACATACCGGTTTTGGTGGCAGCTGCCAGGTCTGCATCCAGAACTACCAGGTCTTCGTGCTCTTTTCCCAGTTCTACCAGGGCGTTACCATAACTTTCTCTGGTTGCAATTTTCTTTACTTCTGACATAATGCTTCACCTACCTTTTTCAGATCTTCCATTGCTACTGCATACTGCTCGTCGTTCGGAGCGGTTCCATGCCAGCCTACCTGATTTTCCATGAAGGATACGCCTTTACCTTTTACGGTGTGAGCGATGATTGCTGTCGGCATTCCTTTGGTTGCTCTTGCTTCTTTGAATGCTGCATCGATCTGGTCAAAATCGTTACCGTCGATGTTGATTACATGGAAGTTAAATGCTTCGAATTTTTTATCAATCGGATATGGAGAACAAACTTCATCGATTGCTCCGTCGATCTGCAGATTATTATTATCTACGATCACTACCAGGTTATCCAGTTTGCGGAATCCTGCCATCATGGAAGCTTCCCATACCTGTCCTTCCTGAATCTCACCGTCACCTAACAGTGTGTATACACGATAATCGGCATTGTCCATCTTGCCCGCGATCGCCATACCTACTGCTGCGGAGATTCCCTGTCCCAGAGAACCGCTGGACATATCTACGCCCGGGATATGTTTCATATCCGGATGTCCCTGCAGGTAAGATCCCAGATGACGTAAGGTTTCCAGATCTTCTACCGGGAAATATCCTTTCAGTGCAAGTGCGCTGTAAAGACCTGGCGCTGTATGTCCTTTGGACAATACAAAGCGGTCACGATCTGCTTTTTCCGGATCTTTCGGATCCACGTTCATCTCTTCAAAATACAAGTATGTGAAAATATCTGCTGCTGATAAAGATCCGCCCGGATGTCCTGCTTTTGCAGCATGAACTGAGGTTACGATTCCTTTGCGGACTTCATTTGCTACTTTCTGAAGCTCCAGTTTGTTCATTCTGTACTCCTTTCCGTACACTGCTTAGAATTATTGCTCATTCGCCGTCTTAGTATGCCACATTTTGAAAAATATTGCAAGACTCTATACCTTTAATACGTGTTATTATTCGCCGAATACTGCTCTGTAATCATCCTGGAATTTTTTGATTCCGGCATCGGTCAGCGGATGTTTTGTCATCTGTTCAATGACTGCGTATGGAACGGTTGCGATATCAGCACCTGCCAGTGCACAGTCGGTTACATGGATCGGATTTCTTACGCTTGCTGCGATGATCTGTGTGTCCAGACCTGCTACCTCGAAAATCTCAGCGATCTCACGGATCAGATCCACACCTCTTGTGGAAATATCATCCAATCTTCCCAGGAACGGAGAAACATAGGTTGCACCTGCTCTTGCGGCCAGCAGTGCCTGGTTTGCAGTAAATATCAGTGTTACGTTTGTCTTGATGCCTTCTGCTGTCAGCACTTTGCAGGCTTTCAGACCTTCTACTGTCATAGGGATTTTTACAACCATGTTCGGATGGATTGCTGCGATCTCTCTTCCTTCCGCGATCATGCCTTCTGCGTCTACGGTCGTTGCTTTTACTTCACCGCTGATCGGTCCGTCTACGATAGAAGTGATCTCTTTGATGACTTCTTTAAAGTCTCTTCCCTCTTTTGCGATCAGGGACGGGTTGGTGGTAACACCACAGATCACGCCCATATCATTTGCTTTTTTGATGTCTTCTACTTTCGCGGTATCGATGAAAAATCTCATTATTTTGTCCTCCTGTTTTTCCTGAAATCTGCCGATCATTTCCGGCGTTTTTTATTTTCTGCCCTCAGTATAGCAGGTTTATTTTTACGGTCAACAAGAGTGAATTTTTATTAATAACATTTTTTATTAATAGTAGCAGATTATTAATCGTTATATGATACGTTTTTCATCGTTTATCCTGAATTTTTCCTTTATTTTCGCCATTTTCTTATTTATTTTAAAAGATATTATAGAAACAGTGGCCTGGGAAACTCCTGCTTCCCGGGCCACATCCATAGAAGTTGCTTTCTTCTTTGCCATCGTTTTTTCCTTATAATTCTACGCGTCCTTCCAGCGCACGCAGTAGTGTTACTTCATCGATGTACTCCAGATCACCGCCGACCGGAACGCCGCTTGCGATACGGCTCACTTTGATACCGGTAGGTTTGATCAGTTTGCTGATATACATGGCTGTCGTCTCCCCTTCCAGACTGGAATTGGTGGCAATGATCACTTCATCCACATCTTTTTGCAGACGCAGCATCAGCTCTTTTAACCGGATATCTCCCGGACCGATCCCCAGCATCGGGGAGATGGCTCCATGGAGGACATGATACACGCCCTCGTATTTGCCGGTTTTTTCATAAGCTGCCAGATCTCTTGTATTTTCCACAACCATGATCTGCTTATGGTTCCGCTTCGGATTGGCACAGATCGGGCACAGTTCCTGATCGGTCAGCGTGAAACATTCTTTGCAGTATCTGACATTCGATCTCGCGCTGGTCATCGCACCCGCAAGCTGCTCTACCTGATCCTGCGGCATGTTGATGATGTGAAATGCCAGACGCTGGGCTGATTTTGCGCCGATGCCCGGAAGCCTTGACAGCTGTTCAATTAATTTGCTGATATGACTGCTGTAGTATTCCATCTTAGAACGGGAATCCTCCACCCAGACCACCGGTCAGTTTGGACATCACAGCCTGTGTCTCAGCTTCCATCTTGCGGAGTGCCTCGTTGGTGGCTGCCATGATCAGATCCTCTAACATTTCTACGTCATCCGGATCTACGACTTCTTCTGCCAGTTTGACTTTGGTCACTTCTTTTTTACCGCTTACGGTTACTTCTACGGCTCCGCCGCCTGCTGCTGCCGTAAATTCTTTCTCTTCCAGCGCTTTCTGGTTCTCTTCCATCTGTTTCTGCATCTTCTGCGCCTGTTTCATCAGATTATTCATATTACCAGGCATACCCATGCCGCCTGGAAATCCACCACGTTTTGCCACGATTGGTTCCTCCTGTTTTCTCTTAAAAATCATTCATTATTCATCGTCCGGTTCTTCTTCTACCACGATATCCATGTGAACCGTCTGTTTTAATATATCATCAACGGAGATTTCTGCCAAGTCCTGATGCATATTTGTTTTCTTTAAAAGCATCTCCACTTCCACGGTTTTCCCCGTCATTTGCAAAATCAGACTCTCGAGTAACTGCTTTTTGTCCGGATCGTCCACACAGGTCTGCGCCAGATCATTCGAGAATTCCACATATAATTTATTCTCCCCGGTATTGCCGTTATATTTCGGCACGGCAGTTGTTAAAAATGTCTTGAACATTCCCTGTGTCTGCATCACGATACTTTTCCAGTTTTCCTTGATCCGCTGAAGATCCTCCGGAGCCGCTTTCTCCGGTTTCTTTTCCGGTGCGGACGGAACTGCCTGCGTTGGCTGTGCCGGACTGCCATCGTTCCTTCCTGCATAACCCGGAAGTGGCTGAACTGCCGCCATCGGAATTCCTTTTTCCATCTGTTCTTCCAGCACCCGGAGACGGTCCAGGACAGAATCCAGGTTCGTTTCCATTGCAGGTTTACATAATTTGATCAATCCCACTTCCACCAGCACACGCTTCTGTGTGGCATTTCGCAGATTGTTGGAAAGTTCGGATAACACACGGATATAGCGCATCAGTGTATCGGTATCGATCAGCTGGCTTTCTTCCTGCAGCGCTTTCAGATTTTCCGAAGATACATCCAGGACTTCTTCCGCGTCTTCGGAGGTCTTGACCAGCAGAAGATTTCGCAGATACCAGGTAAAGTCATTGACAAACTGTCCCAGTTCTTTTCCATTGACCAGAAGATCTTCCAGGATATGGATGCAGCTTGTGACATCCTGTTCCAGCACTTTGCGGAGCAGTTTGCTGAACACTTCCGTATCCACGGTTCCCAACACTTCCAGCACCTTATCAAAGGTCAGTTCCTGTCCCAGATAGAAGGCGATGCACTGATCCAGAAGACTCAACGCGTCTCGCATGGAACCGTCTCCCGCCTTCGCTACATAGCGAATTGCTTTTTCTTCCACCGGGATCTGTTCTTTCTCCATCAGTTCCCGCAGCCGTCCGGCGATCGTGTCGATGGAAATACGGTGAAAATCGTACCGCTGACACCGAGACTGGATCGTTACCGGGATCTTGTGGGATTCGGTCGTCGCCAGAATAAAGATGACGTAAGACGGCGGTTCCTCCAGTGTCTTTAACAGTGCGTTAAATGCACCTGCTGACAGCATATGCACCTCATCGATGATATACACCTTGTATTTTCCCTGTGTCGGACGGTAGGTAACCTCCTCCCGGATCTCACGGATGTTGTCGACACCGTTGTTGGATGCCGCATCGATCTCGATCACGTTCATGGATGTTCCCGCCTGGATCGCTTTACAGGTCGGACATTCGTTACAGGGACTTCCATCCACCGGCTGCTCACAGTTGACCGCTTTCGCAAGGATCTTTGCCACGGTCGTCTTACCGGTTCCACGGGTTCCACAGAACAAAAATGCGTGACCGATACGGTCCGCACGAATCTGATTTTTTAATGTTGTTACAATATGATCCTGCCCTTTGACATCCTCGAAGGTGTCCGGACGGAACTTACGATATAGAGCGGTATAGCTCATGTTTCTCTGCCTCTCCTCAATCTGTCAATTTTAATATACAATGTTACAAAGAGATAGGGCTGTCGCAAAGACCAGCCCCTCTCCGTCTATCGTATTATTTTTCATAACTGTTCCGTATTTTCACAGTTACATTTTCTGCATCAGTCACCGAAGCTGATGCCGATTCTCTTGGCATCTTTGATCTCCTGTGCATCCGGTGTTACCACTTTCAGTTTTCCTGCACACTCTTCCAGCGGCACTTTTTTGGTCTTTCCGTTGACCAGACCTACCATGTAGCCGTACTCATCGTTCAGGATCAGTTTTGCTGCCGCAGAACCAAGTCTTGTGGACAGTACACGGTCGTATGGACACGGGCTTCCACCTCTCTGGGTATGTCCCGGAACCGTTACACGTATCTCCATACCGGTGCGGTCTTCGATCTCTTTTGCCACTTTATAGGAAACGGACGGGTAAAGTTTCTTATCTTCTTCCATTTTCTTTTTCAGTTCTTTTTTGCCAAGCTGCGCGTCCTCTTTGGAGATCGCACCTTCTGCTACTGCCAGAATCGTAAATCCGCTTCCGTTTCTCTTTCTTCTCTCGATGGCCTCCACTACTTTGTCGATATTATACGGAATCTCCGGAATCAGAATAACGTCTGCACCGCTGGCAATTCCTGCGTACAGAGTCAGCCAGCCTACCTTATGTCCCATAACTTCCACGATAAATACACGGTTGTGGGAGGATGCGGTTGTATGGATGCAGTCGATCGCTTCTGTCGCGATATTCACTGCGCTGTAGAAACCGAAGGTCATGTCTGTACCCCAGATATCGTTATCGATCGTCTTTGGCAGGTGGATGATATTCAGTCCTTCTTCTCTTAACAGGTTGGCGGTCTTCTGGGTTCCGTTACCGCCAAGGATTACCAGGCAGTCCAGATTCAGTTTATGATAGTTCTGTTTCATCGCTTCTACTTTGTCCAGTCCGTTGGCATCCGGGGTACGCATCAGTTTGAATGGCTGACGGGATGTACCGAGGATCGTGCCGCCGCGGGTCAGAATACCGGAAAAATCTTTTGCTGTCAGCATTCGATAATCTCCGTAGATCAGACCTTTATATCCGTTCATGAATCCATAGACTTCCAGGTCATCGATATTGTGGGAAAGTCCTTTTACTACGCCTCGCATGGTCGCGTTCAGAGCCTGGCAGTCTCCGCCGCTTGTCAGTAAACCAATTCTCTTCATACCTTTTTCCGTCCTTCTTTTCAGATTTTTGCAGCCGGTTTTCACTGCTCCGGTTACAAATTCTTCTTACAGATCACCGCACTGTTTTCCGGTGCCGGGCATCTGTATCTTTTCGTAACTGTTCAGTCCCTTCACAGTTACGAGCCAAAATGCATTTAAAATCACCTTCGGTGATGGCATTTTGGCTTGTATGTCTCGGGATTTTGGCATATACATGCCAAAACACCTCGCGGGATACTACCTACTGAATAGTTACATTTTTTACAATATCATCTGGTTATTATTATAGCCCATTTTCGCCACTCTCACAAGTAAATATCACGATTCAGATTGACAAATTAAAAAAAACACGATATACTGAATCCTGCGCAGCCGGGGAGTTAGCGGTGCCCTGTACCTGCAATCCGCTACAGCAGGGGTGATACCAAACTGAGGGCTTTTCTTTGCAGAGCTGCCTTCTGTAAGTGGCGTTGACGTCTGGGTCTTACGCAACAGGAATCTGTGAACCGTGTCAGGTCAGGAATGGAGCAGCACTAAGCAGAACCTTCTGTGTGCCGTAAGGGTGCCTGGGCCGAGTTAACTGCAGGAGTAACGTCTGTGGAGGGAGTTCGAAGGGCGGTGCGCTTTTAAAATTGGGAAAAATAGCCTGAAGGGGGACGCCCGGAGGGAGATACATAAGGGAAGGGTGTTAGCTATTTTTGTAAGGGATAGGTGTCTGACGGGAGGTTTTCCAAGACACTTGTATTTGTCGTTAAAATCAGTCCACCGGACCAATTATTGATATGCACTGCAACGTAAAAAGGCTGCGAAGTATATTTTTTTCAAAATAAACTTCGCAGCCTTCTTCTGTTGCATTGGTTACGGAGATGGAGAGATTTGAACTCTCGCGCCGGTTGCCCGACCTACCGCATTTCGAGTGCGGACCCTTCAGCCACTTGGGTACATCTCCATGGTGTTACGAATCAGCAGATTCGCTATTCATTATACTTCCTTGTTTTTCTTCCGTCAATACCCGTTTTTGCCGCTTCTTAATTTCACGCAGTTCTTTGAAGAATCCACTGAGCATCTGGGAGCACTCTTCCTGTAAAACGCCACGGGTAACTTCTACCTGATGATTGAACTGTTCCATCTCCAGAAGGTTCAGAATCGATCCGGCGCATCCCGCTTTCGGGTTCATGCTTCCGATCACCACCCGGCTAACTCTCGCCTGGACAATAGCTCCGGCGCACATCTGACACGGTTCCAGAGTGATGTACATCGTACACCCTTCCAGCCGCCAGTCGCCCAGCTTTTTACTCGCTTTTCGGATCGCATTCAGTTCCGCATGGGAGATCGTATTTTTATCCGTATTTCTCCGGTTGTATCCTCTTGCAATAATCTTTCCTTCGTAAACGATCACACACCCGATCGGCACTTCCATCAGTGCACCTGCTTTTCGTGCCTGCCGGATCGCCTCCCGCATAAACCGTTCATCCATTTTCTTCTCATCCATCATTCTTCCGCTTTCCTGTCATCATATCTTGTTTCTTCTTTGCATATGCTACCATAGAATACCCCAAAAAGGAAGTGTCCATTTTGTCTGCATACAAACGTTTTGTCTCTTACCTTTACGAATACGACCGTCAGAAAAAGGGGAAAAACCGCGGATTTGTCCGCGTTGAGATCCGGGATCACCAGTGCCGTCTGGAACTTCACATGACTCTTCCCGCCTGCCCGTTCGTCCCCGTCTTCCGCGCCTACGCATTTGTCGCCCGTCCCGGCGCACTGCACGGTCTGTTTCTCGGCAATCCCGCCTGGAAACAGGGTGATGTGTACGGTCAGTTCCAGATTCCCGACACCAATGTCTGCAACACCAGCTGGAATCTCGACGATATCGACGGTCTCATCGTCGTCTGTGATACCGGGCAGCGTTACGCCACCTGCTGGAGCGACTGCAGGATTTCCCCGGAAGATCTCCTTTTGCCGGAATCTGTGCCGCTTCTCCGGGCAGCCTCGCTGGAACAGCCGGAATCCGTAGAGCCAGACACCGCCGACACGCGTTCTGATCCGGAGCCTGCATCGGATTCCTCCCGTTCTTCCACCCCTGCACCTGCACGTGCACAGACTCCCGCATTTTCCTGGAAACGACTGACGGAGAGTTATCCACAGGTCACACCGTTTTTCGATGAGGAAATCCACAACTGCCTGCAATTATCCCCGAAAGACCTTTCCCTTCTTGGCTCCTTTGGGATTTCCTGCGGCAACAACCAGTTTTTTCTCTACGGCAGCCACGCTTTCCAGCATTTTCTTCTCGGGAAAATGGAACATGACGATACCGTCTGTTACGTTCTGGCTGTTCCGGGCATCTATGAGGAGCGGGAACGTCTGCTCGCCAATCTGTTCGGTTTTCCTTACTTTAAGTCCGCCCGCGCCAAAGACGCACAGCCGGGGCATTTTGGTTACTGGTACCGGACGATCCACACCGAACCGCGAAATTCCGAGCCTATATCCCCCGAATCTCCACCTGCGGAATCGTTTTCTGAAGAATCTGCTGAAAATTCTCCAGCTGCTCGCGCGAGTAGGACGTAAATACCGGACGGATCACCTGCTCCGACTCCTTATAGTTTTGCAGAAAATACCGCCGGCTCCCGGAAAGCCACTGCCCGATGGCTTCGATATCTTCCCGTTTGTGAAGTTCCTTCACAACTGTGGTTCGGAATTCATAGTCCACCACACCCGATTTCAGATATTCCACCGTACGGGTGATGCTTTCCAGATCCGGGTGGCGGATACCGGCGGTCTCTGCATATTTTTCCGGGCTGTTTTTGATGTCCATTGCCACATAATCCACCAGCCCCGCATCAACCAGTTCCCTGACCAGTGCCGGGCGGGTTCCGTTCGTATCCAGTTTAACCGGATACCCCAGCTCTTTGATCTGTGCCAGAAGTTCGGTCAGTCCCGAATCCAGCGTCGGTTCCCCGCCGGTCACACAGACGCCGTCCAGGATTCCCTTTCTTTTTCTGAGCACTTTCAGAACTTCCTCCGCCTCGATCAGCGGCTCACTCTCCGGTGCCAGCACCAGACCGGCATTGTGGCAGAACGGACACCGGAAATTACAGGAGCCGAGAAAAATGGTGGCTGCCAGCCGTCCCGGGTAATCCAGCAACGTCAGTTTGTTAAATCCGTGTATTTTCGCCATACGCTACCTTACGAAGCAAAAAATGTTTCGATTTCCTTTCTGGATGCCTGCACGGAACCCTGTACGAAAAATGGCTTTCCGCCGCCCCGTCCCTGTAATTTCTGGTTCATTTCCTTTACGAATTCACGGAGATCTCCATCTTTTTCTCCGATGATATAACGATAGCCGTTTTCGTCATTGCCATTAAACACTGCGCAGCGGCCGCCACAGCTTTCCATCACATCCGAAGCCAGCTTTCTTACGCTGTCCGGTGCCATATCTTCCTCGAACAACAGCTGGTCGCCGCATCCTGCGGTCTGTGCTGCGATCGTCTCGATCTTTTTCAGTTCCATTCCTACCATGCGGAACTTTAACTGCTGATATTCTTTCTGTAATTTTTCCACTGCATCTGCGGTATCGTTCCATTTTGCGGACAACAGCTGGGAAATCCTTCGGTTCTGTTTTTTTAACTGATTGGTATACTCCAATGCCCGTTTTCCGCAGAGCATCTCAATACGCATACCGCCCTTGAACTTCTGCGCAGATACCAGGGTAATCTGTCCGATCTCTCCGGAAAAGTCCACATGGACACCACAGCAGGCACAGATATCCATACCCGGCCAGGTTACGATCCGCACATCACCGGTCAGCTCTTTCTTACTTCTGTAAGGCAGTGTCTTCCGTTCTTCCTCTGACGGATGGGTGATCTCAACCGGATGATTCTCCCACACATACTCATTTGCCTTTGCCTCAATCTCTTTCAGGAACTCTTCCGGCACTTCGCCGTCCACATCCAGCGTGACTGTCTCGCTTCCTATGTGAAATCCCACGTTGTTATAGCCGTATTTTTCGTGGATCAGTCCGCTGATCAGGTGCTCACCGGAGTGCTGCTGCATCAGGTCAAATCTGCGCTCCCAGTCGATCTTACAGTTCACTTCTGTTCCCTCAGGGATCGCTTCCCGTGTCCAATGCCAGATTTCTCCGTCTTTTTCCTGTACATCGGTAACTTCCACCTGGTTCATGGTTCCGATGTCACATGGCTGTCCGCCCCCTTCCGGGTAAAATACAGTCTGATCCAGAAGGATCTCATATCCTTTCTTCACCTCTCTGCACTCCAGCACTTTCGCCTGGCAGGTGGTCTGGTGAGAATCTTTATAAAATAAACGTTCTGTTCTCATATGTATGTCCTCTTTCTGTCTCTTCTACAGTATTTTTCTTTCTGCACCATCATAGTACGAAATTCACAAACTTGCAAGATTCCTGTTCACTTCGTACCCGGTAACACGCTTCGGGGGAATTATCAGAGAACGGTAACTGCATTTTGCGTTCTGTGTGACCATGTCACAGACGATTTCTTTGCTTTTTTCTCCATTTTTGCCTATACTGACAGTAAACAGCGAACAGGAATCACGATTCCTACAAGGAGGTAATCTTTTTATGCAGGATGTTGTCATCATCGGCAGCGGACCGGCTGGTCTGTCCGCCGCTCTTTATATGCTCCGGGGTGGATTTTCCACTACTGTCATCGGAAAAGACAACGGGGCTCTGGAAAAAGCAGAAAAAATCGAAAATTATTTTGGACTGGAGCGTCCCCTCTCCGGCCATGAACTGATTGAAAATGGAAGAACACAGGTACAGCGTCTTGGCGGTACTCTTTTACAGGATGAGGTTGTGGGAATCAGCTGGAGCGGAAACTATCTGATTTCTACCGCCTCCACACAGATCGAAGCCCGCGCCATCATTCTCACCACCGGTACTTCCAGAAAAACCATGAAAATTAAGAATCTCGCGCAGCTCGAAGGACATGGTGTCAGCTACTGTGCCGTCTGTGATGCTTTTCTCTACCGCGGTGAATCTGTCGCCGTCCTTGGAAATGGCGAGTACGCCCTTCATGAAGTCCAGGAACTTCTCCCGATTGTCGACTCCGTCACACTGCTGACTAACGGGCTGGAACCTTCCGTTGACTTCCCACCGGAAGTTACGATCATCCCGACACCGGTTCTGGAACTCACCGGTACGGATGCACTGGAGGCGGTCTGTCTCGAAGACGGCACGCAGATTCACCCGGCATGCCTTTTCATGGCGCTCGGCACTGCAAAGGGTAGCGATCTCGCACGGAAACTTGGTATCCGGCTTGAGGATGAGCGGATCATCGTCAACGAACAGATGGATACCGGTCTCCCTGGCGTCTTCGCCGCAGGAGACTGTATCGGCGGGATCCTGCAGGTTTCTGTTGCAGTCGGTGAAGGAGCGAAGGCCGCGCTTTCCTGTATCAAATATCTGCGGTCTTAATTTTGATTATCGCGGCAGTCGTCAAGGTCTCGTTCTCGTGCAAGCACGGACTTTGACTCGTTGCCCGCATAAAATAAGTGGCAGAATATCGATATGCAAAGTCCGATATTCTGTCACTCATTTTCTTTTACAATATTTCTACAGTGCAAAAACTGCCGCATCCGAATCACTTCGGATAGCGGCAGTTCTTTTATCGTTTGAACACTTTATATTTTTTAATTATTTCTGAGGACCAGCTGCTACCAGAGCTTTACCAGCTTCATTTCCTTCGTATTTAGCGAAGTTCTTGATGAATCTGTCAGCCAGGTCTTTCGCTTTCTCTTCCCACTGAGCTGCATCTGCGTAAGTATCGCGAGGATCCAGGATTCCGCTGTCTACGCCCGGCAGTTCTGTCGGAACTTCAAAGTTGAAGTACGGAATAGTCTTTGTAGGAGCTGTTTTGATAGCTCCGCTCAGGATAGCATCGATGATACCACGGGTATCTTTGATGGAGATACGTTTTCCGGTACCATTCCAACCTGTGTTAACCAGGTATGCTTTTGCACCGCTCTTTTCCATTTTCTTAACCAGCTCTTCTGCATATTTTGTAGGATGCAGTTCCAGGAATGCCTGGCCGAAGCAAGCGGAGAAAGTAGGAGTCGGTTCTGTAATTCCACGTTCTGTACCAGCCAGTTTAGCTGTGAAACCAGACAGGAAGTAATACTGTGTCTGAGCTTCTGTCAGGATAGATACTGGAGGCAGTACGCCGAATGCATCTGCGGACAGGAAGATTACGTTCTTAGCTGCCGGAGCTGCGGAAATCGGGCGAACGATTTTTTCAATATGATTGATCGGGTAAGATACACGGGTGTTCTCTGTTACGCTCTTATCAGCGAAGTCGATTTTTCCGTTCTCATCCAGAGTAACGTTCTCTAACAGTGCGTTACGTCTGATTGCGTTGTAGATGTCTGGTTCAGATTCAGCATCCAGGTTGATAACTTTTGCGTAGCATCCACCTTCGAAGTTGAATACGCCGTTGTCATCCCAGCCGTGCTCGTCATCACCGATCAGCAGACGTTTCGGGTCTGTAGACAGTGTAGTTTTACCTGTTCCGGACAGACCGAAGAAGATTGCTGTGTTTTCGCCATTCATGTCTGTGTTTGCGGAGCAGTGCATGGAAGCGATGCCTTTCAGTGGCAGATAGTAGTTCATCATAGAGAACATACCTTTTTTCATTTCTCCGCCGTACCATGTATTTACGATAACCTGCTCACGGCTTGTGATGTTAAACATAACAGCTGTTTCAGAGTTCAGACCCAGCTCTTTGTAATTTTCAACTTTTGCTTTGGAAGCGTTGTATACGATGAAATCCGGTTCGAAGTCTTTCAGTTCTTCTTCTGTAGGTTTGATGAACATGTTAGTTACGAAATGTGCCTGCCATGCTACTTCTACGATGAAACGGATAGCCATACGGGTGTCTTTGTTTGCACCACAGAATGCATCTACAACGAACAGTCTCTTGTTGGACAGTTCTTTCAGAGCCAGCTCTTTTACTGCGCTCCATGCTTCCTGTGTTGCCGGGTGGTTATCGTTCTTATATTCGTCAGAAGTCCACCAAACAGTATCTTTGGAGTTTTCGTCCATTACGATGAACTTATCTTTAGGAGAACGTCCGGTGTAAACACCAGTCATAACGTTAACTGCTCCCAGTTCACTTTCCCGTCCTTTTTCAAAACCTTCCAGTGTAGATTTTGTTTCTTCTTCAAATAACATTTCATAAGAAGGATTGTAAACAACCTCTGTAGTTCCGGTAATGCCATACTTACTTAAATTAATTTCTGCCATTTTACATTAACCTCTTTCTTTCATAATATGATAACCTCCTGCAAATGCAGGTTTCTGGTATCCCTCAAAGACAGCCGCCCATAGCAACTCTCTTTATCCCTAATTATACATATTTACGACACAAAATCAATAAAAATTCTTTTAAATTTTTGAAAAGACTAGCTAAAGACTAGGATTTCCATTTTTCTTTGATTTATCCCGCAAATCGAAGTTCCGATATGATAATAGCAGGACCGGAATCTCTTCCGGTCCTGCTATTATCTTTTGTAAACAGTTTCCCCTGCTTTTTTCGAAAGCAATTACTTGATTGCATCTGTCTCGATAATGAATTTTACGCTGCCGTCTGCATCTTTCTTCCAGCCGTCGAATGCGGTGTAGTCTTTGTCGGCTTCTGTCACCGCGTCCAGACGATCCATCAGGGCAGTCAGGTTATCTCCTGCCAGATCTGAGATCTTCTGGATACCTTCCTCGTCAAATTCCTCCATACCGTCTGCAAGTTCTGTGGAGCCGTCTGCAAGTTTCGTGGTTCCTTCTTTTAATTTTTTGCCGCCGTCTGCCAGCTGACTGGTTCCGGATTTCAGCTGTGCGGCGCCGTCTGCAAGTTTCTGGATACCTGCGCTTAATGTATTTCCACCGGACTGTAAAGCTTTGCCGCCGACGATCAGGGCGCTGCTTCCTGCTACCAGTTTTGCTGTTCCGTCTTTCAGGGTGCTGTTGTTTGCGATCAGGGTGTCCGATCCTTTTTTCAGGGTTTCGGTTCCCTGTGTCAGGGATGCGGATCCCTGTGCCAGCTGTGTGACACCGTCACTGAGGGCAGATGCACCGGATGCCAGGGTGGTCAGTCCGCTGTTCAGAGATTTCGTTCCCTCTGCCAGAGCTGCTGCTCCGGTATTCAGCGTGGTATCATTGGCAGTCAGTGTATCACTGGCTTCCTTCAGCTGATTTACAGCTCCCAGCATGGTCTGTGCCATCGTTGAGAATGTCGTCAGCGGTTCTACGGCATCGCCAAGTGCTGCCGCACTCTTGGCAAGATTTGCGGTTCCTGCTGCCACGGTGTCTGCTCCGTTTTTCAATGACTGCATCTGTTCTTCGGTTTCTGTCATACTGACACCGGCAAGACCGGATTCTACTTTCTTCAGGTTCTCCTGAACACCTGCAAGTGTGGTCTTTGTCTCCTGGCTGATGGAAGTGCTTACCTTGGATGCATCCACCTGGACGCTGACTTCCGGACTGGTCTGTACGCCCACATTGACCTGAATACCTGCCAGATTATTTAACACTGCCTGTCTTGTGGCTTCATCCACACCTGCAGCTTTCAGAGCAGCTTCTACATTGGCTCTCTGCTTTTCTGTTGCCTGTGTGCTGGCTGCTTCATTTACTTTTGCATTTTCTGCTGCCACTGCCTCTTTTGCTTTTGTCGTTGCCTCTGCGCTGGCTGCTTCACTTGCTTTTGTCACATCTATTACAACCTGTGGCGCTGATACAGCGCTCTGTGCTGCCGATACGGCTGCTTTGGTTCCGGTCACTGCTCCGCTGAGTGCTGTCACGGCATCGTTCAGTTTCGAAGCACTGGCTGCTGCCTGATCTGCTCCTGCCTGCAGCGCTGCTGCTCCTGCGCTCAGTTTCTTGCATCCGTCCATGAGTCCGCTTACCGCACCCGGAAGTTCTCCGACATTGCCGAGTTTGTCTTCCATCGTATCATATAATGTATGGATTCCTGCACCCAGCTGCTCTGCTCCGCCGGTGTAAGCCACCAGACCGGACTGCAGACTGGCTGCTCCGCTCTCCAACTGTTTTCCGCCCTCGGAAAGCTGTGCAACACCTGCGGTAAGCGTTGCTTTCTTCTCATTTAACTGGCTGATTCCTGCATTTAACTGTTTCGCACCGCTGTTGACCTGTGCGATACCGGCGTTCAGCTGCTCGGTTCCGTCGGTGTAGGATTTTACACCACTCTGTAAACTTCCTGCACCGCTTCCCAGGCTTTCCATGCCGGCTACCAGCTGATCGATACCGGAGATCAGAGTACCTTTGCTGTTGCTCATCGTATCAATACCGTCTTTTAACTGTCCTGCACCGTCATCTGCGCTGTTCAGTCCGTCCACGAAGGTATCTGCGGAGCTGTCCAGTTCCTGGATGCCTTCCTGCAGCGCACGGCTTCCTTCTACCAGTGCGGTGGAGGATTCGGTCAGTTTATCGAGACTGTCCTGCAGATCATCCAGATCATCGATGTCATCCAGTCCCAGTTCTTTCAATGTACCGGTGGTTGCTACCGTAGCGGTCAGTGCCAGGGAGAAATCTTCCACATCTGCGGTGATCTCTACATAATCCGGGCTTTCTTTGTCCTTGAAGGAATCCAGGTCACTCAGTTTCAGGCTGTCATACAGTCCCGGAAAACCGATTCCCAGGACGATGTTGTTATTTCCATCGGAGATCACTTTACCGTTGGTTACTTCTACATTCGTAAAGGTATCCGTCGGGAGAATCATGCCGGTTGCCATCATAAACGGCGTGTAAATAGTCTCTTTCTTGCCGTTGATCTTCGCGGTCTGGGAAGAATTGTTCGTGTAATTGATACGGATCTTTACTTTTCCGCTCTTTCCTGCCAGATCTGCGGCACTGATTTCCTTGCCGTCCAGGAAGTAGGTCATTTTTACGGATACCGGCAGTTCCTTGCTGGTTTCTCCCTGATAGTAAATGTCATTTCCATCTGCTGCCCACACCAGTTTGCCGTCGCTTCCCTGGGTATAGCTTTCCTCACCCTTTACGTTGGTGATATTGTTCAGTTCGCTGTTATCTTCCACCGTGCTTTCTTTGTCTGCATTTTTCAGCCAGTTGCTTACGATCACTTTCTCTACATTTCCATTCTGATCGGCATTGACATAGACGGTCTGCTCTTTCTCCGGAGTCGCTGCGGCAACAGTCGTCACCGGAACGGTTACTGCCAGCATCGCTGCCATACCTGCCATCATTGCCTGTACATATTTTCTCTTCATAACGATCTCCTCCTAATGTTTCCGTCTGAAATTCAGACTCGTTTTACAAATAATTCCATCAAACAGCCAGAATATTGCCGGCAGGAATAATAATACTGCACACATACTGATCAGCGCGCCCCTTGCCATCAGCAGACACAGAGAACTGATCATATCGATCTGGGAATACATACCAACACCGAAAGTTGCGGCGAAGAAACTGAACGCCGATACCATGACCGGTCGGATGCTGGTCTTGTGCGCGATCTGGATTGCTTCTTTCTTGCTCTTTCCTCCTCCACGCTCCTTCTCGTAACGGCTGGTGATCAGAATCGCGTAATCGACGGTCGCGCCCAGCTGGATCGTTCCGATAACGATAGAAGCGATGAACGGAAGTTTGGTTCCCGTCAGGAACGGGATACCCATGTTGATAAAGATCGCACCCTCGATGACCATAACCAGGATCACCGGAAGGGAGATCGATTTAAATACAAAGAAAATAATAAAGAATACTGCCAGGATCGATACCGCGCTGACAACTGCAAAGTCGTGGTCGGTGATCTCGATCAGATCCTTCGTACACGGTGCTTCCCCTACCAGCATACCGGTCGGATCGTACTGTTTCAGGATCGTGTTGATCTCACTCAGCTGACTGTTGACCTCATCGGATGCTACCGCGTATTCGTTCATGATCAGCATCAGTTCGTAGTTATCACTCTCCAGGATTTCTTTCACATCGTCCGGGATCATACTCTCCGGAAATGCCGGTCCGATGATGCTCTCCAGACCGAGTACCTGTTTCACGCCGTCTACTTTTTCGATATCGGCGATCATGTTGTATTTCTGTTTGGCATCCAGATCCTTATCCAGCAGGATCATATGTGCTGCACCCATATCGTATTCTTCGGACAGTTTAGTATTTGCCTGCACACTCGGCAGATTATCCGGAAGGCTGGCATCCAGGTTGTAGTACACGCTTGCATGTGCCTGGAAATAAGCAAATGGAATAAATAATACCACAAACAAGACTGCAAAAATCACATGGTGTTTTACCACAAAATCAGAAATCTTCGGAAAATCCGGGATCAGCTGACGGTGTTTCGTTTTCTCCAGTGCATTGTCGAAGATCATGATCATCGACGGAAGTACGGTAACACAGCAGATCACGCCGAAGACAACACCTTTTGTCATGACGATACCAAGGTCAAGACCCAGGGTAAAACTCATAAAGCACAGCGCGATAAATCCGGCGATCGTTGTGATCGAGCTTCCGACTACGGATTTGATCGTAGCTGCGATTGCCTTTGCCATCGCCTCTTTATGATCCTCTTCGCCTTTTTCTCTCTGTTCCTGATAGCTGTGCCACAGGAAGATCGAGTAGTCCATCGTAACACCCAGCTGAAGGACTGCACTCAGCGCTTTCGTGATGTAGGAAATCTGTCCCATGAAAATATTACTTCCCATGTTATAGATGATCGCCATACCGATACTCAACAGGAAAAATACCGGGATCAGATAAGATTCCATCGTCAGTGCCAGAACGATACAGGAGAGGACAACCGCGATCAGTACATAGATCGCAACCTCGGACTCTGCCAGATTCTTGGTGTCGGTAACGATAGCTGACATACCGCTTAAGAAACACTGTTTTCCTGCCAGTGCACGGATGTCCTCGATCGCATCCATCGTCTCATCGGCGGATGTTGTCGTATCAAAGATGATAAACATCATCGTGGAATCGTCCGCATTAAAGGCGTCCCGGATATCCTCCGGCAGCATCTCCATCGGGATACTGATGTCTGCGAAACTGTCATACCAGACAACCTTGCTGACATGTTCCACATCTTCAATCTGTTCTTTTAACTTCGCCACATCTTTGTTTTCCATGCCCTCACAGATAAACATCGAATAGGCTCCTGTTCCAAACTCATCCACCAGGATATCCTGACCCTGCATCGTCTCGATGGAATCCGGCAGATAATAAAGTACATCATAATTGACTCTTGTGTTGATATATCCAAAGACGGATGGAATCAGCAACAACAATCCGATGATAAATATCGGAATCCGAAACTTGACGATCTTCCTTCCCAGCTTCTCCATATCATATTCCTCCCTTAACTTCTCTTATCATATTTCCGCCGGTCGTTTTACTGACCTTTGGTCATTTATTGTTATACCTTAAAAATGACTTTTAGTCAATATTTATTCCGCGAAAAGTTGACCAAAAGTCATTTTGTATTTTATGCAACTTTCCGAAAATATAAAAATGACCAATTTTCATTTGACTTTTTTGTGGATATTTCCTTATAATATGGGAAACAACGACAGGAAGGGGGCTGATCCCGGTATGGGAAAAGTCGATCACAACAAACAACAAAAAAGGGAATCCCTGCTGGATTCCGCTTTCTCTCTTTTTATAGACAACGGATTCAATAAAACTTCCATTGCAGATATTGTAAAAAATGCAGGTGTTGCCAAAGGAACGTTTTATCTTTATTTCAAAGATAAATACGATATCCGCAATCACCTGATCGCCCACAAGGCAAGCCAGGTATTTCAGACTTCCTATCTGGCACTGCAAAAGCATCCGGAGATTCAAGATTTTGAGGATCAGGTGATCTTTATCATGGATGATATTCTCGATCAGCTGGCATCCAATCTGAATCTGGTACGGCTTTTGTCCAAGCATCTGAGCTGGGGATTTTTCAAGAATTCTCTGTTCTTCACACCGAGTGAGGACACTCCGTCAATCCATACCATCTACGATAAGATGCTGCAAAATGCCAATCATACCTACCATTCCCCGGAGCTTATGATGTATCTTATTCTCGAACTTGTCAACGGAACCAGCTACAACGCGATCCTCTACCAGCAGCCAGTAGGTCTTCAAGAACTCAAACCGCATCTGCACCAGGCAGTACGCGGGATCTTCGATCAGTACCGGACGGATGAGACTGCGGGCGATTCGAAACATTAAAAAACAGTGGCAAAGACCATTTTTCAGATCTTTGCCACTGTTTTTTCGTATTTGGATAAAATATAAACACAGCCATCACAGGGAACTTCGGCGGATGCGGTTGCCTCAGGTTCCTCTGCAATGGCTGTAACCCTTACTGCACTGCTTTTATGAAAGACAAATTAGTTGGGGAGTAAGGGTATAAAACCACCTGCCCAGGATGGAGTCCTGAAGGAAGGGGATTTTATCGAGTGTTACAATGTAATGCTAGCGCTGTAACCAGCTAATGTTTCAGAATATCCTGTATATCCGGTCACTAACGCACTTGCTTTTGTCCGGTATCTTCCTGAAGAAACTCCTGTAATTGTATAACTCTTAGATGTTCCCGTTGCGTCATACGCCGTTGCAGTTTTCGTAGCTACATCTACCCATTTACTTCCATTCCATTTCTGTAAAGAATAGTTTACTTTTATCGATTTCACTTTCTGACTGCATACAGTTTCTCCACGAATTCCTACCTGATTAGAACTGATCTTTACTATTGAAGTATATACATTAGCAATATACATCAAATAAGGTTCTACTTCACTTTCAGAATTCGATGTAAAGATTTCATCATTATCCATTTCTACCATTTCATACTGCTCTGATTCCGCATTGAAATCTTCTGCAAAGACCATACTCCATTGTAAAACCATTAATACACAGCTTAAAATAAGTGCAATATATTTTTTCATTTCTTCTCCCTTAATGGTATTCCAGCCCTTCCAGTACAGATATATAATCATCTAAATCCATATCTGATACAATAGAAACGGTTGTATTATCATAAATAACGTTACAATAAAGGCTATCATCTTGAGTACTTTTATAAATACTCACATCAGTATTTAAATTAGATAATTTTACCTCTTCAATAGCATTTTTTTCTTTTACTGATCCATTTCCTGTATCGTCTATCTGTTTCTGCTGGCTTACATGTATATAGAAATCTCCCACTATTATTCTGTAACTAACATTTCTATGTGCTTTGCTATATGTAGCATCCGTTACCTGGCTCGTACTATCTACACTTGTAAGCATAAATAAAGGGGCTTTTGTTTCCATCTTCAAATTTTGATATAATTCTTCTAAGTTACTTTCCTCAAATACTATTTCTTCTGAGTTATCAATAGCTAAGTCACTACTTGACTCTTCCATATTCCCATTTAATGAATATTGGTACTCGCCTTGCTCAAACCCATTTTCCGTAGTCTTCCCAATATCATCCGCCTGCACCATCGAAGTCAGCTCCAGACGTTCTCCCACATGAACGGCTCCAATGCCAAGAATGATCGCTGCACATGCGCCAGCAAGAATGCGGTTGCGGATGCGTTCTTTGCGGTGTTCTGCCTGGTAGATGCGTTCGAAGTCTTCGTTCCAGCCTTCCGGCATCTGATATTGTTTCAGACCCTTGTCACGTTCCATTTCTTTTAAAATTTCAGGAAGATGTTCTCTGATCTGCTTGTATTCCGGACTGTCATATATTTTATCTTTTTTCTTCATCGAATATCCTTTCTCAGCTTCCTTGCGGAAGCCATTTCACGGTGAAGTGAATAACATCATCCGAATACATGGTACTGATAAATTCCTATCGTTTCTTTCTGAATACTCCAAAACTTTCCTCGATTTTTCTTCTCAGACGGCTTCGTCTGCATTTGAAGGCATTCGAGACTTCATCATTCGTATCCGAGAAATATTCGATGGAAAGGACTCTCCGCTCTTTCTCTGTCAGTCCTTCTACCAGTTCCATTGCAATCATTCTCGCGATTACTGTGTCCTGCACGGAACATCCCTCCTTCTGTTCCTGTAAAGCAAGGCCAATCCTTTCTCCCAGTTCTTCTGTTTTCCTCTGGGAGCGGTAGTAATCGATTACCTTGGTTTGAGTCACCTTGATCAACCAGGCAAACTGACCTTCATCGCCCTTATCATATAACTTGTCGATCGCATTCAATAATGATGTCCACACCTCTTGTAGAATATCACGAATGTCTTCTTCTGGCAAATCCGGAAAATGCTTTTTCACGTACCAATACATAAACTCTCTATATTTCACGTAAAGTTCTTGGCATCGATCATGGTCCCTCCTATCCACGATACCACCTCCTTCGTTATTATTAGTCCCTTCTTCCTGTCTCCTCTTTTGTTTGTAGTTTCATAATACACAATGATCTTACATTTTTCAATAGTTTTTATTAATTTTACACAAATTTTCCTTTCTTTTTTGTGTATTTTTGTATCATTATGTCTATATTTGTCGGTTTTGCATATTTATATTTTGCAATTGACCAGAAAGTACTTTCCAACTTTCGACCAAAATCCCATTAGCGCCAAGACAAAACGGGTGAGGGGCGTCGCTTTTTCATCGACATCCCTCACCCGGGTCTTTTCTTTATTCAAACATCTCGACTGTCACTTTATTGGTTATAAACTGATACCGGAACCGTACCACCATATTGTCCTTCTGTGTGGTAAAATGCGCCTTGTTCGAGGAACCGCTTCTCGGGTATCCGTCGGACTGGTAGGTTGCGGATAACGTTCCGTAGGTTGCCACGGAATAATCGTAGGTTCCCGCAAGCAGGATGACAACAGAAAGCGTATAGGTGTTGTCCCCGATATAGTACATTCTGGTCAGTTCGCTGTTGGAATCGTTTTTTACGGCTCCGACGTGTGACTGGAAACTTCCATAGACAACGATCTTTTCCGGGAGTTTCATGCCGGTTTCTTCGTCGTAGACATTTTCCGCACCATAACAGATCAGCATCTCCGGATTGGCTGCCTGTTCACGCAGGCTATGTCCGGTCGCCCACAGGCGTTTTGCAGTCTCTTCCTGGTCAAATCCCATCGGACAGGCTGCGCTTTTCGTGTTGATCTGATAAAAATCCTGCGCATCCATCTCCCCGTTATCTCCGCGTTTCATGAACACTTCCGCGTTGTGGATCATCCGGCGAAACGGCAGTTCAAAATATGCATTTGGATTGTTGATCTCTGTCCATTTGTAGGTATACTCCAGGAAATGATTCCGGCTTGCCTCCGGCTGGTTTGCAAACCAGGCGATCTGATCGTAGCCCCACCAGTCTCTCCATGCCATCTCATCGGTCTCTTTTCGCACCACCGACGGTCCCACCATATCGAGGTGGATCCACTGGGTTCTCTCTTCCACAAAGTTTTCCAGGAAACACGCTGCCACACTGGCACCTGCACCCCTGCCCGGCGCATAATTGGCAAAGTCCGCGCAGATCGACCACTCGATCATCTTATGATAGATCGGTCCCATCGGCAGCTGCCAGTAATATTCTCCGGTCTGCTCCGCTGTTTCTTCCCAGCTGCGAAGCGCTTCCCGGTCATTGCCAAACAGCGCCACCACCTGATCTCCCAGGGCACTCTGTGCCGAATACGTCAGGGTGGCAAGGTCGATCACGGTGCGCGCCCCCATACGCTGCGCAAACGTGATACCGTCACACAAAACCAGCCGTCCCTCCGCATCGGTGTTATAAACTTCCACGGTCTTTCCTGCCAGGGTTGTGATCACATCGCCCATTTTTACCGCATCCGGGCTGATCACATTTTCTGCGAGCATCAGCACTGCCATTACATTTTTTTCGACCTTCTGTGTGACAAGATACTCCAGCATCTCCAGCATTTCCGCTGCCCCGCACATATCGTATTTCATTCCGTTCATGCCATCGATAGACTTCAGATGATACCCCCCCGGCATCAAACATCAGTCCTTTGCCAACCAGCGCCGTCCAGTCGGTCCCCGGTGCCCCTTCATAGCGAAGTACCACCATGGCAGCCTCTCTGCTGCTTCCCTGATTGACTGCTAAAAGAGCGCCGCATCTAAACTCTTCCAGCTTCTGATCGCCATAGATTTCACAGTCGATTCCGAGCTGCTGTGCCAGCGTCTGTGCATAAGATGCCAGATCTTCGGTATGCAGATAGTTATTCGGCAGATTTCCAAGTGTCCGGGCATATCCTTTACATCGTCCCAATAATTCCCCACGCTCCAGCGCTTCTATCTCCTGCGCTGTGCCTTCCAATACAAACGTATAACAGGTGTCTCCGTAATCACACAGTACATCCCTGTTTTCGTATACATTCTGTTTTCCCAGCATCTTCACCCCGCTGCGGGAAAACTGATATGCACCGTCGTACAGACTGCACACCCCATTGCACAGCATCTGTACCCATTCCACCTCGGAAAATCCTTCTCTTTTTACTGCGATCCGGCAGTCACCGCCCCGTTTTTTCCCAAGTCTCCGGAAATTTTCCGGTGTCGCCGTTCCTTTCTCGAAAAAAAATTCTGTCTGCGCTTCTTCTGCCTGATTTGTCCATCTGATCTTCATCTTATCCACATCCCACATACTTTTCCCCCTGTATATCCACACAATTTCCCGGTTATACAGGGGAAAACTTTATCAACATCAGTGAAAGATTCCACCGTACACTTCGTCGTATTTGTCTACCAGCTGTTTTGCCAGAGAATACGAATTTACCAACGGATGTAACATCAATGCCTGTACAGCGGTTTCTTTGGAATGATTCTTTACTGCCTCCACGGTCAGTTTTTCGTACATCTTGATCAGACGGATCAGCAGATAGCAGTGTTCCGGCACTTCTTCTACTTTGACCGGCTGGATGCCGTCTTTGGATACCAGACAGGTGGTCTCGATAACATCTTCGTCTGCCAGTCCCGGGATGCTTCCGTTATTTTCTACGGACAGTACCAGGTATTTTCCTTCTTCGCTCTGCATACCTTCGATGCAGTCCAGCATAACGCCTGCATATCCCATGCCGTCCGGTACTTCCAGCTGACCTTTTTCCAGCAGCGGACGTTTTGCCAGTCCGGACTCGATGCTCATGTAGGAGTTCTCACGAACCTGCATATAATACAGGAAGATCTGTAATGCACCTTCCGGATCTGCGTCGATGTCCATATGTTTCAGTTCATCCATCATGTGAATGTTGACGTTCTCGATCGTTTTTCCTCTGGTTGCACCTGATTTTTGGATGTTTTCCAGTGCTTTTTCTCTGTGATAATAATAATACAGATATTCGTTTGGTAAGAATCCGATGGAACGAAGCAGTTCCGGATCAAACATGGAGAATTCCTGTACGCCCTGTAAAAATGCATCGTCTGCCAGCAGTTCCGGTAAGATTTCCTCGCCTTTTTTCTTCACGCTGCGGATCCAGGACAGGTGGTTTAATCCGAAGAATTCCACATACAGATTGTCTTCTTCCACACCCAGATCGTGTGCCATACGGAACTTCGTGCTGCTCGGTGCATCGCAGATACCGATGATCTTGTCATATCCTGCGCTTCGCAGTGCCTGGGTTACCAGACCGGACGGATTGGTAAAGTTGAAGATCCATGCGTCCGGTGCGTATTTTTTGATCAGTTCACAGTATTCGATCAGAACCGGGATCGTACGAACTGCCATGGAAAATCCACCGACACCGGTAGTCTCCTGTCCGATCACACCCAGATCCAGAGCGATGGTCTCATCTACCACACGGGAGTGATCTCCGCCGACACGCAGAGTTGTTACAATATAATCTGCACCTGTGATAGCTTCCACCGGATCGGATACCGCCCATACTTTCAGTTCCTCATGGTTTCTCTCCACTACATGTTTACATAACTTTTCAATGATTTTCTGTTTTTCTTCCTGGATATCATAAAGTACCACTTCGTCGATATGAAGTTTTTTGTATCTCTTTAACAGTCCGTTGATAAAGATGACGGTTCGTACTCCTGCTCCTCCGATCACTGCGATTTTCATGTTTTCTTCCTCCTTGTTGTCTCCTTAGTATCTCTTTTTATGCTTCGTAACTTTTGATAAATGTTTCCAGTTTCTCTTCTGTCGGAAATCCGGTATTGCCGCCCAGTGCGGTTACGGAGAGTGCTCCGCATCCGTTTCCGCATCTCAGACATTCTTCCATGGATTTTCCTCTCAGGAATCCGTAGACAAATCCGGCATTAAAGGAGTCTCCGGCTCCTGTGGTGTCTACCGCCTCCACGGTGTACGGCGCTGCCTGATACAGTTTGCCGTCTTTCACTGCGATGGAACCCTTTTTTCCCATCTTGATGACTGCCATACCTGCGGTTTTGGCAAATTCCCGTGCGGCTTCCTCGGCGCTCTCTTTTCTTCCGTAATGTTCTGCTTCTGTCTCATTCATAAACAGCACATCGATGTACGGGAAGAGATCGCGGATCTCCGGTTTCCACTCTCCGGTGGAGTCCCAGCCAACATCGAACGATACGGTTGCCTGTGTCTCTGTCTTGATCTTCTTTAGCAGTTCCAGGTATTCGTTGTGATTAATAGATCCCGCATAGCCGGTCACATGGATATGTGCGGCTTCTTTCACTTTTTCCACATCTACGTTGGAAATACTGATTTTTTCGTTAGTTCCCCGGTAGGTTAAGAAGGAACGGTCTTTTTCATTTGTAAAGCTTAACGAAATCCCCGTCTTTAACTCTTTGCTTACCGTCAGCAGAGAATCGTCTACATGGCTTTCCCGGAATTTGTTCCGGATCAGTTCGCCATAACAGTCATCTCCTACTTCCCCCTGAAACACCGGGTGAAGTCCCAGTTTGCCGACACCCAGGGTAAATAATGCGGCACCGCCGCCGACAAAGGTCTCCATCACGGAAACTTCGTCTTCCTGCCCCGGTTCCGGAAATTTTTCCACACCCGGGATCACGATATCAATATTGACATCGCCGTATACATAAACATCCCACTTTTTCGCGCTCATACCTTCTCCCTCTCTTTTGTGCCCGGAATTTTCCGCAGCCCGTTTTGTTCCTTGAATCTAACATTCATTGTATCATGATTCTCTGTCACCATGTGGTGTACTTTTTATATTTATCGCATTTTTATCTATTCCATCTGCTTTTCTGAATTTTTCCAGAAACAGTAATTTTCAACTTTATTTTCATAGAAAAAAGTTCCCCGCATCGCTCATAACTTCATGCTGCGAAGTTCATTCAGCAAAAGGGCAAGTATGATAGCGAATGGAAATTCCAGGATACATTTGATCACACCGACAGTCAGTGTATTCTTGATCAGTCGCGGTGCATCGTAGCTGGAAAAGAAGGTCTTGAAATATTTCAGACCGATCCATGGGCTTCCCCAGATTCCCTTCTTAAAGGAATAATCCTTAAATGCAAGAACAGAACCCGCCATCGGCACATAGCAGATCAACGCATAGTAAACGATACATGGAATCAGCATCACATACAACGGCCAGTAACGTACCAGTCGTTTCTTCAGCGGCTGTTTCTCCGGCTTATATTTTTTAGCCTTTTCAACACTTGCTGCTTTCATAGATTTCCTCCTTCATTTATTTGATGAGGCTATTATACGAAGCAGCTGTTTTTCCCACAATGGACATTTCTTCCGGCACCAGTGGAAAAATCTACACTCTGAAAAATGTCCAGTATTTTTTATAGATTTATCCACTCAAGTTCCGCACAAATCGGATAATGGTCGGAAAGCCAGATTTCTCCGTCCCGGTCGGTCCATTTTTCTACGCTGTTGCAGGTCAGTCCTGCGTATCCTTCTTTTGCTTCCTTGATATAGATATAATCGATCCGCTCCGGCTCGTCTTCCGGTTCGAAACCGTGATAGGTGATACCGATACCCTCGGTATAGTTAACATAATCTGTCCGTTCTCTCATCACAGCAAATTCTTCCCCGTCCGGCTCTGCGTTAAAGTCACCCGCAAGGATCACCGGTGCACCGGCGAATAAAACGGCGTCATCCATCTTCTTTAAGATCTGAGACAACCCAAGCGTTCTTGCCTGCACGCCGAGATGATCCAGATGGATATCACATAAGCGGAATACTTTCTTTTCCTGAAGATCTTCCAGCACCACTTCCGTGCACACACGCGGGCAGATGGACTGTTCTTCGTATCTGCTCGCCGGCACATACGGTGTCGGGGACAGCCAGAAGGTTTCCATATTGATCAGATTCAGACGATCGGTACGGAAAGCGATCGTCATCTGCTCGTCCTCAAGTGTTTCGCTTCTTCCACAGCCGATCACGGTATATTCCGTCAGGTTCTCTTTCAGCCATGCTGCCACATGGGGCAGCACTTCCTGAAAGCAGATCACATCCGGTTTCTCTTCGGCAAGTTTCTTTAAGATCACAGGTTTGCGGAACCGGAAGCTGTTGGCTCCGTCCTGGTCATAATCACATCGTATATTAAAAGTCACTAATTTTAACATATTCTTCCTCCTGTATGTCCTTTTTTCTGTCGTAACTGTTCAGTGCCTTCACAATTGGTTACTTTCTATCATCAAAACCATCAGAACAGCCACAACCAGATCGGCTGTGTCCATGCCTTCTGTCCTCTGCTGTTCTTGATCGTCACTCTCACATACTCCTCATCTCCGTTTAACACAAAGCTCCCTTCGGTCAGACAATCCCCTTCCTCGCTAAACAGACAGTCTCCCCGGTGCGGTGTCTGGAAATAAATATGCTGACACGGCTCACAGGTCACATGTGCAACTCCGTCTTCCACATAAAAATCATGGAGCAACGGTCCGGAAGATGCATAAAAACTTCCGTCTTTGATCGCCTCGAGGATTCCCCTGTGGGTGAATTCTTTCGTCTTTACCATGATAAATCCACCCAGATCATGTTCTCCGATATTATGAGCATCATCCGTAGCAAAACAGAAGATTTTATTTCTTACAAACAGAAAATGATCAAAATATGTCTCCGAATTACCGTTGTTTCCGAAAAATTCGGAACCGTGGTTGTAGATTTCCATACCGATCATACCCTGTAAATATTTGATATCCGTAGAATCAATCTTCGACCAGTACGGATGACCATACAGTGTTACATTTTCTCTCTGTCCGAAATATTCGATGATACGCTCCGCTGTTGTCAGTACACCATTTCTGCGTTCTTCTTCAAACGTATAATGTTCCGGTATCCGGTTCGTCTCCGGCAGACCGAAACCTACCAGATGATGATCCTTTCTTCCCGGCAGCTCAATATCCAGTTCCGTTCCCGGAAACACCAGAAAATCATCCCTGTTTAATTCCGGATGAATTCCATAAACCCAGTGATCCGTCAGAGCCAGAAAATCATATCCTTTGCTTCGATATTGCTCCGCAGTCTCCTGTGGGGTATGTACTCCATCCGACCAGGTCGTATGGGTGTGAAGATTTCCTTTTTTGTAAGTTCCTTCTTTATACAGCGTTCTTTTTTCCATGTGACTCTCCTTTATTATTTTCGCATTTTTTGTTGTTTCGTCAATTCCTCTTCTGATATCTGCATGTACTTTCTGCTCTTTTTCTCCATATTTGCGACCATTATAGCAAATCTGTTTTTTTCTCATAATGTACATAACTTTCAAATTAACTGGACTTTTCTACAATTTTTTCAGACTATTGACATCAGCCGACCGCCTGCGTATTCTGAGAGTACAGCGTTGTCATAACGACTCGTTGTTCGCATAAAAATCGTAAAAAAATCTACAAATGAAAATGGAGATTACTATGAAAGAGATGAAAACCATTTACCAGGTAGGGGGAAAATTATGCAAAGACTTTATCGGTCAGATTTCCTATACCGTCTGCCTGGATCAGACTTATGAAGAACTGGATATTGAATTTTCTTTTGGACCGCAGCACTTCCGCCCGGAAGATGTGACACCGGAACTGAAACAGCGCCTGCTCGACTACTGTAAAAAAGAGTACGGGATCGAAGAACCAACACCGGAGGAATGGGAAGATGCTGTCTATCACGGTATGAAAACCGAGATCCACACCATGGCAACCCTGAACGATACGTTCATCGGCAATATCCACAGACAGCTGACAACCCGGCATATGCATTTTACCGCAACAGAAGCCACGGAAGGCTGTATTCCGCAGCCGAATATCGAGGGTGTGTTGAAAGTAACCATTCTGGTATTTTCCGTACTGCTGGACAACACCGATTATCAGCTGACGGTACGCGCACGTTAAGGGGGACTTTTTATGTATAAGAGACTGGAATTACACAATCATACCAACGAATCCGACGCAGTATTTACCTGCAAAGAACTGACGGACTTTATGTTGGCAGATCACGTGGACGCGTTCGCCCTGACCGATCACAACACCATCTCCGGACATTACAAAATTGAAAATTATCTGAAAGAGCATCCACAGCCGATCGCATTCATCCCGGGCATGGAATATACCACATACTACGGACATATCCTCTGCCTGAACCTGACCGAGTATGTGCCGTGGGAAAATATCAACAAACACAAACCGGAACTTCTCTTCCAGGCTGCCCGCGAAAAAGGGGCATTGGTCGGTGTCGCTCATCCGTATTCCTTCGGATGGCCGTTCGCACAGGGCTGCCGTTTCGAGATGACGATCACTGACTATTCCTGCTGTGACTTCATCGAGATCTTCAACAACCCGGAACCGCTCCACGAAGTCAATGAAAAGGGCGTAAAACTGTGGGAAGACCTGGTACTCTCCGGTGAGAAACTGGCTGCTACCTGCGGCATGGATCTTCACGGCAACAGCAGCCTGCACGGACATTACTCCACCTATATCCTGGGCGAACCGGACGGCGATGTCTGCCAGGAACTCTCCGACGCGATCCACAACCAGCGCACCTGGGTATGCAAGGGACCTCTGCTGGAAGTCCATAACGATGGCGAAGCACTCACCTTCACCATCCACCAGACCGGTAAACCCGGCTACGAGCCGCTCGCTGAGGACGATTACAAGATCACCCTCCGCACAAAAGATCAGGTTATCACCTGTAACGTCTCCGCCCGGATCCCGCTGACTTCTTTCGCAGAACATGCCATTATTATCCCGATGCTTTTCGAGAAAGAAACCATCATCGAAAACCTCGTCTGCACAAGCCCGGTGATGCATCTGTAAGGCTGCGCAGGAAGTTGTTTTCAATCTTTGAAATTTTTTCCTGAATATCATCTGGAAGACGGTAAATTTTTTCTTATCGTCTTCCTTTTTTCTGGCTTTCACATTATGTACTCTTAATGACTATTCAGAAATGCCAAACGCCACTTCCGGACAATTTTTCTTTTATTTCATCAATTCTGCCAGTTGCTTTTCCAATATAGCAATTTTCCGAAAGGCTTCATCCGCACGTGCTTTTTCTCTCAGGGTATTCTGGCGTTCTTCTTCCCGACCTTCTTCTCTGTCAAATTCTCTTTGTTTTTCTTCGTCATATTCGTAGATACACATTTTCATAACCTCCGCACGGTTTTTCTCCAGGAAATCTGCCATCACATCTTCTTCCATACACTCACGGATTGTCTGTTCCACTGCTTCTTCCAGTGGCTTCTCCTTGGAATATTTTCTTACCTTCCCCACAAAGATCATGTAATCCCTCATCGGGCGGCACTTTTCAAAGAGTTCCTGGCTGTTTCCCATATTGATATTTTTTACTTTTACGATCAGCTCCAGATTCGGAATCCCCTGCTTTTTGATGAATGCATCCGAAAGCCTTAGTTCCCCCTCTTCTTCCATCTTCTGTTTCCCGTTATAAAAGACCACAAACGTAGGCGACGGAAGCCGGAGCAGTTTCGTACCATAGATATTCTTGTCTCTCACCAGTGCCGAATAACTGTCACTTACATAAAACAGACAACGCAACGGCATATTGGCATTCTTTGTAGACTGCTGTTCATACAAAAATAATTCATCATGCAGCACATACGCCACATCATTCTTCATTGACATATAGATTGCATTCTCGAGTGTCACAATCTGAAGTTCACTGGCATCTGTATAATCTGTATCATTCATAGCATTATAAAGCTCCAGCAATTTCTCCCTGTCATTAAAGATCATACGGAATAAGCGATCTTTGTAATCTTTTGCTACATTACCCTTCATAGTAATCCTCCTGTTTTCGAGAGAAGGATCTACTTTTCGCTTTCCCAGAATCCTCCTCTGCCCTTCTTATTTAATTTTGCATTGGAAATTTCTAAGTCCGCGAACGCGGTTGAATAAATAGATACGGCTGTATACCGTAGAAAAATAGAAATATAAAACGCTTATAGTTATCATACTCTGAAAAGGTGGATTCGTCAAACAGTATTTGTTTTTCTCACTAACATTATAAATTTCTTTAATTTATTCGACCTTATCAACCCGCACTATAATGTTTGTTCTTTTTTCATAATAGATTCTATATCTTATACCCTTTTCAAACTTTTCTGGATACACTTCTTTTTTTGAAAAATAATCCAAACAAAATACAGGCTTTAATCCATCTTCATTTGAAAAGCAGTATTCTTTCCTGAACAAAAATGGATTTTCTCTTCTTTCTTCTATAAACACACCCTCATGCATTAAAATTTTTAAATCTGCAATGGCATACGCATAGTATCCTGTAAAGCAAATAAAGCAAAGAACAACAATTATTCCTATTTTTAAATCTTTCATGTTTTTCTTTTTGGGCTCCCAAAAATGACTGCATATAAAAAAAATAATTCCTACTAGTCCAAAAATTACCCCATTACTTTTCATTACATAATATAAACCACTTAAATTGTACATATTATTTTCTCTTTCTTAATATTCCACCTTTAGCTACATTTCTGATAAACTCAAAACAATTAGGCAACCTATTTACCCACCTTACCGCTCGCGTAATCTTTTTTTCAGCCTGCTCTCTTGTTATTTTGGGATTTTTCTTACGCGCTTGTCCCATATAAGATGAATAGTTTTTTGGTCCTTTTGATCTAATATGTTTTGTTACTCTATCTGTTAATTTTTCCATACCTGCATCAACCACTGTGCCTACTGCAATTTTTGTTATAGATAAGAGTGCACTATTGGATTCTTTCTTAATACGCCTCTCAATACTAAGAATCCCTTCTGTCACAGCATTTCTAACTAATGCTCCTCCTATTCCAGAACCAGGAATTAAGGGATCTCTGCTGGAAGTCCATAACGCTGGAGAATCCCTCACCTTCACCATCCACCAGACCGAAAAACCGGGCTACGAACCGCTCGCCGAGGACGATTACAAGATCACCCTCCCCAAAAAGATCATGTCATCACCTGCAACGTATCCGACCGGATCCTTCTGACTTCTTTCGCAGAACATGCGATTATCATCCAGATACTTTTCAAGAAAGAAATACTCATAAAAAACCTTGTATGCACAAATCTGGTGATACATCTGTAAGACAGCGTAGGAAGTTGTTTCCAATCTTTGAAACTTTTTTTCTGAATATCATCTGGAAGACGATAAATTTTTTCTTACCGTCTTCCTTTTTCAATTACAACGACTTTTTCTCTTATTTACACGGAAAACCTTCTAAATCTCAACATTAAAATCTCAAAAATCCTCTACTCCAACATTATTCATTCGTATATCTTTTCACTTTCAAATGAATAATCATCACTTTCCGGTAATTCTGCGCCGTTCAGATTATAGAGTCTCCACATTGTTTTCTATTATTTTTTACTTAAGTGATGCAGACTTCTGGTATCTAAAATTTATACAAATAAACAATCGTTTTATTTATCATTTTCCTATTTGAACACATAAAGGAATATACACTTCTTTTATGCTATATTACCTTCATAACTTTTCAAGTTTTATAGATTCTTTCATATATTTGCATTAATTTCTTTCTCTAATTTGATTGCGTTTTCATTTTGATTTCTTGACACATGCTCCATATTTGTTTATCATCATTCTCGTTTATATTTTCATAATAAATAGTTTTTATCTTTGAAAATGTATTTTTCTCTAATTTCATATTTATACAAACAATATAGTCGTAGGTATACGATTCTGTAATTTTTTTAGATTCAAATTTTCCCCAATACGGTATATGATTCCGATTGCAAAATGCCTTTATATCTTCCAATCGAACATTTTCAACTTCTATACCAGCAGTGCTAACTTCTTCTCTTTTTTCATCATACAGTGCACACAATGTCAACGCAACAATATGGGAAAGATATGTATTGTTTTTATCTAAAACTAATATCTTTCGCTTTATATTTTCATTCTCCATTTCCTCTATAAACGCGACCTGAACAGGAAGAAGTTTTTCCTTTTTATAACTTACAATCCGTTGTAATTCGTTCTGATTTTCTTCGCTTTTTATCTCTTCCAATATATGTAATACCGGCCATATTAAATCACATCTCGCATCGTCCATTGCATCTACATAAAATTTTTCTAACAGGTACAATCCTTCTTTGTGATTCATATAATATTCATTTCTATAGTATGCCAATAATACCCTTGGATTTCTCTCCATAGAAAAATGTCTCTCTTTTATTTTTTGATATTGCTTAAAAACCTGTTCATTTACCCCAGAAGCATTGGTAAGCAGATCAAACAGCGTCATTACGGCATACATACGAATCAGATACCATTGTCCACTCATCATAGTGGCAACTTTCTCGATTGCTTTCTGGCTCCGTCCAACACAAATCGAATCTAACGCCTCTAGGCGAACCATTCGGTTCTTATCTGATAACATGTTATATAAAATTTCTTCTGCTTCTTCGCACTCAAACAACACCAGATTTTCTGCCAACATTTCCCTGACTTCTGGATTTTTATCCTTTGAAAGTTTTAAAAGAACAGAAAATTTTTGCTGTATTAATTGATTATCCCATTTAGACATTTCTTCGATATATTGTATTTTCTTTTTTTTATTTTTCCACTTCATAATTATCATATTCTTTCTTTTATTCATCTCCTATTACATAATTTTATGTAATAGGAGACTATATTCTTTATTTAGATTCTAAATTTTTTACATCTATTTGCTATGATACATGTTCTTTCTTTTTTTCTGATTGCGCAATTCTCTTGCTTTTTCTTCTCTCTTATATCTAGACCTTTCTTTGTTACTTAAAGATTTGTCTCTTGCACGTCGTGCAATTTCTTGATCAGATATTCCTTTCAAACCAGAATCTCTAATCCTTTGTTTTCCTCCTTTGGATAGACTGATATTTTTAGATGATAATTTTTTTCTCAAATTAATTCTTTTTATCGAATACGTATATCCTTTTGTTGACCTTAGTCCATTCTTAATACTAGTACATCGTTTTCGAAATAACTGTATCATTCACTTGTCTACGAATCCGATTGCACAGTTCAAAAAGCCTCAGCGTAGCCCGCTACGCCTACGTTTTTTAAACTGCACACTCGAATCCGTATCCTGCGTGAATAATACAGTTATTTACGAAACGATGTACTATCAATGTAAACATATGAAACAACAAAAACAGCTAATACCACATATCCCGCTGCTATTGCTAAATTTCCATTTGGATCCTTATAATTTACAGAATTATTATTGCAATAGCTATATAAATTCAAATCATCAAAATTTTCTTGAATTTTTAACACTTCTATTGTATCCGCACTAATAAACCGTCCAACCTCCGGGTCATAATATCTGCTTGCCAGATAGTACAGCCCTGTTTCTTCATCCCAGTAATATCCACGGTAGCGGAGCGGGTTTTTCTTTCCCAGATCCTGGTCGCCTTCGATTGCGGTTACCTTTCCCC
>ERZ506742.37-NODE-37-length-121003-cov-12.4492_pt1 | contig 121003 bp, 107 predicted proteins | sample MGYA00512570_ERZ506742 | MGnify/ENA metagenome assembly ERZ506742 | reverse complement strand
ACCTTGAGGAGTGCCGCGATAACGATAAAAACTCGCAAAGCGTGTTTTTATCGTTTAAATGCATTTGGCTCGTAACTGTAAAGGTACTGAACAGTTACGTTATAGTAACCTAAAAAGCATGATCCCTACTCTGTAAACTTTTGGAGGACATATTTTATGAAAATCAAGCTGCCACATGCCATCGCCCTTACCATCGATGAACAGGAACGTCTTCTTCCCGCCATACAGAACGGCGAAGAGACTCTGCGTCATACAGAAACGCTGTTGAAAGGACTCCGTCTCCTGGACATTCCCATTCTGATCACCCAGCAGTACACGAAAGGACTGGGAATGTCTGCCCCCTCTCTTTTTGAAGCAGCCGGGACAGATTCCTGGCTGGAGAAACGGACATTCAGCTGTCTCGGAGATGAGATTATCCGAAAGACGCTTCAGGATTCCCACAAAAAACAGGTAATCGTCTGCGGAGTAGAAGCGCATATTTGCGTAGAACAGACCGTACTTGATCTTTTACATCTGGGTTACGAGGTTTTTCTGATTGCAGACTGCGTCTCTTCCCGAAAATCCTCTGATCTTCAGACTGCTATCCGCCGGATGGCGCAGGCCGGCGCCGTTGTTACCAGCTACGAAGCAATTCTCTTTGAACTGATGGAAACATCCATGCATCCGAGATTCAGAGAGATTTCCGCACTGATCAAATAATAAAAGAAAAACGGAGACAGCATCATTTTCAGCTACTGTCCCCGTTTTCTTTTGCTTTTTCGTTGTAACTGTTCAGTACCTTCACAGTTACGAGCAAAAATGCATTTAAAATCACCTTCGGTGATGGCATTTTTGCTTGTATGTCTCGGGATTTTGGCATATTTATGACAAAACACCTCGCGGGATAATGGCTACCGAATAGTTACTTTTCGTTTTTCAATGTCAGTTACACTTCTACTGTTCCTTTGTCATCTGCATATACGGCAACGGATGATATCCTGCTTTCTTATAGACAGCAACCGCCCGCTCATTCTCTTCCTCCACTTCGAGACGGAATCGTACCGCCTGATCCTTGTATTTTTCATCAAGGAAACTGAAAAATGCAGTTCCGATCCCCAGACCCCTCGCTTCTTCTTTCATGTAAAGATCTTCCACCCAGACACATATCCCACCATATTCCGTAGAATAGCTTTTCGCCACCATGCTGTATCCAAGGATTCTGTCATTTTCTTCAAAAATATATCCCTCAATATACGGGCAATCTCCCACACAGTCTTTTACATCCTGTCTCAGAATCTCGTCCGGTGCTGCATGGATCACCGCAGGAGAATCATAAAATACCCGCATCATCCCAACCACTTCTTCCATATCTTTCAGCTGCATCGCCCGAATCTTCATATTACCCTCCTTATCTCTTCCGGTATATCTTTTCTTTATTTATTATCCCGCATAAATCTTCATTTCTTCCAGGCCCGCTGCCCTGGACAGATATCTTACTGCATCCGCTGCAATACACACCACGTTCTCTTCATGGACAAAATCCGTGATATTAGAATCAAACAGCATATTTCCCTGTGCCTCAAACTCATCGTCTCTGTCCCAGAACAACACCGCCATATCAAAATACGGATATACCGGGATCCGATAACCCGCATCTCCCTGTGGCAGTTTTGTACCACCCAGTTTTTCACACGCTTCCCGCAGTTCTTTCACATGCCCGGAAAATAATCTGGCGAATGGTTCCAGAATCTGTTTCTGATAGGCACGTTCAAAAGGATACACCCGTTTCACCAGGCGAAAAGGAACCAGTTCCCCGGATGCTGCCGGATGCTCTTTTGCATAGTAAAACATATTATATACCGTAATAACCGTATCAAATTCCGGCATTTCTTCTCTGTCTGCAAACAGAACCTTTCCTGATGTACGCGATAGCTTCAGCTGCTGCCCCAGATAGCGAAGGTACAGCCACTGTCCGTCATGGTTTAATTGAAAACGTTCGATCAGCCGTTCCTGATCCATATCCAGAAAACGTTTTTTCCAGTCTTCTGTCACTTTCTCATAGTTTGATTTGTATTTCATCGTCATTTTTTCGCACCCTTTATACAGAAAATGCGGGCAAACTCCATACCCGCATCTTTTTTCTGAACTTTGTTTCTGTTTTCTCCGCCACCGCCGCATCTTAAGAACTTTCACGATATACAGCAGTGCCACCTCTTAATACAAATATCTTGCGTACTCTTCCAGACCAATCGTATTCTTATCAATCCATTGAAAACCGGAATCGATTTTTTTGTCACTCTCCAGACCCAGTGAAGCTCTCGCACCTGCCACAATGGTTGCATATCCCATACCATACGGGTTCTGGCATACACTTCCGACTTCTTTTCCATCCTCGATCGCTTTTTTCTGGGTATCCCCCATATCAACACCGATCATCTGAACAGAACGGTCGGCGTATTTGTCCAGAACAGAAAGTACTGCCTCACTGGTCGCCTGATTTGTCGCATAATATCCTTTCAGATCTAGATATTTTTCCAGCACTGCCTCAATCGATTCTTCCTCGGTCGGATCATCGTCCTTGGACGGCTGATAATCCACGCTGACGACACTGACATTCGGGTGATTCTTTGTGATCTCTTCCTGAAAACCTTCCACGCGGTCTTTGCTGCTCTGGGAAAGCTGAGTATGAGACATCACTGCTACCTCACCCGCATCTCCTATCGCTTCACACAACTGTTTTGCCGCCTCTTCGCCTGCCGCCTTATTATCTGTTCCACAGTATGCATAAACCAGATCGTCATCGCTCTTCACACCGGAATCCAGCATGACAACCGGAATTCCGTCTTCCTGTGCCGCCTCCAGCTGTGCCTCACAGGAGCTCATATCAACAGCTGACAGACATACCACCACCGGATTCTCCGTCAGTACCATATCCAGAATATTCACCTGTTCATCGACACCGTTTTCATCCTTTGGACCCTCGATGGTACAGGTGATCGCATCATCACCTTTGTATCCCAGATATTCATTCAGATCAGAAACCGCCTGCTCCATTCCTTTTTTTGCCGCTTTCCAGTAATCGGACTCTGTATTTTTAATCACCACAGAGATCCTGCTGCCTTTTTCCATGCGCAGACCATCCACCGATGTATAATTAATATCCAGGGTGCTCTCTTCCGGAATCTCTGCCTTTTCCTCCTCTTCCTCAACATCTGTTTCCTGATCTTGTGTATTCTGTTCTTCCTGATTTTCTTCTTTCAGTTCATCTTCATCTTCTGCCGGTTCTTTTTCCGCCGGCTCGTTACTTTCATCCTCTGTTTTATGGGTCTGATTTTCTGTCACCCGGTCTGCTGTCTTATTTCCACACCCGCCAAATACCAGCATAGCTGCCATGACAGGGGCTAATATTCTTCCTATCTTTCTTCTCATCTTATATTCCCCTTATGTAATATGCTTCCGGCACATAACTGTTTTGTACCTGCACAGATACTTTTTTCACCGGATACGCGAAAGTTTTCACATCGTCTCTATTATACATGACCATTCAAAATAGTCCATAGGCGTTCTTTAAGTTTTTCTTGATTTTTTTGTGTCTAATTTTTTAAATTCCTCATCAAATAATTTTTACGGTTTTATTGCTTCTGAAAATTCCTGGAAACATACACCTTCCGGCTGTACTTCAAATTTCATTTTTTTCCCGGTCTTTGGATGTGCAAATTCCAGGCGCCAGGCACACAGACCAATGGCCGTTCCCTGTTCCGCTTCCAGCATCTCTTCTTTTTTCTTATATTTTCCGTCTGCCCACAGCGGCATCCCATGATGCGCCATCTGCACACGGATCTGATGATGTCGGCCGGTTCCCAGCCGGATCTCTGCCAGTCCTCTGTCATCTCTCCAGTCCATAATTCTGTACGACAGTACAGCTTTTTTTGCCATCCGATCCTTTTTACCCGTCACCTGTGAAGTATTGGTTTTTCCGTCTTTTATAAGATAATCCTCCCAGATACCCTGCTTTTCTTTTACTGGTGTGCCTGTAAAAACAGCCAGATACTCTTTTTTCATCATACCATTCTGATGCTGTTTATTTAACCATGCCGTAGCCTGCGGCGTCTTTCCGAAAACCAGAACGCCCTCTACCGGCTGATCCAGCCGTTGTACAATCCCAATATAATTTCCATTCCTGTAATTTCTCAATTCACTCTCCAGATCCATCTGCCCGATCCGTGCACTCTGCACCGCCATACCGCTGTGCTTCCTGCACACAAGGATCTGTTCGTCTTCATATATAATATCATCTGCCGACCATCGTACCATCTCTCTGCTCCATTCCTTTTTCTCTGTTCTCGAAAATCATTGTTCTCCCGGTGCATCGTCTATATTCAGACAGTGTTTTTTCTTTGCACCGACCATCCATGAACTTTTATTATAAACGTAATTTTCCCTTTCTACAATGTCCAAAATCTGTTCCACAACTTTTCTTTCTTCGTTTACGCAAAACCGGAGCAATTGTTAATATACAACACAACACGAACAGCCGCTACATCTCATCTCAATCGATATAACGGCTGTTCTAATGATCTTCTTTATTCAATTGTCTAAACCTCTTTTTCTCTTTCTTTTATTTTTCTATTTTTATTTTGTAAGGTTGTTTTTCTTTACTCTTTTAGGATATTTTATATACTTTTTTATGTAGGAATGTTTTTTCAGAGTTCCTATTCAATTTTATCTATATAAATTGATTTTCTCTTTCTTCCCTGCTCGTAAGTTTTTTCGTTTGCTTACTTAGAAATGTTACATCTATATAAAGAATAATAGCCAGCTTCAAATTTATAATTGACGTTTATAAATTTTTCAAAATATGGATTTTCACTTTCCTATGCTATACAGAACGTTTTTCATTATATCTCTTTTAAGATCTTTTTCAAATACACCTGCTATCGGATATAGCCTTTGCATTTTACTTTTCTCTTCGTTCCGAATAATTACTATTATGGTTTCTATATAGTTCTATTCAGTGAACTCATATTCTTTTAAAAAATGTTTCTTTACACATCTTTTAAAATCTTTCCTATTATTTTTGTGGTAATGTATTCACTGTAAGGAGAAGCTCTTGTTACCTTTTATCTAATCCGTATGCTCTATCTGGCATCTTTTTTCTTTTTTCATTCTTCATAAAAGGTCTTTCTGTGCGGGGAATGCTTTCTCTTACCACGCTTACAATGATAAGTTTATGTTCTTAGTACAATGGCTTTATCCTCCTTTTCTTTTTTGGGTTCTTATCTTTTCCATCCTGATAGAAAATACAGATCTTTTTGTTCTGATTTAAGAAAATATTGTTTTTGATTTCTTTCCACGTTTGAATAAAATCTGTTACCTCACGTTCTGATCTTACCTCCCAAACCTTCCGGAAATCCGATTCAATTGATTTTCTTAATTAGAATCTTTCGGATTCTATTTTTTTATCAGTTCCTTTTCCATTCTTCTTATGAAGATTTCTCGTCTCTTTCATAGAAAATGGGGTGTTGATGTTTTTGATAAGGTGTTTTGTTTTTTGTTGAGTTTATAATAACAGATCGGCCCCTATTTGTCAACACTTTTTCATGATTTTTCTTGTATTTTTTTATTATAGTTTAAATTTTTATGTTTATACTGTCTATATATTCGTTTTTATTATAATTGTTTATACAATTCGCACGACAAATACAATACTGTGCACATACAAAAAGCCGGATCCCTGGTTTACATCTGCTCCAGGAATCCGGCTCTTCTTATTTATTCATTCTCTTATTTTTCGCTTCTGTAGTAGTTGATCAGGCAGCCTTTCAGGATGATCTCGCGCTCATCATCGGTCAGCTCGCCCAGTGCCAGGGTAAATGGTGTCAGTTCTTCTCCTACTTTGTATGCAGTGATGCTGTCCCATTTTTCTTCTACTGCTTTCCGTACATCCGGGATGAAGAGATAATCGCCATTGGCAAACGGCAGATCTCCTTCCGGGATCAGGAATGGCAGCATACCCCAGTTGATCAGGTTGGAACGATAACGTTTTGTTGCGTATTCATTGGCGATGTTTGCCCATCCGCCAAGAACTTTCTGGCAGGAAGCAGCCTGTTCACGCGCAGAACCGTCACCCGGTTTTACAGCAAAGATCGTAGAACCAACGCCAACATTGGTCTTGTCCACCTGCGGGTATTTTGTATGGATCGTTCCAAATACCGGTTTCAGTTCCGGAAGTGCTTCTGCCGGACATTCGCCGTTCTGGATAGCTTTTTCTGCTACCTGTACTTCTTTTGCACGTCCCACGTAAGCCGGATCTTTTCTGGACAGGGTAAATTCTGCCAGTCCCAGCGGGTTGGAACGGAAGGAAGAAGTCTCTCCGGACGGAATCAGCTCATCGGTAGTGGTAACTGGATCGTGGATCTCAGATACAACTTTCAGGATCAGGTTCTCAGCCAGTGCCGGCATCTGCGGCCAGTCTTTGATGTTCGGTCCGAACTGGATCTCTACAGACGGATCTGCAACACCCTTACTGTCGAAGACTCTGTTCTTATAGATATTTCCGTCAAAGTAATATTTCGGATTACTGTAAGTTCCCGCATATTCAGTAGCCGGAGTCAGGCGGCCTTTGTTTGCTGCTGTCGCTGCGATAGAACGTGCATCCATCAGAGCTACGGAAGAAATCTGACCGTTCTGGATCTTGGAACCTTCACGGTTCGGGAAGTTTCTTGTTGAATGACGGATACTGAATGCATTATTTGCCGGTGTATCGCCAGCGCCGAAGCACGGACCACAGAATGCAGTTTTTACGATTGCACCTGTCTCAAGCAGTGTTGCCAATGTTCCGTTCTTCGCCAGTTCCATATAGATCGGTGTACTTGCCGGATAAACGCTCAGGGTAAAGGCATCTGCTCCGATGCTTGCACCTTTCAGGATATCCGCAGCCGCACAGATATTTTCAAATCCGCCGCCGGCACATCCTGCGATGATTCCCTGCTCTACATACAGTTTTCCGTCGTGTACTTTATCTTTCAGCGTAAAGTCAATCTTTCCATCCAGGCTCACCTGTGCTTTTTTCTCGACATCGTCCAGAATATCCATCAAGTTTGCATTTAACTCATCGATCGTATATGTGTTGCTTGGGTGGAATGGCATCGCGATCATCGGACGGATCTTATCCAGTTCTACCACCAGCATACCGTCATAATATGCAGTCGGTCCCGGATTCAGTTCTTTGTAGTCTTCGCTTCTGCCGTGGATCGCATAGAACTCTTCGATCTTGTCATCGGTTCTCCAGATAGAGGACAGACAGGTCGTCTCTGTGGTCATAACATCCACACCGATTCTGAAATCTGCGCTTAAGTTTGCCACACCCGGTCCTACGAATTCCATTACTTTATTTTTTACAAAGCCGTTTTTAAATACAGCTCCGATGATTGCCAGTGCAACGTCCTGCGGACCAACACCCGGAATCGGTGCTCCGGTCATGTAGACGCCGACAACGCCCGGCATATTGATATCGTAAGTTTTAGACAACAGCTGTTTTACCAGTTCCGGTCCGCCTTCGCCCATAGCCATCGTACCCAGTGCACCATATCTGGTATGGCTGTCGGATCCCAGGATCATCTTGCCGCCGCCGGCAAGCATCTCTCTGGCGAACTGATGAATAACTGCCTGATGAGGCGGAACGTAGACACCGCCGTATTTTTTCGCGCAGGTAAGACCAAACATATGGTCATCTTCGTTGATGGTTCCTCCAACGGCACACAGAGAGTTGTGGCAATTGGTCAGTACATACGGTACCGGGAATTTTTCCAGTCCTGAGGCTCTTGCTGTCTGAATAATTCCTACAAAAGTGATATCATGGGATGTCAGCTTATCAAATTTGATCTGCAGTTTTTCCATGTTTCCAGACGTATTATGGTCTTTTAAAATATTGTAGGCCATAGTCTGTTTTGCTGCTTCTTCCGGCGCAGGAAGTCCCTGTGCTACTGCTTTTGCCGGTTCTACCAGTTCGGTTCCATTGACCAGGTAGGTACCGCCTTCCAGTAATTGAATCATCATAATCCTCCTCTTGGTTCGATTAATCCTGAGTTTCCATGTATTTCATGTAGCTTACTACCATCATGGCAATCTTAAAGGTAAGGGCATCGTCAAATACGCGAATGTCCAGTCCGGTACTCTTCTGCAGTTTCTCCAGACGATATACCAGTGTGTTACGATGTACATACAGCTGTCTGGATGTCTCAGAGACATTCAGGTTATTTTCAAAGAATTTGTTAATGGTGGTCAGCGTTTCCTCATCAAAGGTATCCGGCAGCTGTTCTCCAAATACTTCTTTCATGAACATCTGGCACAGCGGAATCGGCAGCTGATAGATCAGACGACCGATACCCAGGTTGTTATACGGAACGATGATCTTATCTGCATAGAAGATTTTTCCTACTTCCAGCGCCATCTTTGCTTCTTTATAGGAACGGGAAACATCCTTGATCTCATGGATGATATTTCCATAGGATACGCGAACCTGTGACATCGCTTCCACATTCAGCATATCTACCAGTGTTTTCGCAACACGGTCCAGATCTTCATATGTTTCCGCTTCTTTGATCTCTTTTACGATGATGATATTCTTCTCATCGATCGCGGTGATATAATCCTTTGGTTTTGATGCGTACAGACTCTTGATCGTCTCCATCGCACTGTTGTCTTTCTCATACTTTGTCTCTACGATAAATACAACTCTTCTCGCTTCTGTATCGATCCGAAGCTTTTTCGCCCGATTGTAGATATCCACCAGAAGCAGGTTGTCCAGAAGCAGGTTCTGGATAAAGTTGTTCTTATCCAGACGCTCTTTGTAGGCAACGATCAGATTCTGGATCTCGCATACGGCAATCTTTCCGATCATATATGCATCTTCGCTTCCGCCGCTTGTCACCAGAACGTATTCCACATTCTGGTCATCATATATTTTAAAGAAATGATACCCCTGCAGTACCTGACTGTCTGCCGGTGATTTCACAAATTCTCTCACATATTCCGGTTCAAATCCTTCTTCGCTGAAGGTTGAAGCCACTTTTTGTCCTTCCAGACTCATCACACACAGGTCAATCCTGGTGATCGCCCGAAGTTCATCGATTGTTTTCTGTAAAACCTGATTTGAAACCAAATGCTCACATCCTCTCATTTTTACTTCTCTGTTATCATTCTTCTGTTTCTCCGGTCCGGGATATATCGCCGGAAACCCGTAGAATATGAACTCTCGAATTGTTTACTCGAATAGTTACATAATATCGTATTTTCCGCAAAATTGCAATAAATCAATGCAATAGTTTACTAAAGTGTTTTTAAATATACAGACACAAAAAGTGCCGACTCCCGAAGGAATCGGCACCATGTATGTTTACTTTTGACTAGTTGGTGATTGTCAGTTCTGTTTCTTTGTCGAATACATGAACTTTTGTCATATCCAGACCGAATTTAACGGTATCACCAGTTCTGGATGTTGTATGAGGATCTACACGGGCTGTCATGTTGAAGCCTTCAACATCGAAGTACAGGAATACTTCTGCACCCAGCAGCTCGTATACGTTGATCTTAGCTTCTACTGTGCTTTCCGGGAAAGCTGTAGCATCGTCTGTTACGTTCTCCGGACGGATACCCATAACAACAGTTTTTCCATCATATCCGCCATCGATCAGAGCTTTTGCTTTGTTTTCCGGCAGTTTCAGGCTGTAGTTACCTACCTGCAGAGTAACGTCTTTTCCGTTAACTTTTACAGTTGCATCCAGGAAGTTCATCTGAGGAGATCCGATGAATCCGGCTACAAACAGGTTTCCTGGAGCGTTGTACAGGTTCTGAGGTGTATCTACCTGCTGAACAACACCATCTTTCATAACTACGATTCTGGTACCCAGTGTCATAGCTTCTGTCTGGTCATGTGTTACGTAGATAATAGTAGCACCCAGTCTCTCATGCAGTTTGGAGATCTCTGTTCTCATCTGTACACGCAGTTTAGCATCCAGGTTTGACAGAGGCTCATCCATCAGGAATACTTTAGGATCACGTACGATAGCACGTCCCATAGCTACACGCTGTCTCTGACCACCGGACAGAGCTTTCGGTTTACGGTCTAACAGTTTTTCCAGATCCAGGATCTTAGCTGCTTCTTTAACCATTTTATCGATCTGATCTTTCGGAACTTTTCTCAGTTTCAGACCAAATGCCATGTTATCATATACTGTCATATGAGGATACAGAGCGTAGTTCTGGAATACCATTGCGATATCTCTGTCTTTTGGTTCTACATCATTTACTACTTTATCACCGATCTTCAGTGTACCACCACTGATTTCTTCCAGACCAGCGATCATACGAAGTGTAGTAGATTTACCACATCCGGATGGTCCTACGAAGATGATGAACTCTTTGTCAGCGATTTCCAGGTTAAAATCTTTAACAGCTTCAAATCCGTTCGGATATGTTTTATTAATGTGCTGTAATGATAAACTTGCCATAATTAATTCCTCCTACTAGTCAAATAAGTAATGTTCGTTTTTTTCAAGGCACCGCGCCTTGCGACTGTACTTAGTATATCGGAAAGACCTCTTTTTGACCATAACCGAATTATACAAAGTTTCTACCATGACCTTGTAACAAATGTGTGTTGATTTTTTGGATTCCGCTCCTTTATGGCATTTTGACCAATTTTTTTCATCCTTTCATGGTCACTTTGACGAACCGTTTTTTGATTATACTTTTTTAATACTTTCATCCCCCTTTTTCCTTGCTTTTTAGTATTGAATTCGCTATACTGATGACAATCATTGCGTATATCGCTATTAAGAAAAACTGTAACTGAAAAATTACTGAACAGTTACGGAAAACCGAAGAAAAGAGGCAATTTGCTATGAACAACATCTTTAATCCGGACAACAAGTTTTTCTCCTTCATGGGCAGGGTCGCTGATCTCATGATCTTGAATCTCTTATGTATTGTCTGCTGTATCCCGGTGGTTACTGCGGGACCGGCGATCGCGGCCATGTATTACATCACGTTGAAGATGGCACGCAACGAAGAATCTTATGTGGTAAAAGGATTCTTCCATTCCTTTAAGCAGAACCTGAAACAGGGAATTGTCATTCAGATCATTATGCTGCTGCTCGGTATCGTCCTGGCATTCGATCTGTATTTCTGCCGGATGATGTCCGGTCAGGGAGCTGTATATCGGATCTTTTCCTATATATTTGTAGCAGCACTGTTCGTCTACGCCATGCTGTTTTTATGGATCTACCCGGTACTTGCAAAGTTCTTCAACACTACCAAAAATCTGTTTCGCAATTCCATTCTGATGTCCATCCGCCATCTTCCGTATACCATACTGATGATGGTGATCACTGCGGCACCTGTATTGCTTGGAATCTTTGTTGCACAGGCCTTTCCATTCATGATCCTGTTCTACATCATGCTAGGATTCGCCACCGTGGCATATATCAACTCCCGCTTCTTTGTAAAACTCTTCGACAACTACATCCCTGAGGATGCCGGAAAAGATACCGAAGAAAACGGCGAAGAAAAAGCCATCGACACCAGCGTATTCTCCAACCTGCACCCGACAGAACTGCCGGTGGAGGACGAAAAGGAGAGCGAGGACGAAACTCACTAATCTCGAAACCACTAAAAAAGGTCCACCGAACCTTTTTGTCGTATGCTTGGCAACAAAAAACGTGTGACCGGTAGATCATTTACGATTTACCGATCACACGTTTTTTTATTAGGCTATACATTTTAACATTCCACTCATCATTCATCCCCCAATAAACGAGAGTGACACGCTCTAGGATTCTGTAACGGTGCCTTCCCTGCTTCCTGCTCAACTGCAATAGCGCTACAATTATACATACAAGCGGCTATCTGCCAAAGTCAGCGTCAGGCTCCTTATACAACCCTTATCTAACCCTTATCTAACTCTCTTTATCCACCGCCTCAAACGTAATCACAACCTTAAACAAATCCCCATCCAGGTAAATATCAAAGGTTCCCCCCTGCAATCCCACAAGGTTCTTGGCGATCGACAAGCCCAGTCCGCTTCCTTCCGTGCTTCTCGACACATCCCCACGGATAAAACGCTCCGTCAGTTCCTCCGCCTTGATATTCAACGGGTTTTCCGAGATATTCTTGATCTCCAGCACAACTCTGCAGCCGACCCTTCTCGCCTCCGCGTACACCCTCGTATTCGGCATGGCATACTTGGCGATATTATTATAAAGATTCTCCACAACACGCCACATCCGGCGGCCATCTGCCATGATCACCAGTGGCTCCTCATCCATCTTGCAGACCATCTGCAGTCCCCTGGCTGCAAACTTCTCCTCAAACTCCCCATTTGTCTGTCGGATCAGTTCTCCGAAGCGGATAGGTTTCATATCCAGCACTACATTACCGGAGCTGACCTTCGACGCCTCCACCAGGTCCTCTGTCAGCTGTTTCAGCCGTTTGGATTTGTTATCCAGCACTTCGATATAGCCCCGGATCTTCGGATCCTGGATATCCTCTCTCTTCAGAAGATCTACATAATTGATAATAGAAGTAAGCGGTGTCTTGATATCATGAGATACATTGGTGATAAGATCCGCTTTCAGTCTTTCACTTTTTAACGTTTCCTTCACAGCGTTTTGCAAGCCTTCGCCTACACGGTTGACAGCCGCAGCCATCTGGCGGTTATCACCCGTCAGATCTTTCTCATCGATCTTATAATCCAGCTGACCGCTTGCCAGCCTTGCAAGGCCATCATAGATCACTTGACGTCCTGCATTTTCCCGGATCATATATAAAAGAACCACACCATCTGCCAAAAACAGCAGGATCAGACCGAATCCGCCGAAAAGAGCTGCCAGCAGATAGTTCATTAACACCAGTCCGACAAATGCCACGATCATCCGACCGGAAGTTGTACGTGCCATATATACTTTCTTACAGCTTTTCACGATGGTATAACAAAAACTGGATCTCCACAGAGTCTTTGCTTTCCAACGGCGGATCACACTGAGATACGCTCCAAGAAATACCGCCGCACCAAGAATTTCCCCGGTAGTTATAACGGTAAGCCAAAAGCCGTCTGCAGGATTGCCGCTTTCTGGCATCAGCCCTAATCCCGCTATACCGACCATACCGATCAGTGCCATACCACAGATCGCAAGCATCACCTCGGCAGGGATACGATCTGCAGGCATGGTATGCACTTCTCTGTCCCGACATACCAGACCGCTTTGCAGAGTAATGATAAGCAGGAACAGGATACCGGCAACAAGACTGATAAGCATGCCGACTACCAGCCCATTGCCCCAGCCTGCATAATTTTCATAAGATACGTACGCAGCGGAGATCTCATCGGAATAAGGAAATGATACATCTACAGAAACTATGATTTTCTCATTTTTTCCGGTTACGGGATCATTTTGAAAATAATTATAGATCCACTTTCCGGCATCTGTGCCATTGTCAGATACATCTTTCAGTTTTCCGTCTTCTCTTTCTGCGACAAATACCGGCACATCTTCCATCAGATCTTCCAGACTTTTCGGATCTACATTCCCATCTGCCCATTCTGACACATTGGTATATACTGCCTTGTTATCCAAATTCTGCACCATGAAGATCACGTTGGTCTTATCATCCATCTTGATTGCAGACTGGTAAGAGCTCAGCTGATCAATGGCATTCGATAATTGCTGATACAGCTCAAACAGAGATACCTTTTTCGGATTGGTTCTGGCATATTCCGCCAGAGTCTCTCCGGATTCCGGAAGTACGGTTTCAAAATCTCTTGCATAATTGTAAAGATAACGGAAACGAGGTGTGTAATCACTGATATCTACATCCTCAGTGGGGCTTGTATCGTTCTCGTTGTCATCTTCGTCATATTCACCGTCTTCATAGTATTCCTCATCGTCTTCGTCATATTCTTCGTAAATGCCATAGTCTGCACTCCAGATTGCATCCTGAAACTCATCCCAAAGACCATTATCCTTCAGTTCCAGAAGATCCTCTACGGTATAGGTAGTTGCCGGATTCTGCTGGCTGGTTTTTGCATCCAGTCTCGTGATATCCACCAGCTTGGTCTTATCCAGTTTTCCTTTTGTTAAAAACGGCTTTCCGTCACTCAGTGCATTACGGACTTTATTTACCTGTGAAGCCATCCGCTGTCCACAATCCTGAGTCTCCAGATAATTTTTCTCGTTGTAATAATTGCTTGTCAGCTCTTCCCAGCTGAAGCCCTGGCACATCAGACCGCCAAAGATCATGGCAAAGACGGAAAAACAGGCAACCGCTGTCAGAAACAACGCGATCACGATCCCCTTTGCCCAGGCAGAATAAAATTTGTTTCTTTGTTTTTTCTCTTCCATTTTGCAGCCTCCCACGGAGGGTTACATCTTTTCTATCTTATAGCCGATTCCCCAGACTACTTTCAGATAGCGGGGTTCTCTCGGATTGATCTCGATTTTTTCACGGATATGCCGGATATGTACGGCTACTGTGTTGTCCGCTCCAATCGCCTCTTCGTTCCAGATATTTTCATAAATCTGTTCAATAGAAAAAACTTTTCCCTGATTTTTAATTAACAGCACTAAAATATTATACTCGATCGGGGTTAATTTTACCGGCTCCCCGTCCACCGTAACAGTTTTCAGATCATCGTTGACCACCAGACCGCCACATACGTATACCGCCTCTTTTTCTTCTGTCGCCAGATTTCCAAGCTGAGTATATCTTCTCAGCTGAGATTTGACTCTGGCGATCAGTTCCAGAGGGTTAAATGGTTTTGTAATATAGTCGTCTGCACCGATGTTCAGCCCAAGGATCTTATCCACATCCTCTGATTTGGCAGATAACATGATAATCGGCACACTGCTGGTCTCCCGGATCTTACGCGTAGCCCGGATTCCATCCAGATTTGGCATCATAATATCCAGAAGGATCAGATGCACTTCTTCTTTTTTCATGATTTCGATGGCCTGCAGTCCATCGTACGCCTTTAAAATGTGATATCCTTCCTGTGACAGATAAATATCAATGGCATCCACAATCTCTTTATCATCATCGCACACAAGAATATTGAACATTTCTTCACCTCATTTCTTCTTCCTCTTTCCTTTTACGCTGTCAGTTTATCAGGGAAATCTTGTTTTCAGGATAGGGAAAATCTTAAGATATTTTAAATTTCTGTTTTACATACGATTTTATCATATCACATCTTTGCATCAAACGAAACTTACAAACATCTTACAGCTGAAGTCGTGTTACTGTTCACTCTGTGCTCATCAACACGCAATAGTTTTCTTTACAGAAAGAGGATTTTCCGATATACTTAGTTCACCGTTTTTGTTTTGGGAAAGGAGACTCCGACAATGTTTCGTTTATGGGGAAAAATATGGACCGATAATCACATGATGAAAGACACCGTGATCTGCAACGATACGGATGACACGAGAACCCATAAGATCTTCCAGTCTCTCGAAGAGATCTGTTACCTCTGGGATCTGAGCAAACCGATCTGGCTGGACAATAATATTATGGATTTTAAACGCCACGATAAAACCCGGTTTACCTCCGATAATTTTATTGAGACGATCGATTTTGATTATCTGGAAATTGAAGTGATTGAAGAGTAGTTTGTATCGGAAAACAGGCAGACACCGCATGCTGGTGTCTGCCTGCTTTATGAAAATAACAAGTTAACGTTCTGCTCAGATCAGATATTCGCGAATCACCTCCCGCATAATATGCTCTTCCTCCGGTGTCAGCATATGAGAAAATTTTGTCTCACTTGCCGCCGTCTGCCGGATCCCCTCTGTTACTTTATCGATCAGTTCCTCTCTGGTCTGCTCTTTCAGTGCCTGCTCGTCCGGCACCGGTTTTCTGGCGGGCAGGGTATTTTCCATATAATCCAGAAGACCGTCAAGAATCATATCTTCTTTATTCATAAAGCCCATAAATTGCTTCATCAGAAGTAACAGGGCGAAGATTCCCGCCCCGGTCAGTACATACTCGTAGCGCAACAGCTGTGCCTGCTCATAGCGATAAGTCCCGTAGACTGCCGCCAGAATCAAAAGGAAGCACAGAACCGCACTGTAGCCGATTCCCTGCTTCCACTTTTGTATCCCTATTCCCAGTGTTTTTCCCCTGGCAAGCTGTGTCCGGATAAACGCCTCCGGATTATTGATCTCCTGCTCTTTCGTCAGACGCATCTGATACTGGTTCAGAAATTCTTTTGTCCATTTTCCCTTCGGTTCCGTTATCCTGCGTACATCCCGTATGGCTCTGCCGTAGAAACGGTCGACCATAAACATACACAGGATTCCAAGAATTCCTGCTCCGATCATCCCGTAAAACAACACATTTTGTTCCATCCAAATATGCAGCATTTCCGTACCCCCTTATTTCAATACTGAATTGGCAGTCACTTTTCACATCCTCCCACAAACGCCTGTCCATCCCGCACCCCCGATCGCCGGATCCGAAAATCGTGCATTTGCAAAACGATGTTCTGGAAATATTATATCCTCCACATACCTGATTTGAAACTAAAATCGTTCGTCAAATTCTTACAGGTTTTTACCATGACAAATCCTTTTCTTACAGTGCTTTTACCATCTCTTTCACGAGATTCGCACAGTGACGTGCCGCCGCTTTTTCAAATGTTGGATAATCCATGGTTGCACTGTTATCCGCTTTATCAGAAATGGCACGCAGAACAACAAACGGAACATGGTTTAAGTAGGCCGCCTGAGCGATCGCTGCTCCTTCCATCTCGGTACAGCTTCCTGCAAATTCACGGATCAGTTCATCCTTCACTTCACTGCTTGCCACAAACTGGTCACCGCTGACCACTCTTCCTTCAAACACCTGAATATCCGGGTTCGCTTTCTTACAGCATTCTACAGCTACTTTACGGAGTGTCTCATCTGCTTTAAAAGAAAATACATTCATCTGTGGAATCTGGCCCTTCGGATAACCAAATTCTCTGGCATCCATATCATGCTGCAAAGCATCGGTAGACACAACAATATCACCGATGTTGATCTCTGCCTTCAGGGATCCGGCGATTCCGGTATTGATCACCGCTTCTACCTGAAAATCATCCACCAGGATCTGTGTGCAGACCGCTGCATTAACTTTACCGATTCCGGAACGTACTACGACAACTTCTTTTCCGTTTAATGTACCCTGATAAAATTCCATGGAAGCTTTTTCTTTTACGGTAACCTCTTCCATCTGGCTTTTCAGTTCTTCTACTTCAAGCTCCATTGCTCCGATAATTCCGATTCTGTTCATTTTTCTCTCCTCGTTTCTTTCTTATTCTTTATAAAAAGTAGTCATACCCACTGTAATTCCGGTCTTCTCCCGATCTTTCGGAGTTTACACCTGTTTTTTATTATAACAAAGCCTCATTTTTTCCTCAACCTTTTCCTTCCATTTTACTTTCTCTACTGGAAATCAGGTCTGACATTTGTTATAATATCTTGCAAACTTAAATGTACCCTGGCGGTACAGCAAAAACAAAGGAGGAATTATCATGACATACAAGACAAAAGGAACCTGTTCTTCTCAGATTGATTTTGATCTGAAAGACGGCAAAGTATACAATGTACGTTTTACCGGCGGATGCAACGGTAACCTGAAAGGAATCGGAGCTCTGGTAGAAGGTCAGGAGGCACAGGATGTCATCAACCGTCTGGAGGGAACTACCTGTGGTTTCAAATCCACTTCATGTCCGGACCAGCTGGCAAAAGCGCTGAAAGAAGCTCTGAACCAGTAAGAGTTTAAAAACCCCTGTCAGAAGACCGGCACAACCGGGAGGTCATTTTCGGATGTGTCGCCTTCTGTACAGGGGCTTTTTCTCTATTTTTCAGGTCTATCTGTCCCATTTATCACACAGATTATTGATCTGGCTAGTCAGTTTGGCGAGATCTTTGTTCGCTCCGCCTTCGTTATGCCGGATCACGGTAAGCAGACGCTGACCGGCTGCCACCAGCCTCTGGTATACACTCGAACTCTTCGACTGCGGTTTGGTCTCCTGTTTGCGGATCACCACACCTTCCGGACAACTGATAAATGCGGCTTCTTTCAGATCATAAATGGTTCCGCTGTATGGTGCCATCGCCGTATAGTGAAGCTCATCTTCGAGTCTTCCCGTCAATACCTGACAGGAGGTGTCTTCTCCATGACACACAAATACCTGTTTCGGTTTTTCCGCAAAGGCTCCTGCCCATTCCATCAGTCCCTCATTATCCGCATGACCGCTGACACCCGGAAGAACTTTGATCTCGGCATTGACCTGAATCTCTTCTCCAAACAGTTTGATTTCTTTTACACCTTCTACCAGTGCCCGTCCCGGCGTACCGATTGCCTGATAACCAACAAACAGAACCGTGCACTCCGGTCTCCACAGATTATGTTTCAGGTGATGTTTGATCCTGCCGGCATCACACATGCCACTGGCTGAAATGATGACTTTCGGACGGTCATCAAAGTTGATGGATTTGGACTCTTCACTGGTGATGGAAAGTTTCAATCCCGGAAATGTGATCGGGTTGATCCCTTTATTTACCAGTTCCATCGCTTCTTCATCAAAACAGTCTTTGTGATGTTCATTAAATATAGTTGTTGCTCCCACCGCCAGCGGACTGTCCACAAATACCGGGAAGCCATCGTGTCCCTGTATCATATGATCCGCCTTGATCTTACGGATAAAATACAGCATTTCCTGCGTTCTTCCCACGGCAAATGAAGGAATCACCACATTGCCGCCCCGGTCAAAGGTTCTCTGGATGACTTTGGCAAGTTCCTCTTCATAACTTACCCGCGGTCCGTGGCTGCGGTCACCATAGGTGGACTCCATCACCACATAATCCGCAGATTGCAGATAGGTCGGATTCTTGATCAATGGCTGATTCTTATTTCCGATATCTCCGGAAAATACGATTTTCCGCTCCACATCATCCTCTTTCAGCCACAGTTCAATACTTGCCGAGCCAAGCAGATGTCCAGCATCTACAAAACGCACCTGAATCCCGTCTGCCAGTTCCAGAATCTGCTGATATGGGCAGCCCACCAGATGAGAGATGGCTCCCTGCGCATCGTTCATATCATACAGCGGCTGTACCGGTTCCTTGCCGGATCGCTGTCCTTTCCGGTTTCTCCATTCTGCTTCAAACATCTGGATATGTGCACTGTCACGAAGCATGATCTCGCACAGATCCACGGTGGCATAGGTCGTATAAATATTTCCCCGGAACCCCTCTGCATACAGAACCGGAAGTTTTCCGGAGTGATCGATATGTGCATGTGTCAGCAGTACAAAATCAAGCTCCGAAGCCGGCACCGGGATCGGTATATTCTCAAAATTATCCGGTCCCTGCTCCATTCCACAATCCACCAGAAACTTTTTACCGGCGGCTTCCAGAAAATAACAGCTTCCTGTAACTTCATGTGTCGCACCCACGAACGTTATCTTCATAAAAACCCCTCCTTCTGTTTTACTTTTCAGAATTTTATCACGTTTTCACTTCTATATTCTTATTATACGCGCATACATATAGAAATGCAAAATAACTTTGCCGGTTTATTTTCTTTTAATAATTGCGGGTTTCTTGACTTTTTTTCTTAATAAGATACAATGAAACTATTAAAAATATTATATGTAAAAACATTGATTCTACTAATGTACTTTCGGAAAATCAGCCGTAAAAGCAGACGGCAAAAGATTCCGGGAGCGTATTATGTATTCAGGAGGACATTATGAAACACATCGTACTTACCGGCGGCGGTACCGCAGGTCATGTAACACCAAACATCGCTATGATTCCCGCATTGAAAGAAAAAGGATTTAAAATCTCTTATATCGGTTCCTATAACGGAATTGAAAAGAAGCTGATCGAAGAGATGGGAATTCCTTATTATGGAATATCCTCCGGTAAATTAAGACGTTATTTTGATGTGAAGAACTTCACCGATCCGTTCCGTGTGCTGAAAGGATTTTCCGAGGCAAGAAAACTGCTGAAAAAGCTGAAACCGGATGTTGTTTTCTCCAAGGGAGGATTTGTTACCGTTCCTGTTGTCATTGCAGCAAAGCGCTGTAAGATTCCGGCGATCATTCATGAGTCCGATATGACTCCCGGACTTGCCAACAAGCTGTGTATCCCTTCCGCTGTGAAAGTATGCTGTAACTTCCCGGAGACTGTCAGCAAACTTCCTGCCGATAAAGCGGTTCTTACCGGAACTCCGATCCGTCAGGAACTTCTGCAGGGTGATCCGGAAGCCGCTCTTCGCTTCACCGGACTGAAAGCCGGAAAACCGGTACTGATGATCATCGGCGGAAGCCTTGGCTCCGTTGCTGTCAACACCGCAGTCCGCAATATCCTGTCGGATCTGTTAAAAGATTTCCAGGTGATCCATCTTTGCGGAAAAGGCAAACTGGATACTTCTCTTACCGATACAGAAGGTTATGTACAGTATGAATATATTAAAGATGAACTTTCTGATCTCTTCGCTCTGTCCGACCTCGTAATTTCCCGTGCCGGAGCCAATGCGATCTGTGAGATCAGTGCCTTAAAGAAACCAAACCTGCTGATCCCGCTTTCCGCCAACGCCAGCCGTGGTGACCAGATCCTGAATGCCCGTTCTTTTGAAAAACTGGGTTACAGCAAAGTTCTGGAAGAAGAAGAGATCACCAACGAAAAACTGTTGCAGACAATCCGTGACCTGTATGCAAACCGGGAACAGTATATCGAGGCGATGAGCAAGAGCAGCCAGATGGATTCCATCGGTAAGATTGTTGGGATGCTGTGGGATTGTGCGAAGTAAGTGATTTCTGATTTGTGATTTGAATATTTCACAAGCAAAAGCTGGTTCTTATATATGTGAATTGCTTATGTATTTTATAAAACGGACAGGATGATAAGTCATATCTGCTTATCATCCTGTCCGTTTTCGTTCTGTTTTATATCAATCATTGATCCAATGGACCATTTTTATTGCCTAGTTTTCTTTACTGCTTTCTTCTAAGCTGTCACTTTTCTCATTTTCGAAAATTATTTCAGTGCAGCTGTCACTTTCGCAACAATCTCATCTCTCACTTCATCTTTCAGCTCGCCCGGTTTCCAGGTGATACCTGCCTGATCACCGTTGTAACGCGGAATCAGGTGCATATGGAAGTGAAATACGGTCTGTCCTGCTACTTCACCGTTGTTCTGTACGATATTGAAGCCGTCACATCCCAGTGCTTCTGTCATGGCTGTAGCCATCTTCTTTGCCAGAACCATTGCTTTCGCAGCCATCTCTTCCGGGATCTCATACAGGTTTGCGTAGTGATGTTTCGGAAGGATCAGTGCATGTCCTTTTGTTGCAGGGCCAAGATCCAGGATCACACGAAAATCATCATCCTCATACAGTGTAGCGGACGGAATATCTCCACCGGCAATTTTACAGAAAATACAATCACTCATTTTTATTCTCCTCTCCGTTTTGTGTTGTTTTTTCTTACCATGATACACGCATTGTCAGAAAATTTCCAGTCATCTTGCGTTCTTTTTTACTAACTGAAAAAATCATCATTACCGTTCACTCCACGCCCAGTAACACACTTCGCGGGATATTACCATTGAACACTAATAAATCCGGCTATTCTGCGACATACCCTTTTCTGCTGTGATTCCAATGTAAAGTAAACAGTACGGTCAGCACAATTCCGCCGATCAGCCCGCCCACATGAGCTGCATTATCGATCTGTGCCGCCTGCGAGCCGTAGTAGATCGTAACCGCAATGACAAACACCAGCCGCCGAATCACCACTTCTCTTACCTGCTTTCTGTTTTTGATCATCAGAACAAAAACGCCGCCGATAATTCCATAAATCGCCCCGGAAGCACCTGCGCTCACGATATTGCTCTGCGACTGGATATCCATGTACAGAGACAGCAGATTACCCACCAGCCCGGAACCAAGATAGATCATCAGGTATTTCCAGTGTCCCACTGCCTTTTCCACCATATCTCCCATAAACAACAGCACCGCCATGTTATTCACAAGATGATAAATCCCAAAATGCAGAAACATAGAAGTAAACAGCCGATACCACTCCCCATCAAGGATCAACGGTCTGCACGCAGCACCCCACTGCAACATAAACCCGGTATCCTCTGTGCTGCCCAGTATTTCCATGATAACAAAAACTACTATATTAATTCCAATCATCAACAGATTCATCCAGTTTAAAGGTCCCCGGAAAATCTGTTCCAGCGCATCCGGCGTATTACTATTCTGACTGTTCATCCGATAATACGCTTCCCGCCTTCTCTGCTCCTCCTGCTGCCAGTCGTCATCCTGATATTGGTTCATATGCATTCCTCCTGTCAGGTATCCGTCACGGTTATTTCTCATCCCCGTTAACGTTTTTCCTCATTATATGCCCCTGTCTTGCGTTTTACAAGAAAAATCCATGAACCATAGTGTCACTTGTCCGCGTTATCTCCCGTAACTTTATATCTCCACCCGATACACCAGATCTGCGAACTGGATCTGGTCGCCGGTGGTGAGTTCTTTTTCTTCTTCTCCGTAGAGTTCCTGGTCGTTGACCCAGGTTCCGTTGCGGGAGTTGAGGTCTTTCAGGTACCAGCTGCCTGCCCGTTGTTCGATGCTGGCGTGTACCCGGCTTACTGCTGTGGAGGGTAAAACGAGATCTGCCTGATCTTTCAGCTGACCGATGATCGTTGGGTGTGTTTTGTCTATCCGAAACTGCCTGCCGCTGACCGGATGCAGTTCTTTCAGGATCAGACCTCCCTCTTTTCTTCCTGCGGAGAGGAGCTGTGTATAGTTGTTATTCTCCCACGGAATCCGGTTTTCCCATGAGGAGACTTCCTCTGCCTCTTCCTCTTTTTCTTCCCATTCCCCGACAACCTGTTTGGGAAAATCCAGTGATTTCCCGGCTGGTTCCTGATACATGGCAAACTGTTCTGCAATCTGACTGTCCTCTTTTTTTCTTCTCTTCACTGTCACCTGCCAGATCAGAAAACTTAACGCTGCAATCGCTCCGATCGCTCCCCAGATGCCAAGATACCCTGGAAAATACTCCCAGACGGCGTAACCGGTCAGCCCATACAGAAGCCCTGCGCAGATTCCCGCAAGCAGTCCAACCGGAAGATTCCGCTCCCGGTCCGTCTCGTTCTCCTCTTCTTCCACAGAGAAAAAATCTTCCAGTGCCCGTTCATGATTTCTCCTGTCTGTCCGGAACTGTTCTTCTTCCCTGCCACCGGCACTCTTACCCGCTCGTTTCTCCTTCTCCCATGACCGGACACTTTCTTCCTGTATACTCTTTCTTTCCCCTACGAGATACGACCGCCCTGCCTCTTCCGTGTTTGCATACCCATTCTCCGACGGAAAACTGTTTTCTTTCTCGCCATACATCTGTGATTCTCTTCGCAGCGATTTTCTCTGTTCCAGCATCCGCCGTTCCAGAACGCCCTGCAGCTCCATCACGGAAAATGACTCCCGGACCGCATACTGATACAGTTCATAAACTACCGATACCCCGTCCTGCTCCTGATGATCCAGCCGGGGAAGCAGTTCCTCCAGAAGTTCCCGCACTCCCTGCTCCAGTTCCTTTTCCGTCACAGGCAGACAGCAAAACGAAGGCTGACCGCTTGCCGGATCGAGATAAATATAATTCCAGTCCAGACAGATCCGATCTGCCGGTATCAGATATTCCTCCAGCTGCACCAACACCTGTAAAAGTCCCTGCACAACCAGAAGCACTTCCGATCCTTTGATTTTTTTATACCTGCATTTTTCCGCAAGAGAGATTTTCGAGGTAATATCATAATAATACAGTTTCTTCTGATCCATCCTTCTGCACTCACACCCCAGAAGTCCCTGCACCTGATTTTCTGTCATCATTCTTGTGATATAATTTTCCGTATCCTCACCGTCCTCCGCCACCAGATAATTATGCTGCAAATCTCTTCTGTAATCCATTTTCATACGCAAAACCTTCTTTTTATGACCGGAATGCTGTCACCTTTCGCACAAATGTTACCGGTCTTATGATCTTCTGTCTGATTCCCGTCTCAAATATCAGGTTCTGTCTTCCCCACACGGACACTTTACCCGATACTTTTACCTGTACTTCCTTCCCGCTTCCGGTTACTCCACCGGTAACATTCTGTCCGGAAAATCCACTCTCCCTGCGCCTTGTTTCCCATTTTTTCTCTGCTTTCTCCTGTCCGCTTCGTCCCTCCAGTACGCCATATCCGCTCCCCTGCACGGCTGCTTCACAGGCAGTCTGCGTATACCAGCAGCGAAGGTATACATAAAATGTCAAAGAAAGCAACAGAGCAAGAATCATGACGCACATCGGCACTACCAGCGAAGCTTCTACGGTAAGCGAACCTCTTTTTCTTTGCCTATCTTTTCTTCTGTTCATACCTGTTCACTCCCTGTTTTTTTCTGTCTCTCAAAGATACTGTATCAGATAACCAGCCAGTAAAAACGGCACAAACGGAATCTCCTTTTTTCTTCCCTTTCCTAGTGCCAGCATGCAGATCCCGGCACCTGCCGCCAGAAGAATCGCTGTCTGAAAAATCATACATACCTGCTGGATTCCCTGGATCCAGCCGATTCCCATCAGCACAATTCCATCCCCGCTTCCGATCTGTCCCGGCTTCCATAAAGATGCCAGCCACAGAAAAATACCGGGAAGCAGTCCGCTCCAGCAAAGTTTCTGACCTGTTCCTGCATATATTAATGCAGTCAGAATAACAACTGCCACGGTCCACACAATATCCACTTCTTTTCTTCTCCAGTCTGTCCAGCTGTTTACCAGCAGATAACCGGCTGTCAATACTTCCATCTTTTCCCTTTCCGAAACATTTACTTTCCTGTTCCCCGACAGCGTTCACACTGTGTATGTGCCTGTATCTGTGATTTTTCCACCAGTCGAACCGTCCGTTTCAGTCCGCTGCAGGACGCCTCACTGTGATAACGATCCCCTTTTTCCGTATAATAGACCAGATGGCTGTCTCCTCCACACCGTTCACAGGCATGGTATTTTTTTCCATATTCATTTCTCTGCCGTTCCACCTGCTCTTTCGTTCCCTGATGAATCGAAAGATCCAGATGCGTACAGTGCACCGATGTGTGATAGACGCTCTCATAATCCGACACATAAACCATCTCGCCCCCATCTCCCCCGTCGGTCTTCCCCGCATCCCCGGAGTCATACCCCGTCCAGGCATGTACCACGCTGCCGTTTCCCACTTTGATCTTTGACACCGGAAGTATCGAAAACGGCAACTGATAAGTAATCGTAGCTTTCAGCTGAATCTCATGATTTTCATACCGCGATCCGATCAGATTCACCGATACATAGTCACCCAGCTCCGGCAGATGACTTTTGGTATAAGCGATACAGATCCCGGTAGAGAGCACCCCCACCGGCGTACTCACCCCGGAGTCGCCCGATTCCACACTGGCATACATACCGAGTTCCTGTGCACTCTGATGCAGGGATGTTCTCACAAGCGCCTGCACCCGGTACAGATCGATCATTCCTAAAAGCGTACAGATTGCCAGAAGAAACAACGGAACAACAAATGCCGCCTCCACCGTGAGCACCGCCCGAAAGGAACAAAGAGATACTCTCCGCGTCTTTTCGCAAGCTGCCTGAAGAGATCCTTTGTTTTTATTTTTGCTTTTCTTTCCAATCCCCGGAGAGTATTTCTTTATTCCTTTCCTCATTTTTTCCTTTCTCTCTTTCATCCCTTTCCCATCGCGTATCCATAATCTCTCAGCAGTGAAAATGTATTCCCTGCAAGGCTTACTTCCATCTCTGTCTCCAGATAGATCACGCCCTGATCCAGACGAAATCCTTCTTTTCCCGGCAGACTCCGCATAACCGCTTCCACCACATCCATCGTTCGCTCTGTCTGTGTATCCGTCTTTCCGGTCATCAGCAAAATCCCCAGATATTCGTGGTAAGTCATACCCTTTTGTTCCACAGATTTTCCATTTTTCAGCAATTCCGTCAGCTTCGCCAGCTGATTGATCGACACCATCCAGGTTGCTCCTGTTTTTACCAGCGGCACCTTCCCTCCTGCTAAAAGCTGTCTTACATCCATCAGACTCTCTCCGAAAGCCCATGCTGCCTGTAACGCAAGACTTACGATCCCTTCCAGTGCCGGAAGTCCTATTGCGGCACAGATCACAAGTGCCATCTCATGAATCTCACTCTGTCTGGTCGGATCCCGCAGCAGATACATCATATTTGCAGCCTCTCTCGCTGCCAGAAGACGGTATACCACCGCTTTCAGATTCTCCTGATCCGTAGTTTTTCCACCGATCACATACTCCAGCTGATACCGAAGCGGATCTGAGATATGTTCCGTACTGGTATAATCGGTAAGATGCTGCATCATATATGCCTGAAAGATCCCTTTTGCAAGAAGCGTATTTTCTTCTGTTCCATAAAACGGCGTTCCCATACCGGTAAGCTTTTCCCGTTTACTGAACCACTCTTCTTTTCCTAGCCCTTTCTGCGACACTTCTTTTCCCGGCGGAACTACCAGCGCCAGAATTCCTTTTTTCTGTAACTGGCGGATCACATCCAGTGGATTGACAAAATCCGCAGGAACCGAAACCTCCGTCCGCTGCTGACTTTCACTGTCCGAACCGGAATTCTGATTCTGCGCAGCTTCTTTTTTCGCCTGTTCATAACTGTCCATCGTCTGTTTTACATCGATCTCATTGCCTTCTTTCTCCTGTTCTTCGAAAATATCTTTCTGCTGCCGGTACTTCTCCATAAGAAGCTGTATCCCCTGAATCCCCAGTGTCTCCTTCATGTAGTCCACCGCCTGCGCACGGTATCCACGTCCATGTTGATCTGACATCAGTGTGTATGCGGTAATTGCCCCCGAAACGGACGAACATTTCCACAGATTTTCCCCACGAACACCTGTTACTGCTCCGCCCGGACGGCAACTCTCTTCCATACAATTTTTTACCGTTCGATACATGCGCTCCGGCTTCCACACGCCGGTTCCATAACTTCCATCCACCATAAATACATGGTATCTTTCCAGCAGTTCGCGGTCATACCCGGCAAATACCGAATACAGACCTTCTTCCACACCGGCTTCCGCCTGTACGCGCCCTCCTGCAATCTGTACCGACTGCAAAAGCACTTGAAAGACCAGCAGAAAGACTGCCAGAAAAAGACTGGTGAATACCGTTATACTTCCTGATTTCTTCAAGGGATACCTTCTTTCTTTGGGAAATATGTCGTAACTGATATGTGTTTGGTTAATACGTTACTGTTTAGATGCTGTTACTTTGTTTTGTGATTTTCGCAAGAATGTTATTGACCAGACTCACCAGTTGCTTTTTAAAGATCGCAACCAACCCTACGAGAACAACGATGATCAGAATCAGTTCTACCGTTCCCAGCGCGTCTTCTTCCTGCACAAATCTCTGTAAGAGTGCCATGGTTTTCCCTCCTTTCCGGCCCGGAGGTGTTTTGATCGTCAGAATCGCATATTATACAAGACAGGAGTTTCGTGAACACGCAGTAACCTGCGTAATATAAAGAGCATGTTTCCTTTCCTGATCACATACAACTATGGACTGACTACTTTAAATCTTCGTAACCGTTCAGTACCTTCACAGTTACGAGCCAAAATGCATTTAAAATCACCTTCGGTGATGACATTTTGGCTTGTATATCTCGGGATTTTGGCATGTTCATGCCAAAACACCTCGCGGAATACTACCTACTGAATAGTTACAAATCTTCTATTATCACAAAAATAATATGCGTTTCTGTCCCACACCGTCAGACTGCAAACATCAGCCATGCCGGCACCAGCAGAATCACAAACACCACGAGCAACATTAAAATCATCGGGAAGAGCAGCCGGGTGGATGCCTGCTCCCCGAGGATCTGCGCCTGCTGCCTGCGAAGCCGCTGTGCCTGCTCCGCCTCTTTTGCCAGAACCTGTTCCACGCCGTTACTTCCTTTTTGCAGACACTGAACCAGAATAGAAGACAATGTCCGGTAAGACAACAGTCCCCAGCACTCTCCCAGCTGTTCATAAGCCTCTTTTTCTCCGAGACCGCGCTCCATCTCCCTGCAGATTTCCACAAGTATCTCATAAGCCTTTCTCACCTCCTCTCTGCGCATATAAGAAAGATAATCATTCGCAATCCGCTCCACCGACTTTCGAAGATTCATCCCGGTACTTAACAACAGCTGCAATTTTGTCACAATCTCCGGATAATCCTGCTGCATCTGTTGCCGTTCCTTCTTTTTCTGTTCCTTTTCTTTCTGCTGTCTGTGCAGAAGTACCATTGCCGGAAATACAAGCGCAAGCAAAGCCGCTCCGTACTGCATCCCGTCTCCTGCCCGTTTCCAGATCAATTTTTCTCCGTGTAATACTGCCGGAAGCTGCATCCATTCCGAGCCTCCTGCCGTATCTGCATTTGCCTTTTCCACCATATCTTCCACCTGTTCTTTTTCCCCGGAAACCCTGGGAAATACAAGGACATTCCAGCTCTCCTGCCATTCCTTCCCCTGCAGCTGGGCCGTTGCTGTGAGGATCACTTCTTCTCCCTCTTCCCCGATCATTTCCCCATATGTTCCTTCCCAGTCCATAATCTCCGGCCGGCTGCTGAACCACCGGATCGTTACCGGACAGTCCGGCAGTTCCTCACACAGATGCAGCGGATGATCCACATGATCCAGCGAATCATTCTCCCCCAGCATCTCGTTTTCGATCCTGTCGCGTAACCCTGAGAAAATCTCTTCTATCTCGCTTTCGGAAAACTGTTTTTCTGTCACCTGTACGGTCATTTCTTCTTTCTGGCGTTTTCCCTGCTCATCTTTCCATTCCACCTGAAGATTTTCTTCCTGTACACCCTGTCCGTACGCCGGACGCCGCAGCTCGGAAACTGCCTGCATGTTTTCTGCGTGTCCGACCATCCCTGTTACAACCAGAAGCATGCCCGCAGCCAGAGCCGCAAGTTCTGTCTGCCAGATACATTCATCCGTCAGCCATTCCGGAAGCTCCCAGCCCTTTTTCCGGCTCCACCGGTGGATCCATCTGGCTCCCTTTTTTCTCCGGTTTCCTTTTTCTTTTGAAGTTATGATGCTGAACACTGCTATCAGCAACAAAAGAGCCATTCCCAGAACTACATTCATACCTGAATCCTCACAATCTTTCTTCCCATCCGGAAGCTGAACAGATACACACCCAGACATCCGGTCATCACCAGTGCCCCCGGCAGATTGTGATATAACACATCGAGAAATCCACGGGAAGTCAGCTGCATATAAAGGATCATCGCCCCTGGAACCAGGCTCATCACCATCTGTTCCAGTTTTTTCCCTGCGATCGCCACCTGTATTTCCCCGGTAACCCGGATCTTTTCTCCCAGTACCTCTGCAAGATTGCCGAGAATTTTCCCGAGATTTCCACCGGAACGCCGCGCGATCAGAAAGATATCCCCAAAGTTGCGGATTTCTTCCACACCCGAGCGCTGTCCGAGATTCCAAAACAGCTGCTCCACCGGCACACCCACCTGCATCTGACTTTCCATATACCGCAGTTCTCTCACCAGATCATCCCGCTCTCCGAAAAGCCGCTCCATCTCCCTGCGACATTCCGTTACACTCTGCTCCATCGAATATCCCGCCCGTACTGCCGTCTGTAAACTCTGCAACACATCCTTAAAATGATTTTGCAGAATTCGCCGTCTTCGCTCTGCCATCTCTTTCTGCTTCCATCTGGTATACCAGATGCCAACCGGGATCACCAGTCCCCACGCCCACCAGGAACGGTAACAGAACAGATTCACAACTCCCGTGATCCCGATGCTCTGTAACAGGCAAAAGATCCACTCTTTTTTGGAAAATACATACGTTTTATAATTCGTTCTCACCGAAGCACCGTTCCAGTTTCTCCCTGTGTGCCAGCTCTCCGGTCTTTTTAAGCTGATCCTTTTCCCTTTTGTATATCCCATGCATCCGCACCTCTCCCTCTGCAAATCCGAGAATCTCTGCGATCTCCGCGACCTGCCGTTTTCCATCTCTTGCCCGTTCCAGATGCACCAGAAGTTCCACCCCGGACGCAATCTGTCTTCGCACCGCCTCAAGCGGCAGTTCCATCCCCATCAGTACCATCGTCTCCACACGGGAAATCATATCTTTCGTACTGTTGGCGTGTGCCGTTCCAAGACTTCCGTCATGACCGGTGTTCCACGCCTGCAAAAGATCCACCGCCTCCTCCCCGCGGATCTCGCCCACGATAATGCGATCCGGCGCCATACGAAGCGCGGTGCGGATCAGATCCCGGATCGTAATCTCCCGGTTTCCTTCCATATTGGCAGGTTTTGCCTCCAGACGCACCAGATTTTCCACACCCTGGATCTGTAACTCTGCCGAATCTTCAATGGTAATAATCCGTTCCTCATGGGGAATCGCGTTGGATAACGCATTCAGAAATGTTGTTTTGCCGGAGGATGTCCCTCCGCCGATCAGGATCGAATATCCCGCTTTTACCAGATGTTCCAGAAAGGTTGCCGCTTCTCTCGTGATACTCTCTTTCGCGATCAGATCCTCCATCGTGATCGCATGATCCGGAAAACGGCGGATCGTCAGAATCGGTCCGTCCAACGCGACCGGATAGATGACCGCATTGACACGGGAACCGTTTTCCAGTCTCGCATCCACGATCGGCGAATTTTCATTGATCACGCGGTTGCATTTTCCGGCGATCTGCTGCACGACATCTTCCAGCTTTTCTCTGGACACGAAAGACTTTTCCCATCTGCTTTTCTGTCCGTTCCGCTCCACGAAGATCTTCTGATACCCGTTTACCATGATCTCTGTCACCCGGTCATCATCCAGCAGTTCCTGCAAAATATCCAGTTTTCGCACCGAATAAAACAGTTCTCTCCGGATCTCCTCTCTCCGGATCACCGGCAGCCGGTTCTCTCTTGCTGCCTCCGACACCAGCTGATCGATCCGTTCCAGAATCGCCTCGTCCGACCATTCCACCCCCTGTTGCAGCTGTTCCATCAGTCTCGCCCGCATGCCGGCAAACTGTTCCTGTTTCATCATCCGTCCTCCCATTCCTTTCGGATCATCTCTCTCACATAATCTCCCAGCTCACTCCACACCAGATCATCCATGTATCCGGTTCCGCTCCTCGTACTGCGATGATACGGCGGTTTGATCTTCCGGATCCGATCGAGTACCGCCTGTTTCTCCCACACCTGAAGCGTATGTTCAAACTGCTGGATCTTCGCCTGGGAAACCGGATCTGCCCGGATCGGCATATAGATTCTGGTACACTGTTCCAGGAGTTGATACAGCTGGCTGACGCTGTCCCCCAGATCCAGAATGATCACATCATAATTGCTGTAATCGATGATCTGCTGCAACAGCCGGATCCATTCCTCCGCCGTTGTACTCTGGATATCCTCCATCGAAAGCACCGGCGGCAGATAGTCCAGATTGTTGATACTCTGCACCATCGATCCCATCTTTGTCACAATCTGATCCGATCCCAGCCGCAGATAATACAGCAGATCCCCCAGTGTCTGCTCAAATTTCCGTTCCATCAGATATTCAAACCCGGAATACGCTTCCAGATTCAGGTACAGACACGCCCGTTTCTTCGCCAGGATCTGCCCCAGCGTCAGCGCAAATGTTGTCTTCATCGTCCGTCCGACCGGCGAATACACCCCGATCACCTCCATCTTTTTCTTCTCCAGTTTTAACGACTGTACCGTTCCCGCGCCGCTCTCCCCGTAGTGTTCAAGAGCTTCCCGGATCACCTGATTCGATGACTGATATTTGTAGATTGACGGATATTCCTCATATCTTCTGGCAGACACACCATCCGATAAGATCAGGATCTGTCCGATCTTCGCCTGCCGGATCTCACTGTTCATCGCTTTCTCGGAGATCAGAAGCAATTCTACCGGATGCTCCTTTACATATTCCTGAAAACTCACGGCACTCGTAAACACCCGCACCTCAAACGGGATATTTTTCTTCTTACTCAGGTACTCCATAAAATGATAGGCGTAATCCACATCCAGATCACACACTGCAAAAATATTTCGTTCGCTCATCCTCGCCCTCCCAGATACAGCAGCAATACACTGCCTAAAATTGGTATTGTAAAATGGATATTTTCCGGTCTTTTTCCCGGCACCAGATATGGTGGAAGTGATCGTTCCGTACATGCCCGCTGCACATACTGAAGAAAATATAAGAACCGCTGCCGCCAGTCGCAGCGAAAGAACAGAAAAAATACAGATTCCAGCGCTCCCAGCAGAAATGCTGCCACGATACAGCCAAGGATCTTTCCGGGGCCAAATACGCTGCCGAGCACTGCAAACACTTTGATATCGCCGGTCCCGATCATCTTTCCCAAAAACAACGGAAAGAACAGAAACAGCACCAGCAAACTCCCTCCCCAGAAGCGGAATACCGCTTCGCCAAGCCCCTGTGCAACCTGTCTGCACAGATGCTCCGTCATACTGATCTGCCATCCGGTCAGTATCCACAGATTGGGAACTTTCTCCCACTTGCAGTCAAAAAACACTGCTCCCATGGTAAAAATAATGCAAAAAAGCATAGAAAAGTCCATAGTAATCTCCACTTCCCTTTATTTTGTTCAATTCGTTTTCTGGAAATCTGCAACTGAATCGCTGCATCTGGATTTGTTATGGGCTAATTATATTCGCCCTTTTCGGATTTGTCTAGTGGATTTTTCTGATTTTCTTCTTTTTGGCAAAAGTAGCTAAAAACAACAGGAAAATTTCAGTGGATATTGCCCTCCATAAAAAAAATGTGTATAATCCTGTTGAGGTGATAAACATGAGTAAAGAAGTAAAAACAAATGCCATGCGCATGCTGGACAAACACCATATCCAGTACGACATGATTCAATATGAATGTGATGAATTTATCGACGGTCTTCATACCGCCGAAAAAACAGGTGCACCGGTAGAACAGTCTTTCAAGACACTGGTGGCACAGGGAAAAAGCAAACAATACTATGTTTTCGTGGTTCCCATCGCGGAAGAAGTGCAGTTAAAACAGGCTGCCAAAGTAGCCGGAGAAAAATCCGTGGAGCTGATCCCGGTAAAAGAGATCACAAAAATCACCGGTTATGTCCGGGGCGGCTGCAGCCCGCTGGGAATGAAGAAACTTTTCCCTACCTTCATCCACAACAGTGCGGAAAATTTTGATAAGATCTATGTCAGCGGCGGTCGGATCGGCACAACCATCTGCCTGAATCCCCAGGAACTCGCAGAGGTGACACGGGCACAGTTTGCGGACATTATCGTCCACGAATCCTGATTTTTGAACGTGTCAATACTTTCTATATGTTTTATAAATGCGTATTAAAAAACATGTCTGTATCTTCCTATTCTCGAAGTACAGACATGTTTTTTATCCTCTTATCTTTTTGCAGATCGTTCTTTAACCGAATTCATATCCCGGAACATTGTTATTGACATAGGAATTTCCTTCCAGTACATCCAGACCACTCACCTGCATCTCCACAACCTTCGGCAGTGCATTCCAGCTGTCCGGGAAGGTAAATACCAGATTCGTTCCGTCCTTTTCTGATACTGCTTTTGTTCCATCTTCCACAAATGTAGCGGTTCTGGTATCCAGCACTTCTTTCTTATTTCCGTCGGTCATCTGATATACCGTGAAATCAAAAGACTGATCGGTGATATTGGACACTTCAATCTGACAGTATGAATTACTTCCGCCATCTGCGGACATCGCCTCGTTAAGATTTATATCTTTATAGGTTCCATCATACACCTGATACTGTGCAGCTACCGGTGTAAGATCCTGCGGAATCGCCTGCATCGTCTCCTCCTTCTGTGCCTCTTCATTATCCGGCGCAGCTGTCACCATTGCCTCCGGCGACTCTTCCGGTGTGACCGTTGCCTCCGGGGTTTCTGTAACCTCCGGCTCATCCTCCGCTTCCGGAGTTTCTTCCTGCATCACTTCGGTATCTTCCTGCTCAACTTCTGTAGATGCACCGGATCCACACGCAGCAAATACCATGCTCATCGCTAATATACCTGCCATCATTATTTTTCGTCTCATAATTACTATTCTCCTCTCCCTGTACGGTTTCCCGCATGTTTCTTTTTTTATTATCCCACAAAACCGCATAGATAGAAAGTAGATTTTGCAAATCTTTTTCTCCCTGCATCATCAAAATGGTTCCGCCTGGCGGAAAATCACTATGAAATACACCAAAAACCGGGCACACAGATTCCACTCCCCTGGATCTGCTGCCCGGTCTTTCCGGCGTCGGAGTTCTCCCCTCTCCGTTACCGTTTAATACTTTTGTATGCTCTTACTCGTCATGGTTTTTTTACAATAATAACCTTTATTTATACTCTCTTTTTATAACTTCTGTTCTTTACTCAGCCAAATTCATGTCCTGGAACATCATTGTTTACATACATGCATCCGCCCATATCTTTCAGACCGGATACCTGCATACATACTACATCCGGAAGTGCTCCGCGATCATCCGGGAAAGTAAATACCAGATGATATCCTTTTCCATTATACTCCGCCTGTGTTCCGTCTCCGGTAAATACTGCTGTATGTGTTTTGAATTTTAAACTCCGGTTTGCTCCGTCTACATCATAAATCGTAAAGTCAAAAGATGTCGCAGTTACGTTTGAGACATTAATCTCACAATATGGTTTTCCCTCAACATCATCGTCTGCAAATGTATACACAACTTCATCAAAATAAGTTCCTGCATACATCTGATATTTTGCCTGAACACCTGTAGTCTGTGCGCTGTCCTGACTTCCTGATTCTGACTGTTTGCTCTCGCTGCCAGATGATGTACTCTGTTTTGCAGAACTGCTTTCCGTTGTTGTGCTGCTTGCAGAAGCATTACCGGAGTTCTTATCTGACGATGTACTTCCATTTGTTCCTGTTGTGCTGTTTGAACCGGTACTTGCACTTCCTGAAGAACTGCTGCTGTCCGTCTGTGCCTCCCCTGCACTCTGCGCAGTATCTTCGGTTGTATCTTCCGGCTCCAGAGTTGTTGCCTCCTCCGTTGGTGCTTCCGAAACTACCGCATCCTCTGTTGTGCTTGTCTCTGCTTTGTTCCCACAGGCTCCCAGTACCATACTTGCCATCAACACTGCTACGATCATACTTTTATTCTTCATAGTTTCCTCCATTTCTGCCATTACTCCCTATGGCAAACCGCTTTTTATTAAATTGTAGCATTTCCTGCCACAACTCATAATCATTCGGCATAAATTGCAATCTAAATGCAACAATTACTTACTGTTTTTCCAGAGAATCGTATGCCTCTGTGATATCCCCTTCCGGCCAGTTGTTCAGATACCAGGAGGTTACTTTTCCGTTCTCATCACTTTCCAGTTCCATATAATACTGCGCTTTGTCTGTCTGCATGATATAGCCACCATACTGGTATGCTGTCCAACCATGATCGGTCATAGCTTTTCCGGATGCTCCCGCTTCATCCCCGATATGGATTCCATACAGTGCCACTGCCTGATTGCCTTCATTTTTCATACTGAAGGTCTCGCCCTGCCACTCCAGATAAAATCCGTCTGACACATAGGACTGTGCATTCGGGAACTGCCAGCACTCTGTCGTTGTCATCTGTAAGATATTTTTCAGTTCTCCGAAATTCTCCAGATAATCACCGACATCAACCCCTTTTGTGCTCTGTTCTGTCTCGCCGGTTGCTGCTTCGTTGGATGCTTCTTCTGTTGTCTCCCCTGTCTGTGTTTCACCTGATGACGCTTCTTCCGTCGGTGTTTCCTCCGTTGTTGTTTCCTCTGCCGGTGCTTCCGAAACTACCGGGTCTTCCACCACACTCGTCTCTGTCTTTTTCCCGCAGGCTCCCAGTACCATACTTGCCATCAACACTGCTACCATCATGCTTTTTCTCTTCATAGCTTCCTCCATTTCTGCCATCCTTTTCGATGGCGCAAACCACTTGTTCCTGCAGGTTCAACCCCTCTGTCTCTTACTGTCCGTCTCCTCTGCCCGGGTATCTTTTCCCTTCCTGCATTTCGAATAATTTGCATATCAAAGTATTTGATTGGATTATAGCACCCGAAAATCCCCCTGTAAACAGGATCTGAAAAACGTAACTGAAACTTAATTTCTCCGCATAACAAGCTAATATTTCTTAGCAAATTGTAGCATCTTTGGTGGTTTCTCGTAACAATTTGGCATAAAATGCAATTAAAATGCAACATTTACTTTAACAGGATCATAAACCTACTGTTGTCTCAGGATTCTGTTCTTTAATTTTTATCCAACTTATAAAATCACATATACTTCAAAAGTCTGATCCTCCGTATGAATTTCCGTAACACCTTCATACTTCTCCACCACTTTCCGCACCGATTTCAACCCGATCCCGTGATTCTCTCGATCCTTCTTTTCTGATATGTAATTCCCTGCGCGATCTTTTTTGAGATCACCTGTGTATGGATTTTGAACCTTAATAAGCATTTTTTCTTTCTGATACAGCAGACTCACAAAAATATCTTTCTCATTCTCAAGCTTCTCTGTTGCCTCCATCGCATTATCCAGTAGATTGCCCAGAATGATACTCAGATCTGTAGATTCATACGGCAGTTCCGCCGGTATCCGGCTTTCCAGGTGGATGGTGATTCCTTTTTCTCTGGCAATGATATTTTTATAGTTAATTAATGCATCTACCGCCAGATTTCCACTTTTGGATAATTCACTTTTGTTATCTATATTTTCGCCAAGATATTCTTTCAGAAACTTCTTCGCTTCGTCCGGATTTTCTGTCAATAACTCCTGTAAATAGATCATATGGTTTTTTATATCGTGTCGGGTTCTGCGGACTCCATCTATTGTTTTTTGCTTTTCATGTAACTCTTCGTCATACATTCGAACCTGTTCAGCATACAGCTGCTTCATACTTTTTTCTTCCACTTTTTCCTGATATATTAGATACAATTTCAGTGCAATCATATCAACCAACAATAACATGAATGTAATAATTCCTGACCAGATTTTTACCAGATCGCCTTCTGCATGGATTGATATTGTAAGATTTCCTATCAGTACCCAGATGTTTACATTTGCAATTATGATCAGAAAAATGCCGTATCCTTTCTTTTGTACTCCTTCCACCTTTCCTTTGCATAGCAGGCACAAAATCCGAATGCAAATCCAAAAAACAATTTTCCCCATCACCGAATACAGATACAGATTTCCAGTCAAATCTCCCTGAACCAGTAAGATAAATATTGCAATAACGCCTTCCGATATTCCACTTAGTGAAATCGCAAGCAATATCATCATAATATTTATCGCAAATGTCGTTTGATAGGAAAACCAGCAGATAATGGCCAAAGCAATTACATTTCCAGTCATAGTCGCTAAAGGTCCCTTTACTAAACCCATTATGCTCATATGATACAGGAAGAAAAAAATCCACATACCTGTATATTTCCATCCCACAATTTTTTTCTTTAAAAATGCCGAAAAAAACTGTTCCATTGTAATAACCAGCGCGGAAGCCGCCAAAATCTCCCAGAATATCTTTTCCATATTTTCTTCCTTTGTATTTTTTGTTTACAATCTTCGCCTTTCAGCGGTCTATATAATCACACATATTTCAAAAATCTGGTTCTCTGTATGAATTTCCATAACACCTTCATACTTCTCCACCACTTTCCGCACCGATTTCAACCCGATCCCGTGATTCTCTCGATCCTTCTTTTCTGATATGTAATTCCCTGCGCGATCTTTTTTGAGATCACCTGTGTATGGGTTTCGAACTTTGATAAGCAGCTTTTCTTTCCGGTACATCAGACTCACAAAGATATCTTTTTCAACTTCAAGTTTCTCCGTCGCTTCAATCGCATTGTCTAGCAGATTTCCCAGAATGATACTCAGATCTGTAGATTCATACGGCAGTTCCGCCGGTATCTGGTTTTCCAGGTGGATGGTGATTTCTTTTTCTCTGGCAGTCATATTTTTATAGTTAATCAGTGCATCCACTGCCAGATTTCCACTTTTTGAGATTTCATCTGTAACTTCACTTTGTCCGATGTATTCATCCAAAAATTCCCTTGCTTTTTCCGCGTCTGTATGTAACAGTTCTTTCAGATAGATCATGTTATTTTTCATATCATGTCTGGTTCTGCGAACTTCCTGGATCATCGCCTGACGATCTTTGATCTGTTTATCATAATACTGTACCTGATAGGCGTATTCTCTGTTTTCGCGTTCTACATCCAGCTGCATTTTATGCATTGCATATACCTTAAACACGATAATATCCAATAACAATATTATAAAAACAGATATCAATAACCACATCTGTACAGTGTTGTCCTGAACACTGTTGCTTATCAAAAATATGATATAATTTGATACCAGAGTGCTTCCTGCCGTTAGCAGTAACAGATTTCCATATCTGCGTTGTTGTTCTATTGCCTCCATTTTCCCTTTATATACCATTGATAAAATCCGTGTACATAACCAGAAAATAATTTTACCCATCAGGGAATACAGCATAATATTTCCATCAATGCTTCCTTTTATATTTATGAGCAATACAACTATGATTTCCTCTGACAATGCCCCTATAGCCACCGACAACACCGCAATCAGAATCTTTATCCTCAGAGCCGCCTCATACCCCAGCCAGCATACAATTACTGTCACAGTTGCATCCTGTATCAGGTTTATGATATAGTTTTCTACTTTTGTCATAAAATGAAACAGAAAATAGAAAATCCATATGCATATAAAGATCCGGCGATTCTTTTTACGTTTTAAAAATGTAGATAGAAAGTCTTCTTTTACAAAAACAACCGCCAGACAATTCATGAAACTCCACAGTACCGAACTCATTCCATCATCCCCATAAACTTCTTTAACGCCTCATTCTTATACTCCCCGCTCACCGGGAGTTTTTCTCCGGTCAGGAGTTCTACCTCGGTGGAGCTAAGGGATTTGATGTAGTAATAGTTCACCACATAGGAACAGTGTACACGGATAAACATATTTCCGGTATGGCTAATCTCTTCCAGCAGATCCTTCATTTTTTTATAAAAACGATATTCTTCTCCGTTTTTTCCAAACAGATGAATGACTCTTCTTCTGCTCTCCATATAGACGATATCGCGGTAGGGAATCTGGTACAGGCGTTTATTGAATTCAAAATGCAGGCGATCCTCCAGGCTGGTCAGTTTCTTATATGCAACCCGGAAATATTCCTCGAATTTTTCCGGATCTATCGGTTTGTGGAGGAAACGCAGTGGTTCGACTTCAAACAACTGTTCGTAATAACTGTCATAACTGGATACAAAGATCAGAATGGCATATGGATCACGATCCCGGATCTTTCTTGCCACGGTAATCCCATCCATATTTTTCATCTCGATATCCAGATAGACTATATCATAGGAACCGTTTTTCTCAATTGCTTCCCATAGTGTCTCACCATCAAAAAATATATCTGTTTCAAAAGAAATACCCGTTTTTTCACGGATTTTCTGTAATTGCCCGTCGATTTCTCCTGTCAGCAGCCGGTCGTCATCACATACAGCTATTTTCATTCCTTTTTCCTCCGTTTGGTCATATATTTTATAGTAACACATGCCTACGGACAATTCTATATTTTTTCTATATATATCTTTGTTCCCTGCAGCACAAAAAGCAGCCCCACCAGAAAGCTATCATTCTTTCCGGCAGGGCTGCCTGTGCTCTTTTCTTTATTCCACAATCTTTTTTCTGTTCTCTGCAACGACCCGTTCCACGCGTGTCCGGTAGATCCGGCTTACGGGGATGCGGGTTCCGTCCATCAGACCGACTTCCTGGTTCCAGAGCCAGGAGAGGTAACGTCCGTTGATCAGATAATCTCTGTGGACTCTGAGGAAGCGTTCCTCCACTCCTGCAAGTTCCCGTTCCACCTCTGTCATCGGAACCGGGATCCGGTACATTTCTTTCATGGTAAAGACAAGGACGGAGTTACCGCTTTTTCTGATGTATTCGATATCGCGGTACAGGACGCGTCCTTTCTGTCCCTGTGCGTCAAAAGAAAGATATCTGCTTCCGGGTCCCAGGTGGCTGATGGTGCGGTAGAGTTCTTTTCGGAATTCTTCCTTTGACAGCGGCATCGAGAGATACGACACCGGCGCCAGGTGTTCTATCTGATTCAGATTCAGACGGTTCCATCCCGGAAGAAAAAAGATGGTTTCCCGGTCTGCCATACGGATGCTGGAGGCAAAGGTATAGCTGTCGATATCCCGAAGGTTTTTTCCAATACAGATCACATCATAGTGTTCTCTGTTCAGGATTTTCTTCGCCAGCCGATAGCAGTTTTTCATCACATCCACCTGAATCTGTGCATTGCCTTTTCCTGCAAATTCATCTACATATTCTCTGATCTGTTCGCCGATCTGTACCTCGGATGTACAGACCGCTATCTTCATATATGGTAAATTTCTGTTCATCGCCCGTTCGCCTCTGTTACTGGAGTATTTTCTCCTATTATACCTGCTTTTATCGACAGATTTCGGGGGATGGCATTTTTTACGGTCTATATGTAACAAGATATGGGACGGGTTGTTTTTGCAACAACGTAAAAAACCAGCAGCTCCCGGACATTTTTATCCGAAAGCTGCTGGTTTCTGGTTTATACTATATTCTTTTTGTTCGTCGCACTCAGTCTGGTCATCGCACGGGCGAGGGATGCTTTGGACATGTAGTATTCCTGCATGCTCTGCTTCTGACGAAGCTGTTCCTCGGCTCTTGCTTTCGCTTCTTCCGCACGCTTCCGGTCGATGTCTTCCGGACGTTCTGCGGTGTCTACCAGAATGGTCAGACGGTTATTGATCATCTCTGCAAAGCCCAGACCTACGATCGCCTCATGCCAGTTTTCTTCCACATCGCGGAAACGAAGTTCGCCCTCTCTGATGGAAATGATACTGTCTGCATGATGGGCCAGTACGGTACGTTCACCATCATCACCCGGGAGAGTCACTGCTTCTACCCTTCCCTGGTAAAATACATGGTCACTGGCAAGAACTCGCATATAAAATCCACTCATGCCGGTACCTCCTTATCTTAAGCCTCCTGTGACTTTGCTTTCTCGATAACATCATCGATGGTTCCTACATTAAAGAATGCCCATTCCGGATATTCATCCATCTCACCGTCAACGATTGCTTTGAAACCGCGGATGGTCTCAGCCAGCGGCACGTATTTTCCTGGAACACCGGTAAAGGTTTCTGCTACGTGGAACGGCTGGGACAGGAAACGCTGGATCTTTCTTGCACGGAATACGGTCAGTTTATCGTCTTCTGACAGTTCTTCCATACCAAGAATCGCGATGATATCCTGCAGTTCTTTGTATTTCTGCAGAATCTCCTGCACTTTTCTTGCTACGCGGTAGTGTTCTTCTCCTACCACATCCGCTTCCAGAATACGGGAAGAAGATTCCAGCGGATCTACTGCCGGATAGATACCCTGTTCTACGATCTTACGGGAAAGTACCGTAGTGGCATCCAGATGGGCGAAGGTAGTCGCCGGAGCCGGGTCTGTCAGGTCATCGGCAGGCACATAAACAGCCTGTACGGAAGTTACGGAACCGTTCTTTGTGGAAGCGATTCTCTCCTGCAGTTCACCCATTTCATTGGCCAGAGTCGGCTGATAACCTACTGCGGAAGGCATACGGCCAAGCAGTGCGGATACCTCGGAACCTGCCTGTACAAAACGGAAAATGTTATCAATAAACAGAAGCACGTTCTGATGTTCTTCATCACGGAAATATTCTGCCATGGTCAGACCCGTCTCTGCTACACGCATACGGGATCCCGGTGGCTCGTTCATCTGTCCGAATACCAGAGCGGTTTTCTCCAGTACACCGGATGCTTTCATCTCACTCCACAGGTCATTACCTTCACGGGAACGTTCTCCTACACCGGTGAAGATGGAATATCCACCGTGTTCTGTTGCGATGTTACGGATCAGTTCCTGGATCAGTACGGTTTTACCTACACCGGCACCACCGAACAGACCGATCTTACCACCTTTGGCATAGGGTGCCAGAAGGTCGATTACTTTGATACCTGTCTCCAGGATCTCTACAACCGGGCTCTGTTCCTCAAAGGTCGGGGGATCTCTGTGGATTACCCAGTGCTGTTCTTTCTCCAGGCTTTCTCCACCATCGATGGTGTCACCCAGTACATTGAACAGACGACCCAGTGTCTTTTCTCCTACCGGCACCTGAATACCTGCGCCTGTAGCTGTTACTTCCATATCACGGTGAAGTCCTTCACTGGAATTCAGCATAATACAACGAACCATATTGTTTCCGATGTGCTGTGCTACTTCCATGACACACTTTTTCCCACCGTTGTCAACTTCCAGAGCATCCTTGATGGACGGGAGAGTCTGTCCTTCGAAAAGGACGTCTACTACAGGTCCCATGACCTGTACGATTTTTCCTGTCTGCATATGGATTCGCTCCTCCTCTCTTATCTCTCTATATATTTTTGCCTCGTAACTGTTCAGTCGCTTCACAGTTACGAGCCAAAATGCATTTAAAATCACCTTCGGTGATGGCATTTTGGCTTGCATGTCTCGGGATTTTGGCATATTCATGCCAAAACGCCTCGCGGAATACTACCTACTGAATAGTTACTTTACCTCTACCTGTGTTTGTTTTTCTGTGCTTTCGCACCTGCGATAACCTCGGTGATCTCCTGGGTGATCGCTGCCTGTCTTGCCCGGTTATACTGAATCGATAAGGCTTTCAGCATCTCGCTGGCATTCCGGTTCGAGGCATCCATGGCTGTCATACGGGCGTTCTGCTCGCTGCAGTAGGATTCTACCAGACAGCCGTATATCGTTCCCACTACATAGTTCGGAATGATGGTATTTAACACTTCATCTGCGGACGGTACCAGCATGATCTCCTCATGATGTACATCCGCCGGAATTCCCATTTTCAGTTCGGTATGGAACGAAGCTTTCTTTAACGGAAGCAGCTGAAGAGTCTGTGTCTCATTGGTCACAGCATTTTCCATGTTGGTGTAGATCACATGGATCTCATCCAGTTTTCCTTCCAGATATTCCTCTACCATACGCAGCCCGATCATACGGGCACGGTGCATGGAAGGCTTCTGAACCGTAAAGTGGAAATCCATATCCACAGACACGTCCGGCAGTGTTTTCTTTGAAAAATACTGCCGACCCAGTTCTCCAAGAACAAACAGACTGTGTTTTCCTTCCCACTGCAGCTGCTCTTCTGCCATCTTGATCACGTTATGGTTATAAGCACCTGCCAGTCCTTTGTCTGCTGTTACGATGATGTGACCGATCTTCCGGTCTTTTTTCGGAATCTCCGGTCTCTCATCGAAGAAAGCATGCTCAATATCCGGCACATGACGCAGGATACGGCGGATCGCGGACTGCATCTCAAAGAAATAGGGCTCTGTATCTGACAGCGCTTTCTTTGCTTTCTTCATCTTGGATGATGAGATCATGTACATCGCATTGGTGATCTTCATGGTGTCCTGGATACTCTTGATCCGGTCCTGTATCTCTTTTACATTTGCCATATTAACACCTGCTCTTCTTGAATTCCTCTGCCACTTCTACGATCTTTTCTGTCAGTTCATCGCTGAGAACTTTTTTATCATTCAGTTCATCGATGATCTCTTTATGCATATCTGCAAAATACTGCAGCATATCCATCTGGAATGCTTTCAGTTTGCTTACTTCCACATCTACCAGAACTTTATGTGTTGCAGCTACCAGAGTGATAACCTGCTGTGGCATGGAAAGCGGATTACATAATGGCTGTTTTAACAGTTCCATCAGACATTTTCCATACTGTAACTGCGCTTTGGTTGTCTCATCCAGATCGGAACTGAACTGGGTAAATACTTCCATCTCACGGTACTGGGCCAGGTCGATACGGATACTTCCTGCTGCTTTCTTCATGGCTTTTGTCTGTGCCGCACCACCTACACGGGATACGGAAAGACCAACGTTTACGGCCGGACGCATACCGGAGAAGAACAAATCACTTTCCAGGAAGATCTGACCGTCAGTGATGGAAATAACGTTTGTCGGGATATAGGCCGACAGGTCACCCGCCTGTGTCTCGATGATCGGCAGTGCTGTGATAGATCCGCCGCCTTCTTCATCGCTCAGCCGGCTGGAACGTTCCAGCAGTCTGGAATGCAGATAGAATACGTCACCCGGATAAGCTTCACGTCCCGGAGAACGCTCCAGCAACAGGGACAGGGCACGGTATGCAACCGCATGTTTGGACAGATCATCGTATACGATCAGTACGTCTTTTCCTTTGTGCATAAAATATTCTGCCATAGCGGTTCCCGAATAAGGTGCAATGTACTGTAACGGTGCACAGTCACTGGCTGTAGCAGAAACGATGATGGTGTAATCCATAGCATCATGTTTAGTCAGTGTATTTACCAGTTTTGCAATCGTAGATGCTTTCTGACCGATGGCAACGTAGACGCAGATTACGTCTTTGCCTTTCTGGTTTAAGATGGTATCGGTTGCGATCGCTGTCTTACCGGTCTGACGGTCACCGATGATCAACTCACGCTGTCCACGTCCGATCGGGAACATGGAGTCGATAGACAAGATACCGGTCTCCATAGGAACACTGACAGATTTTCTCTCAATAATACCAGGTGCTTCTCTTTCTACCGAATAGTAGTCGTCTTCTTCTACAGCTCCCTTTCCGTCGATCGGCTCACCCAGCGCATTGATAACTCTGCCGACAAATCCTTCACCAACCGGGATTCCGGCTTTCTTTTTCGTACGTACCACACGGGTACCTTCTTTGATTCCTGTATCTTTACCGAACAGGATACATCCGATGGTATCCTGACGGATATCCTGAACCATTCCTTTTTCGCCGTTTTCAAAAGTTACGATCTCGCCGTACATCGCATGATCGATTCCATAGATCGTTGCGATTCCGTCACCGACACTGATAACCTTACCGGTTTCCTGTTCCTGACACATGGCATCGTAATTTTCGATTTTCTCTTTCAGAATGGAAATAATTTCTTCTGAGCTGATTGTGCTCATTTCTTTCACCTCCGGATCAATCGTTGTTGCAGCTGACGGACTCTGCCGCGCAGACTCCAGTCAAATTCCCGGTCTCCCACACGAAGAACAAATCCTCCGATCAGGTCCGGCTGCTGTTCAACAGTCATTTCCACGCCATTGACGCCATAGGTTCTCCTGACGAACTGTTCCATCTGAGCTTTCTGATTCTCATCCGGCTCATGGACACAGTACAGCGTAGCGGCCACAATTCCCTTTTCCTTTCTCACACAGGCCCTGTAGCTTTCCAGCATGTCATCGATCTGATCACATCTTCGCCGGTCACTGACTGTCTTTAAAAAGTTGTGTAAGCTCTTCGGGAATATTGTTTCTATAATCTCATGCTTTACCTCTTTGGTAAGAGTCGGATCATTGAGAATTTTCACCAGCTGAGGCGCCGCACACAAAGCCGCTTTCATCTGTTCCACATCTTCTGCGGGAACTCTCAGATCATAAAGCACTTTTCCATAACGATCAGCGGTCTGTGTCATTGGCCTCACCTGCTTTTTTCAAAAATTGTTCATACAGCGCACCGTCACTCTGTGGATCAGTACCTTCCTGCAGGATACGGGATACTGCGGTAAGAGCAAGTCCTGCAACTTCGGACTGCATCTCTTTCATTGCTTTTTCCCGATCCAGTTCCACATCCTTTCTGGCCGCTTCTTTTATCTTTTTCGCCTGTTCATCCGCTTCACCCAGAATACGGTCATATTCCACCTGGGCATTTCCTCTGGCTTTCTCAACCAGCTGGAGAGATTCTTCCTTCGCAGATGCAAGGGCTTCTTCATATTTAACCTTCAGTTCCTTCGCCTGGCTCTCCTGGGCTCTGGCACTTTCCAGACCCTGTTTCACCATCTGCTCTCTCTTATCCATGATCGCAGTTACCGGTTTGATCAGGAACTTTTTCAGTAAAAGGTAGAGAATGATGACGTTGATAATGGTCCAAACCAGATTTAAGTCTATCCGTAACACCCTTTACTCACCTGCCTTTCTCGTTTTTCTCATGTTTCGGTAATGGTGATTAGCCAAGGAAGAAGATGATCAGCAGACCGATAACGAAACCGTAAATAGCGGTTGCCTCTGCCAGTGCACAACCAAGAAGAAGGGATTTGCTGATTTTGCTTTCTGCTTCCGGCTGTCTTGCGATTGCGTCTACTGCTTTACCTGTTGCCAGACCGATTCCCAGTCCTGCTCCGATACCTGTTAATACTGCTACTGCTGCTCCGATTGCTACTAACATAATGTTTTCTCCTTTTCTCTTTTCCAATTAAATTTACTCAATAGCTTCTTTGATAAACAGTGCTGTCAGAAAGACAAACACATATGCCTGGATCAGTCCGTCGAAAATATCAAAATAACAGGTCAACGGTACAGGCACCAGTACAGGGGCTACTGCTTCGATCAGTTTCATGACAACGAAGGAACCCAGTACGTTACCGAATAATCGCATACAAAGGGATACCGGTCGGATGAAGATTTCCAGAATGTTGATCGGCAACACCACCGGTGTAGGTTCTGCAAAACTCTTCAGCCACTTTTTTCCACCTTTTGCATGGATTCCGGCAAATTCAATTAATACAATGCTCATGATTGCCAGAGCTGCTGTTACATTCATGTCTTTAGTTGGTGGTTTAAATCCCAAAATACCAATCAGATTGGCTACGCCAATATAAATGGCCACCGACATCAGATAAGGAATATACATTTTTCCTTTTTCACCAAGAATATCTTTGAAGAAATCCTGTATGACACCGATCACTGTTTCCAGTGCCAGCTGGCGTTTACTGATGTTTTCAGGTTCCACCTGGAGATTGCGTGTAAGTAATATGGAAATTATTACCAGTGCAGCCATAATGATCCAGGTTACAACCACCGACTCTGCGATTTCAATTCCTCCAAACAGGGGGATCGTAAAGGCAGTGTCACAGTTCAGCTCTTCCAATAATTTACTTGCTAAATCCGTTTCTCTCCCTCCCTTTCCTTAACTTTTAATAAGCAAAACGTAACTGTTCAGTACCCTCGTGGGATATTACCTACTGAATAGTCACTTAAAACTTCTTATTTATATCCTCTCCATAAATCCGAAGTTTTACAAATTTTACTTCTGAATTTTTCATTTGTCAACATTCCTATTTTTCATGTTTGTTTTTGTCAATTTTTCTCGTATTTTAGCGAAACTGACCATTAGTCGTTTTATTATTCACAAAATCCTGTGTATTTTTTATGCTATTTTTCATTTTTCCAGGTTTTCTTAAAATTTCCCAGCTCGAAACCTGTCTTTTTTTAGTTATTTTTTATATCTTTTTTAGTTATTTTTATCATTTTGTGAATTCGTAGATACCGATGCCGGTAGCCAGCGCCAGGTTTAACGAATCGATATGATCGGTATGACGAATCACTACACTTTGGCCTTCATCCGCAAAACTGTCCGGCAGTCCGGTGGCTTCATTTCCGAAGATCAGGGAGTAGGTCTCAGTGGTGTCTCTCTGAAGCTCCTGCAACGGCACAGCTCCCTTTAGCATAAACGGATAAAGGCTTCTGTTACCCGCCTGTTCTTTGTAGGCTTTAAAGCTTGGGAAATAACAGAAATTCAACTGAAACAAAGATCCCATCGAGGCCCGTACTACTTTCGGGTTAAATACATCCACACCCGGCTCTATGATCGCAAGATTTTCGATACCAAAACCGATGCTTGTCCGGATGATCGTTCCCATATTCCCCATATCACTCGGGTTGACAAGAACGATATGATCCGCTGTTGGATCCAGCTGGTTCGTGTATTTTTCAAACACACCGACAGCGAAGATGTTCTCTTTGTCTCTGAGCTTTTCAACCACTTTTGCGGCCCGTTCAATCGGTATATTGTGCCGGTTACACAGATCCGTGATGATCTCCAGTTGAGTCTCACTGTTCATATCCGGGTGAAGCAGGACTTTCAGCACATGTTCCGGCTGATTTTTCAGCAGTTCGATCGTCGGGAAAGCGCCGAAGGTGTAGGAGTGATTCATTTTTTTTGCGTATTTTTTTAACGGTACATCTCGGTTCATAAGTTTTCTCCTTTTGTTTATTCAGAAGGTCTTTTTCGACCTATAGATTTTGAATTTTCATATCAGATATTAAAAAAGCACCGTCCCCGATGCTCCATGTCATCGAAAACAGTGCTTTAAGTGCGCCTTCAGGGATTCGAACCCTGGACAAATAGATTAAGAGTCTACTGCTCTACCAGCTGAGCTAAAGGCGCTTGTATCTGTAACGCAAGAGTTATTATATCATCTGTATAGAAAAATGCAAGTCTTTTTTACAATTTTTTTCGTTTTTTTTCACTTTTCTTTCTCACACACAGGATATCGTCCAGTTCTGACAGACGTTTGTGCAGATCAGTCAGTTTGCGGTCGATCCTAGGGTTGTTGTAGCTCCAGTCGTAGAAGCGATTGCGGCAACAGCATTTTTTCCCCATCTTCTCACGGATCCTTCAAAGTTCTGTTGTTATAATATGATATGAAGGAGAAAGAATCCGGTCCACAGCGGGTTATTCCGCTGCGCCGGATCATTTTCTCTTCTTATCGGTGAATGATCATTTTATGGATCGGGTTTCCCGCCCGGGAGAATTTTTCTTCGTATTCGGTCATTACATTTCCTTCCATCAGCTTTGCATCATGATGAAGATCAAAAGTCGAAGCGTCCAAAACCCAGCCTGCTTCTTTCACTTCTTCCAGTGAGAACTCAAACAGTGGGCGGTTATCGGTCTTGAACTCTACCGTTCCCTCCGGTGCCAGGATCTTGTCGTAACGCTCCAAAAACCGGCGGGAAGTCAGACGGCGTTTTGCATGACGCTCCTTCGGCCATGGATCCGAAAAATTCAGATAGATCTTATCCACTTCTCCTTTCTCAAAGACATCCGGCAGATTTCGTGCATCCATACGAATAAAATACAGGTTTGGCAGATCTTCTTCGAGCTGTTCTCTCTTCTGCACCGCACGGAGCAGTACACTGTCATACATCTCGATCCCCACAAAATTACGGTCCGGATGCAGGCGCGCCATATCCATGATAAAACGTCCCTTTCCCATTCCCACTTCAATCTGTACCGGCTGCTCATTGCCAAAAAGCTGCCCCCATGTTCCCTTGTGTGTCTCCGGTTCCTGTACCACATAATCGCTGGCTGCAATCGTCTCTTTAGAGCCGCGTATATTCCTTAACCTCATATATTTCCCTCCAGGTATTTTCTTGTGTAAAACAGCTATGTCGCGCTTTATTCTACTATAAAAGAGGCATACTTGGAAAGGACTATTTTTCATTATGAATATGAATAAATTTGTTATACATTTCCAATAATTTGTATACATATAGACAGTTCTGATTTACTTTTTGATTGAATAGGTGTATGATAATGATAAATTTTAAACAAAGGAGTAGGGAAAAATGGAATCTGTAATCGACAAATTGTCTGAAATCGAGACAGCCGCTTCCCGTATTATGGAATCTGCTGTCGAAGAAACCCGACGTCAGGACAACGCGGCCGAGGAACGTACCTCTACTTATGATAACGATACGGATGCTCAGGCTGCCAGAACACTGGAAGCTGCCAAACGCACTTTGCAGGAACAGGCGGATCGGGAACTGGAACACCTGAAAACCTCCACCGAACGTTCCCTTAAGCACATGGATGCTTATTATAAGGAACATAAAGATGCATTATGCGACAAGATTTACCACAAAATAATCAGGATGTGAAGTATATGGGATCATTATTATCTTACAGTGGTCTGACCACGAAGATCCGAGCCATGCAGAGCAGACTGCTGACTGACGATCAGTACCGGGAACTGGCAGAACTCAAAAGCGTTCCCCAGGCAGTTACCTATCTGAAACAGCAGCCCGCTTATGAAGCGATCCTGGACTCTCTCTCAGAAGAGGCTCTGCACCGTGGAAAGATTGAACAGCTTCTGGTGAATTCGATTTATCGCGATTTTACCAAGATCTATCAATTTTCCAACATGGAGCAGCGCAAATTCCTCAATCTTTATTTCGGACGATACGAAGTGTCCATCATGAAAGAATGTCTGAATAAGATCTTTGACCACAGAGATGTAAATCTGGATCTTTCTTTATTCAAACCATTCTTCGATAAGCACTCACAGCTGGATATCAACCTGCTGACCGCGTCCCGGTCCATTGAAGAATTTGTCAGTCATCTGCGGGGAACCAGTTACTACCAGCCGCTGGCCGCACTGTCCGGTCTGGAAACACCAACGCTTTTTGACTACGAGATGGCACTGGATCTTTCTTATTTTTCTGCCATATGGAAGACAAAAGACAAGATTCTCTCCAAAAAGAACCTGGAAGAGATCACCAAAGCCTACGGGAACAAATTTGATCTACTGAATCTTCAGTGGATCTACCGTTCCAAACAGTATTACCATATGACCGCTGCCGATATCTATGCACTGCTGATTCCTGTGAATTACAAGCTGCATAAGAAAGATATCGCCGCTCTGGTAGAAGCTGAGACGATGACAGCTTTCGAATCGCTTCTTGACCGGACCTACTATGGACGACGTTACGAAAAACTGAACTCACATACGCTTGAAGAGATGTACAGCAGCATCATGAAACATGTCCTTTCCGGAGAAAGCAAAGCGGATCCTTATTCGGTATCCACGATCTACTGCTACCTCTATCACAAAGAACATGAGATCGACCGGCTGACAACGGTACTCGAATGTATCCGTTACAGTATCACGCCGGAAGACACCATGCGCTATATCTCGAAATCGTAAGCAAAAAAACACCGGGGGATGTAACTATGATTGAAAAAATGCAATTTGTAAGCATCACCGGACCAAAAGCCGATATTGACCGGGTGGTGGATCAGTATCTTTCCCGATACGAGATCCATCTGGAAAATGCTCTTGCACAGCTGCAGACGTTAAAAACACTGACTCCTTATCTGCAGATCAATCCCTACAAAGGGCTTCTGGCAAAAGCACTGGAATATGAAAAGCTTTTGGACTCCGGAAGCATCCAGACGAAGCTCACCATGACGCTGGATGAGGCGGTCGCATTGATCGAATCCTTCGATCAACAGCTGACCCGAATCAACGAACAGAAAAAAGAGCTGGAAGATCAGAAAAAAGAGCTGGAAGAACTCCTGACACAGCTGGAACCTTTCCTCTCACTTGACTTTGATATTTCCCGTTTTCTGCAGTTCCGCTATATGACCTGCCGCTTTGGTCGTATCAGCAGGGAATATTACAACAAATTTGAAACGTATGTCTATGGCAGTGAAGAGACGCTCTTTTACCCCTGCCAGAAAAATGACCGGTATATCTGGGGCTTTTATTTCTGCCCGACCAAAGTGACGGACCGGATCGATGCAGTCTACGCATCCATGCATTTTGAACAGCTGGATGTTCCTGAAAAACTTTACGGCATTCCGTCTCAGGTACAGGCACAGTTAGCCGGACAGTTGCAACAGACAGAAAAAGAGCTGGCAAAACTGCAGGATACCATTGCCGAACTGCTGCAAAAACAGGGTGAAAAGCTCTATGCAGCCACACGAAAACTGGAAAGTCAGTCCCGCAACTTTGATGTCCGCCGGCTTGCCGCCTGCACCAAAGAGGATAACCGGGAAGTCTTTTATATCCTGTGCGGCTGGATGTCTGTCACAGATGCCACAGCTTTTCAGAAAGAAATCGCGGATGATCAGAATCTCTACTGTTTCGTAGAGACAGATCCGTATTCCACAGCACACGGCGAACCGCCGACCAAGTTAAAGAATCCGAAGATCTTCCGTCCTTTTGAGATGTTTGTGAAAATGTACGGTCTGCCGTCCTATCACGAGATGGATCCCACGGTCTTCGTGGCACTGACCTATATGTTTATCTTCGGTGCGATGTTCGGTGATGCCGGTCAGGGAGTCTGCCTGGTGATCGGCGGATTTCTTCTGTATAAGTTTAAGAAGATGGATCTGGCGGCCATCATCGGTACTGCAGGTATTTTCTCCACTTTCTTCGGTCTGATGTTCGGCAGCATCTTCGGTTTTGAAGATGTGATCCCCGCGCTCTGGCTGCGTCCGGTGGAGGCGATGTCCAATCTGCCGTTCCTTGGTACGTTAAATACGGTATTTGTCGTTGCAATCGCTTTCGGTATGTTCCTGATCCTGATTACAATGATCTTTCATATTATTAATGCCATTCGCATGAAAGATGTAGAAGGCATCTGGTTTGACCAGAATGCTGTGGCAGGACTGGTGTTCTACGGTTCTCTGGTCGCTGTGATCTTCCTGTTTATGACAGGTCACACACTTCCCGCAGGCGCGGTTCTCGGTGTGATGTTCGGTATTCCGTTAATCATCATCATGCTGAAGGAACCTCTGGCAAGAATGGTGAAAAAAGAAAGTCCCGTCATCGAAGGAAGTAAGGGCATGTATTTTGTACAGAGCTTTTTTGAACTCTTTGAAGTCATGTTGAGTTATCTGTCCAACACCCTTTCTTTCGTCCGTATCGGTGCTTTCGCCGTCAGCCATGCCGCTATGATGGAAGTCGTACTGATGCTTGCCGGTGCAGAAGCCGGAAGCCCGAACTGGATCGTCGTGATCCTTGGAAATATTTTCGTTACCGCGATGGAGGGTCTTATCGTAGGTATCCAGGTACTCCGTCTCGAATATTATGAGATGTTCAGCCGTTTCTATAAAGGAAGCGGAAGAGCTTTTCAGCCATTTTTAAAAAAATCCAAAAATAAATAAGCAGGAGGATATTATTATGTCAACTATTATCGAAATTCTTACCGCCGCAGCACTGATTCTCAGCATCATCATCCCGGGAGGCGCATTTCTTCTGGGCGAGAGAAACAAAAAACGTTACAAAAAGTCTCTGGCAGTCAACTGTTTCTTCTTCTTTGGCACACTCCTTGTAGGAACCATCGCCATGTTCGCCGGTGCGCAGAACGTACAGGCAGCTACTGACGCAGCCGGAAGCGGTCTGGCAACCGGTCTTGGTTATCTCGGTGCCGCTCTCGTAACCGGCCTGTCCGGTATCGGATCCGGTATCGCCGTAGCAAGTTCTGCAAGTGCAGCCCTTGGTGCTATCAGCGAAGACGGTTCCCTGTTCGGTAAATCCATGATCTTCGTAGCCATGGCAGAAGGTATTGCTCTGTATGGTCTGATCATTTCCTTCATGATCTTAGGTAAACTTTAATCCTTACAAAGAGGTTTTGCTTTATGAAAATGTATCTGATCAGTGACAACATCGACACCCAGACGGGCATGCGGCTCGCCGGGGTGGACGGTGTGGTGGTGCACGAGAGAGAAGAACTGCGCACCGCTCTGGAAACGGCTCTGGCCGATAAAGAAATCGGGATTCTTCTGCTGACAGAAAAGTTCGGCAGAGAATTCCCGGAAATTGTGGATGAGGTGAAACTCCATCACAAGGTACCTCTGATCGTGGAGATCCCCGACCGTCACGGTACCGGCCGGAAACCGGATTTTATCACCTCTTATGTCAACGAAGCCATTGGACTAAAACTGTAACTATAAATCAAAGAGGGTGAATACATTGACTATCGAAGAAAAATTACAGCATTTTTATACAGCCTCCATCGACAGTGCCATGCTGGAGGCACAGCAGGTGCAGACACAGCATCAGGAAGCCCTGGATAAGATTTTCCAGGAACATAAAGAGACCAAAGAACGGCAGATTCAGTCTCATATTCAGGCGGAAACCGACAATCTCAAACGCGAGATCAACAAAACCGTCTCTGCCAGACAGCTGGAATACCGCCGTCTTCTTTCCGATAAGACCGAAGAGATCAAGCAGCAGCTGTTTCACGATGTGGCGGAGCGTCTTGCACAGTTTCGCTCCACACCGGAATATCTGGAATATCTCTCCCAGCGGATCCAGGAAGCCCGCGACTTTGCCGGAGAAGATGCCCTTGTGGTTTATCTTGATCCCGCAGACCAGAACTGGATCCCGGAACTTGCCGCACGCTTCGGCTTTGCCCCGGTAGTATCCAGAGAAGCTTTCATGGGCGGTATGCGCGCCGTGATCCGCTCTAAAAATATATTGATAGACAACTCATTTGCTACTTTACTCAGGGAAGCAAAAGAAGAATTTGTCTTTGCCGGAGGTATGACAGATGAATAAAAAAGGAATCATTTATGGAATCAACGGACCAGTTATTTACCTGAAGGGAAATACTGGTCTTCGTATGTCTGAGATGGTACATGTCGGCGAGGAGCATCTGGTAGGAGAAGTCATCTCCCTGTCAAAGAAAGCCACCACCGTACAGGTCTTCGAGGAGACCACCGGTCTGAAACCCGGCGCAGAAGTTGTCGGAACCGGAGATGCCATCTCCGTAACACTGGGACCCGGGATTCTGAACAACATTTTCGACGGTATCGAGCGTCCGTTAAGTGAGATCGCCGCCCGTTCCGGCAAATACATCACCCGTGGTGTCAGCGTCGACTCTCTGGACACCGCAAAAAAATGGGATGTTCATGTGACCGTCTCCGAGGGCGATCATGTGACCGGCGGAACCGTCATCGCAGAAACCCAGGAAACTGCAAGTATCCTTCACAAATCCATGGTTCCTCCGGATGTGGAGGGAACCGTTATCAAAGCAGCCGCTGACGGCGCTTACACGATCCTGGATCCGATCGTCACACTGGAACTTGATGACGGAACCACAAAAGAACTGACGCTGTGCCAGAAATGGCCGATCCGTGTCCCGCGTCCGACCAAAAGACGTTTCCCGGCATCCAAACCGCTGATCACCGGTCAGCGTATCCTGGATACCATGTTCCCGATCGCAAAAGGCGGCACCGCCGCTGTTCCCGGTGGTTTCGGTACCGGAAAAACCATGACCCAGCACCAGATCGCCAAGTGGTCCGATGCAGATATTATCATCTATATCGGCTGCGGTGAACGTGGAAACGAGATGACTCAGGTACTGGAGGAATTCGGAGAATTGGTGGATCCGAAGACCGGTCATCCCCTGATGAATCGTACGGCCCTGATCGCGAATACCTCCAACATGCCGGTGGCTGCCCGTGAGGCTTCGATCTACACCGGTCTGACGCTGGCGGAATATTACCGTGATATGGGTTACGATGTGGCTATTATGGCAGACTCTACCTCCCGTTGGGCAGAAGCGCTGCGTGAGCTTTCCGGACGTCTGGAAGAAATGCCTGCCGAGGAAGGTTTCCCGGCTTATCTGGCTTCCCGTCTGTCCGCTTTCTATGAGAGAGCCGGCATGATGGAAAACCTGAACGGAACCGAGGGAAGCGTATCGATCATCGGTGCCGTATCCCCGCAGGGCGGCGATTTCTCCGAACCGGTTACGATGAACACCAAACGTTTCGTCCGCTGTTTCTGGGGACTGGACAAATCACTGGCTTACGCGAGACATTTCCCGGCGATCCACTGGCTGACCAGTTACAGCGAATATCTGAACGATCTGGCACCATGGTACCAGACCCATGTAAATAAAAACTTTATCGATCTCAGAAATCAAATCATGGCTCTTTTAAATACCGAGAGCAGCCTGATGGAAATCGTAAAACTGATCGGCAGCGACGTTCTTCCGGATGACCAGAAACTGATCCTCGAGATCGCCCGTGTGATCCGTCTGGGATTCTTACAGCAGAACGCATTCCACGCAGATGACACCTGTGTCCCGCTGGAAAAACAGTATAAGATGATGGAAATTATTTTATATCTGTATAAAAAGGCAAAAGCTCTCGTGACGATGGGCATGCCGATGTCTGTCCTGAAAGAGGACAATATTTTCGAGAAAATCATCGCGATCAAATACGATGTGCCAAACGACAAACTGGAAATGTTTGATGATTATAAAAAAGCAGTAGATACCTTCTACGATAAAGTACTGGAAAAGAACGGATAAGGAGGATGAAATTATGGCAATTGAATATCTTGGCTTAAGTGAAATCAATGGTCCTCTGGTAGTTCTGGAGGGTGTCAAAAATGCAGCATATGAAGAGATTGTAGAATTTACCATCGACGGAAAAGAAAAGAAACTGGGACGAATTGTGGAGGTCTACGAGGACAAAGCCGTGATCCAGGTTTTCGAGGGTTCCGACAATATGTCCCTCGAAAACACCCACACCCGTCTGACCGGTCACCCGATGGAGATCGGTCTTTCCGAGAAGATCCTGGGACGTACCTTCGACGGTATCGGCAACCCGATCGACGGTCTGGGACGGATCGTGGCAGACACCAAGGCAAATATCAACGGTCTGCCGTTAAATCCGGTCACCCGTGAATATCCGCGTAACTATATCCGTACCGGTATCTCCGCAATCGATGGTCTGACCACCCTGATCCGTGGACAGAAGCTTCCGATTTTCTCCGGAAACGGTCTTCCGCACGATCAGCTTGCCGCACAGATCGTACAGCAGGCTTCTTTGGGTGACAACACCGATGAAAAATTCGCCATCGTGTTCGCAGCGATGGGTGTCAAATACGATGTCGCTGAGTTCTTCCGCCGTACCTTCGAGGAAAGCGGTGTATCTGACCACGTAGTCATGTACCTGAACCTGGCAAATGACCCGGTCGTTGAGCGACTGATCACTCCGAAAGTGGCACTGACCGCCGCCGAATATCTGGCTTTTGAAAAAGGTATGCATATTCTGGTCATCCTCACCGATATTACCTCTTTCTGTGAGGCGATGCGAGAAGTATCTTCCTCCAAGGGCGAGATTCCTTCCCGTAAAGGTTATCCGGGTTATCTCTACAGTGAACTGGCTACGCTTTACGAGCGTGCCGGTATCGTACAGGGCGGCACCGGATCGGTCACACAGATCCCGATCCTGACCATGCCGAACGACGATATCACCCACCCGATTCCTGACCTGACCGGGTATATCACCGAAGGTCAGATCGTTCTGGACCGACAGCTTCATGGACAGGCGATCTATCCACCGATCAACGTACTGCCGTCTCTGTCGCGTCTGATGAAGGATGGTATCGGTAAAGGTTATACCAGAGAAGATCACCAGGACGTAGCGAACCAGCTGTTCTCCTGCTACGCAAAAGTAGGAGATGCCAGAGCACTTGCTTCCGTTATCGGTGAAGATGAACTCTCTCCGTTGGATAAGAAATATCTGATTTTCGGAAATGCTTTTGAACATGAATTTGTCGGTCAGGGACCGATGGAAAACCGTACGATCACAGAAACGCTGGATATCGGCTGGAAACTGCTCGGTCTGCTTCCGAAAGAGGAACTTGACCGTATCGATACGAAGGTGCTGAATCAGTATTATCAGCCGACCGACATTGATCTTGTGGAACAGGCTGTCGCTGACGCGAAGTCTATGATGGAATAAAAGGGGGGATTTTATGGATCCAAATACCTTCCCTACCAAGGGAAATCTGATCCTTGCCAAGAATTCCCTGGCGCTTTCTCTCCAGGGATTCGACCTGATGGATAAGAAACGAAATATCCTGATCCGTGAAATGATGAACCTGATCGATGAGGCGAAGGGTATCCAGTCGCAGATCGATGTGACCTTCCGTGAGGCGTATGCGGCGTTGCAGCGGGCAAATATGGAGATCGGTATTAATACGGTACAGACGATTTCTTATACGGTTCCGATCGAGGATTCGATTCGTATCAAGACCAGAAGTATCATGGGTACGGAGATTCCGTTGGTGGAATCGGAATCTTCCGGGGATGCTCCGACGTATGCGTTTTACAGCACAAAGGAATCTCTGGATGCGGCGAAGCATGCGTTTGAGAAGGTGAAAGAGCTGACGATCCGGCTCTCCATGGTGGAAAATGCAGCGTACCGGTTAGCGGCGAATATCAAGAAGACGCAGAAGCGGGCAAATGCTCTGAAGAATATCACGATTCCTCATTATGAGCAGCTGACGAAAGACATCAGCAATGCACTGGAGGAGAAGGAGAGAGAGGAATTTACCAGGCTGAAGGTGATTAAGAGGATGAAAGGAGCCGGGGGGTGAACCCCGGCTCCTTTTTTGTTGCATTGCATATCAATAATTGGTCCAGTGGACCAATTTTGATTATGTTATCTCGGCCACCGGTCCTCTTTCTTCTACGCCATCCAGAATCACATAGTCTTTCTGCAGTTCGGTGATTTTCTGCCGTCTCCACTGCGCACAGAAATATGCGGTGTTTTGTTCGACAACACACGGGGGCTTCTTGCGTGATATTTTACCATTCTCGACTTCTATTGCAAGATAAAAAGTGTTAAATTTCCTCTTTCACACAAAATCGTGTTTTCTTTAAATTGTTTGAAAATTCACTACAATTTTCTCCACTATTTGACTACAAAAAAGTCAATAGGTTTTCCACACTCTTTTTGTCGAAACAACAATTTATCACTTATTCACAAAACATTTGTTTCTTTTTTCGTTATGTAAATCACGGTTGTCCACAAGAAAAAATGTGGATAAAGTGGATAACTTTGTGTATAACTTGATTTTACGGTATTTCCAGCATTTTCCTGTGTGGATAACTGGAGTATAACTTTTTCACTATCCACCGCAATTGTGTGAATTTCAGACACAACTTGGTACTTTTTAACAAAAGCCTCTTTTTATCGCTGTTTTCGCCGGTTTCTCACCGGCATTTTTCCTATGTGGCACCTGTCCGTTTTGCGTTTTTACAGGGCGGATCTGTGTCTTTCTTGTAACGACACTTCGGTTCGTCATATCTTTCCCCCGACTTTCGTCAATTTTTCTGTTATCCGCATCACAATACACAGCTCACAAGCCTTGTCGCTCTACAGATTTGTTATTACTGTAGTAAAAAGCATACAGTGCAAAGAAATACTTTTTCTATTTCTCTGTACTATATGCTTTCAACATTCCTCTTCTGTTTCTATTGTTTCATCCCCTGTCCAAAGATGTCGGACAAACTCAAAATCTTTCTGCAAGCAAACTTGCGTCAACCTTCTGCCCTTTTGCCCCTGGTATCATACAGATCCTGCTGTGCCGAATTCACGCAGTTAGCGCCGTCTGCTGCCGCCGTAATGATCTGGCGCAGTTCCTTGGTTCGGATGTCCCCTGCTGCGTAGATGCCCGGCACGCTGGTTCTTCCGTCTTCGCCGGCTTTGATATATCCGTACGCATCCAGTTCCACCAGTCCTTTTACAAATCCCGTATCCGGTACGGTTCCCACGGCAATAAAGACACCGTCCACATCCAGCTGATGTTCCTCACCAGTCTTTGTCTGTTTCAGAGTTATCCACTGTACCTGCTGCTCTCCGCCGATCTTTTCCACCGTAGTATCCCAGATACAGGTGACATTGTGGAAACCTTTCAGCGCATCCTGCAGTACCTGCGCCGCCCGCAACTGATCTCTCCGGTGGATCAGATATACCTGCTTACAGCTTCGCGCCAGGAAAATTGCATCCTCCACAGCCACATCACCGCCACCGACAACAGCCACCGTCTTATCCTTAAAGAAAGCCCCGTCACAGGTCGCACAATAAGAAACTCCCACCCCGGACAACTCTTCCTCCCCGGGAACCTCCAGCTTCCGATGCACCGCACCCGCCGCCAGAACAACCGCCTTTCCACGATAATCCGCCTTCTTCGTGTGAACAACCTTCCAGTCTCCGTCCAGTGAAATCCCCTTCACCTTCCCTCTCACAATCTCCACACCAAGCCCGGTCACATGCTCCTTCATCTTCTCCGCCAGTTCCAGTCCCCCAATCCCCGGCAGCCCCGGATAATTATCCACCTCATACGTGTTCACAATCTGACCGCCCTGAATAAACCCACTCTCCAGAATAACCACCTTCAACCCGGCACGCTTCCCATAAACCCCCGCCGTCAACCCCGCCGGCCCAGAGCCTACAATAATCATATCATACACATTCTCACACATACACTTCGTCTCCTTTATCTCATAAATGAATTATCATAAAACCTTCACTGGATTGCCCATCACCCAACACCGATTGCAGCAACCATTTCCCCCATTCCATTAAAATTTGTAGAAATCATTTTTTCAGCCCATATTTCTCCGTCCCCACTGGCTACATTCTAACATATTTCCTCATCGATTCCCATACACTGATAGTAATTCCCACCTCCCATGGAGTCCTATGCATATTTCAAAACTCTCCAAAAAAATTTTCATCCCCCTCTTAATTCTCCTGTGTTTCCTAACCTTCCTCCTGGTGCGTGTCCTCACCTACTCCTACTTCATCAACCGTCGTTTCCGCGCCTGCACCAATACCATCTTCACCGCCGATGTATCCGCCAACCCTCTGAACCTCCACTACACCCTCGCCTACCCCGAGTCCACCGGTATCAAGGACTACTCCCTCTCCCTCGGAGCCTTCGACCCCACCCAGCTTTCCGCCCAGAAGATCCTCCTCGAAAACCGCCGCAATCTGATAAACTCCTTCCCAACCAAAGATCTTTCCCCCGACAACCAGCTGACCCAGCAGATCCTCTCCCTCTACTACGAAACCCAACTGCTCCCCGCCAACCAGTACCTCCTAGATGAAACCTTAAGTCCCTCCCTCGGCACTCAGGCGCAGCTTCCTGTTCTCCTCGCCGAATACACCTTCCGCAACAAGGACGATGTCCAAAACTACCTGAAAATGCTCACCTCCGTGGACACCTACTTTGAAAGCATCCTCACCTTCGAAAAACAAAAAGCCAAAAACGGAACCTTTATGAGCGATACTACCGTCGACCGCATCATTGACCAATGCAGTGCATTTATCCAGAACCCGGAGGATAACTACCTGGATTCCGTATTTTCCGAAAAAATCCAGAGCCTCTCCGGCATCTCTGACCAGAAAAAAGCAGCCTATCAGAAACTTCACCACCAGATTCTTACCGGTCAGGTGCTTCCTGCCTACCAGTCTCTGATCGATGGCCTGTCCCTGTTAAAAGGAAGCGGGAAAAATCCGGGCGGACTCTGTCAGTTTACCGGCGGCAGTGCCTACTACGAATATCTGATCAAAAGCAGCTGCGGTGTCTACGATACCGTACCAGAGATCCAGTCCCGGCTGATCCGCCAGTTTCAGACGGATCTTTCTGCTGCCTCACAGCTTATGGGCGATAACACCGCTACACAGGCATTTGCTAGTGAGGTATTTCTTCCTATAATAAATACCCAAACCGGCGGTAACGCTTCGAAAGCACTCACATTTTCAGCCGGACTGATTGACACAGCCTCCGGTCTGTCCTTTACTTCCACACCTGCCTCCGCCGAAGACTCCCCCGAACAGATCCTGAAGACACTGCAAAAGCAGATCCAAAACGATTTCCCAGACGCCCCTTCCACCTCTTATGAAGTAAAATATGTCCACCCGGATCTGGAAGAGCATCTGAGCCCTGCCTTCTACCTCACGCCGCCGATTGACACGTTAAGTCCCAATGACATTTACATCAACCGTCACGCGAACATGGGAGGACTGGAACTTTATACCACGCTGGCACACGAAGGATTTCCGGGGCATCTTTATCAGACCATTTCGTTTGCCGCCTCCAGCCCGGATCCTGTCCGTCATCTGCTCCCTATGGGTGGTTATGTGGAAGGCTGGGCAACGTATGCGGAATCCTTCGCCTACCGCTATTATCAGCCGGAAACCACCGACGGACAGTTTGCCTGGCTCAACCGCTCCCTGAATCTGTGCATCATGTCTCTTCTCGATACCGGGATCCACTATAACGGATGGAATCAGGCGCGCTGTGCCACCTTTTTATCACAGCTTGGAGTCACAGACACGGCGATCCAGCAGGAAATCTATCAGGTGATCGTGGAAGATCCTGCCAACTATCTGAAGTATTACCTCGGCTGCCTGCAATTTCTCGATCTGCAACAGGAAGCACGCGAACTTGCCGGAGATGCTTTCACCCTGCGGGATTTTCATAAAAAAGTACTCGCCATCGGTCCTTGTCAATTTCCAGTATTAAAGCAGGCGGTCATAACCTCTTATTCTTCCTGATGTAAATACCTTTCTGTGCAATACATACCCGCTTTCCATCAAATCTCCAAATGCATTACTGCATTTCTCCGAAAAAAATGCTATACTGAAACCAATCATACGATACTCCCGGAATCCTGCTGCCAGAACAGCGACAACGGCTTCCGGGAGCCCATACTAAGGGAAAGGAGTTTACATGCGATACGAATGAAGATAAAACAACATACGATTTATTTACTGCTTCTTTTTTTGCTGACTCTTTTCCCTCTCTCCGGCTGTGCTTCCGGTTCCTCACCGGGAAAACAGACCGATACCGAGACAAAGACCGAAGCAAAAACGACATCCCGTGAAACTTACACCGATGTCTGTACACCGGAAGCCAGCCAGACCACTGTATATGGAGATGACACCACATCGCTGGATGCCTCCCACACGGAAAACGGCTATCTGATGCTCTGCTATACCGGTGAGGTTTCCAAGATAAAGTTGCAGATTATGATTCCCGACGGCACGGTATACACCTACACACTGAATCCGGATGCCTATGGAACATATGAGACATTTCCTCTGTCCGGGAGCAACGGTACTTACCAGGCGGATCTCTATGAAAATGTCACCGATGACAAATACGCACTGATTTTTTCCCAGAGCCTCGATGTGACGCTGAAGGATGAATTTCAGCCATACCTGTACCCGAATCAATATGTCTGGTTTACCAACGATTCCAAAGTAACCAAAAAGGGACAGGCTCTGTCCGAGACTTCCGCAGATGATCTCGACTATGTACAGCAAGTTTATCACTATGTCATCGAAAATATTACCTACGACGAACAGAAAGCGGAAACGGTAGCATCCGGCTACATTCCGGATCCGGATGCCACGATGGAGGCAGGGACAGGCATTTGCTTTGACTATGCTTCCCTGATGACCGCACTGCTCCGCTCCCAGCATATCCCCACAAAACTGGAGGTTGGATATTCGGGAGAAGCCTATCACGCCTGGATCAGCGTATATCTGGACGAGGTTGGCTGGGTAGACAATATCATAGAATTTGACGGGAAAGACTGGTCCCTGATGGATCCCACCCTTGCCGCCAGCAACAGTGCCGACTCGGTGAAAAAATACATCGGTGACGGCAGCAACTACACCGTAAAATATTCCTACTGATTCAGGGAGGTTCTTATGAATAAAAAACAACAGCCATTTTTTAACCCGGAACTTTCCGGTTTTTGTTCCCAGATGGCGATGATCCTTCATTCCGGTATCTCACCACTGGAAGGAATCACTATTATGCTGGAAGATTCCACATCCGAACAGGAAAAAGAAATTCTCCAGAGAATCCTGGATACCCTGATGGAAACTGCCGACTTTTCTCTTTCTCTGAAAGAAACCGGCTTATTTCCGTCCTATCTCGTTCATATGGTACAGATCGGTGAGGAGACCGGTACTCTCGACGAAGTAATGTTCGCACTCGGTGAACACTATGAACGCGAGGACAGTATCGCCAAAAGTATCCGCAACGCAGTGACTTACCCGATGATCATGATCGGTATGATGCTGGTGGTCATTCTGGTGCTTCTCGTAAAAGTCATGCCGATCTTCAACCAGGTATTTGTCCAGTTGGGGACGGAGATGACTGGCTTTTCCGGTGCACTGATGCAGATCGGTAACGCCATCAGCCGCTATTCTGTAGTCCTGGTAGTTCTTCTTGCCGCCACCGCCGCTGCACTGTTTTTTGGAAGTCGTACGGAAAAAGGAAAGGCAGTGCTTGTAAAATTTGCGAAGCATTTTCGTTTCTTTTCGTCTATGGCACAGCAACAGGCGGGCTGTCGGTTTGCCGATGTGATGAATCTGGCTCTCCGAAGCGGTCTAACCCCCGAACGCGGGCTTGAACTTGCCGCCATGCTGAATCAGGATCCTGATTTTCAGGTAAAACTGGACGCTTGTCAGAAGCAGGTAAACGAAGGCGAAGATCTTTCTCATGCTTTATTTACCTCCGGGATCCTTACCGGTACTTATGCGCGCCTGGCTTCGATCGGGCAGAAGACCGGCTCCATGGATCAGGTGATGAAACAGGTTTCCAATATGTACCAGGAAGAGATCGATACCCGGATCAACAACACACTGGCGGTTCTGGAACCGTCCCTGATCATCGGACTCTCTCTGATCGTCGGTATCATTCTGTTATCAGTCATGCTTCCACTGATGGGCATTATGTCCGGTATTTAACAGGAGGGACTGCCTATGTATCGATTTCAGATCACACCACAACGGAAATCCGGAAAAAAACTGTGGTTTTCTCTGTTTTTATTCATTCTGTTGATTCTGCTGTTTTCTCTGGGAACCTCTTCCCTTTCAGAAAATACAGTCCGCAGACAAAAGGACAGTCTGACCCAGGCGCTGAACCGGGATATCACCTACTGTTATGCAACAACCGGACAGTATCCGGAAAGTCTGGAAGCTATCAAAAAAGACTACGGGCTGATCTATGACGATTCCCTCTTTTTTGTAGACTACCGGACACAGGGCTCTAATATTTATCCGGAGGTTACGATCATAGAAAGGGGACGGTAAACGATGAAATTATTTTCCCAGAAGCGCCATGCCATTGATTTTCTGTTTCCGGTCACGGTATTTTTTGTATTTACCATCTCGGCTCTGACCGTGATCCTTTTGGCAACGCGAATCTATCAGTCGACGACGGATGATTCCCAGAGAAATTATACCTCCGGTACTGCTCTTTCCTATCTGACGGAAAAGCTGCGGCAGAACGACCGGGAGGACGGGATTTTTCTGGACGAGCTGGACGGCACGCAGGCGGTTGTCCTGCTGCAGGAAACGGATGACGCTTCCTACCTTACTTATCTGTACGCCTGGGACGGACAACTCCGGGAACTGTATGTGAAAGAAGGGACAACACTCTCTCCTTCTGCCGGAAAGAGCATCCTCCCTGTCAAAGAATTTTCTGTGGAAGAAAGCGCCGATCAGGTGATCACCTTCCACTGCACCGATACTTCCGGGGACACCGCAAGCGCGGTCTATGCGATCCGCTCTTCCTCCCGTTAAGTCTATGTACTTTCGGAGTATGTGTATATAAAGGAGAAACCTATGAAACGAAAACCAACCGCCAATCCATCCAGTCTTTTTTTGCTGGAGCTGATCTTTGCCATTCTGTTTTTTTCGGTGGCAAGTGCTGTCTGCGTACAGGTTTTTGTAAAATCCCATACGCTCAGCACTGAGGCACACGATCTGACGCAGGCTTCCCGGAGAGCAGAAGATGTGGCAGAACTGATCACCGCCTCCACTTCTCTGGATGATATGAAAAATCTTCTGGAAGATACCTACAGCGATTCGGTGGAAATCTCGTCAGAGGATTTCACGGTCTTCTATGATTCTGATTTTGTTCCCTGTTCTCAGGAGACGGCTGCCTGGCAGTTATCCGGAACCTGGTCGCTGAACGGACAACTTCTGGATGTGCAGCTGGATGTCGCAAAACTGACATCCGGCGTCGACGCAGATGTTTTCTATCAACTGCCTGTCAAACATCATCTGCAAAGGAGGGACTGACTATGAAGTACAAGAAGACATCCTTTTCTTTTATTCATATGGGTGCACCGTCCTTGCTGATGATTTTTCTGGTGCTGTGTCTGTTTACTTTCGCACTGCTTTCTTTGTCCAGTGCAAAAAACAACCGGACACTCAGCCAGCAGTCCGCCGATCGGATCCAGACATATTATCAGGCATCTTCACTGGCGGAAGAAGCACTCGATCAGATTGATACGATTCTTTCTGATGCTCACACCGACTGCGGTGCAGAATCCGCGGACACCGCCGATTACCAGAAAGAAGTAACGGAAAAATTAGAGAATTGTTCTGTGGACGGAGTTTCTGCGTTTACGGTGGATTTTACAAAAGGCGAAGGAACTCTGGCCTTTCAGGTTCCTGTCAGCGAGAGCCAGCAGCTCTCGGTGGTTCTGACACTTCCGGCGCCTTCCGACTGCCAGGACGGATATTACCGGATTACGCAGTGGACTACGGAAACTACGGATAGCTGGGATGGGGACGACACGTATCAGCTGCTTTCTCCAATCAGCTGATCGACCTTTCTTTTCATTGCTAATTTTCTCTCCACATGATATATTTGAATAAATATAATATTTCATATCAAAAGAGGGAGGATACCATTATATGAAAAGAAAATCATTTTTTCTTTCGCTTGTCTTTGCGATGCTGTTTTTCCTATTCGGCGGCAACGTAAATGTACAGGCGGAAACCACACTGGAACCGTACACCTATATCAATCCGGTCTACAAAGACGTTCTGTCGGATGCACTTCCGGAAGCAGTAACACCTTACAGCCTGGAAACTCCACAGAATGTTTCGTATACAGATGATGTACAGCAGCTGGCAGCAACCTTACGGCAACAGATGCTGAACCGGACAACTACGATCCATCTGTACTATCATTCCAATACTGCAATTACTCAGGATTCCTTGGACCAGCTGTCTGATCAGCTTTTTAATCTTGCAGTGGCTCATACCGGAAACGGAAAAGAGGGCGATTACCTTCGCTGGCACTGCGAAGGATGGACGCTTGGTGCATCCTACTCTTCGGCTTTTTCCGGATATAACATGGATCTTACCTTTACCATGTATTATCTGTCCGACGCTTCTCAGGAAGCACAGATGGATCAGGCAGTTTCCAGTCTGATCAGTTCTCTGAATCTTTCAGGAAAAAACGAGTATCAGAAAGCAAAAGCAATCTATGATTATATGTGTTCCAATATCACTTATGATTATAAGAATCTGAATGATCCGAACTATACGTTAAAATTTTCTGCTTATGCCGCACTGATCAACAAAACTTCCGTGTGTCAGGGATACGCAACCTTATTTTATCGACTGGCGCTCGAAGCCGGACTGGATGCCAGAGTCATCGCCGGTGTAGCAGGCGGTGGAAATCACGCATGGAACATTGTAAAGATCAACGGCAGTTATTATAACCTGGACAGCACCTGGGATGCCGGCAGAGATCCGTATGATTATTTTCTGAAAAATATGGATGATTTTTCCGACCATGACCGAAACGCAGACTATACCGCATCCGATTTTGTCACTGCCTACCCGATGTCTGCGACTTCTTATGATGAATCTGCTCCTGTCTACGGAGAGCCGACTTATGAATGGGCTGCTGATTACAGCTCCGTAACCGCAAAACGGCTGTGTGAGACAGATGGAACTTACGAAACAGAGACAGTGGAAACAACAAAAGAAGTGACAGATCCGACCTGTACCAAAGACGGAAGCATCACATATCGTGCAGTATTTACCAATGCCGCATTTAAAGCACAGACAAAAACCGTAGCCGGTGCCAAAGCTTTTGGACATGATTTTCAGAATGATATCTGTACCAGATGTAATGCACGCAGAACCGGTGCATGGGTTCACTCCGGATCCAGATGGTGGTATCGCTACAGCGATGGTACTTATCCGGCAAATGAATTACGCAAGATCGGCAATTCCTGGTTTGGCTTTGACGCTGCCGGATGGATGGAGACTGGCTGGGCTGCTCACGATAACAACTGGTACTACTTCGCATCCAGCGGCGCTATGCAGACCGGATGGCTGGCACACGGCAAGTCCTGGTATTATTTCGATGGAGCCGGTAAAATGATGACCGGATTTATCACCGTAGGAAAAGCCAGCTATTATATGCTCTCCAGCGGTCAGATGGCTACCGGATGGCAGAAAATCGGTAATTACTGGTATTATTTTGCTGGAAGCGGCGCTATGCAGACCGGATGGCTGGCACACAGCAAGTCCTGGTATTATCTCGATGGAACCGGTAAAATGACGACTGGATTTATCACCGTAAAAGGCGCAACCTATTATCTGAATGGAAGTGGTCAGATGGTTACCGGATGGCTCCATCTGAATAATGACTGGTATTATTTCGCTGGAAGCGGTGCGATGACTACCGGATGGCAGAAAGTCGGTAATTACTGGTATTACCTCGATGAAAATGGAAAAATGGCGACCAACACCTGGATCGGCAACTGGTATGTAAACGGTTCCGGTGCATGGGTTCGCAGCAGATAACACTTTACAGGCGTAGCAGTCAATGCGGCTGCTACGCCATTTTTATCTCCCCGCCTCTCCTTTCATTGCATTTTTTCTCTCCTTATATTACAATAAAATGCAGGAATTATTTCTCTATTCCACCAAAGGAGTAATAACTTATGAATGCACGAGCCATGTTAGAGCAGGCGGTCGCAGAGAATGCATCCGATATTTTCCTGGTTGCCGGGCGGCCGCTTTCGCTTCGGAAAAACGGCGCCCTTTCCCTGGAGAATGAGGAACGGCTTTTGCCGGATGATACCGCCGCTTTTTTAAAAGAAATTTATGAACTTGCTGACAACAGGGATATCAAACCTCTGCTCGATCACGGGGATGATGACTTTTCTTTCGCTATCCCAGGTGTATCCCGTTTTCGTGTCAGTGCTTATAAACAGAGAGGTACACTCTCTGCAGTGATCCGTGTGATCACCTTCCGGTTACCGGATTATCATATGCTGGGAATCCCGGATGCGATCATCAATCTCGGTCTTGGCGGCAAAGGGATGACGCTGATCACCGGTCCTGCCGGAAGCGGTAAGTCGACAACACTTGCCTGTATCATTGACCAGATCAACCAGACGCAGGAAAAACACATTATCACACTGGAAGACCCTCTGGAATTTCTTCACCGGCACAACAAAAGTATCGTCAGCCAGCGCGAGATCCATGTGGATACCGACAGCTATGTCGCCGCCCTGCGCGCTGCTCTGCGCCAGAGTCCGGATGTGATTCTTCTGGGCGAAATGCGTGATTATGAGACGATCCATGTGGCAATGACGGCTGCCGAAACCGGACATCTGCTCTTTTCCACACTGCATACGATCGGTGCGGCGAACACCATCGACCGTATCATCGATGTATTTCCGCCAAACCAGCAGCACCAGATCGCCGTACAGCTTTCCATGGTGTTAAATGCCGTGGTATCTCAGCAGCTGATCCCTACCGTCGACGGCGGTGTGGCTCCGGCATTTGAAATCATGACCGTAACCCCGGCGATCCGCAATATGATCCGCGACAATAAGATCCCACAGATCGATGGAATCCTCTATTCTTCCGCCAAACCGGATATGATCTCCATGGACAACAGTTTGCTTGCCCTGTACCGATCCGGAAAGATTTCAAAAGAAATTGCCTTGACTTATGCGACCAACCCGGATATGCTTATGAGGAAATTGTAGTTTCATATAACTAATCAAAGGAGGAACTCTGGGATGAACCCATTAGATATGATGAAATTCTCCGGTCTCTGGAGTACATTTACTGCGAACCACCCAAAATTTCCAAAGTTTATTGCCGCTGCTTCCCGCAAGGGGGTACTGGCAGAGGGATCCATCATCGCGATGCAGATCACCACGCCGGACGGTGAGACACTCGAAACCAACCTGAAAGTGACCGCTTCCGATCTGGAACTGATCCAGCAGATCAAAAAGATGCAGTAAGTAAAACGTAACTATACATACAAAAGAGAGATTCTACGGTTTTTCCATAACCTGTAAAATCTCTCTTTTTTATCATATCCTGTTTTCTGTTATTTGTAATTCTGAAAGAAATCCCTTAGATTCGTAAGCGCCGATACCAGCGTCTTCGTCTCTTCTTCCGACAGGTCTTTGAGCAGGGACTGAATCATATCTTCGTGGAATTTCTCATGATGATGATATGCTTTCTCCCCTTTTTCCGTCAGAGACACCAGCACCACCCGCCGGTCTGCATCGCTTCGCACCCGGTGCACATAGCCTTTCTTTACCAGACCGTTGATCGATATCGTCAGCGTTCCCACCGTGATCCCCAGGGTGTTAGCCACCGAAGTCATGTTTCTCGGCTCTTTGATGCCCACGGCTTCGATCACATGCATATCGTTATTGGTGATATCCTTAAATTCCGGCGTTATAATTGCTTTCGCTTCGATATTCATAATATCATTGAACAGTTTTACCAACACCTCATGAAACATTTCATACGCCTGATCCATAAATCTCACCTCTCACATCCGGATTTTCTGTTGTATCTTAAATATGTCAGTCGATGGACATCCATTTCTGTAATTATACCACACTCCCGTTGGATTCCTCAACAAAAACCGCTTGATTTCTCTTTATCACGATGATACGATATTTTTATAAAACATCGTAACTGTTTGACACTCTTACAATTACGAGTCGCAATATATTCCGCCTATCTGATCATTACAAGAGTGCAATTTACAGATAACAGCTTCACTTTATTTTTACAGGAGGTAAAACTATGGCAATCACAGCAACCATGGCCGAAGCACAAAACGACTATTATAAAGCGATGCGCGCCGGCAAAAGAGAAGGCGAGATTCTTCCCAATCTTGATGATATATTAAAAGAAAAAAACATTGTCGCTGTCCGGGAGGTTCCTCTTGGACTGGTTCAGATTCCTTCTGAACTGATCGTAGGAACCAAAACTGCAGGCAGAAGTTCCGCATTCAGCAAAGGTTTCAAACCTCTGCTGAAAGAAAACACAGAATTTGCATACAAATGGATGGCCCTGTACAAGGCGCATCTGAATGAAGGGATCCGTGAACCCATCAAAGCATATGAATTCATGAACAAATTCTATGTGGAAGAAGGGAACAAACGGGTCAGCGTATTAAAGTTCTTCGATGCAGTATCTATTCCGGGCAATGTTACCCGTATCGTTCCCCCGAGAACGGAAGAAAAAGAAAATAAAATTTATTATGAGTTCATGGACTTTTACGCCCTGTCCCGTATCAACTATATCTGGTTCACCCAACTGGGAAGCTTTGCCAAACTGCAGCGTCTCGTTGGCAAACGCCCGGATGAAGCATGGAGCGATGACGACAGACTGGATTTTGCATCTGCTTACAACCGTTTCCGTGCCGAATACAAGGCAAATGGCGGTGATAAAATCCCGATTACTACCGGTGATGCGTTCCTTTATTTTATCGGTCTGTATGACTACCGTTCACTTGACGATATGACTGCCGTGGAACTGAAAGAACAGCTGGCAAAATCCTGGGATGAGTTCCGGCTTCTGACTACCGACGAATCTGTGGAACTGCAGATGGATCCTACCACCGAAAGCGAAGTAAAGAAAAACTTCTTTGCCCGTTTGATCCCTACCAGCACCCCAAAACTTCTTGTGGCTTTCATCCACGAGAAGAACGCTGAAATATCCGGCTGGACTTATGCACATGAACTTGGCCGTATGCATCTGCAGCAGACCTTTGAGGATCAGATATCCACAACCTGCTACGATAACGCCACCGAAGAAAATGCTGACGATCTGCTTGCAAAAGCCATCGCCGACGGCAACAACCTGATTTTTACCACTTCCCCGCCGCTTCTGAAAGCCAGCCTGAAGGCAGCCATCGAGCACCCGGAAGTGAAGATCCTGAACTGTTCTCTGAACACTTCCCATCGCTATATCCGTACCTACTATGCACGTATGTATGAAGCAAAATTTCTGATGGGAGCTATCGCAGGTGCAATGTCCAAAAACGGCAAGATCGGTTATATTGCCGACTATCCGATCTTCGGTATGGCTGCCAACATCAACGCCTTCGCCCTTGGTGCAAAAATGGTTAATCCACGTGCGAAAGTGTACCTGGAATGGTCTACCCTGAAAGATCACGATGTGGCAAAAAGTTTCGCCGAAAACGAAGTCCACTATATTTCCGGTCAGGATATGACAATTCCCGGAGAACCGTCCAGACATTTCGGTCTGTACCGTGATTCCGAAGATATGCCTCTGAACCTTGCGATGCCTATCTGGCACTGGGGTAAATTCTATGAACAGATGATTCGTAACATCATGAACGGAGCATGGAAAATCGACGACACCAACGATTCCACCAAAGGTCTGAACTACTGGTGGGGTATGTCCGCAGGCATCATCGATGTGATCTGCTCCCAGCACCTGCCGATCGGTACCGCCCGTCTGGTCACTCTGTTAAAAAAGAGTATCTGCGAAATGAATTATAATCCATTCTCCGGTGTACTGTATTCTCAGTCCGGTATTGTTCAGAAGAATGCAGACGCTGTTATGGATCCGGAAGAGATCATCACCATGGACTGGCTGGCTGAGAATGTCATCGGTTATATTCCAAAGATGGAAGATCTGATTGAGAAAGCAAAACCTGTAGTAATGCTGCAGGGAATCGACAACCCGGAGATTTAGACAGCAAAGCTCGGCTTACTATAGAAGGTATATAACTATGAGGATATTAGCAATTGCAGACGAAGAATCCAAGTATCTCTGGGATTATTTCCAGAAAGAAAAGCTTGAGGGAATCGATCTGATTCTCTCAAGCGGAGATCTGAACCCCAACTATCTGTCTTTTCTCGCCACCTTTACCACAGCACCGGTTTTATATGTAAGGGGAAATCACGATGACAAGTACGAAAAGACACCGCCGGATGGATGTATCTGTATCGAAGATCAGATTTATGTCCATGAAGGAGTTCGTATTCTGGGACTGGGCGGTTCCATGCGCTACCGCCCCGGTATTAATCAGTATACGGAAAAGGAAATGAAAAAACGGGTCAAAAAACTATGGTTTCCACTGCTGTACCGCGGTGGATTTGATATTCTTCTGACCCATTCTCCCGCCTACCAGTTAAACGATGGTCTGGATCTCCCACACCAGGGATTTCAGGTCTTCAACACTCTGATGGACAAGTACCACCCGAGATTTTTTATCCACGGGCATGTACATATGTCCTACGGACGGAATCAAAAACGCTACGATCAGTATAATCAGACTCATGTGATCAATGCTTACGATCGCTGTGTATTTGATTATGAAGATGATAATCTGAGGGAGCATTTGAAACGGTGATTCTTATCATGCCATACAAAAAACAGGAGCAAAACGGTATCGCATCCGTCTCTGCTCCTGTTTTTTATCTTCCTGTATCTCTGTTTTCTCACCGTTGCGTACTCTCTGCCGGTCAGATCTGTGTGCTCCGTCCTTATGGGTTTCTTCTCATGATTTACAGCATCTGTCCCTTCAGGATAACCCCTTTGATTTCCAGAGTTTCCTGGTCAAGGAGTACTGCATTTGCCACTTTTCCCGGTGTGATGCTGCCATATTTGTCGTAGATACCGATGCTTTTTGCCGGATTGACTGCTGCACATTTTACCGCTTTTTCCAGAGGAATTCCCATCTGCTTCACAGCGGTACGCATACATTTCATCAGATTGGTATTGGAACCTGCAATCGTTCCGTCTTCCAGGGTTGCGCGGTTTCCTTTTACGATCACCGGCTGTCCGCCCAGCTCATACATGCCATCTTCCAGACCGGCTGCTTCCATGGTGTCACTGATGAAGATCACACGATCCTCTCCGAACATCTTGAATGTATTTCTCACGATTGCCGGATGGATATGTACGTTATCGCAGATCAGTTCGGCCTCACAGTGTGCGTCATCTGCTGCCGCAATGATCGGTCCCGGTGCGCGGTGGTTGATCGGGTTCATCGCATTGTACAGATGGGTCATATGAGTGACACCTGCTTCGATCGCTGCTTTTGCTGTCTCATAATCCGCTGTTGTATGTGCGATCGACAGCACGACTTTTCCTTTTTCCGCCCGGATAAACTCCATCGCACCTTCTTCTTCCGGTGCCAGATCTACCAGTTTGAACAGACCTCCTGCGGCTTCCTGCAGCCGTTCAAACATTGCCACATCCGGTTTGTGGATGTATTTTCCGTTCTGTGCCCCTTTTTTTGCCATGGAGATAAACGGGCCTTCCATATTGATTCCGCAAAGGATCGCACCTTTTTCATTTTTATGGGCTTTCGCCGCTTTCGCGATCCGTGTCAGCCGCTCCTCATCAAACGTCATGGTTGCCGGTGCGATCGTTGTCACGCCCTGGCTGGCCTCATAATTTGCCATTACCTGAATGGACTCTTCCGTTCCGTCACAGAAATCCTTTCCCATACAGCCATGAAAATGAATATCTGTCAGTCCCGGAATCAGATAACAGCCGCTGCCGTCGATTATTGTTTCTCCGTCTTCGCCGGTCTCTGTAAAATTTTCGCCCTGTATACAGACTTCTTTTTCTTTAAATATGCCTTCTTCGGTATAAATCTTTGCGCCCCTGATGATCATTGCTCTTCTCCTCCTTCATCCTTCTCCTGAATCTGCCTTGATTTTATCAACATGACGGAATTATCATGCCGTGCCCGTTTCACCGATGAATCGATCTCCAGATAGTATCCGTATAAAATATCCGTCATCACAAGGATCGGATACTGCGGAGAAATGATATTTCCAAAGTCCAGATTTTTCTTTGCCGCCAGACACACTACCTCTTCACAGAATTCACTGTATTCCGGGCGGTCATTGGCAGTCAGCAGCACGGTATAAGCCCCCTGGCAGTGTGCCTGTTTCAGACATTCTATTACTTCCTCGGTTCTGCCACTGATGCTGATGCCGATCGCCATACAGTCTTCCTGTACGATCGTCGAATGAAACCGCATCGTATGAGTCTCATCCACCGCATCCATATCCAGCCCCAGACGCATGAACCGGAACTGCATCTCTCTGGCTGCCAGGCTGGAACTGCCTTTCCCGTAAACAAACACCCGCCGGCACTCTGACATCTTCCCGGCAATCCGGCGAAGCTGCGCCTCATCTGCCAGATTATAACTTTTGTTCAGTAACTCCTGATAAGAGTCAAATACTTCTCTCATCTGTCCTGTGATCTGGTGATCTTTTTCTCCGAACGATTCTTTGTATTTGAACACAAATTCCCGATAGCCCTTATAACCACATTTTTTCGCGAATCGGGACAGAGATGCCTCTGACACATACAGCATCGAAGAAATATGTCTGGATGAAAAATCCATATCTTCCTCATTGGAAATAAAAAAATCAGCGATATTTTTTTCCACTGCAGACAGATTTTCATAATGGGCTTCTATGTTGGGTACTATTGTTTTTCTGTAATAACTCATCTTCCAATCCTTTCCGGCATCTGCTTGCAGCTGTTCCGATCCTTCACAGCTACCTTTTCCTATTACAAAATAATTACTATATTTCTACATCCAGTATAACATGTTTTCTTTTACTTTCAAGTACTTTCATCTTCCTTGAAAATTCATAATTCCATACTTCCACCCATTGACTTTCCGGATGGTTTCGCTTATGCTGAACATAAGAGCGCTGCATGTTTCATGGGGGAAAATGCAGGGCGTTTTTTTACACAGGAGGGTTTTTACACAAATGAAAAAAGAAACTGTTACAACCAATCAGATCACCGAGGGCGTGATCTGGAAACAACTGTTATTGTTCTTTTTCCCCATTGTTCTGGGAACATTTTTTCAACAGCTGTACAACACGGCAGATACGATCGTTGTCGGGCGTTTTGTCAGCAAAGAAGCTCTTGCCGCCGTCGGTGGTTCCGCCGCACAGATTGTCGGTCTGATCGTGGGATTCTTCGTCGGACTGGCTTCCGGTGCTTCGGTTATCATTTCCCAGTTTTACGGTGCCAAAGACAGAGCACAGCTGAACCGTGCCCTGCATACTGCCTATGCATTCTCTATCATTGGAAGTATTTTCATCACCGCTCTGGGAATTCTGACCGCTCCCTGGATGCTTGAACTGATGCACACACCACAGGAAACCATGGCGGATGCACTGCTCTATCTGCGGATCTACTTCGCCGGTATTATCTTTGTCTTTATCTATAATGTGGGTTCCAGTATCCTTCGTGCGATGGGAGATTCCCGCAGACCGTTATATTATCTGATCGTCTGCTGTATCCTGAATATTGTGCTGGATATCGTTCTGGTGATCGTTTTTCACATGGGAGTTGCCGGTGTGTCAATCGCCACGATTTTTTCTCAGGGAGTCAGTGCTATTTTGGTCACCCGCGCCCTGATGCGTTCCGATGATCTGTATCAGCTGGAGTTCCAAAAGATCCGATTCCACAAATCTGCTCTGATCAGTCTGATCTGGGTGGGCTGTCCTACCGGCATCCAGTCAATTTTATACAGTGTCACCAACATGCTGATCCAGACGTTCTTAAATAATCTGGGAACCGATACAGTGGCCGCCTGGAGTGCTTTCGGAAAGATCGATTCTCTCTACTGGATGGTCAATAATGCGTTCGGTATCGCTGTTACGACTTTCGTAGGACAGAATTTTGGTGCCGGAAAATATGACCGCATGAAAAAGAGTGTCCGCATCGGACTTTGTATGGGACTTTGTACGGCTCTGGCACTGACTCTCATATTCTATAACTTCGGCACTCCGCTGTTTCGTCTGTTTACCTCCGATGAAAATGTAGTCTCTATCGGTATGCAGATGTTACACCACGTTGCTCCGGCATACTGCCTGTTCGTCTTCATCGAACTGCTCTCCGGTGCGCTCCGCGGAACCGGAGATGTTGTGATCCCGATGCTTATCACCTGTTTCGGTGTCTGCCTGCTGCGTATCGCCTGGCTCTTCTTCATCGTACCACTCGCTCCGGGCCTCAACACCATCGTCCTCAGCTACCCGGTCACTTGGGCGATCACGGCGGTGATGTTTATCGTTTACTACTGTTACCGGGCAAAGAAATGGACGAAATCTTATGCGAAAAAAACGGCTTAATCTTATGCCGATAATATCCTTTCACTGTTTGTCCGTATAACGTAAGAAAAGGGGCTGTCAATTCCAGACAGTCCCTTTTTGTACACATATGTAATTATTAAATCGGATACTCGCTACTTGTTTATAGATGCCGTTGCTTCTCCACATTCAGTGAGAACTCTCACCTATTGAGCGCGGACTTTTAACTTCCCCGCATCCATTTCATAGACCTGATCGCATAAAACTTCTATATCCTCACGATTATGACTCGCCAGTAAGATTGTTATTCCCTTCTCTTTCAGCTGCATCAACAACTCCCGCATCTCCTTCACACCCTGATTATCCAGTCCATTCATAGGTTCATCCAGAATCAAGATTTGTTGATACTCCATAATTGCCTGCGCGATTCCCAGCCTCTGCCGCATTCCCATAGAGTATTTTCCGACTTTTTTACTCATTGCATCCTTTAACCCAACCAATGTCATCACTTCAGTAATATCCATATGTGGCTTATCAGAAAGTCCCGCCAGAAGTTGAAGATTTCTCTTTCCACTATATTGCCGTAGAAATCCAGGCTCCTCTATGATTACACCAAGCTGTGTCCGATCTGCCTGTATCTTTCCGGAATCAATATTTAATAAGCCACAGATACACTTAAATAACACGGTTTTTCCCGAACCGTTTCTTCCTATGATTCCACAAATTTTTCCTTTCTCCACATCAAGTGTAATATCATCCAAAACAACAGCTGTTCCGAAACTTTTCACTACATTTTCTATAGAAATCACCGGTTTGCTCATTTTCTTTATCATCCCTTTGCTATATCTATTCTAATTGTTTTCCAATACACTAATATTCCCAGGAATATACTGCCGATAATCAAAATCAGGTTCGCTTTATTTATTGAAAGTCCATGAGTTGTATACGCCGAAAGATTTCCAACATCTGCCCATCCACTTGGAACAAGATAAATCATCCAGGGCGGCATATACTCTACTCTTGTAACCAGTAATACAGAAGCCATGATCACCGCAAAACTTATAATTTTCCCTAAATAGATGTTTAAGAGCCACATACATAACCCATAAAAAATACAGATCAGACATCCCATGCCAAACACAAGAAAAAATGCCCGCACTGGCTGATAATTCATAACTAATTCCGGAGTTACATAAAATGATAATCCTAACTCATATGCTTTATCTGTAAGTGCCAATGTGGTCCACACCCTTCCCCACTCATTACTGAAGTCAATTCTTGGTATCAACATCAGAACACTGATTCCAACCCAACACAGCATATAACCAATACTGACAAAAATAATATAAAAAAAATGTCCTGTAATCCATTTCGCTCTTCCACACCGGATCATTACGAATAGTTTATCTTTATCATAAAATGGAGCATCCACAAAAAACAATACTATCCCTGCAAACACCACCGCCGCACAGAATTTTCCATTCAGAAAAAAAGGAAATAAAAAAGGGGTTGCTTTCTCCCCTGATGCAATCAGAAATTCACGAAAAGGATCCAGGAAGCTTTTCATAAAAATAAACAGACATACGGGGATTGTATATATTTTGTAATTTTTAGACATAATACGGATCTGATACAAACATACTTTCAGACTATACAGTATCATCTTCATTGGAATTCCCCCTTCATCTTACGATACATCACTCTTCCACCTACTATCCCAAAACATATCGTTATGAAAAATGCGTAGCTGAAAAATAACACAGGATTTTTCGTATAACAACCAATTGCTTCATAGATATGCTCTATACTTAACATAGGACAATATTTGAAGAATCCCGCAAATAAGAAATAAAAACAATAATATAAAAGAAAAGGAATGACGTAGATTTCAAAAGAATTATTAATGTAAGCAGAAAATGCCATAGTCAGCACACCCATGCTGCCACATAACATTCCATATAATATGGTCTGTATCGTGACCGCTAACTTAATATGACTAATCATCAATCCACGAAAACAGCTCATAGGCGCAAAATTATCTAACGTAACACTATTTTCCGCCAGAAACGGAACATAGAAACTCTGTTTTATCAAAAAAAGAACCGTTCCAAGAGCACACACAGAAAATGCTGATATAAAACATACAATTAATTTGGAACAAACATACTTCCATACACCTGTCCGTAGAATCGCATATCGTAAAAAATGATTTTCTTTTTCTTCTATATGTGCAGATAAAAATGGAATCGTAGAGATCAATATAGCCATCAGATAAGTAATTGATCTCCCCCAAACATTGATAAAATAAAACAGAACATCTTCCCGCAGACCAAACCGTTTGCTGTTAAGATCCCATACAAGAAACATCAGAAGAATCGCCAGTGGAAATTTCCAATTTATGAATGCTCTGGAAAAATCCGTCTTTATAATAGATTTCACTTATACCCTCCCGTTGTTCACTTAACTTATGCTTTCCAGGGTTTCTGCATTATAATAATAGTAGGTCGTATATCCGGGATCCTCCTGATCATTTTTTACCTGTACAGAACACTTCCAGCACGGAACAATCTCTGCCATTCCCGTCTCATGATTTTTTCCTATAACGACCTGACAAAGTGTCAGTTTCTGTATCTCATATGTCGTATCTGAAATAATATTATTTAAAGGTTCTGCTAAAAGTTCTGCCACCTTTACCGGTGATTCTATATCGACTTCCTCTTTTTCCTGCATGGGATAATGACCGATGATCATCATTGAAATAATCCCGCTTTTGTCGTAAACAACACTTACATTCTGTTCGTCATTTCCTTCACCGCTCATATAAGGAATTACAGGATACCCATTCCATACTATGCTCGTTTTAAAATAATAACTGTCATCATCTGCCGACCATTGTTCTTTCTTCTCGAATGTCTTTGTATCTTCCTCTTGTAAAAGCTGATACATTTTTTCTTCTTCCTGCTGCATCGTTTTATACTCCATGACATAACAGGTATACGCATCTGTAACTTCTACTCCTATTTCCTGTAAAAAAGATTTTATCTGATTCCATGCCTCTTCCTGTGATATGAAAGCAAGATCTGTTGTTGTTTGAAACTCATTCCCATTATAGGTATCAAACCGGTCATCTTCCATAATAGTATTTAATATGTACGTAGCCTGATCACTGAAATAATTTAAAACATTTTCAGATGTAATGGAAATTCCTGTCGTTTCTGTTAATGTATAAGATTCTGACTGAAAATCATCATATGACGTCTCTTCCACATCCAGTACCGGATTTCCCTTCGCAAATTTGTCTACAATCTGCTCCCGTTGTTCCCACAGGGTGCTTCCGGACTGAACCGCTTTTAGCCCTTTCCCCTCCTGAAAATTCTCAGGATATACACATTCTGCATCTATATGAACATTTTCGCCGACATCCTCTTGAATCCTCTGTGGAAAGTCCTGTTCGATTTCTTTCCTGCTCTCTGAAGATTCTTCTGTAACCTCAGTATCACTCACATTTTTCTCACTAAGATTTTTATTACCAGATTGGCATCCGGAAAGCAGACAACATCCGGCTAATATCCATATCAGTTTTCTTATTCTCATGGCTTTTCTCCCTCTATATTTTATATCGTTACGTTTCTTACTTCATGCATCTGTTCCTGAACGAATTTACTTCCATGGTTCTTTAATCATTTACAAAAATACATCTCCGTATTTACCGTGTACATGTATAAACATATAATACATCTTGTGAACTATTCATAAGCATGATCAGTTCAGTGTCTCCCTTTTGCCTTCTTATGCAATAATTAACTTCAGAAAAAGAAGGATACATTACAGGATCAACATTCAGATTTTCTAAATGTCCTGTAATTTCTTCTTCCCAATACTTTGTTGGTTTCTGCTTGTACAATGATGTTTTTAAAACCTTTTTGTCGTTTTCTGAGCACGAATAAATATTATATGATTCCCACATGTCGTCGACCGTATAATAAGATTCAACAAATGGAAAGTTAATATCCCATCGAGTTTTAAACCATATACTGTTCATAATCTTTTTACTTATCAGTATGAAAGCAAACATCATCAATAAAACCAGAACCAAAATAATTAGAATTCTTTTCTTCACACGCAATGAAATCACCTACTTCAATAAATATTATACTACATCGTGTAATCCTATGAAGTTACTATAACATTTCTTTTATCTCTTCACAAGCTTTTTACTATCGGCAATATTCACAGAAATGTCTTTCTGTTTTCATTTGTTTTATCAATTGATTTTTCTGTTTTTTATTGTATTATAAACCGTAGTACGAAAAATTTGAAAGGAGCCCCTATGTTTCAACAACTAAGTGATACAGAACTTATGATTATGGAATACCTATGGTCACAAAACATCCCCAAAACTTTTTCAGAAATAAAAGCTTTCTTTGAAGCTACCACAAACAAGAACTGGAAGAAACAGACGCTGAGCACATTTTTACTCCGCTTAGTAAAAAAGGGGGTTTTATACGCCAACCATCAAGAAGCAAAAGTCACTTATTATCCGGCATTATCTTCGGAAGAATATTACCAACAATACACTTCTCAGATAATCCAAACCTCTTTCCATGGTTCTTTAACTTCTTTTATCAGCGCATTTACCGGGAATAAAAAATTATCCGCTTCAGATAAGGAAGAATTAATGGATTTTCTGAAAGGATTATAATATGCCACTGTTTTTTTCAATGTCTTTAGCCGGGTCAATCCCACTTTGTATCGGATTACTTATTATGATACTCCAAAAAGAGCAGACAAATTTCTATTATGTAAATTCATTGTTTAAACTGAGTGTTATTCTTTATTTGCTACCACTTCAGCTTATTAAAAACATGATTCCTGCAACTCATAATTTTTTTACCATTGATAATAATTATACTTATATTCTTTCTTTAAAAAATAAATTGCAGTTGCATTTCCATGACAAAACAATATTGGTGCCGTTTTGGATGTTTTTTCTGCTTCTGATTGTTACGGGTAGTATTTTCATATTCTGTATTTATGAATTCAGAACATACAGAAAAACATGTAACATACTTTTAAAAACATCTATATCATTCAAATTTCGGAAAGACTCGTGTTTATATAAGAATCCCTTACTGAAAACACCTTGTACCCTTGGATTTTTTAAATCTTATATTTTATTTCCGGATCAAAATTTTACTGATTCTCAAAAAGAAATGCTTTTTATTCATGAAACAGCTCACATTGAAAACAAAGATTCGATTTTTAAATTTCTGATTATGATATGTTTTTGCCTGCACTGGTACAATCCATTCGTATGGTTTTTTTTACCGGTGTACTCATATTCTGCGGAATGTTTATGCGATTATAAAGTAATTCAGCGATTTTCCTCTCATACAGAACGAAAAGAGTACGCCACTCTATTATTAAATATCGCTTCCACAGAATCGCCTTTTCCAAAGATTTGGCAAAATAACTTTTCTGTTTCAAAAAGAATAGTAAAAAAGAGATTATTGTATATTATGAACACTACAGGCGTGAGCAAAAAAATAATGCTATATGGTGCTCTATCACTTTTATTCCTTATAATTTTACCGCTAACCACCTATGCATATACACCTTTGGAACAAACCACTACATTTTCTCCAAACGAAGATTCAAAGTTAACGGAAGAAATCATAACACTTATCGATGAAACACCTTCTAACTATGCCGACCCGTATGACAAACTGGTTGATTTTTCATCTTCAAACGAATGTATCGTTCTTGAAGATGGATCCGTGCTTGATGGTGCTGTTCCGAATTCGTCGGAAAAGTCACGTGCCAGTTGCTCACATACATATGAAAATGGATATGTTTACTTCCACACAGTAAATAAAAATGGAGGCTGTACTATTACCCGCTATTCCGCAAAAATATGTACAAAATGCAAACACAAAAAAAATATGATAAAAATATCTACAGCAACATATGTGAAATGTACACACTAATTAATTTTATCATTGCATAAATGACGCAAAGGAGCTGTCGGTTAATACCACATTTCGTCCTCCCTTAGGAAACTGAAAAGATCCTCTGTAAGAAAAGGTTTTTCACCGTTCTCCTTACAAAGGATCTTTTTTCGAAAAGTCAAATTTATTTTCTATTCTTCTCCCTGTACTTTCCTGTCCTCTTTCCGCATATATTTACAAAGAACAATCCTTCCCGGAGCTTTGTATGCGTATCCTGCTTTTTCTTTCTGATCTGATGATCCCACTCCTCTTTTTCTACATCATCGGCTTCGGTCTTCTGATGAAAAAGGACATCTACAACGACTTCGTCACCGGAGCTTTCGACGGTTTGAAAACAGTGGTAAAAATCATGCCCACGTTAATCGGTCTGATGACCGGCGTGGGAATCCTGCGTGCCTCCGGCTTCCTGGATGCCCTCGCATCCCTCCTCGAAAACCTCCTGAAACCCACCGGCTTCCCCTCCGCCCTGGTTCCCCTCTCCATCGTAAAAATGTTCTCCTCAAGCGCCGCCACCAGTCTCCTCCTCGACCTCTACAAACAATACGGCCCCGACTCCACCACCGGCCTGACCGCTTCCCTCATCCTCAGCAGCACCGAAACCATCTTCTATACCCTAAGCGTCTACTACATAGCCGCCAAAGTCCAAAAAACCAGATACACCCTCCCCGGCGCCCTCCTGGCCACTTTCTCCGGCATCATCGCCAGCACCATCATAGCAAACCTTATGTAACCCCCCACGCAAAAAACAGCGGCAGACTCCTGGCTTCCTGGTCCGGCAACACTTTGTGGGCGCTTAGGGCAAGCTTTGAGATCCGACGCCTACGCAGACTTTCGCGCGGGTCAGCCGACCCGCGTGAATATAGTCGTAGTTGGCGGCTAGCTCAAAGTTGCCCTGCCCACGTTGCCAGACCCGGAAGCCAGGAGTCTGCCGCGTCCCTTTTGCCACAACAAACTTCCCTTACTCCCGGAAATTCCCAGCCTTCTTATACTTATTCATAATCCCAAAATACATCACCAACAGCAGTGCAGACGCAAAAATCCACGCCACCGGGCTCGCCAGACAAATCCCCAGATAACTCTTATAATGCGAAGCAACCACAGCCGTCAGTCCTCGTCCTGCCAGTTCTGCAATCCCCGCCGTCATGGGAAGGAATCCATATCCCATTCCCTGGATACCGTTTCGGTACACATTTACCACATTAAGCGGAACAAAGAACAGCGCCACGCATTTCATATAAATATCCACCAGACCCACGATCTGATCCAGATTCTCAGACACAAACAGTCCGGTCAGCATATTACCAAAGTAGAACACCAGCACTCCGAACACGACCGAATACATGCTGCCCATGACCGTTGTTGCCCGGAAGCCCCTGCTGATTCTCTTCACCTTACCCGCACCCATATTCTGTGCGCAGTAAGTAGCCATCGTAGTACCCAGTGCCACATAAACCTGTGTTACCACCTGTTCGATCTTATTTGCCGCAGTAAACGCTGCCACATGCACAGAACCAAGCACATTCAGTGCAGCCTGCACCATCATCGCACCGATCGCAGTGATCGAATACTGCAATGCCATCGGAAAACCGATGGCCAGCTGCTGCCGTACCAGATGACCATCCAGTTTAAAATCCCAGCGGTCCAGCTTCAGAATCGGCACTTTCTTAATAATATAGATCAGGCAAAGCAGCGCCGAAACTCCCTGCGCAATAACTGTCGCATACGCCGCTCCTGCTGCTCCCAGGTGAAACACAATGATCAGTACCAGATCCAGCACAATATTCAGTGCTGCGGAAAACAGCAGAAAATACAACGGTGTCTTACTGTTACCCAGCGCACGCAGGATACCCGCTAACAGATTATACATAACCTGTGTAAAAATCCCCGCACAAATGATCATAATATACTTATACGCATCCTGGAAAATATCCTCCGGTGTATTCATAAGAATCAGCAAAGGCTTCATAAACGCCATACTGATCACCGTCATCACCACGCTGACGATCACCGAAAGTACTGCCGCAGATCCGACCGTCTTTCGCATCCCCGGCATATCTCCGGCACCAAATCGCTGACTGGTCAGGACCGTAAAACCTGCCGTAAGTCCCATCAGGAATCCCAGGATCAGAAACCCGATTGTTCCGGTCGAGCCGACAGCCGCCAGTGCTTTCGTTCCCACAAACTTACCGACAATGACCGTATCCACCATGCTGTAAAACTGCTGAAAAATATTTCCAATAACAATTGGGATCGTAAAATTCAGGATAATCTTCCACGGTGTTCCCACCGTCATATCTCTCTCCATAAAGTTCCTCCTCTCATAAAAACTCCTCATTTTGCGCGATAAAAATCCGGGGACACAGCCCCGGGATCTTTATCACATTATTTACTTTCACCCATTATATGCGATGCTTTTTCATTTTTCAATACCATTTTCGTAAAAATATTGTTAGCTTTTTCCGGTCTGGCCATCCAGTTTTTTGTTTTGATATACAAAACGGCAGCACCCGTACTGATCGCCGTCGCAAGGATTGCCGGACCAACGATCGCCGTTGGCGTCACACTGCCATATTCTGTCCGAAAAGCAATGATATTGACCGGGATCAATTGCAGGGAAGATATATTCAGGATCAGAAAATCACACATTTCATTACTTGCTGCACCCACAGCTACCGCCCGCTGTTTTTTTCTCCGCCGCTCTTCTTCCAGATCCGACAGTTCTTCCATCGCTTTCAGTCCTGCCGGTGTCGCCGCCCAGCCGAGTCCCAGGATATTCGCCAGCAGATTCGTTGCAATCGATTTCCTCGACGGGTGATTCCCGGGGATTTCCGGAAACAAAAAGTTCAGCACCGGCTGCATTCTCTGCTCCATTGCCTCCAGAAGTCCGGACTTCTCTGCGATCCGCATCATCCCAACCCAGAGTGCCGTAACCCCAGCCATCACCACGCACAGACTCACTGCCTCCTTTGAAGACTGAATCGCCGCCTCTGATACTTCCTCCAGATGCCCGGTCACTGTCCCGTAGATAATCCCGATCAGAATCATACCGCCCCAGAGATAATTCATAAAAAGCTGCTCCGTTTTTGTTGGATTCTATTATGTATACGCCCTGCATCGTAAAAATATACGTAACTGCTCTACCGTTCTTTATGAAAATGCTGTAATGTTGAAAAAGCATTGCTGCAACGATATTCCCGTTCATGTAATACAGCAGCTTTTTATGATCACACGTATATTTTTTATTTCTGAAACTTCTTTCTCCCCCATTATCTTTACTTTCCCCCCTCCATTCGTTACAATAAATCATAAAGCAAAAGCTTGTCCGAAAACTTTTCGGAAGAAAGGAGAAGGTTATGAAATTTTCATTTTCCCCTTCCTCCACTGACCTGAAAAAAGTGGAAGAAGGAACGCAACTTTTATTGGGGGATATCAAATCAGAAAAAGAACTGGCGATTCAGGTGGAGTTTCAGGAAAATGCTCCGCTTACCATCGCACGAAACGGCGATCACCTGCATATTACCTGTCAGGAACCGGCGCATTATTATCGGGGACTGAACTGGGCGGTACATCATCTGGGGGATACCTGGAGCACGAAAAGTGAATCTGTATACTTTTCAAAAAACGGAGTGATGCTGGACTGCTCCAGAAATGCAGTATTTACCGTAGAAAAGGTAAAATCTTTTATTCGTATCATGGCAAAACTGGGAATGAACACCCTGATGCTCTACACCGAAGAGACTTACACCGTACCGGATGAACCTTATTTCGGTGCCTACCGTGGCCGCTACAGCCAGGATGAGATCCGCGAGATGGATGCATATGCAAAAACTTTCGGCATTGAACTTGTTCCGTGTATCCAGACACTGGCTCATCTTCACAATGCTTTGAAATGGCCGCTTGGAGAAACCGTTAAGGACACCGCCGACATTCTTCAGGTAGGGAAAGAAGAAGTCTACACTCTTATTGAAAAAATGCTTTGCTCCGTAAAAGAGTCCTTTTCCACCAACCGGGTACATCTTGGCATGGACGAAGCTGCACAGCTCGGCCTTGGAAAATACCTCCGGGAAAACGGATATACCAAAAGTTCCGTCCTGATTCGCGAACACAGTGCCCGCGTTTTTGAAATCTGCAAAAAGCTGGGACTGGAACCGATGATCTGGAGCGATATGTATATCACTGCCAACACCGGCGGCGGTTATTATGATGTTGCCGACGATACAGACTGCAGTGACTGGGAAAAACCGGATCCGGAACTTGGACTGGTTTACTGGGACTACTATAACCCGGATCAGAAAATCTATGAAAAAATGATCCGCGTTCATCAGCAGCTTTCCAACAAAGTCATCTTTGCCGGAGGTTCCTGGATCTGGAACGGAATATCACCAAACTATTCCAAGACCTTTACCTGCACCCGTGCGGGACTTGCCGCATGCAAAAAATATCATCTGCCGGAAGTCTTCTGTACCGCCTGGATGGATAACGGTGCAGAAACTCCTGTAGATGCCGTTCTGCCCGGTCTGGTGCTGTTCGCTCATCTTGGCTTCCATGAAGACTTCGATGAGAAAGCACTGGCAGAAGAATTCCACGATGTGACCGGTGCCGGCCTGAACGACTTCCTGGAACTGGATGCCCTGGACTCCCTGTTCCAGAACGGACAGCCGAATCTGGACACCGATAATCCATCCAAATATCTGTTGTATCAGGATCCGCTTCTCGGCATCTTCGATCGCCATATCGAAGACCTGGATCTGGACACCGAACGTTATTATCAGGATCTGGCAGACCGCCTGGAAATCTGCAGAAAACATACTCCGGCTTATGATACGCTGTTTGCTTTCTACCGCAGTCTCGCCAGCACTCTCGCCGGAAAAGCCGACCTTGGTGTCCGCCTGAAAAAAGCATACGATACCCATGACTTATCCACACTGGAGATCATCTGCGAAGAAGTTATCCCCGGAATCATCAACGATCTGTCCACAACCAGACTTCTGCGCGAACACCTCTGGATGCAGGACGCAAAACCTTTCGGCTATGAACTCGTAGACATCAAACTCTCCGGTGTCATTGCCCGCCTCACCAGCACCCGCTACCGTCTCCGTTACTATATCGACGGCAGAGTAAAACGCCTGGAAGAACTGGAAGCCGACCGCCTCCCCTACTTCCTCCCGGGAACCCCCAAACGCGAAAACCTCTGGCACCGCATCATCAGCGGCGCAGACCTTATGGATACAATTTAACAACCTACCATTTCCAAAAACCCCTCGGAACACATCTCCGAGGGGTTTTATTATATGTCAATAAAATGCATTATCATCTTTAAACTATATTCATTCATATACAACTTTCATCCACCTTTTCCCACCTGTCAGGGACTGCCACAACCAAACTCTATATTCAAATAAAGATTCAGCCAGTGCACAGCCCGGTGTGAGAACAACAAGGGGTGGAGGCATTTTGCGTGCCGCTTAGAGTGAGCTTTAAGATCCTCGACTTACGGAGACTTTCGCTTGGGTCAGCCGACCCTCGTGAACAGCCTATATTGTCAAAAAAAGCATATCAATCGCGTAGGATACGGATTCGAGTGTGCTAACAAAAAAGCGGAGGCGTAGCGGGCTACGCTGAGGCTTTTTTGTTAGTGCAATCGGATTCGTAGACAAGCGAGTGGTATGCTTTTTTTGACAATATGGGCTGAGTCGTAGTTAGTCGATAGCTTAAAGTCGCTCTGCACGCTGCCTCCGCCCCTTGCTGTTCTATCTCCGGGCGTCCCCTTAGCCAAAAACTTAATTTAATCCAGCAGCCCCTGATAAACCTCCCGTTTCGAGATCCCCCGGTCCTTCGCCACCATCTTCATAGCGTCCTTCCGTCCAATCCCCTGATCCTCATAGATCTTCATGTGTTCCTCCAGCGACATATCTTCCCATGCCCGCTGCTTCTCCTCGATCATCTCTCTCCGGCTTCTGCCTTCCATCACGATCACACACTCTCCACGGGGATCCTCCTGCCGGTAATACTCCAGTGCATCCTCCAGCGTTGTAAGAAACGCCGTCTCATGTTTCTTCGTAAGCTCCCTGCAGATCGTCACCCTCCGGTTTCCAAGCGCAGCCACCAGTTCTTCCAGCGTCCGTACCAGCCGGTGCGGTGCTTCATAAAGAATCGTCGTTCTCGTCTCCTCTTTTAACTCCTCCAGAATCGCCTGCTTCTCCTTCTTATCCGTCGGTAAAAACGCCTCGAACGCAAACCTTCTCGTCGACAGTCCCGAGATCGTAAGCGCCGTGATACACGCCGCCGGTCCCGGAAGAGAAGTCACCGGAATCCCTGCCTCATGACACATCGCTACCAGTTCTTCACCCGGATCCGAAATACCCGGCGTTCCTGCATCCGTGATCAGCGCGATCTGCTGTCCCTGCTGCATCAGACCGATCAGATAATGCCCTTTATCGATCTTGTTATATTCATGATAACTGGTCATCGGCGTCGAAATTTCAAAATGATTCAACAGTTTGATACTGTTTCTCGTATCCTCCGCCGCGATCAGATCTACTTCTTTTAACGTCCGGATCACACGAAAGGTGATATCTTCCAGATTCCCGATCGGTGTCGCACACAAATACAATTTTCCTGCCATAGTACCGGTATCCTCCTATCTTCCATCCCCGTAGATTTCCCGGATCTCCTGTGTATACACGCCCGGCTTTTCATATACGATCAGCGGTTTTTCCACTGTAATTCTTGAATTACCTCCCAGAAGCCCTTCGATCAGAACCATGTTCGGCTCCCGGTCCACATACGGATACACCAGCCGCATCCGCTTCGGCTCCAGTTTGTATTGCATCATCAGTCCCATGATCTCTGCCAGACGAAACGGTCGATGTACCATATAGAATCGCCCCCGTGGCTTTAACAGCTGTGCCGTCTGAGAGATCACATCCTCCAACGTACACAAAACCTCATGTCGTGCAATTGCCTTTGGCAGATGGGGATTGGTCAGGCCGTGATTGCCATGCATATACGGAGGATTGCAGGTAACTACCGAAAAAGAAGCCCTGCCAAAGATGGCAGTGGCTTCTTTGATATCTCCCGTTCTGATGGTAATCGCATCCTCCAGATGATTATACACCACACTGCGCCCTGCCATCTCGGCACTCTGCTCCTGAATCTCCAGACCGGTAAAATGCTCTCCCTGCGTCTTTGCTTTTAACAGAATGGGGATGATCCCCGTTCCGGTTCCCAGGTCTAACGCCTGTTCCCCTTTCTTCACCCTGGCAAAATCAGAAAGCAGCACCGCATCAATACCATAACAGAAATCCCTGGTATTCTGGATAATATGGTAGCCGTTTTGCAGATCATCCAAACGCTCATTTTCCTTCAATGGGATATTCATATTTTTCTCCTGTTGTTATTCCAGTTCCCTCATCATCTTCTGCTCTTCTTTGGAAAGCTTTATCTTCTCTTTCCGGCAGCATCCTCTGGAACGGAATTTTAACTCTTCTACTTTATACTCACGGATCTCTTTCTCATCGTTGACATCCATGATCACTTTTACCAGCTGACGAAGTACATTGACACTCTGTACCTCACCCTTGATACCTTCCGGTGTCATTACCTGATCTCCAACATTCGGCAGCTGTTTGTTCAGATACTCATAAGTCTCCTGCTCATTTTTCAGACAGCACATCAGACGACCGCACACACCTGAGATCTTTGTCGGATTCAGTGACAGGTTCTGCTCTTTCGCCATCTTGATCGATACCGGAGCAAATTCTGACAGATAGGTATGACAGCACAGCGGGCGGCCGCAGATACCGATACCACCGAGAATCTTCGTCTCATCTCTCACACCGATCTGACGCAGTTCGATACGTGTCTTGAAGATCGCTGCCAGATCTTTTACCAGTTCCCGGAAATCGATTCTTCCGTCTGCGGTAAAATAAAACAGGATCTTGTTATTGTCAAACGTATACTCCACATCGATCAGCTTCATTTCCAACTGATGCGCACGGATCTTTTTCACACAGATCTGATACGCTTCTTTTTCTTTCTTGCGGTTACTCTCCTCTTTCGCGTCATCCTTCTGTGTAGCCATACGGATCACGTCTTTCAAAGGCTGTACCACCTGCTTGTCTTCTACTTCTTTCGGACCCAGTACCACCGTTCCGTATTCCACACCGCGAGCTGTCTCCACGATTACATGATCTCCCGGTTTCATCTGAAAACTCTTCGGATTAAAATAATAAATCTTTCCTACATTCCGAAACCGGACACCGATAATTTTTACCATTCTAGTTCTCCCTGATTGTCATGAAGAGCAGTTCCATCACCAGGTCAAAGTTTACATTGGAATGTAGACGCTCTCTGGCCTTACCAATGGCATCAATGATATTTTCAATGCCCTCATAGGAACTTTTCTTTGCTCTTTCTTTAATATAATTATACTGGTCTTTAAATATCAGACCATCTACTTCTTTTGTCGCCTTAAACAACAGTACATCCCGGAACCACATGGTAAACAGATCCAGATAATCGTAAATATTCTGTTTTTCCGCTGTCAGTTCTTTGATCAGCTCCACCAGTTCGTACAGCTCCAGCTCATTGCTCTTTCTGAGAAGTCGGAAAGCTCTCTCCGCCATCTCCGCAAATTCCGTGGACTCTGCGATTTGTTTCGCCTTTCCGATATTTCCCTGCGCAAATGCCGCGTCGATCTGTGCCTGATAATCCGGCAGATGCATATGCTCCATTAGATATTCTTTCACTTCGTTCTCTTTCACCGGACGCAGGTTCAAAGTCACGCACCGGGAAGAAATCGTAGGAAGCAGGGCATCCGCATTGCTGGTCAAAAGCAGGATCACCGCATAAGCCGGCGGCTCCTCGATCGTCTTTAACAGCGCATTCTGCGCCTGCAGCGTCAGTTTTTCCGCTTCGTTCAGAATATAAATTTTATAAGGACCTGTATAAGGTTTGATGGATACATCATCGATCAGCTGGATACGAATATCCTCGATACCGATAGAGTTCGGTTTCTCATGTGTGATCGTAATAATATCCGGGTGATTTTTGCTTAATGCTCTCTTACAGGAGTCACATTCCATACATGGATCCGTTCCATGCTTTTCACACTGCAGTGCCATGGCAAATGCAGAAGCCAGCATCTTCTTTCCTGCTCCTACCTCACCGTTAAAAATATACGCATGTGAAACTTTCCCCATCTGAATGGCATTCTGTAAATGATTTACAACATCATCATGTCCGATAATCTCATGAAATCCTGCCATACAATCACCTCCTGTGTTCTTTTGTTTTCCCACTCCGGTCTTTCTCAACATTTATATGTATCAAAGATACTATATTAATATTGCAGACTTTCTGCGGAATATAATTATTATAGCACACTCCTTAAATACTTTTCAATCTCAGAGTATCCTCCCGCCCCGTCCATATTGGAAAATCTATGGGAGATTCCTGCCTGCCGGATCTTTTCCTCACTAAAATCCTGTGCATCCGCCAGGAATCTCCGACACATTTCTTCGTATTTCGGCACTTCCTGCGTCTCTTCCCTGGCGATTGCTCTCTTCAGCCGTTCGCCGTCTTCCACTTCTATATAAATAGGACGGATCTTTTCCTCTCCATAATATGCCTTTAATTTTTCATAAGACTCCAGCGTGCCGATTCCCAGATAGTTTTTCTCTTCCAGATCCATATTATCCGCCGTAAAATACCTCCACAGCCCGTAAACCGTCTCATATCCCCGGTCCTCGATAATCTTCCCTGCTGCTTTCAGCTTCTGAAAATCCTCTTCCGTCACAAAATGGTACTCTCTGCCATCCAGTTCCCCGTCCCGGATCGGACGCGTGGTGTAGATCACCAGACGTTCCAGAGAAAACTCCGGATTTCTTAAAAGGCGCTGATAAATCGTATCTTTTCCCGATGCGCTCTTTCCCATAATATAAAATAATCTGCCCATAGCTTCTCTTCTCTCTTTCCATTCACTCTCATCTATCTTACCAGACCACCGAAAACTCTTCCAGATATTTTAAACATTTCTTAAAAGAGTTTAGAAATCCTTTATCTCATTTCCATAAAATGGACACAAACTCCATGTATACTTACAGTATCAAAACAAAGAGGACGGCGGATGCAGATGATGACAGCCAGAGCCGGTAACAAAGACTGAACATCGTTACCGGAATATTTTACAAACCCTGTGACTGTCGGACCTCGACAAAAAACAATTACCTTTTATATAGATTCGTGCAGCTGTTTGCACCAGCTGCCAAAACACTTTTTCATACTGCCGGGGCACAAGAGCCCCGGCCCTCCCTTTTCTAATTATATATAAGTAAAACGAAACTGCCGCAGGATGTTAAAATTCCTGCGGCAGTTTCGTTTCTCAATCTTTCTATTTACTCTGCGTACGAATATCTTACAGATATTTTTTCAGAACGTCTACTTTATCCAGTTTTTCCCATGGCAGATCCAGATCGTTTCTTCCGAAATGTCCGTAAGCTGCTGTCTGTTTGTAGATCGGTCTTCTCAGATCCAGCATCTTGATGATTCCGGCCGGTCTCAGATCGAAGTTCTCACGGATGATCTCTACCAGTTTCTCATCGCTTACTTTACCGGTTCCTGCGGTATCTACGTTGATGGAAGTCGGATGTGCAACACCGATCGCGTAGGACAGCTGGATCTCGCACTGATCAGCCAGACCTGCTGCTACGATGTTCTTTGCAACGTAACGTGCTGCGTAAGCTGCGGAACGGTCAACCTTTGTGCAGTCTTTTCCGGAGAAAGCTCCGCCACCGTGACGACCGTATCCACCGTAAGTATCTACAATAATCTTTCTTCCGGTCAGACCACTGTCACCGTTTGGTCCGCCGATTACGAATCTTCCGGTCGGATTTACAAAGAATTTGGTGTCTGCATCTACCATCTCTGCCGGGAGAACCTCATCGAAGACATATTTTTTGATATCTTCGTGGATCTGTTCCTGTGTTACATCCGGATCGTGCTGTGTGGACAGTACGACTGCATCCAGGCGGTATGCTTTTCCGTTATCATCGTATTCTACAGTTACCTGGGATTTTCCGTCCGGTCTCAGATAACCCAGTGTGCCGTCTTTTCTTACCTTTGTCAGCTGTCTGGTCAGTTTGTGTGCCAGAGAGATGGCCAGCGGCATATATTCTTCTGTCTCGTTGGTTGCGAAACCGAACATCATACCCTGATCTCCTGCTCCGATGGCATCGATCTCTTCGTCAGACATTTTATGTTCTTTTGCTTCCAGCGCTTTGTCGACACCCATAGCGATATCGGTGGACTGCTCGTCGATGGCTGTGATCACACCACAGTTCTCTGAATCAAAACCGTATTTTCCTCTGTCATATCCGATCTCACGAACGGTATCTCTTACGATTTTCTGGATATCTACATATCCTTTTGTTGTGATCTCACCCATAACCAGTACCAGACCGGTGGTGATAGCTGTCTCGCAGGCTACACGGCTCATCGGATCCTGTTCCATCAGTGCGTCCAGGACTGCATCGGAAATCTGGTCACAGATTTTGTCCGGATGGCCTTCGGTTACAGATTCGGAAGTAAATAAACGTTTTTCCATTCTCATTCTCCTTTTTCTTTTGGGGTTTACCCCTGGGTGCTTTTCTCCCGGGTTTATCGTTCAAGATAATGTCCTATCGCATTTTCTTTCCAACGTATAATCTAAAAATGAGCCCGCCAAAAGCGGACTCAATACTTCGATATATCAAATCCCCTTATTGTTCGATTACTCGCTCAGGTAGGCACCTTCCGTATCCGGGGTTGCCGTGACTTCACAGATCCTATGTATCTCCATCACTCTGAATAAGAGAAAAGCTTTCTATACAATTTACGTCTAATAACATAACGCAGTTTTGCCTGTTCGTCAAGAGGGAAACGGTGTCAGGCACCATAAAATTTTTATAAATAGGTCAAATCTTGATTTTCATCCATTTTCCGCTCCGGAACCGTATGCCGCTTAGCATCAGACGGCAGAACTGATCCGCTACGATACCCATCCAGATTCCGTAGATTCCCCAGCCAACAATATAGCAACATATATACGAAACAGCCGTTCTCACAAAGGTAACGCTGATGGTAGAACTGATCATGGTGTACACCACATCGCCCGCGCCGCGCAGTGCTCCGGTGAATACCACCTGACAGATCTGGAACAGCACGATCACTATCAGAATCCGGCTGATCCTCACACCGATCTCCACGATATGTGCTTCTGCAAAGAACAGTCCGAACAGCCACTTTCCGCAGAACAGATAGAACATGGACATAAAAACAGCCATCACAAGTGCCACTTTTTCACAGGTCATCCCGTGTCGCTTTGCCTCCTGCGGTTCTTTACTTCCGAGACTCTGCCCGATCAGTGCCACGGCTGCCGCCTGCATACCATCACCGAAAGAGAACGAAAGACTCAGTGCATTCATTCCTACCTGATGTGCCGCCATCGCCGCCGTTCCCATGTCAGCTGCCATCACAGCAGTTGACATAAAACCGATACGCATCAGAATCTGCTCCACGAATGTACTGCTTGAAAGTTTTAAGATTATTTTTACCGATTCGAACCGTTTCCACAGCCCGTCTTTTATAATATACGGAATACTGAGGAAGGAATCCTTCCGAAACAGTGACATTACACTGATCGTACACCCCACAACCGTTCCAAGCACCGTCGCCAGTGCTGCTCCGCGGATCCCCAGTTTAGGGAATCCAAGATGACCACCGATCAAAAGATAATTTCCAATAATATTGACGATGCTGGATATGGTGTTGGTATACATCGCGATTTTGGTGTTTCCTGCCCCTCTCTGTGCAGCATTGATCACCATGGATATAATATTAAAGATCATCCCACCCATAATAATCTGAAAATAAATCACCGCTCCGTCATGGGTATCCGGTGCGGATCCACACTTTTCCATCAGCCATCCTGCCAGACTCACACAGGCAACCGTGATGACCGCGCCGAAGAGAATCGTAAGAAGGATTGCCTCTGCCAGCGTTTCATTTGCTCTTCTTTTGTCTTTTTCTCCTGTTCGTCTGGCAACGATCGCGGCAATCGCCACGTTCATCGCAAAAAATAAAGACAGTCCGAGAAATTTTGGCTGTGTCGTCAGTCCCACCGAAGCCACTGCTTCCGAACCGAGTCCACTGACCATATAGACATCGATCATGCCCGCCAGCGAGATAAAAAAAGACTCAAAGACTGCCGGCCATGCGATTTTCAATACTTTCGTCAATTCCTTTTTCTGTTCCACCCATCCGTTTTTCCGGCTTTCGCCGGATATCGAGTGTCCTTCCATCTGCTCACTCCTTTTCTTTCCCATGTACTCTCGTTCAAAATTCAAACTCTTCCGGAAAAATAATCAAAATAAAATAAGTAACAGAAGCTCTTTTTCTACCGATCGTTCAGTAGCAAAAGAGCTTCCGCTTTTCGCATGCATCTTTGTCACTTTCCGACAGAGATACGATTATTTACGTGGCCAGTAAACCGTGGGATCTTTTGATCTTGGATCCTGCCACACAATCTGCATTATAAGATCCTGCCTGTTCTTACAGCTTGTCTCCCCTGCGGATATAACCCGGTTTTTCCGGCTCTGCAATAATCTGATTGCTGTGGATCAGTTTCGCATGTTTGTCAATGACCATATTTTCCACATGCACATCTTTGCCGATCACTACGTCTGCATTTACCACACAGTTGCGGACAACCGCACCCTTCCTGATCTCACATCCACGTCCGATGACTGAACTTTCTACCGTTCCTTCAATCAGACATCCATTGGAAATTACGGATGATTTTACATTGCTGCCTTCAAAATACTGGGTCGGGCAGGAATCGTTGGTACGGGTATAAACCGTCCATTCTTCATGAAACAGTTCTCTTGCTTTCCTGCGGTCAAGCAGTTCTTCGTTGGCATCAAAATAACTCTTGAGATCGGTCATTGCTGCAAAATAACCTCTGTGAGATATTCCACGGATATCCATCTCTTTACAGGATTCGTTGAGTGCATCTGCCAGTGTATATACGGAAGACAGTTTACGTCCTTTATCGATCAGATCCAGGAAGATCTCTTTTTTCATTACATAGGTGTCCATGAAAATATTTCTGTTTTTTACATTTCCGTGGTTTGGTTCCAGAGACAGCACACCTTTTTGTTTGTTCAGATTCAGCACCTGGCAGTTCAAGAAATGATCCTTTGCATTGTCCACATTCTGATACATCAGTGTGATATCCGCACCGGATTCGATATGGTTCTGCAAAAATTCTTCGTAATCCGCAGTATAAACCATATAGCTTGGTACGATAACTACGTATTCTTCACTCATCTCCTCAATGGCATCCAGATTTTCCACATAAGCTGCCAGATCCGTACTGTAAATACTATTTTCGTCTCCGTTTTCACAGAACAGAAGATTTAAATTACCACGTTTGGAATTGATATTGTAATGCCGTCCGGTTCCCAGATGTTCTACCAGAGAACGTGGCTTTCTGCGGATGTACACCTGAATGGAATCAATTCCACTGTTACTCATATTAGAGATCGGGAAGTCGATCACACGATATCTTCCAAGAAAAGAGATCGCTCCGGTCGGACGATAAGCCTGCATCGGATTCCCCTGTATGTTATTGCCTGCGAAATTTACGATTCCAAATGCTCTACTCATCTTATTCTTCCCCCTTTACACGTTTTGCAACCAGTTCGATATTTTCACTGTCTGCACTGCCGACAACCGCATTCTTTCCGATCTTTACGTTGTTCGCGACAAGGGCGCGTGTTACGACTGCACCTTCTTCTACTTCCACACCCGGCATCAGTACACTGTCAATAATCTTTGCTCCCGGTGCTACTTTTGCTCCTGTAAACAGGACAGAGTTCTTAACCAGACCATCCACGATACATCCCTGTGTGATAAATGCTCTCTCTATACTTGCCTGTGCACCGATATACTGTGGCAGCGCATCGGTATCCTGGGTATAGATCTTCCAGGAACTGTCGGCAAGATCCAGTGCATTGTTCTTATCCAGCAGATCCATATTGGCTTCCCATAAGGAATCGATGGTTCCCACATCTTTCCAGTATCCTTTGAACTTATATGCATACAGTGTTTTCTGATCTTCCAGCATTCTTGGGATGATGTCTTTTCCGAAATCATGGTTGGAATCCGGATCTTTCATATCAGCAAGAAGCATCTTCCGAAGCAGTTTCCAGTTAAAGATATAGATTCCCATGGATGCCAGATTGCTCTTCGGCTCCGCAGGTTTCTCCTCGAATTCTACGATTTTTCCGCCTTCTTCTGTATTCATGATACCAAAACGGCTTGCTTCTTTCATCGGAACCTCAATAACGGCGATGGTTGCATCTGCATGATGTTCTTTGTGGTAAGCAAGCATCTCATCATAGTCCATCTTGTAAATATGGTCACCGGAAAGAACCAGCAGATATTCCGGTGCATAAGTATCAATAAAGTCAATGTTCTGAGAAATAGCATCCGCAGTTCCTCTGTATACGTCCAGGTTTGCATCTGCTTTCTCCCGTGGTGGCAGAATATATACGCCGCTGTCTTTGGTATCCAGACCCCATCTTCTTCCTGCGGCTGCATAACTGTTCAGCAGGACGGATTCGTACTGAGTCAGTACGCCGACTACATCGATTCCACTGTTTGCACAGTTACTCAGTGGAAAATCGATGATCCGGTATTTTCCGCCGTATGATACTGCAGGTTTGGCAACTTTTTTTGTCAGGTCATGAAGTCTGCTTCCTCTTCCTCCAGCCAGGATCATAGCCAACATGTTATTTTGTTTCATATGTAAGCCCTCTCTTTCATATTTCTGTGTCCATTATACTATTTTTTATGCTATTATGCTACATATTTCCATAGGAAAACTTAATTCATTGAAGAATTTAACTAAATTCTTACAATACTATGTCTGTTTTTTGGGACATTCATCCTTTTCTTTCGCTTCCTATTGCTTTTTCTTTGCAAATCCAGATGTTGCCGGTTTCTTTTTTTCTGTCTGAATCCCTGCGGTAAATCGGAAAAATTCCGACAACTTTACAGAATCTTTAGAAATATCCCACTTTGTTTAGATGAAAAAACACAGGTCGTATGCTATACTGAAGATATCATTATGGACAATTTTGTCCATCTATAAAAGCAGAAAACAGGTGAAACTAAGACTATGAAACTGAAAAATCGTATGGTTATCTCATTTTTCGTGATCATCCTGGTTCCACTGATCCTGACCGGCGTTGCTGTTGCCGGTTTTACCATGTATCAGGTCTGGTCACTCGAAAAAAAATATGGTATCGAGGGAGTCACTTATGAAAATCTCTCCAATAATACCATGTTGTTAAGCAAGATGACGCAGAAAACATTCTCCACACTCGAGAAAACGGCATCCTCGGATTCTGAAAAGCTGGAAGATACATCTTATCTGGATTCACTGAACCAGAATCTGACCGGGAAAAATGCTTATCTGCTGGTACGGAAGGATGATGATGTATTTTACTGTGGTGCACAGACCCAGGATGAACTACTCTTTTCGGAACTTCCGGAATACGGCGATGCATCGGCGGGCAATGACCGTGGCGTCTATATCGGTGCTGATGTGCAGTCCCTTGTCAAACAGGTGGATTTTACCTTTACAGACGGTGCAAAAGGCAGTGCATTTATCATCTTTCATTCGAATTCCATGGTTCCGCAGCTAAAGAGAATTCTGTTGGATACCGTCTTTGTGATCGTTCTGATCCTGATTCTTACCGCTCTTGGACTTTGTACCTGGACGTACCGGGGTGTGATGACACCTCTGAATCAGTTAAAAGAGGCGACGAAAAATATCAAAGAAGGCAATCTGGACTTTACGATCGAGAAAACGGGTGTCGATGAAATTGGGGATCTGTGTGATGACTTTGAGGAGATGCGCAAGCGTCTGAAGGAATCCGCGGAAGAAAAAGTGGCATTTGACAAGGAAAATAAAGAGCTGATCAGTAATATTTCCCATGATCTGAAGACGCCGATCACAGCGGTCAAGGGTTATGTGGAAGGAATCATGGACGGCGTAGCAGACACACCGGAGAAGATGGACCGGTATATCCGCACCATCTATAATAAAGCTAACGAGATGGACCGGCTGATCAATGAGCTGACTTTTTATTCCAAGATTGATACGAACCGGATTCCGTATACATTTAACAAGATCCATATCAGTGATTATTTTGAGGACTGTGTGGATGAACTGAGCGTGGAACTGGAATCGAGCGGCGTATCGCTGACGTATTTTAATTATCTGGAGGAGGATGCGGTGGTGATCGCAGACGCAGAACAGTTGAAGCGTGTCATCAACAATATCGTCAGCAATTCTCTCAAATATATGGACAAACCGAAGGGCGTCATTAACATCCGCCTGCGCGATGTAGGTGATTTTATCCAGATTGAGATCGAGGATAACGGCAAGGGCATCGCACAAAAGGATCTGGCAAATATTTTTGAACGTTTTTACCGCACGGATGCTTCGAGAAATTCTTCAAAAGGCGGAAGCGGTATCGGACTTTCGATCGTCAAGAAGATCATGGAGGATCACGGCGGTCAGGTCTGGGCTACAAGTAAAGAGGGCACAGGTACAACGATGTATCTGGCTTTGAGAAAATATCAGGAGGTACCGGTACATGAGTAAGATTTTGATTATTGAGGATGAAGAGGCGATCGCGGATCTGGAGAAGGATTATCTGGAACTGAGCGGGTTTGAGGTGGAGATCGAGCATCGCGGAGATGTTGGACTGAAACGTGCTCTGACAGAGGATTTTAATCTGGTGATCCTGGATCTGATGCTACCGGAGATGAACGGCTTTGATATCTGCCGTGAGATCCGGGCACAGAAAAATACACCGATCATTATGGTTTCCGCCAAGAAAGATGATATTGACAAGATCCGGGGACTCGGTCTTGGAGCGGATGATTATATGACAAAACCTTTCAGCCCGAGCGAGCTGGTGGCAAGGGTGAAAGCACATCTGGCACGGTACGAACGGCTGATCGGAACAGGCGTGCAGGAAAATGATATCATCGAGATCCGCGGGATCAAGATCGACAAGACGGCGCGGAGAGTCTGGGTGAATGGAGAGGAGAAGAATTTTACGACGAAGGAGTTTGATCTTCTGACTTTCCTGGCACAGAATCCGAACAGAGTATTTACAAAGGATGAGTTATTCCGGGAGATCTGGGATATGGAGTCTGTGGGGGATATTGCTACGGTTACGGTGCATATTAAGAAGATCCGGGAGAAGATCGAGTTTAATACGGCGAAACCGCAGTATATTGAAACGATCTGGGGGGTTGGATATCGGTTTAAAGTTTGATAAAAACAGGGATTCGTTCCTATATTTACGGTACTGACAAAGGTCCGTCGAAGAAAGGCGCCCTCATGGAAAGCAGGCAGGGTCTGCGCTCGGTTTGAGCCTGTAGTCTCAAACTCGTGCTCGACAATCTGCCAACTTTCCATGAGGGCGCCTTTCTTCGACTGCGATTGTGGTGTGGAGAAGGTTGCGATCGTAATTGTATAGATTTTCCATTTGCCAACGCACAGCAATCGGCTGACCGTTTCTGATCCAGGCAACACTTTGTGGGCGCTTAGGGGAAGCTTTGAAATCCAGCCCTTACGGAGACTTAGGCTCGAGCGCTCTCGCGAGAGTCTTAGTCGCAGTTAGGGATTAGTTCAAAGTTCCCCTGTCCACGTTGCCAGGACCGGAAACGGTCATCCGGCCGCGTCCGCCTTACAACGTATTTACAATTTTAAAATTACTCTTCAATCGTAACCTTATCCAGATGCCAGATCTCATCCACATACTGCTGAATAGTTCTGTCAGAAGAAAACTTACCTGCGCATGCAGTGTTCAGAAGAGCCATCTTAGCCCATCCTTCGCTGTCTCTGTAAGCAGCCTCTACTCTCTTCTGTGCTTCTGCATAAGACTTGAAGTCTGCCAGGATAAAGTAAGTATCTGCGCGATCGCTGCAGTTTGTGTTCAGAAGAGAATCGTAGATCTCGTGGAACATGTTGAAATCTCCATTGGAGTAAGTTCCGTTGATCAGCTGCATCAGTACGTTACGGATATCCGGGTCGTTGTTGAAATACTGCATTGGATCGTATCCGCCGTTGTTTTCGTAGTTGATAACCTGATCAGCGGTCAGACCGAAGATAAATGCATTCTCTGCACCAACTTCTTCTACGATTTCCACGTTTGCACCATCCATGGTTCCCAGAGTCGGTGCACCGTTCAGCATGAACTTCATATTACCTGTACCGGATGCCTCTTTACTTGCAGTGGAGATCTGTTCGGAAACATCTGCTGCTGCGAAGATCAGTTCCGCATTGGATACACGGTAGTTTTCAATAAATACAACTTTCAGTTTGCCGTTGATAGAAGCATCGTTGTTGACAACATCTGCAACAGCATTGATCAGTTTGATCGTCAGTTTTGCACGACGATATCCGGCAGCTGCCTTGGCACCGAAGATGAAAGTTCTCGGATAGAAATCAACTTCCGGATGCGCTTTGATCTCGTTGTACAGGTACATAACGTGCAGAATGTTCATCAGCTGACGTTTGTACTCATGCAGTCTCTTAACCTGAACATCAAAGATGGAATGAGGATTTACTTCGATTCCGTTGTGCTCCTGGATGTATTTTGCCAGACGTACTTTATTCTGGTATTTGATATTCATGAATTCCTGCAGTGCTTTCTTGTCATCTGCGTAAACTTTCAGTTTTGCCAGTTCCGGCAGATCGGTGATCCAGCCGTCGCCGATGTGATCTGTGATCCAGTCAGCCAGCAACGGGTTCGCATGCATCAAGAAACGTCTCTGTGTGATACCGTTTGTCTTGTTGTTGAATTTCTCCGGATACATCTCGTAGAAATCTTTCAGTTCCTGTTTCTTCAGAATCTCCGTATGCAGTCTTGCAACACCATTTACAGAATAACCGCCGGCGATTGCCAGGTGAGCCATCTTAACCTGTCCGTCGTAGATGATAGCCATCTTCCGGATCTTTTCCTGATTTCCCGGATATTTGTTCTGGATCTCCAGGATAAATCTGCGGTTGATCTCTTCGATGATCTGATATACACGAGGAAGCAGTTTGGAGAACAGCTCGATCGGCCATTTTTCCAGAGCTTCTGCCATGATGGTATGGTTGGTGTATGCACAGGTATGCGTTGTGATATCCCATGCTTCTTCCCAGGTCATTCCTTCTTCGTCCAGCAGGATACGCATCAGTTCGGCAACCGTCATGGTCGGATGGGTATCGTTCAGCTGGAAGGTTACTTTCTTCGGCAGATCATGCAGATCGTCGTGGTTCTTTTTGAATTTTGCGATTGCTTCCTGGATACTTGCAGAAATAAAGAAATACTGCTGTTTCAGACGAAGCTCTTTACCTGCATAATGGTTATCATTCGGGTACAGAACCTCTACGATATTCTTAGCCAGGTTTTCCTGTTCAACGGCTTTATGATATTCTCCCTTGTCAAACAGATCCAGACGGAAATCAATGATCGGTTCTGCATCCCAGATTCTCAGAGTGTTGACAATCTTGTTATTGTAACCAACGATCGGCATATCGTAAGGAATAGCCATTACAGACTGATAACCTTCCTGGATGAACTGATTTCTTCCGGTAGCTGCATCATATTCCACGCGTACATATCCGCCGAATTTTACTTCTTTTGCATATTCCGGACGACGCAGTTCGAATGGATAACCATCTTTCAGCCAGTTATCCGGTACTTCTATCTGATAGCCGTCTTCGATTTTCTGTTTGAACAGACCGTAGTGATAACGGATACCACAGCCGTATGCACAGTATCCCAGAGTTGCCAGGGAATCCAGGAAACATGCTGCCAGTCTTCCCAGACCACCGTTACCCAGTGCCGGATCCGGCTCCTGATCTTCGATCACGTTCAGATCAAATCCCAGCTCGTCCAGTGCTTCCTTTACTTCTTTATATGCAGTCAGATTGATCAGGTTATTACCCAGAGCACGACCCATCAAAAACTCCATAGAAAGATAATATACGATCTTCGGATCATCTTTCTCATACTGTTTTTGAGTTGCCAGCCAGTTGTCGATAATAACATCTTTCACAGCCAGAGAAACGGCCTGAAAGATCTGCTGCTGTGTTGCTTCATCGATGGTTTTACGGTAAAGCATCTTTACGTTTTCTTTGACCGCTTTCTTAAACTCTTCTTTTTTGAAATGACTGTCTAACATTGGAAACCTCCTCATTTGCAATGATTTTTTATAGTGATACAGAATGCAAATAGTCCTGTACCATTGAAAAAAGGGGCTGGTACGCTCGTACCCGCCCCCTGATCCACATACTTGGTTGAATAACTTATGTCCGAATACAGTCTTCAGACTGCCAAACCGTTATTATTCATTCACTTTTTCAACTCCAAGTGTTACTTCCTGAGAGTTGATATTCCAGGATTTTACATAACCCTGAGCGGTATCGGTAAGCAGCTTCTCTGCCAATACCTCTGTCTGAATCTCTTCCGCATGTGCCTTCATAATGTCTTCAATTACTTTGTTGTCTTTCACATACACCTGGATCTTATCCATAACTTCAAAGCCAGCTTCTTTTCGCATGGTCTGGATCTTGCTGATGATCTCTCTTACGAAACCTTCTTCGATCAGTTCCGGAGTCAGATTAGTATCCAGAACAACTGCGATATCGTTGTCAGATTCGGTTACATAACCTTCCATCTGTGCAGTTTCGATCAGCAAATCTCCCTCTGATAATACAACTTCATTGCCATCGATGTCAAGTTTTAACTCGCCGTTTGCACGAAGCTCAGCCATGGCTTTGTTGCCATCCAGTTCGCTCAGAACTTTACGGATACCATTTAACAGTTTGCCGTATTTTGGTCCTACGGTCTTTAACTGCGGTTTGAAGCTATAAGAAATAAAGCTTTCGATGTTATCGGTGAATTTTACCTCTTTTACATTCAGCTCGTCTGCGATGATCGCGGTAAAGTATTCGGACAGTTCGTACGGAGCTTTTACATACATGGCTGCGATTGGCTGACGGTTCTTGATGTTTGCAGTATTTCTGCAGGCACGACCCATAACAACCACGTTCAGCAGGTGATCCATATTTGCTTCCAGATCTTTGTCGATCCATTCTTTGTTGGCAACCGGGAAGTCACACAGATGGATACTTTCCGGAGCATCTTTGTCGATACTTCTTACCAGGTTCTGGTAGATATCTTCAGTCATGAACGGAATCATCGGAGCGGCAACTTTGGAAATGGTTACCAGGGAAGTATACAGTGTCATGTAGGCATTGATCTTATCCTGTTCCATTCCTTTTGCCCAGAAACGTTCACGGCTTCGTCTTACATACCAGTTACTCATATCATCTACAAATTCCTGCAGTGCTCTTGCTGCTTCCGGGATCCGGTAGTTGTTCAGGTTGTCATCTACAGTCTGGATCACAGTATTCAGTTTGGACAGCAGCCATTTATCCATAACGGATAATTTGTCGTAGTCCAGAGTGTATTTTGTTGCATCGAATTCATCGATGTTTGCATAGAGTACAAAGAACGCATAGGTGTTCCACAGAGTACTCATGAATTTTCTCTGACCTTCCTGTACCGCTTTTCCATGGAAACGGTTCGGCAGCCACGGTGCACTGTTGATATAGAAGTACCAGCGGATCGCATCTGCCCCGTATGTCTGCAGTGCATCGAACGGATCTACCGCATTTCCTTTGGACTTACTCATCTTCTGACCATTTTCATCCTGTACATGACCCAGTACGATAACGTTCTGGTACGGAGCCTTGTTGAATAACAGGGTGGATTCTGCCAGCAGAGAGTAGAACCATCCACGAGTCTGGTCTACAGCCTCGGAAATAAACTGTGCCGGGAACTGCTGTTCAAACAGGTCTTTATTTTCAAATGGATAATGATGCTGTGCAAATGGCATGGCTCCTGAGTCAAACCAGCAGTCGATAACTTCCGGTACTCTGTGCATCGGTTTTCCACATTCCGGGCACTTGATGGTGATATCATCGATGTATGGACGATGCAGTTCTACGGTCTTCGCACGCTCGTCACCGCTCATCTCATACAGTTCTTCTCTGCTTCCTACAGAATGCTGGCATCCACATTCACACTCCCAGATGTTCAGAGGAGTTCCCCAGTAACGGTTTCTGGAAATACCCCAGTCCTGAACGTTTTCCAGCCAGTCGCCGAAACGTCCTTTACCAATGCTCTCCGGAATCCAGTTGATGGTGTTGTTGTTGCGGATCAGATCGTCTTTTACCGCTGTCATCTTGATGAACCAGGATTCTCTTGCATAGTAGATCAGTGGTGTATCACAACGCCAGCAGTGTGGATATTCATGCTCGAATTTCGGTGCTTCGAAGAGTTTTCCTTCTTTGTCCAGATCTACCAGAACCTTCGGATCCGCATCTTTTACAAAAATATCTGCATACGGTGTTTCTTTGGTCAGATGACCTTTTCCGTCTACAAACTGTACGAACGGCAGGTTGTAATTGCGTCCGATACGGCTGTCGTCTTCACCGAATGCCGGTGCGATATGAACGATACCGGTACCATCGCTCATGGTTACATAAGTATCACAGGTAACAAAATGAGCTTTCTTTTTCTGTTTTTCTGCTGCTTCGCCTGCGCATGCATACAGCGGTTCGTATTCTTTGTATTCCAGATCTTTTCCGGTGTATTTTTCAAGCACTTCGTAAGCCGGTTTTTCTTCGTCTCCCAGTTTACCAAGCACTTTGTCTAACAGAGCTTCTGCCATGTAGTAGGTGTATCCGTCTGCTGCTTTTACTTTGCAGTAAGTCTCATCCGGGTTCACACACAGAGCCACGTTGGATGGCAGAGTCCACGGTGTTGTGGTCCATGCCAGGAAATACGCGTCCTCACCGATCACTTTGAAACGAACGATTGCAGAGCGTTCTTTTACGGTTTTATATCCCTGAGATACTTCCTGTGCGGAAAGCGGGGTTCCGCAACGAGGGCAGTAAGGTACGATCTTGAAACCTTTGTATAACAGACCTTTGTCCCAGATCTGTTTCAGTGCCCACCATTCGGACTCGATGAAGTTGTCATCGTATGTTACATATGGATGCTCCATATCTGCCCAGAAACCTACGGTAGAGGAGAAATCTTCCCACATCCCTTTGTATTTCCATACGCTTTCTTTACACTGCTGGATAAATGGCTCCATACCATATTCTTCGATCTGCTCTTTTCCGTCCAGACCCAGTTTCTTTTCTACTTCCAGCTCTACCGGAAGTCCGTGGGTATCCCAGCCGGCTTTTCTCGGTACCATGTAACCTTTCATGGTACGGTAACGCGGGATCATATCCTTGATAACACGGGTCAGCACGTGACCGATATGCGGTTTGCCGTTTGCTGTCGGCGGTCCGTCATAAAATGTGTAGGTTTCTCCCTGTTTTCTCTGTTTCATACTTTTTTCAAAAATATGATTTTCTTTCCAGAACTGTTCTGTCTTTTTCTCTCTGTCCACAAAGTTCAGATTGGTTGACACTTTCTGATACATCTCAGAATCCTCCTTTATTATTTTCAAAAGCGGTTTGTTATACTTCTTCCTGTAAATTCAAAAAGCCTTCGTCCCTGTAACAGGACGAAGGCTACATTACCATCGTTATACCACCTCTTACAATGTACGGGCTCTTCACCGATACACCTTCCCTTTAACGGCGGAACAACCGGCATCTCCTACTGTCCGCAGGTTTCAGAGTGCAACTCAGGAGTGATGTTCATCTGACCGACCGGCACCGGGCTTCCACCTCCCCCGGCTCGCTGAGGCTTTCAGGCACAGACTACTGTCTCCGTCTTCGTTTTTACTAACCTTCATTATATATACCTTACAAAGCGGTTGTCAAGGAATTTTACTGTTTTTCAAGGGTAAATTTCGCTTTGTTTGCTGTCGTACTGTCTGTGCCGATGAAAACTTCAAAGACGCCTGCTTCGCTCTCGAAAATATGATTTTCGCTCAGGAAACGAAGCTGTGGTTCTGTGATCGTAAATTCCACGCTTGTCTCCTCTCCCGGCTGCAGGGTAACTTTCCGGAAATCTTTCAGTTCTTTGACCGGGCGCACCATGCTTGCGGCAACATCGTGAAGATACAGCTGGACGGTTTCGGTTCCGGCACAGGTTCCTGTATTTTTTACGGTTACTGCTGCCTGGATGCTTTCTCCGTCTTTCATGCTGTTTTTATCCAGAGAGACTTCGGAAACAGCAAATGTCGTGTAACTCAGACCGTAGCCGAACGGATACAGCGGTTTGTTCGGGATGTCCAGATATTTGGAACGGAAACGGTCTTTGTCTTTGCCTTCCACATGCGGACGGCCGGTCGCGTACTCGTTATAATGTACCGGAACCTGTCCCACACAGTACGGGAAGCTCATCGGCAGTTTTCCGGTCGGGTTGTAAGCGCCGTACAGAACATCTGCGATTGCTCCGGCCCCCTCTGTTCCAGGCATCCACACTTCCAGGATGGCTTTTGCCTTTGCTTTGATGGCACGGATATCTAACGGACGACCGGAGAACAGAACCACGATGATATTCTCATTCACTTCTGCTACCCGATCCAGAAGTTTCTGCTGGATCTCCGGAATCTGGATATTCGCATTGCTTGTCGCCTCACCGGACTGCAGGCGGTCTTCACCGATACAAAGTACTACTTTTTTGGCTCCGGCTGCTGCCTTTACTGCCTCTTCCAGCATCTGTACCTCTTCCTCCGGTGTGCTCGAAGACGTCTGTGCTCCCTCGGTAAATCCTTCCAGAACCACATCTGCGCCAAGCATCGGGGATCCCTGTGCAAAGACTGCATGCTCTGCCAGATCTTCCTGTTTCAGCATTTCCTCGATCGTCTTTACATCTTTTGCTTCTCCGATGATCGACCAGGATCCCATCAGGTTTCTGGAGTTTACATAAGGTCCGATGTATGCGGTTTTTTCGTTTTTGTTCAGTGGCAGGATATTCTCTTCATTTTTCAGCAGAACGAAGGATTTTCTTGCCGCTTCTCTCGCCAGTCTGCGGTGTTCTTCACACAGGATCACCTGTTTTTCTTTCTCCTCATCGGCATCTTTATACGGATGTTCGAATAGTCCCAGCTTGTTTTTCAGCTCCAGGATCCGCATACAGCACTCGTCTACCAGATCCTCGGAAATTTTTCCTTCTTTCACCAGACGGCACAGGTTGTCGCTGTAGATTCCTGTCATCATGTCAATATCTACGCCTGCTTTCGCCGCACGGATCGCTGCTTCTTCCTTGTCGGCACAGTAACCGTGGTAGATCATTTCCTCGATTGCTGCCCAGTCGGAGATCAGCACGCCGTCAAATCCCAGTTCATCACGCAGAATATCGCGCATCAGTTTCTTGCTGCCCGTAGCCGGCACGTCGTTCAGGGTATTGAACGATGTCATCACAAGTGCAGCTTTCGCATCGATTCCAGCCTTGTAAGACGGCAGATAAAACTCCTGGAAAGTATGCTCGGACAACTCTACCGTATTGTAATCTCTTCCTGCGGTCGGTGCACCATATCCTGCAAAATGCTTCACGCATGCGCCGATCCGGTATTCCTCGCTCAGATCCTCTCCCTGGAAACCATGTACCATGCTTTCACAAAAACGGCTGTTCAGATACGGATCCTCACCGGTGGATTCCATCACACGCCCCCATCTGGCATCACGCACCAGATCAGTCATCGGGGCAAAGGTCACATGCAGACCACTGACGGATGCCTCTTTCGCTGCGACAGCAGCGCATTTTTCTGAAAGTTCCGGCTCAAAAGTTGCTCCCTGTCCCAGCGGGATCGGAAATACGGTTTTGTAGCCGTTGATAATATCCAGCATAAACAACAGTGGAATGTGATGCGGGTGTTTTTCCATGTAGGCTTTCTGGATCTTTTTCACCGTCTCCGCACCCATCGATCCGATCACCGAACCGGACAGTGCGATATTTTCTTCGGTAAATCCCATCTCTGCCATCGGTCCTGTGATCACCGTATCGTCATCAAAAAATCCGCCGACTACCTGGCTCATCTGATTGACTTTTTCTTCCAGTGACATATCGTTTAATAAAGCGGTTAACTCCTCGTTTGTCATTTCTCTTCTCCTTTTATTTTTTCTGATGTTGATTTCCATAATACTGTGTCTGAAAATGTTTTCGTACTCTCACAGCATATCTATTTGTACTCACTATATAACAATCCAACCGTAATTTGCAAGTCCTGTTGTTACTGTTCTCTCCGTTCCCGGCAACACGCTTTTTGCGCTCTGTTTCTTACAATTTGACCGTTCCCGCGCTTTTTGTCGTATTTTACCTGTGGCTATGGTATAATAGATGAGATTGGGGTCTGGACCCCTGTATTTTATACAGTAACAAATCATGTAAAAGGAGTTTTTTATGAAGAGACAATTCTACCGCCGCCGCCTGCTGGCGCTGTCGACGGCTGTTTTACTGGGACTTTCCAGTCTGTTTCCATCCATAGCTGGTGCAACGGAGATTACCGCTGAAGAACCGGCAGTGACGGACACCGTCGATCCTGCTGCTTCCACGGACACTTCGGATCCTGCTTCTGCTGATACCGTGGAAACCGCAGACGGGGAAACAACCGAAGAAACCACTGAACCGGAACGCCTGGAGCCGGATGCCTACTTTGAGCCGATCCAGTCCAACGATACCGCCGACTGGCCACAGGGACCTGCCGTCTGGGCAGAATCTGCCGTGGTGATGGATCTCGACAGCGGGACTTTCCTGTATTCCAAAAACATGGATGTCGCAAAGTATCCGGCCAGTATCACCAAGATTCTCACCACACTGATCGCGATCGAACATTCCCGTCTGTCCGAAAAAGTCACTTTTTCGGAAAATGCTGTCTACGGCATCGAACAGGGAAGTTCCAATATCGGGATCCGGCTCGGGGAAAACCTGACTATGGAAGACTGTCTATACGGCATGATGCTCGAATCTGCCAATGAAGTCTGTGTCGCCGTGGCGGAACATATCAGTGGCAGTGTGGATGCATTCGTGGAACTGATGAATCAGAAAGCGGCTTCCCTGGGATGTACGAACACGCATTTTACCAACCCAAACGGTCTTCCGGACGAGAATCATTACACGACGGCACATGATATGGCGCTGATCGCACAGGCGGCATACAATAACGCGACTTTCCGCAAGGTCTCTCAGACTACCACCTACTGTATCGGAACCACCAACAAATGTGGGGAAAAACGCTGGCTGAGCAACCATCACAAGATGCTTCCGGACAGGGATTATACGTATGAAGGTTGCACCGGAGGAAAAACAGGATTTACCCAGGCAGCGTTAAACACTCTGGTCACTTACGCCGAGCGGAATGGCAGACGGCTTGTATGTGTATCGCTTCGAACTAACGGAAGACAGATTTATACGGATACGGCTTCCCTTCTCGATTACGGATTCAATAATTTCCAGAATTATTCCATCTTCAACCGGAAAACCTGGGCAGATGCAAAGATGCTATACCCATCGCTGTACTTCGGACAGCCCGAGACAGTTGCAAATCTCCGCCCGACCTGCACGGTAACGCTGCCGGTCGGCATGGATCTGTCCTCTGTAGAGACCACCTGCAACCCGGGAGACGGAACCCTCTGCCGCAGCTATACATACAACCAGTATCCGGTAGGCAGCGAATCCATCCCGGACACTGCGATCCAGGCACTGTTACACAGTGAACCCATAAACATCTGCCAAAAGTCCGGGAGCGCTGCTGCATCTGATCTTGGAAATTCTGCAAAAGAAACAGCTTCCGGTATTTTTCAGAAAATACTCGCATTTGTCGCTCCTGTGGGCACGGTGATTACTTCTTTTGTCACCTCTGTCTTTACAGCTGTCCCCTGGTATTACTTTGCACTGGGCGGTGCGTTGTTTCTGATCATCATTATGGAGATTGTGCTTGCGATGAAGAAAAAGAAGAAACGGAAGAAGAAAAAAACAGCCAAAAAGAAAAACGTAAAATAAAGAAACAGGCAGATATGAATTCATAAAATCATATCTGCCTGTTTCTTTGCATCGTATACCAATAATTATTTCTTATCCACTTTTCTTCTGCAATCTATTTTTCAATCGTTACCTGATTTACGCCAAGGATCTTTGAAATCATTGCATTCGGTATATTTTCCTCTATCTATCATAGAACGACAAATCTCTTTTTTCGTATTTTACACTCCGATTAAATCTCTTTCCCTTTCGTTCCGATCGCATGTACCACAAACGGAATAAACAGTGTGATCAGTGCTGCATAACCAAGGTAAGCATATCCTTTCTTGACAACTGTCATCAGACCGAACTGTGCGATCGCGAAAGCCAGGAAGGTAAAGATTGCAGTGAAGACTGCATTTCTTGCCAGATGGCCTTTTGCTTTTTTCTCTTTGCTGTCCATGCGGCGTTCCATCGCGTTAACGCAACGGGTTACAATACCGGAGATCATGTTTACGGCTGTGGAGATAGCGCCGAGGATGATCAGGATCGAGATGATCGGTGTCAGGATACCGGCACCTACACCATTCTGTACCAGAACCAGCATAGGAACAGATGCGGTTGCCAGCTCTGCCACGTAGGCGATGGCCAGCAGACCGAAGATGGAAAGTTCCATGGCCAGGAAGTTGCAGATGAACATCCAGATGGCTGCTTTGTTGATCTGTTTTACATCGGTAACATCTTCCATATGCTGGTACATAACAGATACCGATGCCAGCTGGAAGAAGAAATACAGGACTGCGGACCACAGTGCCGGGCCGAATGCACCGGTCTCAGACGAGATCACCGGCATCTCTCCGGAAGTCATGCGCCCGATGGAGGCTGTGATATCACCCCACTGTGCGATGATATTCGGAACCAGTACCAGTACCAGACCGATGATGATCAGCACACTCAGAGTAGAAGCACATTTTCTTACTACATTGGTTCCATACAGAGCAATGAAGAAGATAAATGCTGCGATGATCAGTGTACATACCCAATATGGGATGCCAAACAGTGTCTGTAAGGTAGAACCTCCGGTTGCAAATGCTGCAGCGGATGCGGTACCGATCATGATCAGGTAACAGATCTCATACAGGTTGGACATCACGTGGCGGGTCTTACCATACAGGCTGTCTGAAAAACTTCTGTAGTCGTATGTTTTGTGTTTGTATGCATAACGCATGCCATACCAGAAAAACAGTGCATATAAGCCCTGTGTGACCAGTGGCAGGATCAGACACCAGATACCGTAATTAATAAAGTACTGATAGATCTGTGCGCCGGATGCGAATCCTCCGCCAAACTGTGTGGTAAATGCCACGAACGCAAGTCCCATCGCCAGAGGCATCTTACTTTTATCGACCAGTAATGATTTTTTCTCACTCATACTTTCTTTCCCCCGATTTCCTTTATTGTCGGAATATTTCTGATTATTTATTAAACTCAATCACCTTACCCGGATTGAGGATCAGTTTATCATCAAACGCCAGCTTGATGGATTTGTACAGCTGGATCATCCGCGGTCCCACGAACTCTTCCAGGAATTCCAGACGGCCGTTTCCGATACCATGCTCTCCGGATAACTGTCCACCCAGTTCTTTGGACAGTGCGTACAGTTCTGTCAGACTGGCGTGGGTTGCTGCCTTCCACTCTTCATCACTCATCTCCGGTCCTCGAAGCATCTCGGTGTGGATGTTTCCGTCTCCACAGTGACCACAGGGCTCTACACGGATGCCATGGGCACTTGCGATCTTTTTCGCTGCCTTTACATACTCTGCGATTCTTGCTCTCGGGACAACCACATCACACTCTTCCTGTGCCACGGAATCCGCTTTCATGCCTTCCAGGATACCGCCGCGCACACTCCATACCGCTCCGGCGCGTTCCGGTGTTCCGGCGATCGCACAGTCCAGAGCTCCGTTTGCCAGTGCTGCCTCTGCAGCAGCTTCCACGGCACTGTCAAGTTCCTGCTTACTCGAAGCATCGTACATTACGATCAGAACTGCCTCACCCTCTTTCACCGGAAACATTTTGTTCAGGTTCCGCTCTACAATGTCTATCAATTCTCGCTCAAGGAATTCTATCGCAGTCGGTACAAACGGCAGTTCCAGTACCTTCGGAACCATGTCCGCACACTCTTCAAGGCTCTTAAACGGCATAACCAGCGTACAGGTGCAGGTCGGTGCCGGAAGCAGTTTTAATGTCACTTCCGTCAGGATACAAAGGGTTCCCTCGGAACCGATGATCAGGTCTTTCACATCATATCCGGTCGTATTTTTCACAACATTGGATGAAAAATTCATGATCGATCCGTCCGGCATAACTGCCTCGATACAGCGGACAAAATCTCTCGTCAGTCCGTAACGGACCGCTTTCATACCACCGGCATTTGTAATGACATTACCGCCGATGGATGCAGTCTTTTCCCCCGGATCCGGCGGGTAGAACAGTCCGCCTGCTGCGGCTGCCGCCTGAATATCAATCAACAGTGCACCCGGCTGGGCAGTGATCGTCTGATTCTTCCGGTCAATCGGGAAAATCTTGTTCATCCGCATGACAGATAACATGATACCGCCGTATTTGCAGGTAGCTCCTCCTGCCAGGCCGGTTCCCGCTCCACGGCAGACCACCGGGATATTTTCTTTATACGCATATGCCATAATGGCTGATACTTCTTCTTTGTTCACAACTTCCACGTACAGATCCGGCTGATACACGCCGTACTCCGGCATCTCATCCCGATAATATTCGCTGGCGATCTCCTCTCCCACCCATACACGGTCAGGAGCGGTGACAGAACGGATATAGTCACAATCCTGGGAAGTCATTTTCTTATAAGGGTATGCCATGACTTAGTCCTCCTTCTGTTTTTTTGCCAATGCTGTCAGTTCCGGGACAACCTGGTATAAATCATCTACGATACAGTAATCTGCCACACCGAAGATCTGTGCCTGTGGATCTGTGTTGATCGCTACGATACATTCCGATCCGTTCATACAGGAGGTAAACTGGATCGCTCCGGACACCCCGCAGGTGATGATCAGTTTCGGCCGCACGGTACGGCCGGACAGACCGATCTGATGCGCCGTATCGCCAAATCCGTTTTCCACCATCGGACGGGTAAAGGCCAGCTGACCGCCAAGGGCTTCTGCCAGTTCCCGGCACATTTCCACATCTTTTTCATTTCGTACGCCACGGCCTGCTACCACCAGCACATCCTCTTCTTCCAGGCTCTTGACTTTATCGATCACCTCAGAAGAAAGGATCTTGATTCTCGATTCTGCCATCTTTTCATTGACCGGACAGACAACCACTTCGCCGTGCGGGTTCGCTACCACTTCAGCTTTATCCATGACTTTATATCTCACCGTCGCAAACTGTGGTCTGGACTTTGTGATTCCGATCTGTGCCATGATATTGCCGCCAAATGCAGGACGGACCTGGATCATATCGGTATTTGGTTTGATATCCAGTGTGGTACAGTCTGCGGTCAGACCGGTATGGAAACGGGTCGAGAGCCGCGGTGCCAGGGAACGTCCCAGTGCGGTTGCTCCGATCAGTACAGAACTCGGTTTATTTGCCGCGATACAGTCTGCCACTGCATCTGCATAGCAGTCTGCCCGAAATCCTTCAAATCCCGGATCTTCATATACATACACATGGTCCACACCATAAGGAAGTAGCTTCTCGGCATTTTCCTTCGTTCCTTCGCCGCCTACGATCACACAGTTGACTTCGTAACCGACTTTTCCTGCCATCTTTCTGGCTTCTCCCACAAGTTCGTAGGTCACCGGATGGATCTCGCCACGCTCCTGTTCCACATAGATCAGGAAGTTTTTCCAGTCATCTTTGTTAAATGCTTTTGCTTTCTGCTCAAACTGTATGGCCTTCTCCGGACAGTTTCTCACACAGAGACCACACATACGGCAGCTTTGGCTGACTACGATTCCCGCTCCCTCTATGGTCAGCGCACCAAAAGGACATTTTTCCACGCAGATTCCGCAGAGACTGCATTTGTCTGCATCAAATTTCATAAATTCCATATGTATCTGTTCCTCCTATATGATCTTCTTTCCGGTTAAGATGGAAAAAAGTTCCTCTGCTTTTTCTTTCGCACTGCCTTCCAGATAGACCTGCTTTTCTCCTTCCGGCGGTGCAAACATACGCTCTACAGAGGTAGGAGATCCTACCAGACCATATCGGCTCAGATCCTGATCCGGCATATTCTCAAAGCTCAGGATACGGATCGGACGGTCTGCGGTTGCTTTTTTTAGCAGATAGGACGGCAGACGCGGTACACAGGTATCTTTGTCGATTGTCAGAAGACACGGATATGGGATCTCGGATATCTGAGATACACTGACCAGATCCTGACGGACCTGAATGGCTTTCTCATTCACATCCACGATCTCTGCCACCCATGCAGCATGCGGAATCGTCAGATGTTCTGCGATCGCCGGTCCTACCTGTGCGGTATCGCCATCGGTTGTCTGTCTTCCGCAGATGATCAGGTCCGCACCGCCGATCACCTGGATCCCCTGTGCCAGCGCATAAGAGGTGGCAAGCACATCGGCTCCTGCAAATTTTCTGTCAGAGAGTATCACCGCATCGTCAGCACCCATCGTATAAGCATCGCGCATCATTTCCTCTGCCTGCGGCGGTCCCATCGTCAGTACCGTTACGGTTCCTCCCACTTTTTCACGGATCTGAAGGGCTGTCTCCAGCGCGAACAGATCGTAAGGATTGGTCCTGGTCTCCCCGGACATTCTTTTCATGGCACCGGTTTCCGGATCAATATCCACCTTGGAACTCGCCGGTACCTGTTTCATACACACTACGATTTTCATACTTTCTACTTCTTTCTTCACTTTCTCGCTTCAGCGCTTTAAACGGTTGTATTATTATAACATCATCTGATTAAATTGTCGAGGTTTTCAGGACAATTTGCGCAGATAGATTATTCTATCTACTTTTTTCGTTCGTAAAACATGGGCTAAAGCCTGTTGCCCGCGCAAATTCAAAAAGTTCCCGGACAGACCATCTCTTTATGAGATTCTTATTCTGTCCGAGAACTTTTACCCTTAAATATTATGTAAACTTATATTTGATGTTTCTATATCCCTTTGTTTTTCGTACTCCGCTTCCGTCTGCTTCCCGCACCGGATCTTCCGGAACACACCTGCAAATTGACGCTCCTGTTTTATTTTTCCTGAAAGAATTCAATTTCTTCTCCTGTCGGTCCGTTACAGAAAGCCACACGAACCGGAAATTCCGGTTGAGACGGAATCACAATGTCTTTTGGCTCTACGGTGATCGGATATCCTGCCTCACGGACTGCCTTCACGCATTCATCCACATCATCCGTCTTCAATGCAAAATGCCGGATGCTTCCCTGAGGCAGCTGTCCCTCAGCATCGGTAAAGACTTCCACCAGGCCTGCACCCGTATCAAACATAAAGCCTTCAAGTTCCGGTTCTCCCCAGGAACGGATCACAGGCATACCCAGCACTCCCTGATAAAATTCTTTTACTTTTTCAATCTCCGATTTTTCGCATCGGATACATACATGATGAATTCCCTGTACCAACATATTATTTTTCTCCTTTCTTACGGGCCCGTCTTTTTCTTTTGATTTCTTCTTTTTTGGTCCGTATCTCCATGGCTTCCTCTTCCGTGGTATATTTCATGGTCTTTACCGCAAAGACTCTGCCCTGCTCCGTCTTCTTCATCCGGATTTTGCCCTTCATCCAGCCATGTACCGGACAGTACGCCAGGCAGTAATAATTCTTCTGCCCCGCCGCAAACCACCGGATCTTTTTGCGTATATTTTTTCTGCACAGATGACAGCGGCTGCTGGTGATCTCCTTATCCGCCATGGCTTCTTCTTTGGAGTCAAATTCCCGGGAAATAAATTTTTCATACCCCGGATAAAAGACTTTGATCTCTTCTTCCTTCCGTTTCGGATTCTGATAACAGTCAATAGAATAAAACGTGTCCACGATCTCGCTTCGGAGCCGCATCAAAACCTTTGCCGTATACCAGGAATCCGCCAGTGCCCGATGAAATTCCTGCTGTTTTTCAATCTCCAGTACATCCACGGCATATTCCAGAGACCTTCTGCTGTCTCCGTCCTCCCGGTCGATACTGAATAATTTTTGCACATCCAGATAACGGATCGGTCCTTTTAAAAGCTGCAGGATGCCGTAGTATTTCATGTTTCGCTGCAGTTCCAGCAGATCGGAATTGCCCCAGCTGCAAAAAAGGGCATCCTCACCGCACCATTTCAAGAATTCTTTGACAGCACGGTAAAAAGGAATCCCTTCCCGTTCCAACAGTTTCATATCCATCTGGATAATCTCTCTGGTACGATGATGAAGTTTCTTATATACCCGCGGCTGTATCAGTACCTGATACTGGTCTATGATCTGTCGCTCACTGTTCAGTTTTACTGCTCCGATCTCAATAATCTCAAAGGGAATTCTTTCATTTTCCTGGCCTTTTCCGTAAGGACACTGATTCCACTCCAGATCAAAGACAATATAATTCATAAGTGTCGTTCCTTCCTTTTTCCTCTATCTGCAAGTATAATGTATTCTTTCTGTATGGTCAACCTGTTGTTACAGGATGTTGCGGTCACTCCATTCACAGCAGCTACAGAATTTCTCTGACCCTGCACACAGAATTTTCATTTGATTTTTCTCCTTTTTTTGCCATACTGAGTTCAGAAAAATATATGTTATCCATAACCGGAGGTGTATGTTTTATGCGATTACTGATAGCAGAAGATGAAAAATCCCTGTCCCGGGCTCTGGCTGCCATTCTGACCCGGAATAATTATTCTGTGGATACGGTCTATGACGGAGAAGCCGCCCTTGAATATCTGGAAGCCACCAATTATGACGGGCTGATCCTCGATGTGATGATGCCGAAGATGGACGGCATCACCGCCTTAAAGACTCTTCGTGCCCGGGGTAACACAACCCCTGTGCTGATCCTGTCCGCAAAATCGGAGATTGATGATAAAGTTCTCGGTCTCGACAGCGGTGCGAACGACTATCTGACCAAACCGTTCGATGCAAAAGAACTCCTCGCCCGGATCCGCGCCATCACCAGGATCCAGAACACCGGAACCAGTTCCCAGATCACCTACGGCAATATCACCCTGGACTGTGCTACTTACGAATTGTCCTCTGCTTCCAGTTCCTTTAAACTGGCAAACCGTGAATTTCAGATGATGGAGCTGCTGATCGCCAATCCCACCCATCTGATTCCGACTCAACGGTTTTTGGAAAAAATCTGGGGATATGACAGTGATGTGGAGATCAATGTGGTTTGGGTGTATATTTCTTATCTTCGCAAAAAACTGGATGCCCTCGGTGCTACGATCCAGATCAAAGCTGTCCGTAACGCCGGATATTTTCTGGAGGAAAAAGCATGATTCGAAAATTACGGAAAAAACTGATTGCCGTATCTATGGTATCGCTGTGCATTGTTCTTTTTTGTATCTTTGGATTTGTCGGGCTCCTGAACTATCGTAAAATGGTCTCGGATGCCGATCATACGTTGTCTATTCTGGCGGATAACGATGGGACGTTTCCGGAACCGAAAAATGACGAACCAGATCACGCAGGTAAATTGCCTGACGCAAAGGATCCCTCTCAACCGGATCCATCCAGCCAGGATGCCGGTTCTGCTTCTTCGGCATCCGATTCGTCGACGAACTCCGATCCGTCCGCAGATACAGACCCCGGCAATCTCAAAAACAGTGGGAAGAGTGGAAAACCGTCCGATCTCCCGGAGTCAAAACAACCCTCCGGGAACCCGAAAGACTCCCCGGAGCTTCCCTTCGAATCCCGATATTTCTCTGTCCTGCTCGACAGCAACGATGCTTCTGTCCTGTCCACCGATACCGGCATGATCGCCGCCGTTGATGAAGATACGGCTGCTGCATATGCAACCTCTATTTTTAAGAGCGAAAAAACAAAAGGATTTCTCCACAGCTACCGATATACCACCGTCACCTCAGACAGCGGTACCCGTGTGATCTTTCTGGACTGTCAGCGAACGCTTTCGTCCTTCCACACACTGGTCTTTACCAGCGTAAGTGTATGTCTGATCGGTATGCTTCTGGTTTTACTTTTGATGTTTCTGCTGTCCGGTTACATCATCAAACCGTTTATCGAGAATCACGAAAAACAGAAACAGTTTATCACCGATGCCGGACATGAGTTGAAAACCCCGCTAACCATCATCAATGCAGATGCGGAGATTTTAGAGATGGATTATGGACAGAACGAATGGCTGGCAGATATTCAGGAGCAGACAAAACACCTGACTTCCCTGACCAATAACCTGATCACACTCTCCCGGATGGAAGAGGAACGCACCCGGCTGCAAATGATCGATTTCCCATTCTCGGATGTGGTAGAAGAAACGGTACAGTCTTTTCAGGCACTTGCCCGCACACAGAACAAGACTTTTGAAACTTCGATCCAGCCGATGATCTCCCTGTACGGAGACGAAAAATCACTCATACAGCTGGTATCGATCCTGTTAGATAACGCGATGAAATACTCCACTCCGGAAGGCGAGATTTTCCTTCGTCTTGAAAAAGCAGGAAACAATGTGAAACTTTCTGTATACAACACCGCCGACTCCATCGACCGTGAACAGCTGCCACACCTGTTCGACCGTTTTTACCGGACAGATAAGTCCAGAAACTCCCGGACCGGCGGCTACGGTCTCGGACTCTCCATCGCCGCTGCCGTGGTCAATACCCATAAAGGAAAAATCACAGCAGCCACGCAGGATGAACACTCTCTGCTGATCACTGTGACGCTTCCGTTGAAGACGCAAGGACGCTAGAGCGTGTTTGAAAAAGGCTTTTCGTGAGCTGCGAGTCCCAGTTTGTGGGAGATTTTACCCTCGTTCGGTTGCCGTGCCAGATTTTTAATGCTTTTATCTGACAGGCAACTGGCATTTTATAATTTTTCGTAACTATTCAGTAGCCACTGTCCCGCGAGGTGTTTTGACATGAATATGTCAAAATCCCGAGACATACAAGCCAAAATGCCATCACCGAAGGTGATTTACGCGAG
>ERZ506742.28-NODE-28-length-136655-cov-8.65861_pt1 | contig 136655 bp, 135 predicted proteins | sample MGYA00512570_ERZ506742 | MGnify/ENA metagenome assembly ERZ506742 | reverse complement strand
GGAAAGCTAATGATACTTGAAAGCGTACTTCCAAACAGGACGAGCAATATCATATCAAATAATACCCATAATACATCTGCTGCATTCATATACCATCCCATTTTAAGCAGATATCCCAGACATAATATAAGCGCAAGTCCATTGACCATCAATGAATTAGCTACTGTTGACAGAAAATATCCCAAATAAATTTTCCCTTTGCTGACAGGCGAAACATTAAAATCCTTCCATGTTCCATTTGCCTTGTCCTGCACCATAGTCAAATTCACACAAAATGTTACAGTGATACAGCTCACTGCCATAAGTGATGCTGTCAGCTGTGCTGCCACGGTTCCATTAATGAGCTTATCCGAAATCGTGATCATATTCGGAATCGCTGCTGTAAAAGAATCTCTGAAAACCTTTGCAAGAAACGTAGCATACAGAACAATCAGAATAACTGGTGTGATCATTGATGTAAACAACATCCCTTTATCTTTAAAAAACAGTTTCCTGTTCCTGTTCATTAGTGCCAACACTGTTCTCATCAATGCTCACCTCCAAGCCTTTTTCCTGTGACTGCAAGAAATACATCATCCATTCCGCCTTTTACTACTTCATAATCCGTGAATAAGTCCTGATGCTCTACAATAAGTCTCGTTGCTTCCTTCGTATTTCTTACTTTTAACTGATATCCGTCACGTATTTTTTTATATTCTCTGTTCAATGACTTCATTTCATCTTCGGAAACACCATAAACTGACACGATATCCTGTACATAATCATTTTTAAGTTCAAACGGTGTACCTTCCGCTGCAATACTTCCTTTGTCGAGAATCACAACATACCCGGCATTAGCAGCCTCTTCCATATAATGAGTGGTTAGAAATACTGTCATATTTTCATTTTTCTGAAGCTTCTCGATAACATTCCAGATTAACTGCCTTGTCTGCGGATCAAGCCCTGTTGTAGGCTCGTCAAGAATCAAAATCTCCGGTCTGTGCAATAATGCACGGGCAATATCAATTCTTCTTCTCTGACCTCCCGACAGCTTACCTACAGGTCTGTTTAAAAACTCGTCAAAATCCAGAATCTCGACCAGCTCCTGTAATCTCTTATCAAAGGCATTTCCTGTAATGCCGTACAAAGCAGCTCTGCTCATTAGGTTTTCTTTCACTGTAAGCGGTTTATCAAGTACGCTATCCTGAAATACAACACCAAGCATCCTTTTTGTCTGTGCGCCGGCTTTGTCAGTTTCTATTCCGTTTACCTGAACCGTTCCACTGTCTTTTTTCAGCAGTCCGCAGAGAATAGAAATGGTTGTACTTTTCCCTGCACCGTTTACTCCAAGAAACGCAAACAATTCTCCTTTTTTCACACAAAAGCTCAAATCATTTACAGCTTTTACTTCGCCAAAGCTTTTATTCAGACGGCTGATTTTAATAATATCTGATTCCATATCTTCTCCTTATATTTTCATTTTTCCTTAAATGCTGCGGCATCAAATATCTCGGTTTCGTTCTCTACGTCCAGGGATGCGGTTGCCTCATCGAGAAGGATCACCGGGACATCTTTTAACAGTGCTCTGGCGATGGACAGGCGCTTACACTCTCCACCGGAAAGTGTGGATTCCGTTTTCTCCGATCACGGTCTGATATCCCTGCGGCAGACGCTCAATGAATTCGTGACACCGTGCGGCTTTCGCAGCAGCGATAATTTCCTTGTCCGTTGCATTTTTCCGGCCTACACGGATATTTTCCATAATTGTATTATTAAACAACACCACATTCTGGAATACCACCGAGAAATCTTGGATGCCTTTCAGACGTTTCACCTGAAGATCCACAGCAAATAATTCTGCCATATTTACCATTGCTCCCGAGAGCGGATCATATAATCGGGATGCTGCGCTCAGGAATAACAGGTAGGAAAATAAGGTAATCTGCTCTTTCATGATCAGCGTATTTCCAACAACGATCACTGTTGCAAGCCCCAGACGCAGGAACATCTGACCAGTATAATGCAGTGCCAGCCGTAGCCGCATCCAAGATCAAGCACTTTTTTCCCTGTAACTCTGGAAAAAGCTCTTTAAACTGGTGTCATTCTCCAGCCGCACGCAGACCTTCCTGACTGCGGGACATTTTGGCGTATTTCTCAAAAAATGTTTTATTGTCATATTCGCTGGTCACTGTTTTCTGTTCTTCTCTCTCCATCTGTTCTTTTTCTGAGTTCTACAATATACTCCGTTGTCCCTTCTTCAAATTCTCTCTTTCCTGTCGGTGTAAAGCTGTGACGCCGGTAAAATGCAAGCGCCCGCTCATTTTTCTCAAGTGCCCACAGATGATCCGCACCAAACTGTTCCACCGCAAATGTTATCAGTTCATGACCGATTTTTCGCCCCTGAAACCATGGATCCACATACAGCTTACAGATCTCTGTTCCGTTCATCTGGATAAAGCCACGGATCAGTCCGTCATCATATATATAGAGATTTTTGAAGACCTCGTCTTTTTTCAGGTAATTATCTATAAAGGGAACAACCTGCAGCTCACCGAATGAGTAGCTCTCATCTTTGAATATTGGAAAATAGTTAATTCTATTATTGCAGATAAATATTTCTGCGATTCTTGACAAATCTTCCTCTTTCGCTTTTCTAATCTTCATTTTTACCTTTTATTCTGACCTTTCTTATCGAATTTTCCAGATTTTTTATACCGTCTTCGTAAACCTTAACTTCTGTCGGCTTCCATATCCCTGTTTCTTGAAATCAGAATTCAGAAGTTCCATCTCCTCCGGAACGATTTTGATCAGGTGCATCGGATGCTTCAGTTTTTTCAGTGCTTCTACAGGGATTTTGCGCAATTCAGCCGCCTGTAGATATTCTTCTGAAAGTGGAGGCACAATCGCAGCTGTACCCGTAATCTGGATGCTGTTCAGACTGCCAAATCCGCTATATGTTTCATAGACAGCAAGACTTACTTTCTTATTTTTCTCAAGTCCCGCAAATTTCTTTCCGCCCTCTGAGAAGATCCAGACAGCACCGTCGTGCCAGCTGTATTCCAATGGTGTACACCGGATCACTCCGTCCCCACTGGTTGCCAGGGCACAGGTATTGTGTGCACGTAAAAAGGCGTCTGCCTCCTGTTTCAGCTGTTCCGGTTCCATGTGTTTGCTTTCTTTATCTTTTTCCACCCAGTAAACGGCTGCTGCCTGATATTCTTCCGGAGTCATATCTGTGATTTCTTCATATTCCTCTCTATCCAGAGAAACCGGAATTCCTGTTTTCCCAGTAATGTGCACTCCTCCGTACCAGGTGCCCTCAACCTCAAAAATATCACCGATCTGATATTCACTGGAATATTCATCTGTCTTTTTCACAATTTTTATTTTCATAATCGCTTCATCCTTTCTTCTCCGTCCTTCGTCCGATATTTTTATTGTAAGCGAAAACATTTATACTGTACAGCGCTTTTTCATTCAGTTATTATTATGAACTCTTACCTTTTACATAAAATATCTATAAACTTATTATCAAAAGGACTTGACGAACCTTCAAAATACTTTTACTATTAATACATAAGAAATGGGTTTTTTGTCCGGTAAGTGTTTATAAACTGAAGGAGTTGCTCGTTTCTTTTTTTATGTCAATTATATCATACAGATACATTCTCCCATCTGATGCATGTCTGATTAACAATGATGCATGAAATATATTATGTCTTTCAACTTCTCCACTCCCATCATATACCGGAAGTGCAAATCTTGAATCATAGCGATACCATCCATATTTTGCATTTCTTCTATGTTTTTCTTTTTTATCCATATATCGCTCCTTTTACTAATTTTATACAAATGCTTTTTTCTAATTTTTAGGTTGTGGAATATTTTCAGAATATGTATATCAGATGTGTATATAAAATACTATAATGTGTTTTATGATATTATAACAGGTATTGATATCTATATCAACAGAAAAACTGGGCTGTCACAGAATTCTTTATTTTCTGTAACAGCCCAGTTTTCTACTTTTCTTTTTCTTGCAGATTCCATACTATAGTACACTACACCGGTGTTCCAACCTCGATCAGGTTGCCATCCAGGTCATAAAAACGGATCACTTTCTGTCCCCAGCTGTGTGTTATCAACCGATTGACATAACAGATTTCCGGATATTGTTTTTCCAATTTCTCAGCAAAATCTTCTATCTCTTTTTCTTCAAAATACAACTCACAGGAATTATTTTTCGGAACAACCTCTTTACCAAGATATTTTTTCCATATTGCTTCATCCTGAAGCACCAGTCCCTCGGTCAAAATCACGTTTCCTTCCTGATCCAGCACTACGTCCAGACCGAACAGATCGTGATAAAATTTTTTTGCTTTTTCTATATCTTTTACAACGATCAATACATTCTTTAATTTCACTGCACAATTACTCCCACTTTTTACAACCGTGACATCCATCCGCAAGCCAGTTCCATCCAGCTCTGGCACTCTGGTTGGATGCCGCTGCCGTCCTGGCGTTTTGTTTCTTCGTTTGCGAGACTCAGACCATGACCGCCTGCCGGGTAGATATGCATTTCCACCGGTATCTTATTTTTATGTAATGCTTCAAAGAAGAACAGCGAATTTTCCACCGGAACACAGTCGTCCGGTTCTGTATGCCATAAGAAAGTCGGAGGGGTATCCTTTGTCACCTGAAGTTCCAACGACTGTTCTTTCCGTTTTTCCGGATCGTAAGCATCTTCTCCAAGCAATGCTTCAAAAGAACCTCTGTGGGCATATTCCCCGGAAGTGATAACCGGATAGCACAGGATCATTCCATTTGGCCGGATCTGTTCTGCGGACACGCCAAGTGTTTCGGAAAGAAACGGTTTCTTCCAGAAAACTCCAAGGCTGCATGCCAGATGACCGCCGGCGGAAAATCCCTGTACCACTATTTTTTCCGTATCTATATGGTATTCGTCCGCATATTCTCTCAGATGTGCCACTGCTTTCGCCAGCTGCAAAAGTGCCAGCGGATATTTTGCCGGTTTCACGCTGTAACGAAGGATCGCCGCCTGATATCCCTTTGCGATATACTGAATCGCCACCGGTTCTGCCTCCCGGTCGGATGTCATCTCATAGCCGCCGCCCGGGCAGATCAGAACGAGCGGACGTTTTCTGTCCGGAATCATCTCCGGAGAGTTGTCCAGAAAATAGGTATATAATGCTGCGGTTTCCTGATAACTGTCTACGCTGATATCAATCTTTTTGCAAATCATAGTGTTGTGTCCTCCTGACTCTTTCTCTGTTGTCTTACTTGTACCTGACAAGGCACATTCTTTATTCTGCATTTAAAAATTTTAGTAACCGTTCAGTACCTTCACAATGATTACCTATGGAACAGTTACACGCTCTATTACTCATTATACGTCCTGCAATCTTTCTGTCAATTCCCGTTCTTTGACCTTTCTTCCATATCCCTGCATCTGTTTTTCAGCAATTTTTCTCCGCCGAGCAGCTGTTGTTCATATCTGGTATAAGCCGGGCAGCCATAGGTTCCGAGAAACTTCCGGATCCGGTCATTCCTTGTGAGATTCGCTGCAAATAATGCCAGCTCTGCCCCTGTACCATAGCTTTCTTCCAGAAATGCAAATCCCCGCTCCAACTTCTGTGAGATGCTCTCCTGCCGTTCGTCACACCGTTTCGTCTCTTCCTCACAGACCTGTTCGAGCCGTCGGTTCAGTGCTTCCCGTCCACTCTCATGATCCGCTTTTGCCTCCTGATTGATCTTCCACAGGATCTTCAGCACCGCCTCTTCGATCTGTCGCTCTTCTCTTCGGATCAGTTCCCGTTCTGTACGGATCTGCAAACTTTTTTCTCTGCTCTCGATCCAGTCTCCGAATGTCTTTCCGGCATCATTGCCCCAGAAAATACCGAGCTGTCTGCGGCTTTCTGCAAGCGCCTTCTGTATCTGCCTTTCCCGGAAATACTGTTCGATGTTCTGATCCAGCACAGCCAGCAGAAACACCAGTACCATGCTGCGCTCCTGCGGCGTTCCTTCTTTTGCCATCCGGGTAATCGCCTTCCGTTCTGTATCCGAAAGGCTTCCATCCAAAACCTGTCCAATCTGATAATCCTGTCCGTACTTCTGATAAATCTGGTAATACGAAAAAAATTCCGCCGCTGTCTTTTCTTCCTGCAGATACTGCTCCACCAGTGTTTTTTCTACCGGAAATCCCATTTTTTCATAGCTTCTCAGCACAGCAGACAGATCCTCCCATCCCCGCGCCGTCACAAACTGTTTTTTTCCGTCCTCCTGACGGATCCGGTAGAAGCGATCTCTGTGTGCTTCCAGATACGACCGGATACTTCCATGTACCTGATGGAGCAGTGCATATTCCATCCAGACATCGAGATCCGGCTCCAGCACGATCTTTCGGACACGGTCCAGCGTCGCGATGTCAAATTCCCGGACGGATTTGTTGTATTCCGGCGGGTTGCCTGCCGCTACGATCAGCCAGTCGGGTGGAAGCTTCTGGTTTCCGAACGTTTTATCCTGAAGAAGCTGCAACATCACCGGCGCAAGTGTCTCTGATACACAGTTGATCTCATCCAGGAATAAAATTCCTCTCTTTTTTCCGGTTCGTTCCATACACATATAAATGGAAGCAATGATCTCACTCATCGTATATTCGGTCACACTGACCTGCGTGTCGCCAAACGTCCGCTCCACAATTTTCGGCAGTCCCATGGCACTCTGTCTCGTATGATGTGTCATCGTGTACGCCACCAGTCCTGCGCCACATTCTCCGGCGATCTGTTCCATGATGGCAGTCTTTCCGATTCCCGGAGGTCCGATCATCAGGATCGGCCGTTGCTGCCGCAGTGGAACCAGCGGATACCCGTTTTCCTCTTTCTGAAAATACGCCTGCAGCGTATATGTTATCGTTTCTTTTGCTTCTTTGATATTCATCTGTTTTCTCTTTCCCCTGTATTATTTTTCTGTCACCAGCAGTTTTTTCGCCCATCCCGGCACCCGGTCCATCTTCTCACTCTTTTTTACAAATACAAATGCCGTCTCATAATCCGGTTTCTTCTCCGGATAGATCCCGTCACCGTCGGTAAAATAAATCAGTGCTTTCAAGTCGCTGAATTCTCTTTTCTCCCGCATCCGCTCCACTTCCTCGAACACCGGGCGAAAATCGGTTCCTCCTCTTCCGTGAATCACCATCTGCTCCCGGTAGGTTTCCCACTCTTTTGCGGAATGGATCATCACTTTTTCCTGAATAAAACTGTCACACTGGATCAGGCATACTTTCCAGTTCTCGAAAAAATTTTCCTTTTCTTCCAGAATCCTTCTGGTCTCTCCAAGGAAACGGGCTACCATTTCTTTTTTACAGGAACCGGAGGTGTCTATGGCAATCACCAGTTCCTCCAGCCGGTTCCCCTCCCGGGTTTCGAGAGGCTCGATCATGGAAAGATTTCCATACCGTTCCATCCCATAATAATAAGCAACCGGGTCAAACGCATCCTGATCCAGTTTCATCTCCTCTCTTGTAACGGTAAAACGACGTAAAAACCGCCGGTAGTCATATTTTCCCTTCTCGATTTCAGAAAGTTCTTCACTCTGACCACCGCGGTTCTCGCCTCTTCGTTTTCCGCCTGCGCCGTAGGTAATCGCAAGTTCTTCTGCGATTTCCTTCCATTTTTTGTAGATTGCTTTCTGTTTCGCTGTCTTCTCTCCAAAACGTTCCGGCATTTCAAGACACTGGCGGATCAGCCGGAGATATTTCTCATATACCTTCTCCGGATTCTCTCCGAAAAGTTGAATCAGATATTCCGGATTCACATACAGGCTCTCCCCGTCTGTCTCCATAGCGGTTACTTGCTCATCCGGCTGTACCCGAAGCTCCAGCAACGCCCTGCCAAGCTCCGGATACCGCCAGCATAACTCATTTTTGCAGTGTTTCATCAGACCGGCGATCAGTTCCTGTTTCGTCTCTGTGGCTGTGGATTTTTCTTTTACGGAAATATGGTTCTTCCAAGCCAGCAATACCCGGAAAGCATCCCATTTTTCCAGTTCTCCTGCTTTTGTCAGAAACCCGTTCAGTTCCTGTTCTCCAAACCATCCCCTGTCTGCCAGTTTTTTCATCCCGTCAATATTTTCCTGCCCGATCAGATACTCCATGGCGGGGCGGATCCTGCGTTTCAGATAGGCTGCATCCTCTTTTGCTATTTCTTCGTTTTCCTGCGTGCTTTGCAAAAAACGTTTGATCACTTCTTCCAGATGTTGTTGTTCATTCATTTGTATGCATCACCATTTTTTATATTCTGTATCCATCGTAGCACCCTTTATTTTGATTTACAAGCAGATCCTTTTACTGATTTTCCTGTGTTTCGTCACCTGACTGGCTGCTCATCGGCGTGATCACGATATTTTCTGCTGCAATGCCGGTTTTCCGTTTGACAATATCCTCAATCTGCGCTCTGCTGGCATCGTCCACCTGGGTATCCGGTACTACAATGTCCGCTGTCTCTCCGGTCAGATTTACAACCACATCCGGAAATCCTTTTGCTTCGAGAAGCAGTTCTGCCGCCGCTTCTTTCTCCACAAGATCGGTCATATTTACCATACTGGCGATCGCACTTTCTCTTTCTGTCTCGGAAAGTGCTTCGTTGTTGATGATCGATAACAGAGATTCCTTATTCTGGGAGCGGATCTGTTCCCGTTCGATGCGCGCCTGTGCCATATATGTAGAAGCACCTGTCAGAACAGCCTCCCCCGGTGTCTCCTGAGTCTGTGATTCTGTGCCGGATGACTCTTCGCCGGAAGCCGTGGCATCTGTACCGTCGCTGGCGGTCGCCGCACCGGTCTCATCCGTAACATCAAGATCCAGATTTTCCATATCCTGCAGAACCTGATCCATATTGACCGAAGTCTCCGTCTCACTGGCGGTCTCGGTCTTTGCAGTCTTATCTTTTTTTCCTTTTATTTGTGCATCGGAATAGCTGATATAGCCTGCCGCGGCAATCATGACTGCCAGAGCTGTGATAATGATCTGATTCTTTTTAAATATTTTTTTCACTGCTGCTCTCCTTTTTTATTCATTTTGACTCTGCTGATACTATGATACCGGATTATTCCGTACTTCGTACTCCACAATCCCTGGGGCTCATTTCATTTTTAACACTTTGATTTCGTGGGCTTCGACGTGAAACAATGCCATCACCGCCTCCTGGATCTGTTGTACGATCACCGGGTTGCCGCCTCCCTGGGCTACGACAATCACGCCGCGGATCTCCGGATAGGTACTTGAGGATATATAGGGTGTCTGTCCCCCGTCTCCGGTATCCTCGTATACTGTAGTTTCCCCCGTGGTTACCGCCTGACTGGTTCGTTCTGTTCCGGAATCTCCTTTTTCACTGGACGTGCTGGTATCCTCCGGGCTGTCTTTTTCCACCTGTTTCTTCCCGGTGGATTCCATCGCCACCGCCACCTGCACAGTTCCCACACCTTCTACCTGCGACAGCACACTCTCCAGCTGTTTTTCATAGGACTGCCGGATCTGGTCGTCGGTCGGTTCCTGCGACTGTACCGTTACCTCCTCCTGCGTCTTTTTTTGTTCCTTTTGTTTTACAGGAGCGGCAATCACAAGAAGTAAAAGACCTGCCAGCCCGCAGATCAGCCACTGCTCCCGTTTCATCCTTCTGACTGCTGCAAACACCCTCTCCTTCATAGACTACTCCTGTATCTTTATATTTATATTCCCTTCCGGAAGATTATAGACTTGTGCAAGTTTCCTTTTTACCTCGTCAGACTCACTTTCCCCGGACGGATTCCCGTCCATACGCCGGATCACACAGCGGATTTCTTTCACATCCAGTTCCTCCCCATTAAAAAATTCCACACTGACCTCTGTACTCTCGTAAGACAGCTCTTCCAGCAGCGCTTTTATCTGGCGTTCCATCTCCTTCTGGCAGTTTTCCTGTACATAATCATTTCCTTCCTGTTCCAGATATTTTTTCTCCATTGAAAAGTCCTCGTATTCCTGCCGGATTCCTTCCGAAAGTGTCTCCCAGGAGAGGATCTGATCCAGATTTCCGACGGTCAGTAGCGGTTTGATCAGTACCAATATCAGCAAAAGTCCCATAAAAAAACGGATGTATTTTCGTTCCTCTCCCTGAGGGATCACATTCATCAATACCGACAGGAAAATAAAATAAAACGCCAGACTTCGCACCCACTGGGAAAGCCATTCCAATATTTTCCCTCCTTCCGTCTTGTTGTAACACCTGTATTTCCCCTACACTCAACCTCGAACACCTACTTTTTCATTGCAGAGATCCCGCCAGAATCGCAATCGTCAGCAAAAACAAAATTTCCATCGTCAGAAGCATCCGTACCAGCATCCCGAGACTCTCCCCCATCGTATGGATGCACCCTACCATCCGCTTGTCCGTCACCGGCTGTACCAGGGCTGCCAGAAATTGGTAAACGAGTGCACTGATTCCCATCCGACAAAGGGGAGCTACGCCTGCCAGCAGAAGAATCACGATTGCCGCCGCACCGAGGCAGTTTTTGATCAGCACCGCCGATCCGAGCACTACTTCCGTGATCCCGGAAAACAGGTTTCCCACCCCGGGAAGCGCACCGGCTGTCCTGCCGATCAATGATCGTTTCAGGGTGTCAACCGCCGGGGAGATCAGACGCTGGATCAGTTGGATCCCCACGATCACGCCTACCATGGATTTCAGTGCCCAGAGGATTCCGTTCTTTAAAAGTTCGGTCATTTTCGATAAAAATTCTTCTTTTGTGAGGAAATTGATCAGTTCCAGCACCAGATACATCCGGATCGCCGGAAGGATAAAAAGTAACAGGATCTTTTCTGTGAGAAAAATCAAAATCAGGATCATCTGGTAAAATGCTGTCGCCGTTGCCACGCCACATGCCCCGGTCAGTGCGATATAATACGCCGGAAGCAGTGCTTTCATAAATACCGCCACACCCTCAAGCAGGCTTTCCATCTGCCCCGCCATCTGATCAAACGCCTGCAAAAGCAGTAAAAACAACAGAAGATAGATCATATAAAAAGAAATATCTCCGATCTGGTTATTCTGAAAAACTCCGGACAGATGATAGAACACTGCGGAAAGAAGCACCAGCACCAGAATGTGTACGCAAGTTTCCTTCTGGATCCCCATGGCATCCCACACGCCCTGCTGAATCACGGCTTTCCACTGCTCTGCGGAAAATGCCTGTCCGCTTGTCAGAATTTCCCGGATCATCCCGCGCATGCTCTGTTTTTCTTCCAGCAGCTGATCCACCGCCGTCTCCACATCCTTCAGATCCAGCTCTTCCAATGCTTCTTCCTCGCGTGAAAAGTCCTGATTTTCGGCAGCATACACACAGATCCGGGTACAAAAAAAGAGCAGGAACAGACTGAAGATTGCTATTTTCAGTATTTTCCCACTCTTTTTCTTATCCCAGAAACGCATGGATCGTCTCCAGCAGTGCGGTAAGGATCGGCATACTGATTGCCAGTACTGCCAGCCGTTCGTAGATCTCGATCTGTCCCGCCACTGCAGAATAGCCTGCGTCCTTACAGATTCCTGCCGAGAACTGACCGATATAGGTGATACCGATCATTTTCATAAGGATATTCATATATGTAGTATCTACAGGTACATATTGTTGTATTTTTTTCAGGGATTCATACAGATAACTGAACTTTCCCACCGCGAACGCCAGAATAAAGAGTCCTGCCGCCATCGTCAGATAGACCGAATACTCCGGCTTTGCCGTTTTCATAAAGATCGCAGCCAGTACACAGGCGATGCCCGCTGCACTGATCCGGATAATTTCCATATCGCCATCCTCCCCGCCTGCCTACACTACAGGGCAAATAATTTTTTTACGGTTTCAAAAAGATCATAAATATAGGGGAGTACCCAAAACAATACCAGCACAAGCCCGGCAAGACTGGTCAGAAATGCCTGGTCTTCCCGCCCGCTGTGCTTTAACACCAGACTCAGGACGGATACCAGAATCCCCACTGCACCGATTTTAAATATAATCCCGACTTCCACAACCGCCTCCCGTCTCAGATAAGGATCACCACCAGAAAGGCTCCCCCCAGGATCCCGAGGCTTTGCCACACTTTTTTCTGTTCCGGCAGCTGATGCTGCAGTTTCTCTTCCCTCGCCGCAAGTTCTGCCCGTCCGTTCTCAAGAAGCCGGATCTGCATTCTTGCATCCAGATAACCGAGATGTCCAAGCGTCTGTAAAAACAGATCCCAGTCTTCTTCCCAAAGACCGGTCTTTTCCCGCACCGTCTGTGTCTGTTCTTTCAAAATCCCTGCAAATGCTTCGCCGGTCTGCGCTTTCAATCGCTCTGCAATGGATTGCAGATATTCCCGAAAAGGAGACACCACTTTTGTGCTGATCCTGGAAAATGCTTCCGGCAGCGTATTTCTTGCAAAGGAGATTTCTCCGGTCAGGCAGCTGATGATCAGCTGTAACATCTGTAAGTCTTCGATCCGCCGCTGATATTGTCTGCTCTTCCAGTTTCCCATGCCCCAGCCGGCAAAAAATACCAGCAGAGCACCGCCTGCTTTCAGCACACCGACCGCTGCCTCTGGTACAGGCAGGTTCCCCGTTCATCATAGATTTCCTGGACTTTTCCGATCTGCCCTGCCGTTTCTTTCTGCAGGATGATATAGCGTTCAAAAACATGTTCTTTCATCAGTCGTTCCAACAGCGGTTTTTTCCGAATCTCATCGATGGAACTTCCGTGGACTGTTGCCAGAAGTTTGCATCCGCTATTCAGCGTCATCTCAATGGCACGGATATCCTCATAATTACCGATCTCATCCACGGCGATCACCTGCGGTGCCATCGAGCGAAGCAGCATGACCATCCCTTCCGCCTTGCTGCAGCAGTCCAGCACATCGGTACGGATTCCCACATCATTTTGCGGAATTCCCTGATAGCTGCCGCCGATCTCTGACCGCTCATCCACCACGCCCACCGTATAGCCCGGAAACGTCTCCCAGCCATCGGAAATCTGCCGCACCAAATCCCGCAGCAGCGTCGTTTTTCCACAGCCCGGTGGGGAGATAATGAGCGTATGACAAAGTTTTCCCTCTTCCGTCACGTACGGGATCACCATATCCGCACAGCCGGTAATCTGATGTGCAAACCGGATATTGATACAGGAAATCTGCGAAAGTCCTTTTACTTTCTGCTCTTCCATAATCGCTTTTCCCGCTACACCGACCCGATGCCCACCCTGTATCGTCAGAAATCCCTGTTTTAATTCCTCTTCATACGCATAGAGGGAATACGTTCCTACTGTCTCCATCGTTCTTCGGATCTCTTCCTGCGATACGATATATGCCTGTTCCCGATGCCTCGTCAAAAATCCCTGTTCCGCCACAAAATATTCCTGCCCATCCTGCCACAAAATCAGCGGTTTCCCTGCCCGAAGACGAATCTCCTGCAACCCCTGTGGATTCCAGTCTGCCTGCTGTAAGATTTTTCGGATACGCTCCGGAAACAGACGGATAACTTCCTCCCGTTTCATGTACATCACCTCTTACCTTTACTATATGTGGACAGACTGTAAATAGAACTATTTCCCTACACAAATCATACCGGAATACTCATCCGGCATCGTCAACTGGTAAAAGCTGCATTCCTCGTAAGAAATCTCGCACAACTCCCTGCGGATTCCTTCGCCGGTGAACTTCAGATAGCTTTCTTTTTTTGTCCAGATCTGAAACAGAACATCCTTTTTCCCCCGCTCCGTATCTGCCTGTTGAAAAAGTTTCCATTCCTCCGGGTTGCAGATTTTTCTGGCTGTCTGTTCCACTTTTATTTCTCTGTGATACTGGATATCAAGCCCCACCGGTGCATCTCCCAGCGCGCAGGCGATCCAGTCCCCCGAATGACTGATATTAAAAAACAGTTCCGGGTGCAGACGCAGATATGGTTTTCCGGTTTCTGTTCTTACTACCGGATCTGTCTCTTTCCAAAAATCATATCCATATCTCGTTTTTACCATTTCCGCCAACAGGCGATATCCTGCCCGGGACTGTTCTTTCTTTTCTTCCGGTGTTTTGCCGCTGACCTGCTGCATCCAGACTTCTGTCTGTTGATCCGGGGACTGCCATAAAATATGTTCTGTATTTACATTATTTTCCATTTTTCTGCCCCCCGCTGCCACGCTTCGGTGCTTCTTCCAGTTCTACCAGAAAACGGGAAGGTTCCATCTTCTTTCCGAACCGCTCTTCCACCGCATACAGATGTAGTTCCTTTTTCGCTCTCGTCATGCCGACATAGAACATCCGGCGTTCTTCTTCGATCTCCGGATCCAGAATCGCTTTCTGATACGGCATACACCCCTCATTGACATCCAGAATATACACCCGTTCAAATTCCAGTCCCTTGGCGCTGTGCAGCGTCGATACAACGATTCCTTCCTGCTGGCGCACCTTCTCCGACTGTTCTTTGAGTTTTTCCTTATAGGCATCCATGGAATCAAACCATTCCTGAAATGTTTTGTATCCTTTGGCACTCTCCTGGATCTCCCGCAAAAGATCATACAGCTCTTCCACTTTGATCTTCCGGTACTGCGCATATTCTTTCAGGAACTCGTCATAGCCGATCCCATATCGGATATAATTGATAGCCGCGAACGGTGCCATATTTTTCATCATCTTCAGATCATGCTCGAACTTCTCGATCCGGTCACACATCCATTCTTTTCCTTCGTAGAACTGATACAGAATCTCAAACGGCACTTCTTTTTCGTAAAATGCTTCTCTGGAAAGATACCGGTTCGGACGGTTCATGATGGCAAGAAAATCCTTTCGTTCCCGACCGCCCATCGCCAGATGCATATAAGCGACCATATTTTTCGCCAGCCAATGTTCATACAGATTCGGCAGGACATCGCGCATCGTAAACGGAATATTGTACTCCATCAGCCGCTCCACCGTCATTCTGCAATTATGATTGGTACGGAATAAAATCGCAATCTCTTTGTGCGGACAGCCTTCTGCCAGATCCTTCTGGATCTGTTTTAACAGCCAGGTCGTCTCCTCACTCTCATTTTCAAAAGTCCGGATCTCGATCAGTTTTCCCTTGTCATTTTCCGTAAACAGCTGTTTTTCATATCTCGCATCGTTCCAGCGGATCACATTCTGAGATTTTTCCACAATTTCTCCGGTACAACGATAATTCTGCTTCAAGATCACCTGCTGCAACTGCGGAAAATCCTTCGGAATCTGCAGCATGATCTCCGGTCTGGCTCCCCGGAACCGGTAAATCGACTGGTCATCGTCGCCCACTAAAAACAGATTATTTTCCGGAAGTGCCAGAAGACGGACGATATCATATTGCAGCTGGTTGACGTCCTGAAACTCGTCGATCAGGATATACCGAAACTTTTTCTGCCACGCCTGTAAAATATCCGGATGTTTCTGAAATAATTGATAACAGTATACCAGAAGATCATCAAAATCCAGCAGTCGTTTCCCGTGCAGCCGTTTTTCGTATGTCTCATAGATTTTCCGAAATTCCTCATCCGGACAGCTTGCCGAATAATAATGGCTTAACGGGATCCTTCCGTTTTTTACCGTGCTGATCTCTCTCGCCAACGACTCCAGCAGGTCATTTTCATCTTCCACCTGCATCGAGGAATTCTGCAAAATCTGTCGTAAAATCTGATATTTTATTTCTTCACTGGCGATGTTCGCCGATGTGATACCATATGCCTGCCGGAGGATGCCGTAAAAGATTCCATGGAATGTACCAAAAGTCACCTGGCTTTTTTCTACTCCACACAGGTGTAAAAATCGCTCCCTCATCTGTCCTGCGGCCGCCTTGGTAAAGGTGACCACCAGGATAGATGAAGGAGCGACCTGATAATCCTGAATCAGTTTACGGGTACGGCGGATAATGACTTCCGTCTTACCGGATCCCGGTCCGGCAAGTACAAGCATCGGACCATCTTTGTGTTCCATCGCCTGTTGCTGTTCCCTGTTAAACTCCATTCTTTCCCTCCATATGGGAATTATTCTGCTGCTTTTGTCAGCTTTTCAATAGCTGCCTGGATTCTTACAAGGCTCTCTTCTTTTCCGAGAACTTCCAGAATCTCTGTAGCGCCTGCCGGTGTCATCTGTTTTCCGGACAGAGCGGTACGGATCGGCCACATTACATAACCAACTTTGTATCCATGCTCTTTTGCGTAAGCGGAAAGCATTGCAAACAGTGCATCGTTGCTGAAATCTTCCTGCGCCTCCAGTAACGGCTGTACTTCTTTGAGTACCTGCAGAGAAGTTTCTTCGTTAGTTTTCATCTTTTTATGCACATACATGGATGTCTCATATTCCGGTACTTTTTCAAAGAAATCTACGTGATCTTTGATATCCGGGAATACTTCGATTCTTGTTTTTACCATGGCTGCGATCTTGTGGAAATCCAGATCTCTTGTGATCACTTCCTTCAGATACGGCAGAGCCATTCCATAGAATTTGTCATCATCCATCTTCTTCATGTATTCGCCGTTCATCCAGCGAAGTTTTACCATGTCAAAGACTGCCGGAGATTTGCTGATTCTGTGGTAATCAAATTCTTTTACCAGTTCTTCCAGAGAGAAAATCTCATTGTCGGAAGACGGACTCCATCCCAGAAGTGCTACGAAGTTTACAATCGCTTCGGTCAGGAATCCCTGATCCAGCAGATCTTCATAAGAAGAATGTCCGCAACGTTTGGACAGTTTCTGGTGATCTTCGTTTGTGATCAGCGGGCAGTGGATGTATTTCGGAATCTCCCATCCAAATGCTTCATACAGACGGTTGTACTTCGGTGCGGAGGACAGATATTCGTTTCCTCTTACTACGTGAGTAATTCCCATCAGATGATCATCGATAACATTTGCAAAGTTGTAGGTTGGATATCCGTCAGATTTGATCAGGATCATATCATCCAGCTCATTATTTTCTACGGTGATATCTCCGTACAGCTCATCGTGGAAGGTTGTGGTTCCTTCGGTCGGCATATTGATACGAATAACGTATGGTTTTCCTGCTGCCAGGTTTGCCTCGATTTCTTCTTTTGACAGATGCAGACAGTGTTTGTCGTATACGGTGATCTCTTTTCCTGCTACTTCTGTCTTCAGACTTTCCAGACGTTCTTTATCGCAGAAGCAATAATAAGCGTCTCCCTGCTCGATCAGTTTTTTTGCATATTTCAGATACAGACCCTGTGCCTGTCTCTCACTCTGTACATAGGGACCTACACCACCGTCTTTGTCCGGACCTTCATCATGTACCAGACCGGTCTTTGCCAGGGTACGGTAGATGATCTCCAGTGCGCCTTCCATGAAACGTTCCTGGTCGGTATCCTCGATACGCAGCATGAATTTTCCGCCTTCATGTTTTGCGATCAGGTATGCATATAATGCAGTTCTTAAGTTTCCTACATGCATTCTTCCGGTAGGGCTTGGTGCAAATCTTGTTTTTACTGTGCTCATAATATTTTCTCCTGTTATTTATAATGTAGGTGTTACTGAATCTTCTGACACCTGTAATTCCGGACTGCTGTGTGCTTAGCACATTCACAATCCCCTTATTCAAGGTAAAAGGTGTGGAATTAATCCTCCACACCTTTGCTTTTTAAGTATTCAATTACGTCTCCAACGGTTTCCACATCTGCAAGTTCTTCTGCAGGAATCTCCAGTCCGTATTCTTCTTCCAGAGCCATAACCAGTTCGAACAGATCCAGTGAATCAGCTCCCAGGTCATCTTTAAATGAGGTGTCAAGACCGATTGTCTCACCATCACAGTTTAACTGCTCTGCAATAATCTCTCTCATTTTTTCCAGCATATCTTTTTATCTCCTTAATAATAAAGCTTTTTCGACTTACGCCTTTGTTTAACGAAAGTATATCTATTATAAAATCATTTGTCAACCCATTCGTGGAAATATGCAAAAAACTTTGTTATTGCTCTGTTTCCACTTCCATCATTTCTTCACGTTCCGCTTCCGTCGTCCGGATCTGCCCCGAAACACTCAGGGCAATCCCCATCTCCGTCATCAAAAACAGGATCGATGTACCTCCGTAACTAACAAAAGGAAGCGTGATACCGGTGGTCGGCATCAGATTTAATACTACGCAGAGATTCAGGATCACCTGCAGCGCGATATGTACAAAAATGCCCGCCACAACCAGCGTTCCATAAAGATCCGGTGCGTTCTGTGCGATAAAAAACAGACGATACAGCAGATAGCCGAACATTAGAAGTAACAGCGCCGCTCCGAAAACCCCCAGTTCCTCACAGACGATAGAAAAAATCATATCGTTCTGGGCCTCCGGGATCGTTCCAAGTTTCTGAGCGCTGTTTCCCAGACCCTTGCCAAAGAAACCGCCGCTTCCGATCGCATACAGTCCCTGTAATGCCTGATATCCTCCGGACGACATATTTGCCTCCGGATGCAGCCATGCCAGAATCCTCCGAATACGGAAATCCTCACTGGTCGTCATGGTCAGTCCCATATAGGCAACAATACTTCCCGCAATCGTACCGATGATGGCTGCTACCACAAGAAACGGTTTGGTCTTCGGATGTGCGATAAAGATCATAACCATGGCAATTCCGCCAATGATAATACCTGTACTCAGGTTATCGGTGAGCACGAATGCCCCTGCCGCCTGAATCAGACCGACCAACACAAGAAATGCTACCGTCCCCGGTTTTCTTACCTTTCTCCCCGTCTTAATAATGAGAACCGGTAAAAAAGTAATGATTGCAATCTTGGCAATCTCGGACGGCTGGAACTGGATTCCCAGTTTTAACCATCGTCTGGAACCGTATGCTTCCACACCAAACGGAGAAAAACGTACCATTGCCATCAGTATAAGCGAGATCACGTACAACGCTCCCGTAAACGGAATCATCAGATGATAATCCAATTTTGATATCAAAATTGCAATGACAATCGCTCCCACGCTGATCTGCGCCTGCCGGCGGAAATAATACATATCATCCCCGTGAAATTTCATCTGCGCCTCATAGGCACTGGTACTGTAGAGCATAATCAGTCCGAAGCAAATCAGCAGGATTACAATCGCAAGAAGATTATAATCATAATATCCACACCGGAAGTTTTTCTTTTTCTTTCTTTTTTTCTCTTTTTGTTCCATGCAATACCCTCATTTCTTTTAATGCTCCCCTGCTATCGATATCCCGCCGAAGGTAACAACCGGATATCTTTGTTTAGTATAACACTATTAAAAAGAGAAAAAAACCCCCAGACATCTCTTTTTTTATGTTTCTGAGATGTCCGGAGATTCTGTTTTATCTAAGGAGAATGTTTACTTTTTATTCTACATCCTGCAGTGCATCCGTATCTTCTTCACCGGTGCGGACTTTTACGACTCTGTCAACATTGTATACAAAGATCTTGCCATCGCCGATATGTCCGGTATACAGAACTTTCTTTGCAGCTTCGATGACCTGATCGACCGGAATGCTGCTGACTACCACTTCTACTTTTACTTTTGGAAGCAGGGTTGCATCGATTTCAACACCACGGTATTTCTCGCCGGCACCTTTCTGAACGCCACAGCCCATAACCTGTGTAACGGTCATACCGGTGACACCCAGATCGTTCATAGCTTTTCTCAGTTTGTCATATCTTGACAGTTTCGAGATGATAACTACTTTATACATACCGGTATCTGCTGCTGCCGGAGCTTTTACTACTTTAACTGCTGCATTTTTCTGTGCATCAGATGCTGCTTTGTAATCATCTGTACCAAGGTTTGTATTTTCATTGACATCCATCATCATGGTGTTGGAAACATCCATGATACTGAATCCTGAGTAAGCAGATGCCAGACCATGTTCCATGGCATCCAGACCAACGATTTCTTCTTCCTCGGTAACTCTCAAGCCTACAACAGCACGGATAACAAGGAATGTGATGGTGATGGTTACTACGGTCCATGATGCTACTGCTGCAAAACCGATCAGCTGTTTTCCAAGAAGGGTAAATCCACCGCCGTAGAACAGACCAACCAGATCATCATTTCCAGGTGCGGATGTGGTTGCGAACAGACCAACTGCGATCGTTCCCCAGATACCGTTTAAGCAGTGAACTGCGACTGCACCAACCGGGTCATCTACTCTTAATACATAATCAAGGAACCATACACCAAATACTACCAGCAGACCGGATACAATACCGATAATGATTGCTCCGAGTGCATCGGTTACATCACATGGTGCCGTGATGGCTACCAGACCTGCCAGGGAAGCGTTCAGACACATAGATACATCTGGTTTTCCGTAACGAACCCAAGTAAAGATCATACAGGTTACGGTTGCGATCGCCGGAGCGATGGTTGTTGTTACAAAGATAGAACCAAGCTGTTCTACAGATGTTGCAGCTGCGCCGTTAAATCCATACCAGCCAAGCCACAGGATAAATACACCAAGTGCACCGATTGCCAGGTTGTGTCCCGGAAATGCATTGACTTTTGTGATTTTTCCGGATTTATCTTTCGTAAATTTTCCGATACGCGGTCCAAGGATCTTGGCACCGATCAGTGCGGAGATACCACCTACCATATGGATCGCACAGGATCCTGCAAAATCGTGGAATCCCATCTGAGCCAGCCAGCCGCCGCCCCAGATCCAGTGTGCTTCGATCGGATAGATCAGTGCGGAGATTACACCGGAGTAAATACAATAGGATAAGAATTTTGTTCTTTCTGCCATGGCTCCGGAAACGATTGTTGCTGTTGTTGCACAGAACACCAGGTTGAATACGAAGTTCGACCAGTCAAAATCTGCATAACTGGTAAAAATATCAAATCCCGGTTTTCCGATCAGCCCTACCATATCTTCTCCCAGTAACAGGCTGAAACCGATCAGGATAAAGGTACAGGTACCGATACAAAAATCCATCAAGTTTTTCATGATAATGTTACCCGTGTTTTTCGCTCTGGTAAAACCTGCCTCCACCATCGCAAATCCAGCCTGCATCCAGAACACCAATGCAGCGCCGATCAGGAACCATACGCCAAATACCTGACCGTTCAGAACTTCCATAATTTCTTCTGTCATACTTTTGTCCTCCTCTTTCTTTGTAATGAAAAAAGCGAAACAACGACGCTTTGCTTCTATATATAATATAAGATAAGAAGCTGCAAAACGCCGTTGTTTCGCTTTTTTCAAGCCCTGCCGTACCATCGAAAACAGAGTGTGCGATTTTCTTTGATACGACAAAAGGCACTACGGATGTTTTTCCATAGCGCCTTTGCTTTGTATGGGTGTATCTTACACCTGTATTTCGTTTGTGTCAATAAAATTTTTATCGTTTTTTTATATTTGTCATTTCTGCTTGTTTTTTTATAAGATATTGTCTGAATTTTCTACGTTTTTACTGTACACATTCTCCTTGGCAGTCGCACGGTTCCCGCGTCAGTCCGGTGTCAAAACTCGGATTCATCTGATAGAAGTTCTTACTGTTCAGCTGATCCTGGAGAGACTGGAGAGCTTCACCGAATCTCTGGAAGTGTACCACTTCTCTCGCCCGCAGGAACCGGATCGGATCCGCAATCTCCGGAATATTCCGCACAACCCGCAGGATATTGTCGTAGGTGCTCCGTGCTTTCTGTTCCGCAGCCATGCTCTCAAACATATCCGTGATCGGATCCCCCTTGGACTGGAACTCACAGGAGTTAAACGGAATCCCTCCCGCCGACTGCGGCCAGATTCCCACTGCATGATCCACATAGTAGTCCGCAAATCCCTGGTTCTCGATTTCTTCCACAGTGAGGTTGGCAGTCAGCTGATGAACGATCGTGGATACCATTTCGAGATGTCCGAGCTCTTCTGTCGCTACATCGGTAAGAACCGCCATGCAGACACGGTTCGGAGCGGTGAAACGCTGAGAGAGGTAGCGCATCGAGGCACCGATCTCGCCGTCGGGGCCACCGTAGTTCAATAGCCTATATAGGTTTTCTTTTAATAGGAAGAAACTCTTTCGATTTTAAGAGTTTTTTTAAGATTTTTTTTAAGATTTTTTGGAGATGATACAATATTTTTATCACTTGTGATTTGACATGTCAAGGAATGTCGCACGATATTCCTTGCCGTATTCATAGCAACATGCTATACTCTAAAAGTTTTCTTTTGTTTTTTTCATATGGAAGGCGGTCTGTAAGGAGGGAACCACAGACCGCCTTTTTTGTTTATCTGCTTATTTGATCAGACTCTTAATTGTGTTATATCCAGCAATCTTATCAGCTTTCAGGCTGTGATCTGTCTGGTATTTTCCAGTAGCTGCAGCACAGCCACTTCCGAACTGTCCTGGGCACTCTACGCCATTCGGATTGTAACCTTTCAGCATCAGCAAGATCTCTACAGCTGTAACTAGGTATCTGGTGCTTCCCAGTCTGACAGATCGTTTCTTCAATGCAGCGTCTGATTTTGGTCCCCATACGCCATCTACAACCAAACCGGCTTTGAAGTCCAGGTTCAGAGCGGTCTGTACTGCCATGATGCCGGCTTTCTTGGTAAGGGTTCCACGTACACCATCAACAACCAGACCGGCTGCGGTAAAGTTATTGGCGTGCATCTGACCGGCTTTGATGATGTCCTTTTTGCTGCTTGTTTCTGTAGGCGTGGCAGATGCTGCAGTCTTTCCGTTGATCTCATAGACCATTTCTGTGTGACCAATTCCTAATGGTCTGCTCGGATCGCTACCTTTGAACATCAACGCATCGCCTACTTTAAGAACCTCCGGGTTCTGGATGATTCCATTCTTGATGACTACATCGGTTACTTTTTTCCAGTTTTTGTGCATGCCGGCTGTATTCAGTGTGCCTATATTAGGTATGCCGACTTTTTCTGCCGTCTTACAGATAGAGCTGCTACAGTCTGAGTAATATTTGCCATTATACTTGGTATAACAGTACAGTCTTAATGACTGGCTGTAGATGTTTCGTCCCAGGATCGTTGCATACAGATCATGCATCTGCTGTCTCTGTTTATCCGTAAGATCTTCTCTGAGGACTTCTACCAGTCCTCTTCCTTTTGCCTGTCTGGTTGTGCAGTAGGCGTTCATTCCTTTGGTTGATGGGGTTCCGGATCCATGACCGGCTAATACAACGTTTGTCACTTTTTTCTCCTCCTTTGTATCTGTTACATACTGCTTGATCCACTTCACGCAACACGCATGCCGGGACTGGAAGATCTTGTCCCCGACCTGGTTGTTATTGGTATCTTTCTGATCCAGCAGAAGGGATGCGTAGATGGTATCCGGCGTGTATGGTTTTGCCGCCCGTTTGAAAATCCTCTGTACCGGCTTAATGCCTCCCAGGTGCTGGATTTCACACCACATCATCTGGGACGGGATATCTGTTACTCCGTATGCTTCTGCCTCTTTCAAGTATGACTGCATCAGTTCCTGGAATAATGCATCCTGACACTCTTTCCCTGCCGTGGTTGTGATGATAGCGATCAAGGCAGCTTTTTCTTTCGCTGTTGGATGCCATTTAGTTGTCTCCCAGTTCACAGACAGTTTCTTTTCGATTCCGGCTGTGTCTGCTTTCCGGAATGCTGCCGGATTCTTCTTCAGGATCATCTTACAGAGTCTTTTTGCCCGCTCGCCGTAATTTCCTGCCCAGCCGAGTGTGCAGGTCTTTTCATTGGCTGTGTTCTTTCCGGGAGCTACATAGGATGCGTAGTTACGTTTGCCGTAGATCTGACCTCCGGTTTCAACGCCGCCGATGATATTTGTTAAAATGTTCAGATTCTTTTTATCCATTTTCTTTCCTCCGTATACGCAAGGACACTCACTCATCCTTGCTCTGCTGTTTGTATAACTGGTTCGCGCCGGTAGCTGCCAATCCACTTGCCATTCCCACTGCAACTGCATTGATCACATCTCCAACCGGGAAATTCGGCATCGTGTAAAGTCCTGCAATGCCAAGGATTCCGCCACACGCTGCCATAATGACCGGAATCCATTTGTCAGGGATTTTCTCATAGGCTTTACAGCCAAGTCCGATCCCGTAGCAGATCGCCATAATTCCTGTTACTGTTCCTACTGTACTAATATCCATGTTAATGCTCCTCTCTCACTTCTACTAATAATTCATCTAATCTGTGATGCGCTGATTTCGTGGACTGCTCCACAGCAATCATCCGCTCTACAAGGTTGTTATGTTTCTTTACCTTCTCTTCCAGCTGCTCGATACGGTATATGGTCAGTTTGTTCGCTGTCATGATGCCAGCCAAACTTCCGACCAGTGTTCCGATCAATGAGCAGATGGCTACCACTACTTCTGGCATATGTGTCGTCCTTTCTTTGATTTTAGGTAAAATAAAAAGACCTGCTAAGGTCTTGCTCTGATTTCCATATGACCACCTCGATTTTAGGCATAGAAATACCAACCATCAAATATCAATGGTTGGTAAATTTTTATTCTCGTTGTTCTTCCGTCTCTTTCTCCACAATATAATCGATTCTATCACAATTGATACCATCAGTAATATTCCAAGTGCCATTACATACTCACTTAGTTTAAAGTTTTCTGTGGATATTGCCATGAAAACAACTCCTGCTATTTCACTTACCGTTAATACAATCGCAATTCCTGTATAATACAATAAATCAAATTTTACTTCTGCCTTATTTATATTATCTAATACTTTATCCCTTCCATGGATGAAGTAAATAATGAAAGAAGCTATCAGGTTCGGGATAAATGTGATAAAGGAAATAGAAAATGACAAAATTAATAATTTCACTACATCCATTTCTAAATATAGATTTCTATCCCATGCAAAAAGTAACACATTCCCAGGCGCAATAAAACCAAGTATAACCGCTAATACATATCCAACTTTTTTCGTCAAAAATTTAACTAATTTATCCATGCTTTTCTCTTCTCTATGTATAGTAATATAAGAATCAATTATATCCGTCAAATACTTCTGTATGATTCTCTTATCCTTTATCATAGCACTCAATATCGAAAAAGCAATCTCATTTTATCATTTTCCCGAAATATTATCGGATTCATAATCTTCCTTGGCGTTCTCCTCACCACTGGTTTCTTCCGGCTCCGGTTCTTTTGCTTCGCCCAGTTCTTCAAACCACGCCTGCACTTCCGCAAGATCTTCTTCACTCAGGACACCCTTCTCGTAATATTTCAGTGCATACTGCATGATTTTATATTCATCTTCTCCACCATCTTTCATTGATGTCAATGTTTTCATGACAAAATTTTTCAGGCTAAATTTCATGTTTTTTCACCTCCTTGTTTTTATTCCGCTTCTGACGCTGACGCTACGATTGCGGATGAGAGCTCGTCAAATTTACGGTTTATATAATGCGTCAGGTCTTCTCTGGCTTTTACGGTTGCGCTGTCAGCATCTGTGATGATTGTATTGACGCCCGGAAGAGCATGGATTTGTTGGCCGCCTGTGGCTGTAAACGGAACCGGCTCTGCGAGTTTGCAAACAATTTGGACGGGCGTGCCTTTAGCATATTCGGCAGCAAGAAAAGCTTTCCAAGCATCTATTGTATCCCATGTTTCCGTTACGCAAAAATGCAACCCTATACCATTATTTTCAAAAGCAAAAAATCCTTCATTTTCAGCAGATGCATACGCATATTGTTTCCAGCGGAACATATTACAAATACATGTTGTCAGAGGATTCACTACGTTTTTGACAAAGAATACATAATCTGCCGTCTTTCCAACTCCTTTCCACCAATTTTCTGTCCCGTCAAGTGTAAGTAACACCCATTTTTGCATTCCTTCTCCATTTATGTTTAAGTTTCCACCATAATTCATGTCTGGTAACGAAAAAGTTCGGCTTTCTGGTTCCATTACATCTGTATCCGAAAATCCACTTGGTGCACTGCCTAATTCCAACTTTGGGCATGCAAAAATCGCGTTTGCAACACTTGTTGAATAGTCGTCTGTTTTTTCAAAATAATTTGATTCAATTCGCACGCTGTTATAACTAAGCATTTCTTCCGTTACGGTCATAGTATAATGTAACTGTATCCATTCTTTCGCCTTTTTCGTAAGCGGTATTTCATATATTATAGCACTCATGCTCTTTCCTGCTCTTGTATCAGTTCCGTAAAACGCATAACTACCACGTTCCTTGATTGGAATACCGTCGAAACGTGTCCAGATAGAATATGTTAAAACATCTCCAACTTTTATTTTGCATCTTTTAGCTATCTTTTCAAAATTAATCTTGTATCCATGCCATGCTCGGTTTGTCTTAAGTGTGTAGCATCCATGAAACAACTCATCTTTCTGGATTTTACCTAAAACCGTTTGTACCTCATGATCGATATCCGCGAAAGTTTTCGTCCCTTTTAAAATGTTTTTTCCATACTTCGATATTTTTATTTGATCATACCCGGAGATCGGCCAGATGTTCTCATACGGCTCATACTCACTCGGAACATCAACAGATACCATAAGCCGCAATGCTACATCGACGGTCTGTCCGGTTGTAAGCGGCATTGTAACAGCAATTTCCTTCTCATTTTTACTTCTCAGTCCATATACGTTTTTTACGCTACCTTTTGCGCAGAATGCTGTTATTTTATAATCCAGTCCGCTAAGTCTGTAATCTGGCGCGCTTGCAATCACAAATGACGCGTATTCCATTGTCGTGTTTGGTATACCCTTAATGTTAACTACATCTTCTTCGATCGTGATCGTGAGGTTATATTGTTTATAGCCAGATTGGCACTTTCTGATATCCAGCAGATTCTTTCCACCCCCGCCCGGGTACGGATCCCCACTACCTGCCTGCGTCGGTTCCCAGCTAACCGTAATATCCAGCGGATAGCCTTCTACCGGGTAGCAGGTTACCGGATTACCAGTTTCCTGAAGCTCGGGGCAGAGAATATCTATGATCTTCTTGCTCGTCCACGGTTTTCCAGCAACAACAGAGTTATCCGGCGTGAGGGCATCAATGCTCTCCTGGAACTGTTCGGCGATCTGTGTCATCTGTGACCGTTCTTCTTCTCCGGCTGTGTGGATATCCTGTGTTGCTTTTTCACCTGCAGTCTGCAGATCGGTTTTTAACTGCTTTGATGTCTCGATCTTTTCGCCCAGCGATGTATTCTGATCATCTGCAGACTGGATTGTCTTATCCAGTGCTGTCTTTGCCACATTTGCATCCGCAGTTGACTGATCCAGATTCTTCTTTGCCGCATTTGCAGTACTTGTAGATGCTTCAACAGCTTCTTTTTCTTTCGTAGCGTTCTGGACAGATATATCAAGAGATTCCTTGACCCGTCTGGCTTCACTGATCGTGTTTTCTGCAGCTTCTTTGGTATCGTTTGCCGTCCGGATCGTTTTCGTGAGCCGGTCTTCTGATGCTTGCGTTTCCCGGTCGAGCCTTGCGATCTCTGTATCTGTGTGGTCCGTGATCGATTTTTCTGCGAGAGTCTGCTTCTCAGCGATAGATTCCTCACCATCCGCGATCACCGTTTTTACAGATTCAGATAATTCGGTCAGCTCTTTGACTGTTTCTTCTTTTACCTCTTCTGTTTCTGCAAGATATTTTTTTGCGGTTTCTGCTGATTCGGCAGCATCTGTTTTTGACTGCTCAGCTGCTGCAGCCTGATCAGATGCTCCCCGTTCTGCCGCTTCTGCCCTGTCTGCCGCCTGGTTAACCATTTCTACAGCCTCGTCCAGAATTCTTTTTTCTTCCGGATCTTCTCCGATCTCGCCTGGCGCAGGGCGGGAATCTACATACAGTTTGATTCTGTAGACGGTATTTCCGGAGGTTTCGTCTGTTACATACACGAATACCCAGATGGCGTAGTCCTGTGTAGTTCCGTTGTTTTTCAGCATTTTATCCGGGATCTGGACTTCTGTAATCCCGTCTTTCGTTGTGCCGATACGATTTTCTGTGGTTCCGCCCTTTTCGCGATAGGAGAACTGGATCTCTACTGCCGGTGGAAGGTCCAAACCGTGGATCCGGAGGATCTGGCCATAATTGTATTGGATCAGACCGTGGCGTTCTGCGTCGCGGTCGGAAGCATCTAATTTCAAATCGATTATTTTCTCCAATTTCTTATCCATTGTTTTCTCCCATTGTGATCAGTTCTTCTTCCAGCTGGTTGATCTCCTGACGCCAGGTGGCTCTCTGTTCCAGGATGTCAGAATATTCTTCCCGGGTGGCGGCTCCTTCGGCGATTTTTGCGGCAACGTAGTCCGTTTCCTGAAGATTTGCTTTCAGGGCGGTGATCTTATTTTCTGTGGATTGTACACTGGCTGCCTTTTTTCTTTCGGCAAGCTGTTCCTCTGTATAGGGGATGTAGCGGTAATAGTCCTGTGTCCCCGGAATGTCCTTTCCGGTCTTCTGGTCTTCCGGGAGCAGACCGTCGTAGGCTACCGGTTCACCGGTTTCCAGACACGTTTCCCAGTGGCTTTTTTCCGGGACATCCGTAATGGTTTCGACATCCTTTCCGCCGTTTTCGTATTCCCGCAGAATTTCCAGGTGGGTTTGCGCCGGTGCATCGATGATGTACCGGTGGATCACCGGGCGCTGCTTTCTTTCCAAGTATCCCTGGTCAAAATCCGGATCCGAGAGTACGTTGTTCTTTTCGTCCATAATGAGCATTTTTTCTTCCTCCTTTACGCGATCCTCCGCCATGCGTAGACTGTGAGATATGGCGGGGTGTGGTATTCTTCGTAGGTGGCGTCCTCTCTGGCGCTGCCGCTTGCGTTGTAGTTATCGTACTTGTAGGAGCACATCTGCCCCTGTACGACTCTGGATTTTGATACTCTGGTTCCAGAGTTGGCGTATAGCATACCGGAAGAGTAATCCAGACCTACCGTTTGCCAGTGCCTGTGGGTAGTGGATCCACCGGTGGCAGTGCCCTCGTTACAGTAGAGGAATTTTCCTTTGATCTGCTCCCAGCTGCCGCCAAACAGTTGGGCGGGGCTTGTGGAATTGTTATACGCAACATACAGGGAGCCAACCGGGTGACGCTCATCCAGTGCTTCCCGGATCATTTCTTTTACCGCTGTCAGTGGTTCTGCGACAGTTACCAGCTTCTCCACGCCTGTCACGGTTACCCCGTTCAGGCAGACGCGGAAGACCGGCTCTTCATGGATCAGGTCACCTGCCCGGATATCACCGGTTATCACTACCGGATCCGCCGGTGTGGATGCCGCTGTTCCTTTTACCACCTTAAGTTCCGCTGTTTCCACTCCGGTTTTTTCGTCTTTCTCGTATCGTACAACCACCAGGTCCTGGCGTTTCGCGTTCACGGTCCCGTTTTCGATGGTGACCTTTTCCACCTCTCCTGCCCTGATCCGCACCTGTGCGCCCTGGATCATGATGCTTCCGTCTTTGACGGTCAATTCATTGGCGGATGTAAGCTTCGGCTCCATCCGATTTCCTACCGGCAGGATCCGCGTGTTCTCCCCGAAGATTCCGGCGTACAGTTCCCGGATGTCCCCCGCCTGCACATGCAGTTTTCCGCCATAACCTGTTACCAGTTCCATCACTCTTCTCCTTTCACTTTGTACTCGATGTCTTCCTGTCCGTCTGTGATCCGGAGGATCTTCTGGGTGATCGGCTGTCTGACATAGATTCCCGTAACGTAATCCCTGCCCGCTACCGTATCCCCGATCTCCAGCTCAATATCATCCACAGACACCGAGATCTTTTTATAGTTCAATAATTCTTTGAATTTCTCCGTGGCACTCTTTTCCAGCGCTTCCGCATTTTCCTCATTAGACAGTTCATATACGATCGTCCGCTCCTTTGCACCGGTGCAAATTTGCGTTTTTCCGATCACTCCGTCCGATTCATACAGATGCAGGACCAGCCGCTCTTTCAGCTCCCCTTTTCCCAGGGCGATCATATGGTTATATCCTCTGCGGTAATCCCTGCAGCGGAAGGTCAGCTTCCCGTCCTGGGAAAATTCCACCTCTTCTGAGTAGTCCTTCCGTGGAACCACAGCAACCTCCACGTAACCGCTTTTTCCAGGTGCTCCCTGCCTGTAGCAGATCTGTAACCGTCTGTCCACGGCATCCAGCATTTTCTGCAGTCCTGCCAAAAGCGTGCAATACCGGTCGAACTGATAGGTGATCTCTATGTCTTCCTCCAGAACCGGCACCTGAAAGAGACCGGGAAATTCCGGCTCGATCAGGTCTTTCAGGATCTCATGGAGGTTTCCGGAAACGATCCGGTAATCCTCCCCTGTCGGCGGCTCAATCACCTTTTTGGTGAGCATCCCCCGCCAGGTATCTCCCCGCAGCGTTACCCGCTCCGTCAGTGTGTTGGATTCAATGTCACCGATCATACCTCCGTATTCCGTTCCCGGGACGAAGAGCCGGCAGCCGTAGGTAAGCGATTCTTCCCAGTCTTTCAAGTCGATCGTAATCTCAAAATCGTTGGTATCTCCATTGTCCAGGTCAAGGTCGGGCATCCATTCCCTCTGTTCGATCCCTTCCGGATCTGTCAGGATCATTTCCATTCCGGCTCGCTCCTTTCCAGTAACAGCGTGAGGTCAAAAGAAAAACCGGTATATGCCACCGTCTGTTTCCCTGTCGGGATCTTGTCAAATACAGACGGTGCCGGGTATTTCTGCCGGCTGTTGAATTCGTTGACCTGGCTTCCGTCATTTCTTACCCGGTAGACGGTATGCTCCCGGCTGTTGATCACCAGGTATTCATTTTCCTCTACTTCCGTATAGATCTGGTACGGATGCGTCCCGATCGTGACTCTGGGTGAAATGCATGGTCCGTAGATCGTCATCCGGAAATCCACACTTCCGTAATGGCTGTTGGTGATACTCTCGCCACCCGGTGCGTACGAAAAATCATACGGAAAGTCAAACGGAAAATCCAGATCACTTCCCTGCTCGTTATCGTCCTGTATGTAGAAGCTGTGGTTCTGCTGCCGGATCCAGACTGCCTTATCCATTACCAGTGTGCACTCACAATCGATACAGCCGTAATCCATTTCCCAGTCGCTCATCTCACCCTGGGAAATATAACAGCGCAGATACCAGTCACCGACATAGAGGGATCCCGGTTTCATCCGTAAAATATCGATCTCAGTGACGGCGATAAACCGGTTTACGTTTTCGTAACATGCCTCCCGGGATTTCCCACGGAAGGAAAACAGGAGTTTTCGTTCCGCGATCATCCGCTTGAAACCGGAAATCACACTCTCGTTCTTGCTCTGGTACTCCCAGCTCCAGTCGAACAGGTCACCGGTCTGCAGGGAATAGTCTTCTGACAGGAAGTCGATCTTTTCTCCCTCGCTGTTGATATAATAGATGTCCATCATCCGGTAACCACCTCCTTGTACATCCGCAGGATCTCCCTGCCGTTCCACTCACAGACGTTTTTCTGTTTGGAAAGTGCCTGGGCGATCTTGTCTGCCATATAATCTGCCATTTTTTTGTTATATCCATCCTTCTCCTCACTGGATGAGCTCCCTGATCCAGTTGGATACGTCCGGTTTCTGACCACCTGATTTGTCACGGCGAAAAATGCGCCTTTCATCTCACTCAACAGTTCAGCCGGATGGATCCGCATGGAATCCGTCACATGTTCCGCAGCCTTTTCCACTACGCTGGTATTTTTCGTCATACCTCCGCTGATACCATAATCGAACATCTTACCGATCCAGTCACCAACGCGGGATGGGGAGTGGATGTCCAGATTTGCCTTCGCTGCATTCGCCGCCGCGTTTGCTACTGCTGCTGCAGCTGCCGCTACACCATTCTGTCCGGCACGGATGCCACCGGCAAAACCTGCCGAGAACTGCAATCCAATGTTATGAGACCCGTTGATCCCTGCCTGTAGGGCGTTCTTAGCATTCAGCGCCAGACCGTTTCCAGTGCTTCTCGCCGCACTGTTCTGGCTCGCGATTGCAACCGCAAAGGCATTTCCAAAAGACGTTCCCTGCTCCCTTGCAGAAGCCGCCAGACCGCTTCCTTTCAGTGCATTCGCTGTACTCGTTCCGAGATTCTTTCCGGCACTGGCTGCCTTTGATGCCTGCCCGTTGATACCGGCTGCAAACAGGTTGACCGCCTGTTTCGCCTGGTTTTGCAGGTTGGATCCAAGGTTTACCGCTTTTACACTGTTGGCTACGCCTTTTGCCAGGTTCAGGGCTGCCCGGGTGGTATTTCCTTGTCCGCCTGATAATCCGGATGCCAGCTTTCCTGCCGTATCACTACCGGTCTGTCCGGCTGTCTGCGGAAGTCCGGATCCAGACATCTGAGACATCGCATAAGCATTTACTGTATTCAATGCCTGTCCGATGGATCCCATGCCGGACGTAATTCCGGATGCTTCGCTATCTACTGCTTTTTTTCCTGCAGCGATCGGTGCGGATGTAACATCTGCAGAAGTAACACCGCTGTTGATGCCGGATTCCAGGGCGTTTTTTGCACTTTCCTGTATAGCCGGACTTCCTTGCGTGATACCTGCAGAAACCGCTTCGGTGGCTTCCTGTGCTTTCTGGCCGGCAGGTATGGAAACATTTGCGCTTGTGATTCCACTGGATAACTGACCGATTGCTTCCGATCCAGTGCCTTCCAGCGCCCCGCTGTCTACCAGGTATCGTTGGAATGTATCCAGGATCCCCTCACCGGTCGTGGATGCCGCTTCTTCAAATTCCGGAATCTTGTCCTCCATGGCAACCATCATCTGTTGCATGGAGTTTTCCATGTACTCCTTGCCTTCTGGTCCCATCTTCTGCACTTCATTCAGTGCCTGCAGGATCGAAGACCGGAGGCTGACCGGGATTTTTCCACCGGACTGGTCTATCTGCATGACGGCCAGCTGGAAGCCTTCTATCATCTTGGTATAATCCGTAGAGCTCAGTGCGCTCTGGATCTCTTTCTGAGAGGTTGCTACGCCATCTGCAGCCTCACTGGCATACGTTGGAATTTGTGCATACATATCCAGCGCTTCCTGAACACTTTCCGGTGTTCCTTCTGCCAGTTTTCCCATAACCTGATCCAGACCGTTGACTTCCACGCTGGCTTCTACGGATGCCTGTGATGCTTCCCCCAGTTTCTCTCTGGTTTTATCCAGATTTTTCTGGGCTTTTTCCAATCCAGACAGGTCATTGATGCTATTGCTCCAGTCTTTCTGCGCCTGCGCATATTCATTTAAAGCATCATTATACGCTTTCTGCGCATCCGTCAGGTTCTTCTGGGCTTCACTCTGATTCTGGATGGCTTCCGTATACTGTGTTGCAGTCGCTTCCTGAACAGCTTTCTGTTTCAGAGACTGAATATACGCATCAATACTCTGATTGACCTCTTCCAAGGATTGCTTCACGCCCTCATTGTCCTGGATAAATCCCTCTGTTGTCAGGCTGTAGCTGGTTCCCATGGCTTCATTCAGCTGGTTCAGGATATAGTTGGCTGTATCCTCGCAGCCCTCTTTCACCTTTCCAGCTGAATCAAATGCATCATTCAGTCCATCCCGCCACTTTTCCACCGGAGCAACGGATGCTTCGATAGAGGATCCGGTATTTTCCATGGACTCTTTCAGGTTATCCAGAGAACGTTGATTGGACTCGATATTGGAACCCAGCTCGTCCATTTTGGAATTAAAGGCTTCCTGCTCTGCATCTGCCTGGTTCACAGTTGTGGCATACAATGCCAGTCCACCCACCAGCGCCACGATCGCACCGGTAATCAATACCGCCGGATTTGCGCTCATAATCGCATTTAATGCCGATACTGCCAGGCCTGTCTCTGAGGATACGGACTGCAGTTTCATTAGGACACTGACTACTGTACCAACCGGTCCCTGTACCATCTGGAATGTCTTAAATGCAGCCACCAGAGAAATGACAACCGGTGCTACCGTATCCATGTGATCTGCCAGCTTTGTGAACAGCTTTCCGATAATTTCCAGTTCTTTCTTGGTAACTCCGGAAAGACTTTCAAGACCGGAACTGAATGTTTTCTTTAAAGAATCCAGCGCTTTCTTCGCCGGCTGCTGCATTTTCTTTGGAAGAAGTTTGATCAGACCATCACAAAGAGAATCTATGATTTCCCTGGATGCGTATTTCAGCTGGTTTTTGTTTTTCTTGATGCCCTGCACGAATGATTTCAGTAGCAATACTGACGCATCTACCATCTTCGGAGATTCCTGGGCAATTTTCACTGACAGACCACCGATGATATTACCAGTCTTTTCTACTGCCGCATCGATGCCACCGTTCTCCAGGGCACTGGAAATCTGCTCCACGGAATCCGTAGCACCTTCTGCTGCTTCTTTCATGGGATCTTCGATTTCTTCATAGATCTTGATTCCCAGTCCCTCAGTCGTGGATTCCAGGATCGTAATTCCGCCTTTCAGGTTATCCTGCATGGTCTCAGCCATTTTTGCCGATGCTCCATCTGCTCCATAGATCGCATCTTTCAGCTTATTAAAATCCGCATCCGAGGCGTTGACGATTGCCAGCAAACCGGACATTGCTTCCTGTCCAGCCAGAGAAGATGCCATTTCCGCTTTCTCAGATTCTGATAATCCGTTGAAACTATTCCGGAGATCTCCCATCAGGGTATCCAGGGATTTCATATTTCCATGAGAATCCGTCAGGGAAATGTTCAGCTTCTCCATTGCTTCTTTCACTTCTTTGGACGGTTTCGCGAGTCTGGAAAACATCGACCGGAGTGCTGTACCGGACTGGCTGGCTTTGATTCCGCTGTTTGCCATCAATCCGATCGCCACGGCACAATCTTCTGCACTATATCCAAGGGATCCCGCCACCGGGGCTACATACTTGAATGTCTCACCCATCATGGATACGTTCGTATTGGCATTGCTGGAGGCTGCTGCCAGCACATCCGCAAAATGTGTGGAATCCGAAGCAGACAAACCGAACGCCGTCAGGGCATCCGTAACAATATCGGAGGTAGTTGCCAGATCTTCTCCGGAAGCTGCTGCCAGATTCATAATGCCGTCGATACCATTGAGCATGTCTTCCGTTTTCCATCCAGCCATTGCCATATAGTTCATGGCATCCGCTGCTTCAGTTGCGGAAAACTTCGTTGTGGCACCCATTTCTTTTGCTTTATCACTCAGCCTTTGCAACTGTTCGTTCGAAGCTCCGGAAACCGCCTGCACTTTGCTCATACCGGCTTCAAAGCTGGATCCTACTTTGATCGAATACCCGGCAACTCCTGCCAGTGCCGTAGACATGCCGGAAATGGCGGTCACCGCTGTGGCGATTCCGGTTTTGGCAATGGATGATACCTTTTTAAGCCCTGCCTCGATCCCTTTTGTATCAAGCCCCGTTTCGATTACAATCTTTCCATCTGCCATTTTTTCTTATTTCACCTGCCTTTTGCATATAAAAAAGAGAGCCTGTTTTCCAAGCTCCCTTATATTTCGCTTTATGTAAAATTAATAACTGTACGCAGCTGATGCAGCTCCCATCGTGATCATAAAATAAAGAAAAGCAGCTACCACCGAAACGATAATAGAAAACAAAATCAATCTTTTTGCGACTCCATCCTCTCCACGTGCCAAATAAATCAAACCAATAATTATTCCGACCATAGGCAATAAGAATGATACAATATAAGCCCAAACCGGAACATTTACTCCGTAACTTCCACCACTATAAGATGCTGTCGAAACAGAATCGCTATCTTTCAGTCTTTCATGGCATTTCGGACAAAAATCCATTTCGCTGTCATAATAGGTTGTAAGACATTTTGGACATATCTTCTTTGTTACTGCCGACTTTCCAAGATATTCATTGCATTTGTAGCATCTCTCATTTTTATCACCATTCAATTCTCCACATTTTGGACATTGTTTCATGAAAATCCCTCCCATTTCGTGATAATAGCATCATATCACAATATGGTGGGGAAATCTATGGAACAGCTACATATTCCATAATTCTACTTACTTATTTTTCCAGGAACTTTGAAATATCCCGCCCTTCTTTCAGTGCCTGGATCAGCTCTTCGTTTCTTTCTATCTGCCGATTTTCCAGCTTGTAATACCGCTGCATTGCCCGGTAATAGTCCGCTTGTCTCTTATCCAGATCCTTATTTCCTGTATCAATGGTTCGATACAGAATTACTCGGCTCAGCTGGACATCTTCCGGAAGATCGTTGACCATAGCCAGGAACTCCCACCAGTGCAGGTACGGTACCGATCGAAGATCCAGACCGTATACATCGTTTCTCCGGAAAGCAGAATAGATCATTTCTCCGTCTTCATGGAAATCAAACGGTGTGTTCGAATTGATTCCAAGGATCCGCTTTGACGGTTTATGCCGCTCCTCTTCTGTCTTCCCTCCACGGATAAACCACAACATCTGTTGCACCGTTTCTTCTGGATCCGGTGGAAGTTCTGTGACAAATACCCGTTTCAGGCATCTTGCGATATCTTCCAGGCTCTCATCCGCTTGCTGAAGTTCTTCATCATAACGTAAAATGGTGCGGAAATCCGTATCAATCGGATATTCCACACCATGGATATTTAGGCTGTGAGGGAGCGGATCTGTCAGGAAACTCATGCTTCCTCCACAACATCATCTTCCGGTTCCGAAAGCATATTATTAAAGCGTTTTACTGCTTCATCCAGTTTCTTCCTCTGCTGTTTCATTTCGTCTACAAGCTCCGCGAGCGCATCCACACAGACTGTTAGATCATTCTTTTCGCCGCACACCTTATTCCCAGTGCCTTCCACAAAAATATGATCAAACGCATTTTTCACTGATGTACAAATGATACACATGTCATCTGCAATATGTTCCGGGCTTCCCGTTGTTTTCGTAGTATCTTCAATAACAGCATCGATTGCTTCATGCATCTTTCTGTTCGTTTCTACCTCACAGTAGTTATATTCCAGTTCCACTCCATTAATCTGCATGATCTACCTCCTACGCTTCCGCTGTGCCTTCTGTGAATTTTTTTGTAGACGGGTCAAAATGACCTTCTATCCAGTCACCCTTGCCAAGCAGGTTACCGGATCCAACGATCTCGCCATCGTTATCGGTAAAATCTGCAACTTCAATGGCTACCTTTCTTTTTCTTGCCGGATAACCAGATGCTCCCTTTTCGCCTTTCAGATCTACACGGATGTATTCTGTTTCAGCATCAGCACCGGTTTTTTCTTTCCTGCCGATCTGTACGATGTAATCAACCGCTTTTTCCTCCTCAATCATGTCCATTTCAAATGGAGCAGACCAGTCGTAAGAACCAACGGATTTTGTAGCAGATTTGTTATTCACATAACGTTTACTGGTTGTCTGTGCAGACGGGCTGTCATCGATCTTGGAAAAACCGGTTCCCATCAGAGCCCATTCCTCAGCACTTGCGCCACCTACATTTAAGTAATCTGCTTCCTGATATCTCTGTTTTACTCCCATAGTTATCTCCTTTTCTGTAAATAGATAAATTCACATTGTATCGCATACCGGGCTGTCTGCGTCTCGTTATCGGTCAGATAACCGTTTGTCGTTGCCCGGATGTATCGTGGCTCTTTGAAACTTCCCATTTTTGGAAAGTTCCCTTTTCTGGTACACTCCTCCAGCCACTCAGAGAAATGCTCATAAAAATCCGAGGTATCAATATTGTCTGCTGCCCCGAAGAACACCCTGCTGCAGAAGTGGAACGCCACCCTGCGAACCGTATCACCATTGGTGTATGTCCTTACAACCGGATCTGCAGGTGCAACCTCGATCATGTAGTTTTTTGGGTTTTCATCGAGGGTGTCTACTTCCACCTTTGACACCCCGGAAAATACTTCCGAAAATTCATCCAGATACGGACATTCCGCAGCGATGAAGTCCCGGATTGCAGATATCACGCTCATCCTTTCTTCCCTCCACAGAAATTTGCGGTAGCTTCTACAATCTCATTCCCACGGTCTGCCCACATGCGCTTGTCCCACTCTTTTCCCGCCAGCGGAGCCCTGCTCCTGTTTTTGCCTGAGTTCTCATAATATTGCCGGCGGGCATAGGGCTGACCGTAAGTAATGTGAGTTGTATGCTCTACTGCTGTCTGCTGCAACGTTCCTGTCAAATTTGGGACATAAGGGACACACAGTCTTCTGACCTCATGTGTAAAAAACTTTTGGCCTTCCCCATTTTTATTCAGAGACCGTTTCAGCAGAATCCTCTGTTCGTCATCGATCTCAATCCTTACCCTTGTCTTACCCATCATCCACCTCCGATCCGGATATGTGGAATAGATCCGCGCCGGTTATCTGAATGACTCAAAATTACGCCTGCCAGATAACCACGGCTTTTCAGCTCCGTATCCCTTGTGATCTCATCCTCAATGACTCCATTGGCGATCAGATCACCGTTCGCCGCTGTCCAGTAACCGGTCGGATCTTCCAATCTGGCGTACTCTGCAGGCTCCACGAAGATCTCCTGTCTTCCTTCGGTCGGGACGCGGATCTTAATCACATCAGCGCTGTTTAAGCCTTTGTCACAGACAGATACCTTCTGATCGGTGTACCAGTGGACATCCCTGAGGACGGTTCGGACGTAGACTGTCTGGCGGGTCTTTTTATCGACCCGCTTGTTATAAATAGTTACATCTGCATTTGTGATCATTCTTCATCCACCACCAAATCCATTAATCCTGTATTGCTCAGATACACCTCTGCGATTGCATGCAGCATCTCATCCTGTGACTTGCTCCTGTCATATGTAACAGAAAAGCCGTCATTATTTTCCGACGTTTTTCCGTCCTGTTTTTCATACCGGTGCGCACATTCGCACATCTCACACAGCGCTGTTTTTGCCTGTTCCGGCCAGTTTTTCTCACCCATCCGGTCAAACGTATACCGGTTCAGTCTGGCTCTCATTTTCACTTCCAAGGGCTTCCAGCGGTCTCTTGGTATCTGAGAGCCGCCGTAATTATCCTGGTAATATTCATACGTTACTTCCATGCAGAAACCTCCGTATTACGCGCCTTTCACTGTGTGAACATAGATTCCGGCTTTTTTGTTGTCTTTGCACTCTGCAATACCAACCGTTCTGTAACCGAATTTCCATGCATCTGCATCCTGGTTCTGATCCGGTGTGATAATTTTGGAAACCGTATGTTTCTGATACTGGATAGCTGCCTGTTTATCAACGATGATAAAGTTCATAGCTTTACCAGTAGTATCTTTTGCAAAACCGCCGGCTCCATTTGCATTCAGTTTGATTTTGTTGAAAAATCTTCCTTCCGGAATTTTCGAAACTCCTGCGAAACCTTCCATAGCTTTCTTGGAAGCTGTTGTATCCAGGTCATCGATCATTCCAGCCAACACCGGATTGATGAACAGATAGCAGGTACCCAGATTTGCTTCTGAATTCTCGATCGCAGATCTTGCTGCTCGAATTGCTGCCAGTGCCGCTTTTCCATCTGCCAGATCCGCTCCTACCGTTGTGACTCCGGTTAACTGTGCATAAGATGCAAGTCTCCATGCGTCCAGTTCCGGGATAACCTGGGTTCTCATGAACTCACTAGACAGTCTACCAAAAGCAATGCCTGCAGATTCAATGTTATCCATTGCATCTACTGTAAACATACGACCTCTGTCGTAGGTACATTTCTTGGTTTCATATTCCAGAGTTACATCACCGGCAACATATCCGGTTGTTTTGCTGTAATCTGCCAGACCCTGCATAGACATTTTCGGAATCAGGATCTCATTTGCATTTGCTCCCTGCTGTACCAGTTCGTTCGGTCCGTCCAGCATGGATGTCAGGGATGCTAATTTGTACACCTCATCCAGAAGTGTAGAATACTGTTTTCTCAGTGCAATTATATTTGGCATATTTTTCTACCTCTTTCTTACTTTGTTTCCGGCAGACCCATGGCAGAACGGATGGAAGCCAGATTATCACCTCCGATATCTGCTCCGCCTTCGCCACCAGTACCGCCTACCGGATTGTTGATGGGTTCCTTTGCTCCGAACAGATATCCGTCTGACTTTTTCACATCTTCCAAAGCCTTCTTGATATCCTCGGACTGGTTCTTCGATTCTTTCAGAGTGTCCATGTCCAGCATCGCCATGACAGCTTTCTCATTTCTTCCTCCTGCTGCCCGGATCGCATCTTTCACAGAATCATGGAACTGGCGGTCTGCTTCTTTTGCAGCATATTCAGCATCCTTTGCCTGCAGATCTCCCTGCAGTTTTGTGATCTGTCCCTGCAGATCTTTGACGTCCACACCTTCAAACTCTTTAAGCCTGGTATTTACATCATCCAGAGAGGTCTTATAGTTATCTCTCTGTGTAACGGCATTGTCGTACTCACTTTTTGTACGATAATTTTCTTTCAATGCTTTGTCAAAATCTGCTTTCTTGTCCGCTGGAACCTCCAGACCAAACTCCTTCAGAATCTCCTGAATGTTTTTCATTGCTTTTTCCTCCTGAAATCTTTTATTGACCGCTCTTTCAGCGGTATGGGATATAGCCGGTTAGACCTCCGGCAGGGTATGTCCAGTTTTTAGCCATATGGCAGGGCATAAAAATAACACGCATTGCTACGTGTTTATGTTCTGTCGTACTGTTTTGTTTCTCCGCATTTTGCACATCTGCAAATATATTTTCTGTTCGTAACATCATAATGTTTCCGGAATCTGTGCTTGCAGAACTTTCTCCGGATCCAGTGATAAATCTTTTCTACCGGCATGTCCTCACCTCCTTACACCGGTACAATTTTCTAAAAAAGGGTATAAAAATACCACCGGCCATTATTGACTGGTGGTAGCTACAAGACTATTGCTTTCAGTGCTTTCTTGTATTCAATTTCTAACTTACGTTTAAATTTTTCAATCTCTTCTGGCTTCATTCCAGGTTCTGCCGATGCACAAATGTCCGGTGTTTCTTCCGCCAATATTTCAGTTGCTCTTGGCTGTTCCGCATGCATTGCATCGTACTCATCAACTAATGCATCTTCAAGGATAATAGAAAACTCATATATATCTTCCGGAGTATTTTCAAGAAAATCCTTTATATAATTCATATATTTTCTAAAAACCAGCATCTGTCCATTCCTCCTTTTTATTTTTTCTTCGAACAATACTAACTATATCACCGGAGTTTTTATTTTTTACAACTACAAGCTGTTTGCTTGGGCTGAACCAAATTATTTTCTCTTCTCCTTCAGAATAATTCGGCATAGTTTTTATTAGACCGAGCACATCTTCTTCGTGAATCACTTCATATCCTGGCTCATTTAATCTTGGTAATCGACTCAAAGCATGAACTGATAATTCTTCTCCTTGCTCTTTGAATCTATCGTATGCTTGTTTTGATTTACTCTTAAATTCTTCAGACCAATCTTTCTTGTTGATTTCAAGATATGTAGAAAACCTATTCTGAAGCTTTTCCCACTTCTCACTATCATTATATTTCACCTGCCCAAACTTTGCAAGTGATCCGATAGAATCTCCCAGCACCTCTTTATACCGCTTATACTGGTTAAGATCTTTCTGCATATTGTCCACCATTTTCTGTGGAAACATGCCTTTGATCCGGTTGTCAGTGATCACTCTTCCAAGCCCATCCATATACACCCGTTCCATCTGTTCCGGAAGTTCCATTTTCTTGGAAAATGCCTGGTACTGATGCAGCGTATTGAGGTATCTGGCTTTTGCGGCCAGGATATCATCATTGCTTCCGTCACCCTGCTGTAGTTGTCGGACCTTCGTACGCTGTGCACGCATTGTGGTTTCCATCTGACGCTGTGCCTGGGAAGCCTGATAGGCGTTGTACTGTTTCCCCTGGTATGTTCGAACATTCTGTTCTTTTTCTTCCATCGCAGTCAGCTGTTCGTCCGTGTATGTACGTACTGAAAAACCTTCCAGGAATGCATAATAACTGTGTCGACAGTTCCAGCCACATAATCCATCTCCATCACCCAGTCCGCAGATGCTCTGCAGCTCCTGGTAGGTGTACACTCTTCCACCCCACCAGTGGGAGGGGCGGTGTCCGGCATGCCATGAAACTTCGTATTTGTCCGTATTCAGGTCTTTTGCCACCTGTTCGTTAATTTGTGCGCTCAGCTGTGAAACTCCAGTTAAAATGGCTCTTCTGGCTGCCACAGGTGCACGGTTCTTCCATCCGGATGCATAATCGATAACTTGTAATCCGGACGAACTCAATTCTTTGACTACACGCCGCAGGACAGTGTTGTAATCAAAGGATCCTGTCACAATGTCCATACAGGCTCTGTCTAGGTATTTCTGGTAATATGTTGCTAACGGAGTAAATACAATCTTTCCGCCGCCCATATCCACCGTCATTCCCATGGATTGTGTCAGGTTCCGGATCTCGTTTTGCGTCTGTTTTACAATGGCGTTCGACCACTTCCGGATCGTCTCGTTATCCTCCAGCGGGGTAAAGCTCCCGTTGATCTGCTCATAGGCCGCCCGGTTCCGAACATATTCCCAGTCGCAGACCTGATCGTACAGCTCCCAGATCTCCGGATCCGATATTTCCAGAAGCTCTTTTAGCTGAGATTCTATAAACTCTGTACTGCCTCCCAGAAGAAGCAGCTTGTTGATCTGGTAATCTGCCGTGCTGGTGATCTTCTTGGTCTTGCGGATCCGGCGCACGATATCAGAAAAAATCCTGTCCTGCAACTCATAGAAGAGTTTCTCCACCCGGATTGGAAGACTTCCTTTTTCTTCCGGTGTCATCATGGATTATTCCTCCTGTGGGTTCGGTGGAACCGTTTCATCTACGACTTTACTTTTCGCGGTAGCTTCATCCTCGTTGTACCACTTCATACGGTACTCTACCAGTGACATTGCTCCCATGCTCACATCCTGGCGGTCCTGCTTCCGTTCGGACTCTTCATCTGTCAGGATGGAATCGTTGAATTTGCATGCAAACTCCGGTCGTGACATATATGTCCCACTGTAAAACGCAAGTGCTGCAACAAAATCTTCCAGACAGGTTTGCAGTTTTTCCTGGATCGCGGATACCCGGTTGTATTTTCTGGTCTTGGAAGTCAGCACTTCTGCAGCGGTCTTTTCTACCTCCTGCGCATCAGACAGATCCCCATAGGCAAGACCTACGATAAATTCAATCTCTCGTTTGTACTCTTCCAGACCTCTCCGGAAGGCTTCGTCCCGCATTTCCGGTGAATATTCTTTGTACAACTCTTTATCCTTGCCATCTTCCAGATTTAATCCTTTATACAGACGCTTTTTCAGTCTTGGAAGATATGTCCTGCCGCCTTTGTGCTTCAGCGCTTTTTCATCCACGTGGATCGCCCGCTCTCCGGAATCATATTCCCAGTCAAGCCGTGCTCCCTGGATGTCTGCTTTTCGGATTCTTCCCTTGGCAGATTCAAATATAGATACACCGCAGGAAGATCCATCCACCTTATTTTCACCGGATTCTGATAATATCCAAAATCCATCTGTGTCATTCCCGGATACATGATCGGTCCCGGCTGGATCTGCTGCCATTCGGAAACTTCCGTAAGTTCGCATCTCTGGCCAATATCGTTCTTACTCTGAGAATGAAAGCAGTTGTTTTCGATCGTCAGATTACCATTCGTAAAATAATGGCGTTCTACCCTCGTGTAATAGTCATTTTCTCCTATACGTTTCAGAGATAGAAATGCAATATCATTCGGTTTTCCGTCATCATCGAAGCTGATCGGAATCATCTTGTCCGCTGTGATGTACTCGATCCTGTCCTTTCCCAGTGGTCTCAATACCATGGAGCCAAGCGCCAGACCGTTCTGCAGTTCCTTGTTGATATCTGACAAGGCTTTTTGCAGCACCTTGTCCATCTCATCATTATTCAGGATCTGTGCTTTCATCTCTACCAGGACACAATCTGCAAATTCCCGGCAGATACCTTCCTCCAGCTTCATGGACTCTACCGTATCATCGCACCAATCCGCTTCTCCTGCCAGCATCCTCTTCCATTCGTTGATGGCATCGATCATGGTCTGCGACAGTGCCACATCCCTGCCAATTATATTTTTTAATGTCGTATAACTAAACATGCTCACTATCCTTCCCCATAGTCTTTTTAATCCATCAAACATCTTCTGCCTCCTGTATCAGCATTTTCATATCACGTTCGATCGTATATTCGAAAGCGTCCAGGCTATCGATATCTGTACTTCCATCATCCAGCCGTTCATCTTTTCCCTTTGCCTCTTTATCCCAGACCGCCTCCGAAAATGCCGTTCCCAGTGATTTGCAGTCTTGGGTAATAAAAAACCGTCCGGCTCCCATGAGCTTGACGGTGCAACGGATCCTGTCCAAAATTGCTTTTTTCTTTGCCGGCCGGACGATGATCCACGGAAACTTCTTTTCTACAGCATTCCGGATAGAATTGCCAAGGACTGTTTCCGCGTTGTCATAGTACACAGATTCCACGTTGCAGTATTCGATGTAGTCTCCATGCCTACTGCATATGCCATATTTTTCTATGATCTCCTGGACAAATTCGCAAAACAGCTTATCCAGCATATTGCTGTCAATGTCTTCATTTTCATCTTTTGCCATAATTCTCTTGGACATCAGGCAGATCGCTTCCCGGTAATCATCCGTATACCCTCTGGCTACAAAGGAATGGCCGGATTTGTTTCCACCAAAATCCAAGCCAATCTCAATGGATACGATATCTTCTTTCCGGAACTGCTTTTCTTCACTCTCCGGATTCAGTTCATCCACGACCTGACAGTAGAAGTTTTCCGGATGATCACCAAACTTTTTATAGATGGCTCCTTCTGCCCGTTTCCACATTCCAAGAATCAGCCGGTCATAATAAATCGTACCGGCATATTCCTTACAAAGCTGCTCCACATATTCCGGCGGAAGATACGGATTATCGAAAATCATGTACTCCTGCAGATAAATATCCAGTTCTTTGTTATCCAGGAACTCTTTCAGCCAGTGCGTTGGATGTTCCGGGTTGCATGCTCCATCAAAGCAGCTGTACGGCTTGTCCAGACGGGATTTCAACATCTGGAACACTTCTTTGTTCCATTTGGCAATCTCATCACCGTAACAGTATTTGATGCTGGATCCCTGGATCTTTGCTACCTGACTGATCTTTTCAGCTCCCAGACAGTAAGTTTCCTCTCCGCAGATATGTGCCACATTTCGGTTATTGATCTGCCCGATCAGCTTTTCTGTGTAGATCTCACGCATCGGCTGTAGAACGTTTCGTTCGATAGATTCCTTTGATACCCCCAGAATGACATTCAGACCAGGTTTCCCTTTTCTCTCACGAATTCTGAAAGGAACGACAAAGGCAGTATCCACATAGGATTTTCCAGAACGAACCGCCCCGGATTTAATATTCCATCGGTGCGTGGCATTTACGATATACTCATTCTGTTTCCTGCTTAACTGCATTCTCCCGCACCTCTTTCAAGATCTGATCCAGGCGATCTAATGCTTCATCCGTCTCGTTTTCACCGGTGATGTCTTCTTTTCTTGCCCGGTTCAGTTCAACTTTCGATTTCTGCTCTTCCAGATCTGCTTCAGACTTTTCTGTCTGGCCAACCGTCTTCATGATCGCCTGGTATGCTTTTACATTGCCAAGAGACGCCTGCTGGATCATGGCCATGGCTATGATCTCTTCATAGGTGCTCTCGCCGCCATCCGCTCGCAATATATCCGATAATCCCTCGACTTCTGCCTGCATCGTCAAAAGCCGGTGCATCGTATCTCTCATGGCTGCTTTTCTACGTCTGGTTTCGCCGGATTTAATCCCGCCTTTTTTTCCACGTTCTCTTGCTTCCCTCTTGCTTCGTACCGGTTTTAGGTTTTTCTCATTGGCCACTCACCTCACCTTCCTGTCTCTTTGAATTTTAGTATAGAAAAAGACGCCTTATATACATTCGTTTCATCTATTCCAGTATTCACTAAAATCTATTTTTTTATAAAGAGTGTACAATCCCTCTTCGTTCAATTCATCGTACAACTTCTTAAATCCTTGTTCCTCATAGAATTTTACGAACATATGTTCTCTGCATTCTAGAACAATCATATTGCCTCCGACAATCATAGCGGCCAAACTAATAGCGTAGTAACATTCGTTCAAAATCTCTTGACCACTCAATTTTTCTTTGGGGCAATCATCACTTCTCCCTAACTGCCCGATCAGATAAGCAGGCACTGAGTTCAAACCATCTCTTCCAGGATATTCTCCTAGTACCTTTCTTTTCTTTTTCTTCGACAAATTAGATATATCTAAGGATTTTTGTGCAATTGTAAAATACGCAAGTACAATAAATTCTCCTCGCTCCAGCGCTTCATCATCAATACATAAATATGTTTTTCCATAATTAGTGTTTTCATAAGGAATCGCTTTGTTCACTAAAAAGTTCTCTAAGTCAATTTCACGCTGACAAGAGAACTTTTTAAATGCTTGTTCAATTTTATGTACTTCATACCCTTTATTGAGTATTTCTCCCATTGGTATAACGCTGTAATTAGACATTTATACTACTTAAGTGCTTTTTGCAAAATGCTACGTAAATCTTTTTCGTGTGCTAATTTGGAATGAAAATCACTTTTTAGTGTGGGAGTCACTTTTCTTGTCATTTCTTTTACAAAATCATTAGCCTTTTCAGGTTTGACTGTAAATTGTTTTCCAAATGTTGATGTTGCCATACTCTCTCACCCTTTCTTAATATGAGTCCGTGGGGAATTTCTCCATTGCTAAATAGGAGCCAAAGAGATCTAATAGCAATCAATATAGCCTTTCCTGCAGATGCGTATCTCTTTGTACTTTCATTATACCCATTTTTTCATTAAAATCAACGTTTTTCATTGATTGTTAACAATTTGTTTGCTTTTCGAATTCCTTTTTCTATAAAAATTTAATATCTAAAACGCCCGGCATCTCTGCCAGGCTCAGACGCATCTGCAGGTCTCAGTCTGGTGTGACCTGCAGATGCGTCTGAGCCATCCGGTTATCTTTCAGCACTTTGATAGCCGGATCAAGGAGGTGATTTGTTGTTCATCTACTAAACCCATTTACACTATATCACAGGTAGAGTGTGCATTTCTATGAACACTTTATCTATTTTATTTCAAAATTTTCAAGCGCTCTTCCATGGATTTTTAATACTCCCCGGTAGCTATATTTCATTTTTTCCGCTACTTCTTCCCATTTCATCCCCTTTATGTACCTCATCCTCAGTACTTCCTGCTCGTCCTCGTCTTTCATGCAGCGGATCCGCATTTCTATTTCCCGGTAAATCTTTATCTTTTCCAAGCGTTCTTTCTTCAAATCTTCGATCGCCGCGTCAATCTCTGCCATATAATCCGACAGATCTGTCTGACTGCTGCCGCGTGGCATCCCATCGTTGCACACGCTTGGAAACATTTTATCTGCCCGGAGTTTTTGTATCTCGTCTAGGATCTCCTGTTCCCTTCTTACCGCTCTCCGGTACTTTCTCAGGAATTCCTTTTTCTTTTCGTTTTCCGTCATTTCCTGCAACGGTATCACCTCCCCATGAATACTTCCGTTTACTTTTCCTGTCCCTAACCGTAATACCGATCAATTCCAGACCCACTATATCAAGGAGTCTTCTTATCAGCTTCAGCGGCTCCCAGATATGTTCCGGAAGATATCCTGCATTATGTATCGCCTTTTCTGCTGTTGGATCCTTGTATCCTTCACTATTCATCTGGCACCTCCCATTTACCTACTGCTTTTCTAACTTCATCCATCTCACACATTCCAACATCTCCAATAGTAAGATCTCCCCAGCTGCATGTATCGCAGTCTTTCCCCGACATGGTATATGCCTTTCTTGAGCAATCACAAAAATCTTTAACCATCTCTCCTGTGATCCTGACAGATATCCGAAGTTTATCTGATTTTGTCGGTATACAAATTATCTTTTCCACCGTAAAACGCCTCCTACATCCATTCTCTGTGCTGAGCATCTTCTCTCTTATTCGGCATTCCGGTACGCTCAATGTATTTCGTCTTTTACGACCTGCAAACAACCGATCATATAATTTAACTTTTCGTCTGTGTTCACGCTTCTTCTCCCTCTTTTCTTTCCATTTTCTCAGGTATTCAATCTGCTCCTGATCCTCTCGTTCTTTCTCTTCTGCGGTAAGATATCCAACTCTATTTTTGTCCATCTTTCTTCTCCTGGTTTCGCTGTTCTCTTCGCCTTTCTGCTCTGTTCATCCTAAACACCTCCCACAATCATTGCTGGCTGCTCCGAAGCAGTCCGGATGACATTTTGGTCGGCGCAGGAAGTTGTCCATCATGCGCTGCTGCCATTCCGGTGGTTGTAGATCCGGATGTTCTTCTTTCCACGCCTGTTTCTGTTCCTCTGTCTGCTGATCCAGTTCCTGGCATTTCTTTTCGTATTTCCGGATTTCTTCCTCTGTCGCGTTTCGCATGTCTAATACCTCAATCATACTTACATCTCCTATCAAGTTCATCTAATACTGCCATGATGATTTTTTTAGAAAAATCACCCGGATATCTTTCTCTAAGTTCCGTTGCTTCCCGGATCAGCCTGTCCCACTCTTCATCCTCCCGTACACTATTGTGCTTTTTGAATAATTTCCAGACTTCAACGAAAAATCCCCAATACCATTGCAATACTTTCAGTTCCATCGGCATCACTCCAATTCTGTGACCCGAACGTATATCCCGGGAATCTGTGACCAGAACTTTTCCACAATCTCCGATGCAACCAGTGCATCATCCTTCCAGAACCTGCAGGCTGTCATACAGTCTTTGAGAAGTTTTTGAAGGTTATCCGTATCCGGTTTCGTGATCCGGTATTCTCCGTCCTTATGGCTTCCTTTCTGGAAACACCACTTCACCACAAGCCGGCATCCTGTTTTGATCGGCTTTTCTGGTTGATGTTTCAGCAGGTGATCCATCAGCTTCGCCCTGGCCGCTTTCACTTCCGGTGGATCATAAAACACCGGTTTGCCATGAACGACTGTCACTTTCTTTTCCTGGTATGTACAGGTCGGCGGTTCCATCGCCATAAAAAATTGCATCTCCATTCACTTCACCTCGCTAACGTGAGAAACTTCTTTTTTCTTCTGCCTTGTCATCGGGGAAGGGGAAGGGAACGGGCGGGCTGTGCTTTAAGCCCGTCCATTCCTACCCCCGTGACCACGCGATTGCGGGGGAAAATTATACCCTTTAGGGTAATGTTTTTTTCCGCCGCGGCAGAAAACATAAATTTACGTTTTTTTCCGCAAAATTACGGAAGGAAAAAAACATGTTATTTTCCGCAATCTGGATTTTGCAGAAAACGTGCAGATATGTTTTTTTCCGCAAACCCTGACATTTTGCAGAAAACATAAATTTACGTTTTTTTCCGCACTTCTCCATCTTGTATATAGAAGCCTCCATGCTCCTTGATCCGGTCTCTGAGGGAACGTTCTGAGATCCCCATGTACTGTGCAAGCTCTTTCAATGCCGGTGGATTTCCGAAATTTGTGGCTTCCACTGCTGTCTCAAGACTCTTCATCCGCTCCTCTTTTTTCTGTTCTTTTGGCTTCCTCTTTTCCATTGCTTTCTGCCATGCCGGCTTATCTGTATCCGGCTGGATGTCTTTCAGACTGTCCGACTCATCGATCCTGTGCACCGGATATTTAAACCAGAGATTGACCGGTTCAAACTTTGGAAACTCCCGGAGCGTCCCTTCGATCCTCCATGCCGTCATGTTCTTAGCTGCTGCAACAGCTGTATCGATATGATTCTGCAGCGCGTTCATCTGCCATTTATCCAGGTATTTTTTACAGTAGCTGAGCATCTGTACACTGCTGCACAGATCGTCCTGAGAAAGATCATCCTGCCACTTGAAATGGGCATCCAGATACTCCTTGCATGCCTGGCACGTTGCTTTGTTTTCTTCCTGTTTTAACAGGGCTTCTGTCGTCTCCAGTTCGATCAGATCCAGAAGTGCATCCGGATCACGGGCAAATACTCCGGAGCCACTGGCACGGTCCATGGATTTTTTTCCTCCCTGGCTTCCTTTGCTGTGGTGGTGGCAATAGATCACCGCGCATCCCAGTTCTGTGCATACTTTGTCAAACTGGTTGCAGAAATTCGCCATCTGGTCTGCACTGTTCTCATCCCCGGTGATGACCTTATAGATCGGGTCTATGATGATGGCTGTATAATCCTTTTTCGAAGCTCTCCGGATCAGTTTTGGTGCCAATTTATCCATGGGTACGGATTTCCCCCTCAAGTTCCAGATATCAATGTTTCTCAGGCTATCCGGACGGATGCCAAGGGATGTATAAACATCCTTAAACCGATGCAGACAACTGGCTCTGTCAAGCTCCAAGTTCACATACATCACACGCCCCTGTGCACACTGCCACTGCAGCCATTTCTTTCCCTCGGCGATTGCAATGCATAATTCAATCTGCAGAAAGGATTTACCTGCTTTTGATGGACCTGCTATCAGCATTTTGTGCCCTTTCCGGAGGATTCCTTCAATCAGGCAGGGGGATAGATCCGGGAGATTGTCCCAGACGCTGTCCAGCCCTTCTGGATCCGGAAGATCATCGTTGATGCTCTCCATCCACTCCTGCCATTCATTCCAGGACTCCTTCCCAATGTTGGTATCTACTAAAAACTGTTTATGCTCTCCACGCATTACGCCCGGCATCCGGGAAAGCCTGGACGGATTCCGGTTCTGTGTATCTACTTTTATCCCATTCTTCTGGCATACATCATAGAGATAATCTACGCGTTTTCTGTATTCTGTGTAATCCGCTGTCTCCACGCGGACAATCGCATGGAGGCTCTTCTTTCCAGAATGTACCAGGCAGGCGATCGGTAGCTCCAGTTCACGCAGGATCGCATTCTGCTTGCTGACCTCCATTCCATCCGATTCTACCAGCGCATACCTGAAATCCGATACATTTTCATTTCTTACCCCCTGGCCGTCCAGCGGGTTAAAACGGATCCATGCACCGCCCTCCGGATCATAATCACCAAATACAGATCCAATATCTCCATCACATTCTGACAATGCCTTTATGAGCTGTCCGGCAGTACGGTCATAATTTCCTCTATCCTGCGGAACGTATTTTCCTTTTTCATTCTTCCAGCTTTTTGTCACATAGCCGACATTCTCCCCTGGCTCGAATAAGATCTCCAGATATTGGATCAGCTGGCTGACCGGGTTCCAGGTAACTGGTTCATGAACTTCCCTTTCTTCGATCCAGTTTCCATCCACTACCACACGGTCGCTGTCTTTTGCAATGGAATCTTCCCAGTCTATTTCATGTCCACGCTCCGGAACGAATCCATGCTCTACAGCCATCTGAAAGATCGTGCCGCCTGTGACCGGGCTTGCATTCCCACGGAACGTATTCCATTTCCTTTCGCATTCTCCTGTATGATATCTTCCGCTATCCTGCCTGCTCCAATGATCCCAGTCACTGACCGAATACCCTTCATGCTTCAGCGCCATGCCAACATTAACCCATTCCTGATAATCCAGTTCCGCCGGATGAATATATTCCATTAACTCTAAAAGGCTTGTCTTCTGCTCCATAATTATGCTCCTTTATACTCCTGCGGATTGATGCCCTGCGGGATGCGCCATCCGTTTGCTGCGATCCTGTCGATCAGTTTCCTTGCCGTTTCAAACTGCCATGTGCCCACGTGCTGGAATCCTCTTCCTTCTAGGAAACGGATCTGTTTTGGGGTTGTGAGTCCCTCTTCTTTCCGTTTGTCCAGGCGGTCAAGGATCTTTGCCGCTTTCCCTGCATTCTCGATCTGGTCCGGAAGTATCCCTAGTTTTTCAAGTGTTGCTTTCTGTTTCTCTGATGGCGGCCCCATTTCCCAGCCAAATGCAGGGACATATCCAGAAAGGTCCTCTGCCTGGATACTCATTTCAAATTGCAGGGGATCTACCAGTTTCTTTTTCCTGCGTTTCATTTCTTCTAACTGCTTCGCAAGTGCCTCTTCTCTTTGTGCCACAACATCCTCTGCCGCTGTCTTTTCCGCTTCTTCAATATCGACAGGACACCCTGCCTGTTCGATATGTTCTGTCATCTTTTTTGCGACTTCCTCATCCTGACAGATCAGGCTTGCCGGATGACATAACTCATGGCGTTCGGTATGCCATAAAAAATCCAATAATAACAGATGGTCTTTCCCTGGTGACAGGCGAGTTCCGCGTCCAACCATCTGGCAATACAAGCTGCGTACTTTTGTTGGACGCAGTACCACCACGCAGTCTACCGATGGGCAGTCCCATCCTTCTGTCAGCAGCATGGAATTACACAAAACATTGTATTCACCGCGGTCAAAGGCTTCCAGAACTTCTGACCGGTCCTGGCTGTCCCCGTTTACTTCTGCTGCCCGAAACCCATGAGCATTTAAAAGATCCCTGAATTTCTGGCTTGTTTTCACTAACGGAAGGAACACTACCGTCTTTTTATCTTTGCAATATTTCTCCATTTCCTGTGCGATCCCCTGCAGATACGGATCGAGCGCAGTGCTGATATCACTGGCCTTAAAATCACCTGCCTGTACCCCGACACCAGTCATATCGATTTTAAGCGGAATTGTAAGGGCCTTGATCGGTGAAAGATATCCCTCCTTGATTGCTTTCGGTAAGGTATATTCATAAGAAAGGGATTCAAAATAACTTCCAAGGTTCTTCATATCGCCCCTGTCTGGAGTTGCCGTGACGCCAAGGATTTTTGCACTGCTGAAATGATTCAGGACTTTTTGATAGCTGTCCGAGATACAGTGATGTGCTTCATCAATGATGATGGTCTGAAAATAATCTTCCGGGAACTGTCCCAGTCGTTTCTCACGCATCATAGTCTGTACAGACCCTACGACAACGCGGAACCAGCTCCCCATGCAGGTTTCTTCTGCCTTTTCCACGGCACATCCAAGCCCTGTGGACTGCCGGATCTTATCTGCAGCCTGCTCCAAAAGTTCTCCACGGTGCGCCAGTATCAGGACCCGATCTCCCCGGCGCACACAGTCTTCCGTTACTTTTGCAAAAACGATCGTCTTCCCACATCCGGTAGGGAGGACGAGCAGCGTTTTTAATACGCCGCCATCCCACTGCTCAAAGATCGCTTCCCTTGCTTCCTGTTGATATGGTCGTAATTCCATGATTAAAAGCTCCCTGCCGTATATTTACCCTGTTCCTTTGGGTAGATCTTCTTGATATGGTTGTACTTTTTGGATGGATCATTTTTATCCGCATCCAGGGATATCTGCGCACGTCCGGTCAATCCCGGAAGTGCATTCCAGTTCATTCTGACTTCTTCCCCTTTTTTCTTAAGTCCGACTCCGCAGAACAATTCGGAAAGTTTCCATTCCAGTCTGGAATGCAGGATATAATTTTCTTTGATCGTCACTTCCTGTCCTTCCGGTGTACGGATATTAAAAAATACGATCGCCATGTTGCTTGGCGGGATCTTTGCACTGCCCTGTGATCGTCCTCTCTCATAATGGTCAATCGTAAATTCATAATCCCCTTCCGGCAGTTCCACAAAACTGCTGTCATTCTGGATATTGTCATCCCAGCTTAATTCTCTTCCTTCTGTTCCCATTCTTTCTTATCCTCCTATTTCTTAAAATGACATCTCCATTGTCTTCCGCGCCTGTTTGATCATTTCAAACACCTGGCTCCATGCGCCAACCAGCACTCCGGATACAAAGTCTTCCGGATAATCCCGGATCGGCATATCAGACGGGAAATATCCGCGTGCTGCCACTGCGTTCTGAATCTCCCATTCATCTACGCGGTTATTCACCATCAGGTCACGTAATGCCTGGGGGATCTCCGGATCCGGTTCTGTAAATGGCGGATCCTCCGGTTTCTGATCCGGTAAAGGTTTGTCCGACTCATCAGTAACCGGTGAAGCAGCTTCTTTTGATTCTACCTTCTGCTCCTGTTCGGTTTGTCTTACTGGTTCCTGGATCTGTACAGGCGGCTGTTCCCCTGCTCCCCGATCCGGCTCGATGATGTGCTGGATGGACTCATATGTAAACGCAACCTCCTCCGCAAGACCATATCTGTTTTTGGCATCCCAGCATGGATGATGGGATGTATACATCACCCTTCTTCCTCCCTGCGCCTTATGTTTTTTACCTTTATCATCAACGGATACCGACATGGTCTTGTAATTCGCAAACAGGAGCATATCTGCCCATTCTTTTACCAATGGAGAAGTCTGGGAAGAAGTCTTTTTTCCGAGTTTTAATTCATATCTGTCATATGCACCCATTTCATCCGGCTGCTCGAACTTTCTGATCTGTGCATGGGCTGTGAGAACCACATGAACCCCTGCATCCACCACTTCACTGAGTGCATTCAGAAACCGTCCAAATTCTTCCTTGGCATACACATAGCCATTTCCATATCCGAAATCTTCGATCCCTTTCTTTCCGTTACGGTCGCAGATATCCTTCACGCACATCTGCTCTGCCCAGTCTGCAGTATCGATTACAAGGGTCTTGCAGATCCCCGGATTTGCTTTTACATAACGGATCTGATCCATGAGCATCTGCCAGCTGCTGGGTGTTTCAAAACGGGCCACATCCATATCTTTGGTGCTTCCTTCTGTATCGATAAACACAGGATCCGGAAACTTGCTGGCAAAGGTCGATTTTCCAATCCCCTCCGGTCCGTATATGACAACTTTCTTTGCACTTGCCAACTTTCCTCTGATAATACGCATTAAAATGCACCTGCCTTCCATTCTTTCTGTTCTGCATGTTCCTGTCCGACCACATAGCCATCTTCGATGATAATGCTGCATTCATCCCCTGTACTGACTCTTGTTGCAATCGCTTGCAGTCCTTCTTTTTCAAGCCACTGTCCAAACTCCTGGAGCGTATCCAGATCCATCTGTTCCAGCTTGTCCAGGAGGACAAACCCGCAGTTCGGGTTCAGTTTCCGTACGATCGCAGTGGCTACTTTCAGACGGTCCGAACCGGACATGTTATCCCACTTCTGTCCTTTGTAGATCAATTCCCCTTCTTTAACGGACAGTTCCGGTAACGGCAGTTCCACAGATTCAAGAAGTTTTGTTTTTTCTTCTCTGGTATCGTTAATCTTTTTCGTCAGATCCGCATACTGGTTTCTGTACTCCTTCGCATCCTCTTCTGCTTTTTCCTTATCGAGGTTTGCCCGGACTTTCCGGTTGATCTCTTCGATATGGGAAATGTTCGCTTCCAGTTCTCTGGTAGAACGGTCCTGAAGATCAGAGGCTGTCGTTCTGGCAATCTCGATATCTGCTTTTACTGCTGCCTGCTTTTTCAACAATTCTTCCATCTGTTCATTGATCTTTTGATAATCCTGTTCCAGCCGGTGGAGTTTTTCCCGCTTTCTCTGGTTCTCCCCATTCTGTGCAAGGATCTCCTGCTGTTGTCTAATCAGCTCTGAAGCAGAAACCAGTTCTTTCGGCGTATCCGGGTAATACGGCTGCTCTTTTGCGAATTTTTCTTTCTGATCTGCGATGCGACCAATCGCAAGGCGCTCATTATACAGCTCCCTTTCTTCCTTCTCCAGTGTCATCAGGCTGTCCTCTACACCAATAACCTGAAGCAGAATCCTTGCTTTTTCCTGAGAAGTAGACTCCAGAAATCTTGGCAAATCGATGGCAAGCTGTTCGATAAATTCATTCAACAGCTGCTGCCCTGCTTTCTTTCCATTCGGATCTGTAACTTTCAGGGTACTGTTCTTTCCTTTTCTTTCCACAACCAGACCATTGTTCATGACAATATGCAGGTTGGGCGGGATTAAGGATCCTTCCCGGGTTGACTGGGAAGGTTTGTAACGTTCCCCTCCCAATGCCCATGCAATGGAATCCAGCACAGAGGTCTTTCCCTGGTTATTTTTTCCACCAATGATCGTAAGGCCATTCTGGTTTGGCTCGATCTTAACTGCTTTTACACGTTTAACATTTTCAATCTCAAGTTTATTAATCTTCATTGGCATACTTCATTTTCTCCTTTACTCATCTTCGTCATCTCCCAGATAATCATCAATGTCTCCCAACCAGCCCAACGACCAGTCGAACCGGACAAGGAATACAGAAGCCAGCGCCAGCCAGAACAAGGCTGGCAAGACTTCTGTGGCGGTGAACAGTTCGTATGTTGCAATGACTACCCCGATTAAATCTCCTATGCTCATTGCTTTTCTTCTCAACTTTCTGTATAATAATAGTGGTTATTTGTTTGAGTGCCGGAACGGGTGGCAGCCCTAACGGCACTTATTTTTTATCCTGCTTTCAAGCTTGTCCTCCTCTCCCCGCCCTCAGGCGGTCTTTTCCTTGTATGTCTTTTCAAAACCGATTCCCTCCATCGCCTGATCGACCTTCTGTCTGATCAGTTCCATAGCCCTCTGCTCTCCGATCTGCTCCGGAGAATACAGCTGACCATTAATGATGAACCGGGTTTCACCGATGATCGGTTGCCCTTTCATGGGTACCACCTCCCTGTGGTATGGTATGTATGGTGTTGATTGGTTGCTACATGTTCTGATTTCTTTTCTTCTGAGACAGAAACTTTTCCACCTGTCTCCACTCAGGTGACCTTGATAATTCGCACCAATCGTGGCCGAGAAGTTCGAAAGACACTAGAACTGACGAAGCCTTTTGATTAATGAATCTTTTTTCCCATGTTTTAATTTCATACATTTCTTTCTACCTCTTGGTTTGATATGAGACGGATATCTATCGTCAAATATCCGGACATCCATCTCTAGCGACAGTTCTGCAAGGCTGTCGCCTTCTTTTTGTTCGAGTTTATATGCACGAATTCCGTTGATTTTTTCCCATCTAAGCAAATAGAATTATTTTTCATCTCGAACAGATGGAAATTATCATTCACCTTTTATCACGCTCCTTTCTACTCATCTGTTGCAAATAGATAATCCAGTGTTTTATTTTTGAAATTGTTTTTGTATATAGTTGAATGTTCTTTCGTGTTATGCTAAAATTTTTTCACCAAATTACGAAAGAGGGTTATTTTATGAGTCAAGACTCCTTAAACACTTCCCACACATCGCTTTCCAGCGCAAGAGAATCTACATGTTCTCTTGTAACAGCTTTTGCAGAAGCAATAACAACTATTGGTCAGTCCTCTACTGATGCTATGGCAGAAACAGTTAGTCTCGCCGCAAGCTATATAAGTCAACTGGGTACCGTATGCTCTAAAGATTTACACTCCTCCATTTCTGACTTAATCGATGCTATCTGTGCCATGAATATCAATTCTTCTATCTCTGTAAGCAACAAAGCTGTTAAAGAACTCTTAAAAGCTTATACATCCTCAGTTGATGTTCCTTCTACCCCTGCGTCAGACGATAAATACGTAACTATCACTCAGGACGTCGCAAAGGAATATGAACTTCCCGACTCCATCGCAATACCTGTTGGCCATAATCGAATCAAGATAAAATTTGAAACTCTGATTGCTATTGTCGGTATCATCATTTCCTTATTTACCTCTCTGAAACCTTCAGCGAACGAACAGGAGCAAATACTTTTACAGCAAACCGAAGTTCATGTACTTTCAAATATTCTCGATTCTGTAGAAACTCACGATATCAAAACAGCCGAGAAGTTAGAAGAATTGAAGCAATCCGTTGATGAAGCCAACTCACATCTTTCAAATATTGAACAATATCTGAAAAAGACTGTTGAAGCTGATAGTAACGAAACCAAACACAAATAGTCAGAATCAGCATCGCAATATTTAAGATCAGAAGAGACGTGCGCAATGTCTTTATCTGGTCTTTTATTTCTCTTATTTCTTGTTTTATTTCTTCCACTCTGATCAACTTTCCTCCTATTCGTTGCTTTGATGGTTTGCCGGAGCAAATGTCTCTGCTGGCAAGCCAAGCACTTCACAAATTGTGAAATACTCTTCTGCGCTCATCTTTCGTTTTCCATTCAACGTCGGACTCAACATATTCATTGGAATACTTGCTTTTTCAGACAAATACGAATACTTTATTCCGTTTTCGTCTAAATATTTCTTCACTTTTAATCCAATCACCTTTATCGCCTCCTTTTGTCATATTTTGTGAAGTTGTTATTATACTATGTCATATTTCATGAAATGTCAATATGTTTTTCACATTTCATGAAGTTTTTTTCTTGTATTCATGAATGACTTGTGGTAGTATCCTATTAAAAGGAGGTAGCGACATGAGTGAGAACATAAAGGAGATCGTTGCAAAAAATCTTCTCTACTATAGAAAGAAAAATAAGATAACGCAAAAACAATTGGCTGATAAATTAGGCGTAAAACATAATGCTATTTCTGCATGGGAAAATGGAGTTAATTCAATTGATATTGATACACTCTTTCAAGTTTGTCAAATCTTCGGAATTACAGTTAATGATATGTACAATATAAAGGAAGAGAAAAATCCGGATACAATTGCAGCGCATAAAGACGGAGCTGAATTCACACCAGAAGAATTAAAAAAGATCGAAGAGTACAAAAAGCTGCTTCTTGCAGCGCGGCCAAAGGAGTGATTCTTTTGACTTATGAAGAAATGCAAATACTCCACGATGATCTTAATATCGTTGAAATGGATTTATCTGAAGTGTCTGGATTAAAAGGACTATATATTAATGGGCATATTGCCATTGATGCTAAAATGTCTGACACAGAAAAAGCTTGTGTACTCGCCGAAGAACTGGGACACCACTACACAAGCTACGGAAACATTCTGGATCAGAGCGATACCTCCAACAGAAAGCAGGAGCTTCGTGCCAGAGCCTGGGCGTATAACAAGCAGATCGGGTTGCTCGGTCTGATCAGAGCCTATGAGCATGGCTGCCGGAACCGGTTTGAGATTGCAGAGTATCTGGAAGTGACAGAGGAAGTGTTGGAAGAATGTCTGGTCTTTTATCGGAATAAGTATGGGAAACGTACGAATGTTGATAACTATGTAGTGTATTTTATACCAAATCTGGTTATTATGAAAAAATTATAATAAAAAACCGCTCCTGCGCCAACAAGAACGGTTTCCTCATAATCCATATGAGGTCGTATATAACGTATATATCCGAAGAGATACATACAATACTCACAAAAATATTGTATCATCTTCGGAGCAGCTATGCAAGCGGAACACCCGTTCTCTCGCTGGCTGTTATTTTTGTACTCATTTTTACATACAACAAAACAGGAAGGTGATATGTATGGCAAAGTTAAGAAATGGCGCCCTCTATATCCGTGTCAGCACCGCCGATCAGACGGAGCTGTCCCCGGATGCACAGCAGCGGCTCTTACTGGATTATGCCAAGAAGAACGGAATCATCATCAGCAAAGACTATGTCTTCGAGGAATCCGTCTCTGGGCGGCATGCGGATAAGCGGCCGAAGTTTCAGGAAATGATCGGGATCGCCAAGCAGGAATCGCATCCGATCGATGTGATCCTGGTATGGAAGTATTCCCGGTTTGCCAGGAATCAGGAAGAATCGATCGTCTATAAATCTCTACTGAAGAAAAGTGACGTAGATGTGATCAGTATCTCCGAACCACTGATTGATGGTCCCTTCGGCACGCTGATCGAGCGTATTATCGAATGGATGGACGAATACTACTCGATCCGTTTATCCGGAGAAGTGATCCGCGGTATGAAGGAAAAAGCACTGAAACACGGCTACCAGTCCACGCCCTGTCTGGGATATGATGCAGTGGGTGGCGGACGTCCGTTTGTGATCAACGAAAGTGAGTACCGGATTGTCCAGTACATCATGGATCAGTACGATCTCTACGATCAGGATGAAACCGCCATCGCCAGAAAATGCAATGACCTGGGCTTCCGGAGCAAACGGGGGAATCTGTTCGAACAACGGAACGTGGATCTGATCTTGAAGAATCCGTTTTATACCGGCACCGTAGTCTGGAATGGGATCTCCTTCGAGGGCAGCCACGAAACCAGATTATCAAAAGAGCGGTTTGAAAAGCGGATTGCCCTCATGAGAGCTCGCAGACGCCCTGCCAAGGCAAGGAATATCTCCACCTGCAAGCACTGGCTGTCCGGTCTGCTCAGGTGCTCTGTGTGCGGTGCTACGCTCTCTCTGGCCGGTTCTGGAAGTTACAGGTACTTCCAATGCTGGAAATACTCCAAAGGATTCCACAAAGGTTCCCAGTCGCTCTCCGCTGCGAAAGCAGAAGCTGCAGTCTGTGATTACTTTGACCGGATCCTCGCCGGAGCTGACTTCACTTATACCGTCCGGAATATTCCTGATCAGAAGGAAAGTGATGAGCTGGATCTGCTCCGGCAGGAACTGGATCAGATTGCCGTGAAAGAAGCCAGGGTAAAACTGGCATATGAAAACGGGATTGATACGCTGGAGGAATACAAAGAGAACCGGCGCCGCCTGAAGGAGAGCCGGGAAGAACTGCAGGAAAAAATCGATGTCGCCACTGCTACCACGCAGCCAGATGATTCTGACAGCCATGCCAGGGAAACGCTTCTGAAGGAGATCCGGTCTGTCAGTGAGATCCTGAAGGATCCGGCCGAATCCTACGAACGAAAAGGTCTTCTGCTGCGCTCGATCGTGGACGGAATCACCTATGATAAGGAGAAAAAACGGCTGTATTTTAACTTTTTCATTTCATGAAAAAACGCCGGAAGCCCCATTTTATAAGGGCTTCCGGCGATTTGTAGGGTATTGCAATCGGGGCCACCATATTGTGTTGCTATAATCTTCGCGATCCGTGCGTCTGTCTTCGTGATGTTTACCGGATATTGCAGTCTTTTTTCATAGATCCACATACACTAACACCTGCCTTTCCGGGATCTTTCCCATGGCCATGGCTGCATCATCCACTCCCAGGTGTCGCAGTTGCTCTCGTCAATCAGATCCATTGTCAGAGGACCGAAGCGTCTGGCGTACTCTTCCATGGCTTCCTGGCGGATCACCGACTGTTTGTAGTAGTAAGCCATAGCTTCCCGGTCCTGTGGATGGGTGTCCATATAAAGCAAGGTATCATAAGCGGCAAATGCAGACTGCCCGATCGTCTCCATCAGCTGTGCTTTGCTCCGTTCTCCCTGGCAGGTACAGTTGTTTCGTCCCATCATCGCCTGCATTCGCCTCCTTTCCCGCAAAATGGTTTACAAAGTTCCGGGAAAATCGTGCCAAGCTGAAATCCTCTGGCCGGTTCGTATACCTTTCCGAATTTCTGCATTGGCACATACGCCATTGCCAGTGGAAGCATCTGCAAATGCTCCTGTACAGATGTTTCCTGTGCACCACGATCGCGTGTATTGGTGCAGGTTTTGCCATTGGTGTCCATCGGCATCATCGCTTCTCTGTTTCCTGTCATGTTGCCACAGGTCCGGTTTCTGCAGTTACCGGAAGAGTTCCGGCAATTCATACGATACGGATCCATTCTCTTCTCCTTATTTCTGAGTTCTATTTCTCTTTATCATATGAATGTCTGCAAATTTTCGTGTTTCTGTCCGCTTCTACTTCTTTTTATTTACGCTACAGTCACCTACCATGTCCGCTAGTGCCTTTGCTCCGTCCTTGTTCAGACGAATACCGTCTTTCTGATACCATTCCGGATGTTCCTGGCTGTAGCTGTAAAAATCCAGAACCGTCAGTTTGTTCTTCTCGCCAATGGTTTCGACCGCGTCTTTGACTTCTTCCATTCTTTTGGCTCTCTCTTCCATTTCTGTGCTTCCATCAGACTGGATCATCGGCGGTGTAACCAGCCAGACTTCCGGACTGCTCTTTAAATCCTGATAGTTTTTGATCAGGGATTGATAATCTTTTTGAAACGTATCGATATCTGTCCAGTTTTCCTCTGTCGTATCGTTCGTTCCAAGCATTATCACAACAAGATTCGCTTTATATTCGGTACTGCTCTCATATCGTTCTTCTTTTGTATATGGCTTTTTGCTCTTTTTTTGAACCGCTGCACCTTCCACACCGAAATTTCCGATCCGGTATTTTTTCTCTGCCTTTTCCATGTATTTCTGCAACTGTACCGGGTAACAGTTGTCTTCCCGGTCTTCCACATCGGTTCCAAAAGTCAGTTCATCCCCGACACATGCCACCCGTAATTTCTGCTGATCTGCTGTATTCTGCATCAGATTCCAGAAAATCAGTACGATCGCCACCAGACCAAATGCCATCGCCCGTTTTTTTCTCTTCTGCTGTTCCATTTTTCTGCTCCTTTCTGCTACTGTCTTTTCTTATTTTGTCGTATCTTTTTCTTTCTGTCAATTTTCTTAAAAACTTCTGTCAATTTTTAACAATCACTTATCTATTTTACTTCCTATTTTCTCCATATTGCGCCTTGCATTTTTTCTCCATGACTCTTAGAATACCTATGGTTACTGATTTGTAATCATTGCACTTTTTATATAGAAAGGATTCATCATGGACACTACTGTAAAGGCACCTGCCGTATCGGGAGATCAGCGTGAATATCTGTTTGACAATTACAAAGTATTATTGATTCTTCTGGTCGTCATCGGTCACTTTATTGAACCAAGCAACGATCAGAATTCATTTCTCTACGAATTAAAATGGGGAATCGTGGCATTCCACATGCCTGCTTTCATCTTTATCTCCGGATATTTTTCCAAGCGGATCCCGTCCTTAAAGAAAATGCTCTGCGGACTGGTCATTCCTTATTTTGTATACGAGATCCTGTATTATCTTTTATATACGTTTGTTCTGGACAAAGAGACAGGGTTTTATTTTGCCAGACCGAAATTTTCTCTCTGGTATCTGATGGCACTGTTCGCCTGGAGACTGTTCTCTCCTCTGGTTGAGAAAATCCCCGGCTGCATGATTTTGTCCGTCATTGCCGGAATTCTTATTGGATTCACGGATTTTGGGAATTTTCTTTCGATTCCGCGTATTCTGTTTTTCTTCCCGTTCTTTCTTGCCGGGAAAAAATTTGATTCTTCCTCCCTCGCCCGTCTCCGGAACCGGAAGGGGTATCTGGGTGCACTGATCATCCTGGGAGGTTTTGCCGTTTTTTTATTTACCGACAATTACCATCACCGGCTGGATCAGAAAATTTTCTATGGACGATACTCCTACGCAGATATGGATATGGGTTCCGTCGAAGGTGTACTTGTCCGCATCGGCTGTTATCTGATCTCTTTTCTTCTGATCTACCTGTTCATGCTGGTACTTCCGACCGAAAAGAAATCCTACTCCTATCTGGGCGAACGAACCATGGCAATCTATATCTTCCACGGTTTCGTCTACAGCTGCCTCAAATACGGTTCTTCCATTCTGACTTCGGTTGAGAGTAATCTGGAATGTCTGTATCTGCTGGCATTCTGCTTCTTCCTGGTATGGTTTTTATCGAGAAAACCTTTTGTATTGTTTACAAACAAGATCGCCCATCTTTTCTGATGCGCGGTCTTGTTTTAATTTCCACTCTTCTGCGCTTCAATCTGTTCCGCCAGATCGTTCAGATACACCCAGCGATCCATCCTTTCTTCCAGCTGTGCTTCCGCAGCTTCTTTTTCCCGCATGATTTCTGCCAGCTTTCCGGAGTTGGTGGCATTCTTGACCATATCATCGTCCAGTTTTTCGATTTTTTCCTCTAACGCTGCGATATCATCATCGATTGTCTCATATTCTCTCTGCTCTTTATAGGTGAATTTCAATTTGGTTGGGCGGTTCTGTTTCCAGTCCTTTCCGGTGGATTTTTCTTTCTTCTCTTTTTCTCCACCCGGCACGCTGGATATCGCTCCCGTCTCTCCAAATCTGCGCTCTTTCGCCTCCCGGTAGTCCGTATAACCGCCTTCGTACTGGCGCAGTGTTCCGTTTCCGTCAAATTCAAAGATGCGATCCACCACATTATCCAGAAAATACCGGTCATGAGAAACCGTGATCACAATACCGGAAAATGCATTCAGATAATCTTCCAGGATCGTAACCGTCGGGATATCCACATCATTCGACGGCTCATCCAGAATCAATACATTCGCTCCGCTGACCAGCACAGACAACAGATACAGCCGCCGTTTTTCTCCACCGGAGAGTTTGGAAATCGGGGTGTACTGCATATCCGGTGTGAATAAGAACCGCTCCAGCATCTGTGATGCACTGATTCTGCCGTCTCTTGTCTGCACATATTCTCCGATCTCTTTCACATAATCGATCACACGCTGATTGCTGTCTTTGATCGGCAGCTCTTCCTGTGCCAGGTATCCTATTTTGATCGTCTCCCCTACCTCTACACGACCTTCATCCGGCTGTTCCAGTCCTGCCATGATCTTTAACAGGGTAGATTTTCCGCATCCGTTCGGTCCAACGATTCCCAGGCGCTGATTGCGAAGAACCGTATAGGTAAAATCCTTCAAAAGCATCTGATCGCCATATTTCTTCGTCACCTCATACAGTTCAATCGTCTTCTTGCCCATCCGGGTTTCTACGGAATCCATCTCAACAACCGCATCGCTGACCGGCGCTTTTCCCTGTTTTAAGTCTTCCAGTCGATCCAGTCGTGCTCTCTGCTTTGTACTTCTGGCACGGCATCCACGTTTCGCCCATTCCAGTTCCATCCGCAGGATGCTCTGACGTTTCCGCTCACTGGCAAGTTCCATCTCTTCCCTCTCTGCCTTCAGTTCCAGAAAACGGGAATAATTCGCATCATACCCATACATATTTCCCCGGCTGATCTCCAGAATCCGGTTGGACACTTGATCCAGGAAATACCGGTCATGTGTAACCATCACCAGCACTCCCTTATATCCTTTCAGATATTCCTCCAGCCAGTTGATCATCCCTTCATCCAGGTGGTTGGTAGGCTCGTCCAACAGCAGTACATCAAAATCCCCCGCCAGCACCTTCGCCAGCGCAAGCTTTCTCCGCTGTCCTCCCGAAAGATTCTCCACCTCCTGCTCAGACACTTCGATTCCAAGCTTCGTCATATTACTCTGCACCAGCCAGTCCTTATCTCCATTCCCGTTCAACGCATACGAAGATACCGTAGCACCCTTCGGAAAATGTGGATTCTGCGGAAGATAAGCAATCTTCAACCCATTCTGCCGGATAATCTGCCCCTCATCCGGCTCCTCCTCCCCCGCAATCATCCGCAACAACGTAGACTTCCCGGTACCATTAATCCCCACAATACCAATCTTATCCCCCTGCTGGATACCAAACGAAGCATCCTCAAAAATAACCTTCTCCCCAAAAATCTTACTGATATGCTCAATATTAATAATATTCATTCAAAACTCCTCATTCACCATAAAATATCCATAACAGCACTATCTTACCATCCTTCCCCCACATAATCAAACCCCAATCCACAAAATTCCCTTTCTATCTCTTCTTTCTCTTTCTACATTTTCCCCAAAATTCCTTTTTCCCCTTTCCTCCCACTTTTTCAAAACGCCCATCTCTTTTTCCAGTCTCCGCCAAAAACACAGCTAGGACACGGGACTCCAAGGTCGGCAAACACTTTGTGGGCGTTTAGGACAAGCTTTAAGATCCGACGCTTACGCAGGCTTTCGCGAGGGTCAGCCGACCCTCGTGAACGATAGCCGAAGTTAGCGGCTAGCTTAAAGTTGCCCTGCCCACGTTTGCCGACCTTGGAGTCCCGTGTCCTGGCGTCCCCTTTGCCAATACAAAAAAAGAAGCCCCACAAGACCTCTGATAAACTCAAAAATCTTGTGAGACTTTCTTCTATTTTTCTAAAAAGGAATCCTACCCAATCTTAAACCGGATAAGCCCCATTCTTACTATCCGCTACAGTAGCATCAACCTTCGTCTGCTGAGCCTCTCTATATTTGAAGAAGTCAGTAGCAACCTGTGGGAACAGTGCGTAGGACAGAACGTCCTCATCCTGCTCGGACCACTGAGCCATCTCGCTGCGCAGAGTATCCAGTTCGTCCGGGATCAGATCTGCAGGACGGCAGGTGATCGGCTGTTTGTCACCGATACATTTCTTCTGAACCTCTTTGTTGAACGGCTTAACAGTCTTACCATATTCACCGGAGAGAACAGCTTTTGTTTCTTTTGTAACCATTTTGTATCTCTCGCCCATCAGTACGTTAAATACAGCCTGTGTACCAACGATCTGAGAAGACGGAGTAACCAGAGGCGGCTCGCCCAGGTCTTTTCTTACTCTCGGAACTTCTTCCAGAACATCGTAGAATTTGTCTTCTGCGTTCTGTTCTTTCAGCTGAGAAGTCAGGTTGGACAGCATACCACCCGGTACCTGATACAGCAGAGTTTTGATATTAACACCCAGGTTCTTCGGATTCAGCAGACCGCTGTCCAGAGCCTCGTCACGGATCGGACGGAAGTAGTCAGCGATTTCAGCCAGAAGTTTCTGATCCAGACCGGAATCATATGGAGTACCCTTGAAGGTTTCTACCATAACCTCTGTAGCCGGCTGAGAAGTACCCAGCGCAAATGGAGAGATTGCAGTATCGATCACATCAACACCAGCCTCAACAGCTTTCATATAAGTCATGGAAGCCACACCGGAAGTATAATGTGTATGCAACTGAATCGGGATCTTAACAGTCTCTTTCAGAGCTTTTACCAGTTCTGTTGCTTTATAAGGAAGCAGCAGACCAGCCATATCTTTGATACAGATAGAATCCGCACCCATCTCTTCGATCTCTTTTGCAATGTTTGTCCAGTATTCCAGAGTATAAGCATCACCCAGTGTGTAAGACAGTGCAACCTGTGCATGACCTTTCTCTTTGTTTGCTGCTTTTACTGCTGTCTGCAGGTTTCTCATATCATTCAGACAGTCAAAGATACGGATGATATCAATACCGTTTGCGATAGATTTCTGTACAAAATATTCTACTACATCATCTGCATATGGACGATATCCCAGGATGTTCTGTCCACGGAACAGCATCTGCAGTTTTGTGTTTTTGAATCCGTCACGGAATTTACGAAGTCTTTCCCATGGATCTTCCTTCAGGAAACGCAGGGAAGCATCAAATGTTGCACCACCCCAGCACTCTACAGAATGGTAACCTACTTTATCCATAGTATCTACGATCGGCAGCATCTGCTCTGTTGTCATTCTTGTTGCAATCAGAGACTGATGTGCATCACGCAGAATTGTTTCAGTAATTTTAATTGGTTTTTTAGCAATATCTGTCATAGTCTTATCCTTTCTTTCTATTATACCCGGCTGCGGACATGGCAGCCCGCATCGGGATCTGTGGCTTTTGTATTACCGTATTATACTCCGAATACAGCCATGAAAGTTCCGGCCGCTACTGCGGTACCGATAACACCTGCTACGTTAGGTCCCATAGCATGCATCAGAAGGAAATTGGTCGGATCTGCTTCCGCACCGACTTTCTGGGATACACGGGCTGCCATAGGAACGGCAGATACACCGGCAGATCCGATCAGAGGATTGATCTTTCCACCGGACAGTTTGCACATGATCTTACCAAAGAGAACACCACCGGCTGTACCAACACAGAATGCAACCAGACCCAGAAGAACGATCTTCAGAGTATCTACGTTCAGGAATGCTTCTGCGCTTGTAGATGCACCTACGGAAGTACCCAGCAGGATAACTACGATGTACATCAGCGCGTTGGAAGCTGTCTCTGTCAGCTGTTTTACAACACCACTCTCTTTGAACAGGTTACCAAGCATCAGCATACCTACCAGAGGAGCAGTTGTAGGAAGTATCATACAAACTACAATTGTGATAACGATCGGGAATAAGATCTTCTCCAGTTTGGATACCGGACGAAGCTGTTCCATCTTGATCTTTCTTTCTTTTTCAGTTGTCAGAAGTTTCATGATTGGCGGCTGAATGATCGGAACCAGGGACATATAAGAATATGCTGCCACGGCGATCGGTCCCATCAGTTCTGTCTGGCCCAGTTTACCTGCCAGGAAGATAGAGGTCGGACCATCGGCTCCACCAATGATAGAGATTGCTGCTGCTGCTTTTCCGTTGAATCCCAGGAAAATAGCCAGGAAGTACGCGCTGTAGATACCCAGCTGTGCTGCAGCACCAAGAATAAAACTCTTCGGGTTGGCGATCAGCGGACCAAAGTCTGTCATCGCACCAACGCCCATGAAGATCAGGGACGGCAGGATACTCCACTCATCCAGGATGAAGAAGTAATGCAGAAGACCACCGGCATGTTCGATACCCATAGCATCTACGTAAGGATCTGCCATAATATCCGGATAGATGTTAACCAGCAGCATACCGAATGCGATCGGCACCAGCAGCAGTGGCTCAAATCCGTGTTTGATTGCCAGATACAGGAACACCAGCGCAACCAGGATCATAACATAGTTACCCCAATCCAGGTTCATGAACGCAGTCTGTTCCCATAAGTTTGACAATGTATTCATTATACTCATGTTTTTAACCTCCCGTTGTTGAATTCAGCAAGTCGTCGCTGTTTGGGAATTTACATTGTCTGCAAATTCAGTCTTAGTTTAAGGATGCCAGAGTAGCACCAGCTTCAACTGCATCACCAACAGCAACGTCAATGCTTGCAACGGTTCCGTCCTGCGGAGCAACAACCGGGATTTCCATCTTCATTGCTTCCAGGATGATCACTGGATCACCGGCTTTTACAGCCTGTCCAACGCTTGCTTCTACTTTAAATACTTTTCCGGCTGCTCCGGCTGTTACTTTTACAGAACCAGCGGAAGCTGCAGGTGCTGCTGCCTTCGGAGCTGCTGCAGGTGCTGCCTTCGGAGCTGCAACAGGAGCTGCTGCAGATGCACCGCTTGTCTGTCCTTCTTCAACAGTTACATTGTATACATTGCCATTAACAGTAATAGTATAAGTTTTCATGTGATATTCCTCCTATGCTCAGGCTCTCTGCCATTTACTTCTGTTTACTTTTTTAATGGAACGAACCACAAAGCTGTCTGTGGATGTGTTCTCAGATGCAGCGATTGCTGCGGAAATAACTGCTACCAGTTCCAGATCATCTGTCAGGTCTTCCTCAACAGGTGCAGCCGGTACTGCTGGTGCAGGTGCTGGTGCTGCTTTCGGTGCTGTCTCTTTCTGTCCGATCTTTCCAACATACTTAAATAAGGAAATAACGAAAATCAGGAAGATCAGAACAACGAATACACAGCCAACACCCATAACGGTATTGACAGCGGCACCGTTTAATTTCATTCCGGTCGTTTCAACTTCGGAAATAGTCATATAAGCAGGAACCATCTGGTCATAATCACTGCTGTAATTGAATACAACTTTGATTTCTGCATCACCTTTGTCAAATTTTGCCGGAATATCAACAGTTACCTGTCCTTCTTCACGGTCAATATCTGTTGTCGGGGTTCCCATTTCCTCATATTTACCAAGTTCGTTTTCCTGGTCCATCCATGCTGATACTGCAAGTCTGGTAAATGTGTCTCTGTTTGCAGTCATCTGATTCAGAGTTTCATCATCGAAACCTGCAAGAGATTCTACTGCACTCTGAGATACCTCTGCACAGTTGCTTACCATATCATCGGTAATCTGCTGATAAGCAGCTGTTTCTTCTTTTTTACCGCAGGCAGTCAGAGAAAATGCACAGATTGTAACCAGCATCAGACTGGCAATTTTTTTCCATCTCTGCTTCATTTATGCTCACCTCATTATACTGTTCCGTGTTTTTTGCTTGGACGATCCTCTCTCTTTGTGTAAAGCATCTCGAAAGCACCGATCACATATTTTCTTGTATCCTCAGCTTCGATAATAGTATCTACATATCCTCTTCTTGCTGCGGATTCCACGCTGGACTGCAGGGTTGCATATTCAGCAGCTTTCTCGTTGATGGTAGCTGCATCAGAATCTGCGTACATGATCTTTGCTGCCAGTTTTGCATCCATCATACCGATTTCAGCGTTCGGCCATGCATAAACCATATCTGCACCGATGGATTTGCTGTTCATAGCCAGGTACGCGCTTCCGTAAGCTTTTCCTACGATCACGTTTACTTTCGGTACAGTAGCATCTGCAAATGCATAAGTCAGTTCAGCAACTGCTTTTGCCATGTTTGCCTCAGAGCATTTTGTTGCTTTGAATCCGGTAACATTGGTCAGTGTCAGAACCGGGATGTTGAAAGCGTCACAGAATTTTACGAAGTCTGCTGCTTTTCTTGCTCCTCTTGCGGATAATACTGCATCCATGGTTTCTGTCAGGTTTCCTTCTGCATCGTAGATCTCTGTTCTGTTTGCAACAGCACCTACAGTGGAACCGTTCAGTTTGATGAATCCACAAACCATATCTTTTGCATAGTCTGTTTTTACTTCGAAGAATACGTTGTTATCGCTGATCTGAGACAGTGCGATAGAAGTATCTCCTGCACAGTTTGCCAGATCTTTGCATACTCTGTTCAGATCATCTGTGCATTCTTCGTAAGACATATCATCTTCGTTGTTTGCAGGAAGCATAGTTACCAGTGCACGGATCTGTGCCAGAACATCTTCTTCGCTTCCTTTGAAATCTACCAGACCTGCTTCTTTTGCCTGATACTCAGCTGCGGAAGTATCGCATTTGGAGATTTCATTTCCTTCGATGGCGTTTGGAGAATTGACAAATAATTTTGCTTTTTTCTCTTCCATCAGAGTAAAGTCTGTCAGTGCCGGAATCATAGCCATTCCACCGCCGCAGGTTCCGAAGATACCTGTGATCTGTGGAATCACACCGCTTGCTTTTGTCTGCTGCATGTAGATCTCACCGAAACCGTTCAGTGCATCGGTTGCTTCCTGCAGACGCATACCTGCGCAATCGATCAGACCGATCACAGGTGCACCTGTCTTCATTGCGAAATCATACAGTCTTGCAATTTTCTTTGCATGCATCTCACCAACAGTTCCGTTCAGTACGGTAGCATCCTGGCTGTATACATACACCAGACTGCCATCGATCACACCATATCCGGTGATAACACCATCTGACGGGGTTTCTTTTGCAGATAAGTTGAAATCTGTACTTCTTGCAGTAATCTGTCCACCGATTTCAACAAAACTGTTTGCATCAAGCAAAGAGGCTATCCTTGTGCTTGCTGCGCTTTGTGCTGTATTGCTCATACTTCAGCCCTCCATTTTTATAAAAAATTTAAGTGAAAACAAAATTTCAGCCGATTATAATTCTACTATTTTTTGCTTTTTTTTTCAATAACTTTTTGACAAAAGCCTTCAGAAAAACTTAATAAAGGTATAAATATTTCGGAATTCCGTTTTCATAGATCACTTCTGTTTCGCCGTGGATCAGTGGTTTCAGGTATTCCATCATCTTTTCTGTCACATCGTTTCCTGCTTCATTGATATAATCTGCCGGTACTTTTTTCTCCTGGTTCGACACCTCGCAGACCGGAACCGCAGTGTAGCGCACCTGGTACGGATGGCTGCTGATTCTTTCTACCGAAGCCATCAGCCCGCTTTTTCCCTGCAGGGCACAGCGGCAGGCGGTCATGCCAAGCATCTTTGACTCCTGGATGTCGGTCTTGCTTGCGATATGGGAGGCGCATCGCTGCATCAGATTCAGTTCAATGGATCTTACTTTGCAGCCGATTTCTCTTCGCACGATATCTTCGAGCACTCTGGCGCTTCCCGCGATATAGCTGTGACCGAAATTGTCCACGGCTCCGCTCTGTACCTGCTCGGAGATATACACACCGTCTTTGTCTTTGATTCCCTCACTGATTGCCACCAGAACACTGTCCTGTTTCTCTAATTTTCCTTTTACATCTGCAAGAAAACTCTCCACTGAAAATGCCGGCTCACAAAGATAGATCAGGCTCGGACCTTCTGCTCCGTTATTTCTCGCAAGTGCGGAAGCTGCGGTCAGCCATCCGGCATTTCTTCCCATCACTTCCACGATCGTGACTGCCTTGGTATCGTACACATGGCAGTCTCTTTCCAGCTCGGAAAATGTAGTTGCAATATATTTTGCTGCGGAGCCGAATCCCGGACAGTGATCAGTTCCCACCAGATCGTTGTCAATCGTCTTCGGTGCTCCCATGACATGAATATCTTCTATTTCGTGTTCTTTACAGTATGCCGCCAGTTTATCCACCGTATCCATGGAATCGTTTCCACCTGCGTAAATAAAGTACGCAATTCCATGTTTGCGGAAAATCCGGATGATTTCCTGAAACTGACTGTCGTCTTCTTCCGGATTTTTCAGTTTTACCCTGCAGGATCCCAGTGCTGCTGCCGGTGTCTGGCAAAGGATCTCCAGTTCGTCCTCACCCGGTACTTTCTCACTCAGGTTGACAAACCGTTCCTCCAGAACGCCTTTGATGCCGTTGACTGCACCATAGATCGTATCCACCTGATCGGATGCATGCGCTTCCATGATCACTCCTGCGATCGTCGCATTGATTGCTGATGTCGGTCCTCCGGACTGTGCTACCAAAAGATTTCTCATTGATTTCCTCCTTAAGATTGCATAAAGAAGGGGATGTTTTCTGCGTCATCGCAACATCCCCCTTTTTTCTCTTGCCTGTCAGCTGACTTTCTCAAACTGACTATTATATAGATTAGCATAAAATCCGTTCATTGCCAAGAGGTCTTCATGATTTCCTTGCTCAATAATATCTCCGTCCTTCATTACCAGGATCACATCTGCATCTTTGATCGTAGATAAGCGGTGTGCGATCACGAAACTGGTGCGGCCTTTCATCAGGTAATCCATCGCTTTCTGGATCCGTTCTTCTGTTCGGGTATCGACTGAGGAAGTCGCCTCGTCAAGGATCAGCAGCCGGTTATCGGCAAGAATCGCTCTTGCGATCGTCAGGAGCTGCTTTTGTCCCTGGGATACGTTGCTGGCTTCTTCATTTAACACGGTGTTGTATCCTTCCGGCAGTGTCTGGATAAACCGGTGTGCATGCGCGGCTTTTGCCGCTGCGATCACTTCTTCGTCGGTCGCATCCAGTCTTCCATAACGGATATTTTCCATGATCGTACCGTTAAACAGCCAGGTATCCTGCAATACCATACCGAAACATTCTCTCAGATCTCTCCGGTTAAAGTCCCGGATATCGTGTCCGTCGATCAGGATTCTTCCGCTGTTGGCATCATAGAAACGCATCAGCAGTTTCACCAGTGTGGTTTTTCCAGCACCGGTCGGACCGACGATCGCGATCTTTTGTCCCGGTTGCACCTGCTCGGAGAAATCTTTTATGATGATCTGATCCGGGCGATAGCCGAAGCTTACGTGTTCAAATGTTACGCGACCTTCCACGCCGTTTTCCAGTTTCACCGGATGCTCGGCGGTCTGTTCTTCCTCCTCTTCCTCAAGGAATTCAAAAACACGCTCGGAAGCTGCCGCTGCGGACTGCATCATATTTGTAACCTGCGCGATCTGCTGTACCGGCTGGGTAAAGTTTCGGATGTACTGGAAAAATGACTGGATGTCACCGACTTCGATGGCTCCTTTGATCGTCATGAAACCGCCGAGAAGTGCCACCATCACATATCCGATATTTCCCACAAACTGCATGATCGGCATCATCATGCCAGAGAAAAACTGAGATTTCCAGCCGGATTCGTATAACTTTTTGTTCGTCTCCTCGAAAGTCGCCATCACAGCTTCTTCCTTATTAAATGCCTTTACAATATTTTGTCCGGCATAGACCTCTTCCACCTGACCGTTCACATCACCCAGATATTTCTGCTGCTGCTGGAAATACTTCTGGGACCGCTTCATCACCTTGCCGATAATGAACATCGAGCACGGCAGGATCAGCAGGGCACATAAAGTCATCCATACGTTGATACTCAGCATCATGATAAATACACCGATCAGCGTTGTCACCGAAGTGATCAGCTGCGTGATACTCTGGTTCAGCCCCTGCTGCAGGGTATCCACATCGTTGGTGATTCTGGAGAGCACCTCTCCGTAAGTCCGGCTTTCGTAATACTTCATCGGCAGCCGGTTCATTTTCCCGGAAATGTCTTTTCGCAGGGAGTAGCTGACATCGTTGGAGATTCCCGTCATGATAAATCCCTGGATGAAGGAAAATGCCGCACTGCACAGATACAGTCCCAGTGTCCACAAAAGGATCCGTCCGATCTTGTCAAAATCGATCCCGCCGGTTTCGTTGACCTTCGCTACCAATCCGTTAAACAGTTCTGTCGTCGCTTTACCAAGAATCTTTGGTCCCACGATGTTAAATACCGTACCGGCGATGGCAAAGATCATCATGCCGATCAGCCGGATCTTATATTTGCTCATATAACGCAGTAATTTTTTTACTGCTCCGGAGAAATCTTTTGCCTTTTCTCCGCTCATTCTTCCCCGTCCCATAGGTCCTCTGGAGGGGCGTCTGCTATTTTCACTCATGATCCAGTTCCTCCTGTGACAGCTGTGACTGTGCAATCTGCCGATATACTTCGCAGGACTGCAGAAGTTCTCTATGTGTTCCCATACCGACAACCTTTCCTTCGTCCAGCACCAGGATACGGTCTGCATGCAGAATCGTACTGATACGCTGTGCAACGATCAGGGTTGTGGCTTCCTCGGTTTCTTCTTTCAATGCTTTTCGAAGAGCCGCGTCCGTCTTAAAATCCAGTGCGGAGAAGCTGTCATCAAAAATATAGATCTCCGGCTGTTTTGCAATTGCCCTTGCGATCGACAAACGCTGTTTCTGACCACCAGACACATTGCTTCCGCCCTGTGCGATCGGGCTTTCCATGCCTTCCTCTTTCTGTTCGATAAATTCTGTCGCCTGGGCAATGGCTGCTGCCTTCTCCAGTTCTTCTTTCGTCGCGTTCTCTCTTCCGTAGCGGAGGTTCGAGTCGATCGTTCCGGAAAACAGTACCCCTTTCTGCGGCACATAACCGATGCGATCCCGCAGATCTTTCAGTTCCATCCTGCGGATATCCACACCGTCCACCCGGATGCTTCCTTTTGTCACATCAAAGAAACGTGGAATCAGATTTACCAGCGTACTCTTACCGCTTCCGGTACTTCCGATAAAAGCAACCGTCTCACCTTTCTTCGCCTCGAAGGTAATATCAGAAAGGACTTCCTCTTCCGCTCCCGGATAGGCAAAACTTACATGGTCAAATACTACCGTTCCTTTTTCACTTTCTTCCGGTTTTTCACTGTTTTCCGGATCTTCGATGGAAAGCGGGGTATCCAGAACCTCCAGGATACGGTTGGCAGCCACACCGGCACGCGGCAGCATAATGGACATCATCGTGATCATCAAAAACGACATGATGATCTGCATCGCATACTGGATAAATGCCATCATATCACCCACCTGCATATTACCGGCATCGATACTGTGTGCACCGGTGTAGATGATCAGTACACTGATTCCGTTCATGATCAGCATCATCAGAGGCATCATAAACGTCATTGTACGGTTGACAAACAGGTTGGTCTTCGTCAGTCTCCGGTTCGCTTCCTCGAACCGCTCTTCCTCGTGTTTTTCCCGGCTGAACGCACGGATCACCGGAATACCGGTCAGGATCTCACGGCTGACCAGGTTCAGACGGTCGATCAGATCCTGCAGTTTTTTAAATTTCGGCATCGCAACCCAGAAAAGAACGGCTACCAGGATCAGGATCGCTGCCACTGCGATTCCAAGGATCCAGGTCATGGATGCGTCTGTGTTCAGCACTTTCAGCACACCACCGATACCAAGGATCGGCGCGTATAAGACAATACGGAACAACATGGTAAATACCATCTGTACCTGCTGGATATCGTTCGTACTTCTGGTGATCAGAGACGCGGTGGAAAAATTATCCATTTCTTTGCTCGAAAAGGATAATACTTTCCGGTACACTTTATTTCTCAGATCATGACCGAGTTTTGCCGCGATCCGACAGGAGAAGAAAGTCACACAGACAGAAGCGACCATGATCAGTGCTGCCAGAAGCAGCATCTTGATGCCGGACCACAGCACATACTGCATCTGGATCCGGTCCAGATCTTCGCCCATCTCCTGATACTCGTTTTTCAGATACTGGATGGCTCCCTGTGTCACAATAGATTCCGGCATATCCTCCAGCTTTTCGGTCATCTGTTCCATCATCTGGCTTCTCGCTTCATCCGGAAGCTGTGCGATCGCATCCATCACATCCACCCCGTCCGGAAGCTGCATCTGCTGTGCCAGTGCCTCCTGCGTCTCAGGCTGCTGCAGGCTGGTCACTGCCAGCATTGCCTTTCCGAAGATCGTATTCAGAGAATCTCTTTCTTCATCTTTCAGTTTTTCGTGGGTATAAACACCGTCTTCCAGTATATAATATTCTTTGACTTCTTCCTGCTGATCACTGTCCATGAATAAAAACAGCTGATCCATGGATTCTTCCCGGATCTGATCCGGTACACTGTCCGGAATACCGCCCTGCTGTACACCGACATTGATAATATCCGAAGTGTACGAAGGCAGTGCCAGATCACAGAATGCCTGCCCGAACAGCAGGGCGAAGATCAGCACGATATAACGATAGGAACCCTTCAGTTCCCGAAACATCCGTAACATACCTATTGTTCTCCTTCCCTAAAATAACCTTTGATTTCCATACTTCCAGGCATTTTTTCCAGATTTTCCTGCATCTGGAGAATCTGGTCTTTCAGATGATCCACCTCTTCCGGTGTCATCCCCTGCACCATCACTGCATTTACTTCTTTTCGTATTTTCTCCACTTCCCGGTGAAGCTCTCTGCCGTAATCCGTCAGATAAATTCTCTGGATCCGTTTATCCTTTTCATCTGCTACCCGACAGACCAGAGCTGATTTTTCCATCCGCTGTAAAGATACTGTCACCGTCGATGGTTTGATACACAGTTTACTGCAGATTTCTTTCTGGCTGAGTCCGTCCTGCTGATACAAGAGATTTAGCATCGGCATCTGTCCGGGGTGCAGATTCACATGAGAAAGCTGATGAAACGTCTTTGCCGCATACACATGAAGCAATTTCATCATCAGGAACTCTGCGGAATGCTCTTTTTCATTCATTCGTTCTCTCTTCCTTTCTTATTAGTTCGTTGACTAATCTTTCGTCGACTAACTAATAATATCACTTATTTTATGTTATACAAGTGTTTTTATACTTTTTTCATATTTTTTTATAATGATACCAGGGGATAAAGTACGGAATAATCCGGTATCAAAAAAAATCTCCCGAAACAGATCCACATACTTTGTTTCTCTGTTTCAGGAGATTCCTGTTTTTGACTTTTCTGTTACTGATTCAGATTGTGAGCCTTTTCATAGGCGGTGATCAGTTTCAGGTTCTCGATCTCGATCGAGTTCAGATACGAATTGTCAAACTGATCTGCCGATACGCTTGGTGTGTACCAGCTTTTCGATGCAAAATAGTCTGCCAGATCATCCGACTTGAAGATTCTGCCATGACGGGCATAAATTTCATTTCTCGCGATACGGATCTGCCACTCGGAGAGTCCGTTCAGATCTGCATTCGTCAGATATCTGGTACTGCTGTCCGGTATCACATAATCGCCGCTTCCGGTATCTGCTCCCGCGTCACTGGCTGCCGCTTCGTTCTGTTCCTGAACCACAACCTCCGGGGTTGGTTCCGGTGTCGCCTGCTGTGTCGGTGCCACCGTTGCTGCCTCCGCTTCCTGCGTTGGCACAACTTCCTGTGTCGGTTCCGGTGTCGCTGTAACTTCCGGTGCCACTGTTTCCGGTTCTTCGGCTGGTGCCTGTGCGGTCTCGTTATCATCTCTCTCCTGACTCTTCTGCATATCTTCTTTCATCTGCTCGTTCAGCTGAGAAACTTTTTTCGTATCGCCGCCTCCGGCGCCAACCAGTTTTACCACACCAAATACGATCGCAACTACGAGAACTACAATGATTACGCCGAGAACGGCAAAGGTAATCTTTTCTTTTTTCTCTTCCCGCTCCCACTCTTCTTCGTAATCATCCTCATCGTCATCTTCCGAATCGGAATCCTCATCTACCCGATATCCATACCCCATACCGGCAGTCATACGGTTATCGTATTCCGGTTCCGGATTTCTCTTTCTGATCTTGGGCGCTTCATCCTCCTGTTTTTTATAGACTTTTTCAGGCGCAGCTTCCTGCACCGGTTTTTCATCTACCGGATGACCACATGCCCCACAGAAACGATCTCCGTCATCCAGACGGTTTCCGCAATATTTACAAAACATGCTGTTTCCTCCATTATCTGTGTTACTGTTTTCTCTTTTTACAGCGTTTCTTCGTATGGAAGAATTATATACCGAACTTTCCGAAAACACAACAGGCAAATGCTGTCTATCTTCTTACATTTTCCATACATTTTCATTTGTGGTCGAGATTGCGACAGCACCGGCTTTCAGGGCTGCCACAATATCTTCCTTCTCGCTGATCAGACCGCCCGCAATCACCGGACAGCGCACGCTGTTTCGGATTTTTTCTATCACGCGCGGCATCAGTCCCGGAAGGATCTCGATCACATCGGGACGATAACCCGCAGTCTGTCTCTGGATGTTATCGTACGCCATCGAATCGATCACAAAAAAGCGAAGCACGGTAAACATTCCCAGTTCTTTTGCACACCTGACCAGTGCCGGTTTCGTTGTAATGATTCCGTCGGCACGGGTATAGGTTTTCAGGAACTCCACTGCCGCCTCTTTTCCACTCAACCCCTGGATCAGATCGATATGTACTACCGCAATTTTCCCTTTTTCCTTGATCTTTTTTACGATCTCGCCGATGTTACATACCGTTCCATATAAGACAAATACCATTCCCACATCCATCTTCAGGCACTCTTCCAGGCCTTTTTCATCTTTCACTGCCGCAATTACCGGGCAGTCTTCCAGTTCTTCTGTCATTTTTCTCATGTTTTCTTCCTCTCAGGCGCAGTACGCCGCACCTACCTGTTCCAGACACCAGTAATAATCTCTCACATCCACCCGTTCTCCCGCATACACCGGATATTCCTGCAGCAGCTTTTCTCCCAGAAAATACTGCACCACCCCGACCTGCTGTCCCTTCCTGACCGGAGCTTCCAGCTGTGCCGGCAGCTGATAACGAACGGTAATCTGTTCATCCTTCCGTAAAAGCAGCGACAGATGCATCTGCTCCGTATCTGCCCCGTATTCCAGACGCGTCGTTGCCACATCGTCAATCGCAGTCCCTTTTTTCTGCCCATTGACCACTGCAAGTCGTCCGAGATCCTTCTTTTCAAAGACTTCCCGGTATTCATAATTCGTCAGCCCGTAAGTCATCAGTTTTCTGGTATCCTCCCATTTATATCCCCGATTATTCGGCCATCCGCACGCAAGCAGAGACACGATCAGTGTTTTTCCTTCCCACTGTAAGGCTCCCACATAACAGTACCCGGCATTCCCCGTAAATCCGGTTTTCCCCGTCAGCGCTCCGTCCATCATTCCCAGAAACGCATTGTGATTGGTGCACTGATAGACCTGTGTCTTGCTGTAGTTCCAGAATGTATAGGACGGCATCCGCGTGATTGCCAGAAAGTCTTCTTTCTTCGGAGACTCCATAATACAATATCGCAGAATCCTTGCCAGATCCTCCGCCGTGGTACTGTGGATCCCATTTTCATTCTCCGCATCCAGACCGTTCGGCGTGATAAAATAAGTATCTTCACAGCCGATTTCCCTTGCTTTCAGATTCATCTTTTCCGTAAATCCTTCCACCGATCCCCCGACCTGCTCTGCGATCATTACCGCCGCATCGTTATCCGAATTCAGCATCAGCGCATACAGAAGATCCTGCAGATAAAACTGCTCTCCTGCTTTTGCGCCCATATGTACTTTCGGCTGGCTCGCCGCATAGGCAGATACGGTGACCAGATCGTCCATCCGTCCGTCTTCCAGTGCCAGAATACAGGTCATAATCTTCGTGGTACTTGCCATCGGAAGCTTCTGCTCGCTGTTTTTAGAATACAAAACACGTCCGGAGTCTGCATCCATCAGACATGCCGAACGCGCATAAAGTTCTGATTCACTCAACTGCATACCATATCCCACTGCCGGCGTTCCCAACAGCAGGAAAAGCAGCAACAATAATCCCCGCTTTATTCTTCCCATATAGTATCCCCCGTTTTTTATCACAGTTTTCCAAAGATACTATATGCGGCTCTTTTTCTTTTAGAACCTTATTTTTACAGATCCAGCTGTAACTGAATCTCTTCTTCCGCCTCTGCCTTGAAATCTTCCAGTTTTACCGGGCTGATCGTCGGCAGATCCTCGGTGGACTGCACCCCGAAATTTCTTAAAAATTCTTCCGTCGTTCCAAAAAGGATCGGTCGTCCCGGTGCATCCAGTCGTCCCAATTCCTGTACCAGATTATATTCCACCAGTTTATTGATCGGATGATCACACTTTACTCCACGGATTTTTTCAATCTCCTGTTTCGTTACCGGCTGCTTGTAGGCGATAATCGAGAGTGTCTCCAGCATCACATCTGTCAGCACTGCTTTTTTCGGCTGCAATGCGATCTCCACCAGATATTCATAATATTCCTGCTTGGTACACATCTGAAATGCCCCGTCCAGTTCCAGGATTTTGATTCCACGATCTCTGGCATTGTATTTTAACATCATATTCCGGATGATTTTTTCCGTCGTGTTTTTATCCTGCCCGATTGCTTTCGCGATTCTTCCTGTCTCCACCGAATCACCCGCGGAAAATAAAATAGCCTCAATCGCTGCTTCCAGTTTCTCCATCTTCCTGCTGCTCCTCATATTTTAAAGATGTAATCTGAATATCATCAAACAAATGTTCCTGTTCTATGGTAATCACACCGGTTTTCATCAGTTCCAGGATCGCAAGAAACGTAACGATCACCTGAATCTTACTCGATTGTTTTTCCAGAAGCCCCCGGAAGGAAAAATAGCGATGTGTTCTGGCATACAGCTCCAGATCACTCATCTTGTCTTCCAGACTGACTTCTTCTTTCTCGATCTTACCGAATTTGCTTCGGATCGGATCCACCTTGTTTTCCTGTCGTTTGATGATAGAATTGAAAATATTCTGAAGTTTTGCCAGTGTCAGATCACCGATCAGTTCCTGGATATCCACCGGCGGTCGATATTCCAGCACTTCTTTCGGCATGCTCTCCGCCCGGTATACACAACGGGAAGCATCTGCCATACGGTTCCGCAGCTCGTAGGACATATATTTATACATCTTATACTCCAACAACTGCTGTACCAGTTCTTCACGGGGATCTTTTTCTTCCCCTTCTTCAGTTACTTCTTTTGGAAGAAGCATCTTACACTTGATATCCAGGAGCGTTGCCGCCATTACCATGAACTCACTCATGATATTCAGGTTTTCTTCCTGCATCTGCCGGATATATTCCATATACTGTTCTGTGATCTCTACGATCGGAATGTCGTAAATATCAATCTTATTCTTTTCAATCAGATGTAAAAGCAGATCCAGCGGACCTTCAAATGCCTCCAGTTTTACCGGTATTCCCATGTTTCTTCCTCTTTTTCTTTTCGTTTATACCTGAATGTTTATTTTACAGGCATTTTCCGGTTTTGTAAAGCGCAGATTCGAAGGATCGTTAGTTCTCTTGGGTTGTGGATCCGTAACGGGATCGTATGCTCCCCCAGCCCGGCACTGACGATCACTGCATGTTTTCCCTTTTTGTGGATTCCTCCACATTCGCCCGGAAAGATCCGAAAATCTGGAGAAATCGCTCCCCGTCTCTTCCCGAGCATCATCACCCCGCCGTGGTAATGTCCGCAGAATGTCACCGTTGCACCCCAGGAAAGATACTCTTTCTTATAGCGTGGATTATGCGCCAGAAGAATCGTGATCCGGTCAGGATCCGGTTGTCCGAACCGTTTTTCCAGTTCTTCCACCATGCCCTCTTTCCGACGCCCTTTCTCATAAAATCTTTCGTCCGGCTCCAGCCCGCAGATGGTAAGCGGTATTCCCTTCTTCTCCACCTGCACTTTCCGGTTCCGTAGCCGCAGTAATGGCAGTTCTTCTACTGCTGCCTCATATCTTTTCCCGACCTCTCCGTAAATCTCCGGATGTTCGACAATCCGTTGTTCATGGTTGCCGCTTGCATAATATACCGGATATGTTTCCGACAGTTTTTTCAGAAAACCAAACGCTTTTTCTGTTTCACATCCCTTTTTTCCGACAACGACATCCCCGCCGACCAACACCAGATCCGGATGTTGTTTTTCGAGGAGTTGAAAAATCCGCTCCCCGTCCTCACCTGTGACCTGATCATGAAGATCCGTCAAAAAGGCAAGTGTCAGTTCCTGTTTCTCTTTTATATAAGGAGACTGGAGTCGATACTCCCTTACTATCGTTTTTTTCATCGTTTTGCTCCATATTAAAAATCCCCGGTCTAAAACTTTCGTTTTACACCGGGGTGTTGTTGACTGTCCTCATCGGTCGTCATCTGCAAACTTTATTTTGCGTAATCTACGACACGACTTTCACGGATTACACTGACTTTGATCTGTCCAGGATATTCCAGTTCAGCTTCAATCTGTTTGGAAATATCTCTTGCCAGTAATACCATATCAGAATCATTGACATGATCTGGCAATACCATAATCCGAACCTCACGGCCTGCCTGAATAGCATAGGATTTGTCTACTCCCTTGAAGGAGTTTGTGATATCTTCTAACTGTTTCAATCTGTTGGTATATGTTTCCAGTGTCTCTCTTCTCGCACCCGGGCGGGCAGCTGAGATTGCATCCGCAGCCTGTACGATTCCGGCAATCAGAGATTCCGGTTCTACATCGCCGTGATGGGCTTCTACTGCGTTGATGACAATTGGAGATTCTTTATACTTTCTACATAAGTCAACACCGATCTGAATATGGGATCCTTCCACTTCATGGTCGATGGATTTTCCTATATCATGTAATAAGCCGGCACGTTTTGCCAGACGGATATCCGTACCAACTTCTGCCGCCAGAAGACCTGACAGCTGTGCAACTTCGATGGAATGCTTTAATGCGTTCTGTCCATAACTGGAACGGAATTTCATACGTCCAAGGAGACGAATCAGTTCCGGATGGATTCCGTGAACACCAACTTCTAAAGCAGCGTTCTCCCCCTCTTCCCGAATCATGGTCTCTACTTCTTTCTGTGCTTTCTCCACCATTTCCTCGATACGTGCCGGATGAATACGTCCATCCACGATCAGTTTTTCAAGAGCAATTCTTGCAACTTCACGACGGATCGGATCAAATCCGGATAAAACAACTGCTTCCGGGGTATCGTCAATGATCAGATCCACACCGGTCAGTGTTTCCAGCGTACGGATGTTTCTTCCTTCACGACCGATGATTCTTCCTTTCATCTCATCGCTCGGAAGCTGTACAACGGAAATCGTAGATTCTGCCACATGGTCAACAGCACATTTCTGAATCGCTGTTACCACATACTCTTTTGCTTTCTTTGCAGCATCTTCTTTTGCTTTGCTTTCCAGCTCTTTGTAAAGTTTCGCAGTATCAATTTTTACTTCGTCTTCAACAGATTTTAAAAGATAATCCTTTGCCTGTTCGGAGGTCAGTCCTGAGATTCTCTCAAGTTCCTGTACTCCCTGGTCATGTAATTCGTCAACCTGTTTCTCTTTCTTCTTTAACTCTGCTTCTTTTGCTGAATACTCTGTTTCCCGTCTCTCCAGTGCATTTGCCTTGCGGTCTACAGATTCTTCTTTTGCCAGCACACGCTTTTCATACTTTTGCAGTTCGCTGCGTCTCTCCCTTGTCTCTTTTTCCAGTTCGTTTTTGGTTTTCAGAGATTCTTCTTTTGCTTCCAGAAGAGCTTCGCGTTTCTTAGTTTCCGCCGTTTTCAAGGCTTCATCTATGATGTTTCTTGCTTTTTCCTCCGCAGTGCCAATTTTTTCCGCATCCTGCTTCACTTTCTTGGCAACGGCAAGCTTGCAAGCCACAGGAACCGCTATTACCAGCGCAATGACTACAGCAATAATTGGAATTAATATATTGATTCCGTCTGCCATAGGAGCACCTCCTTATTTAGTTTTCATTGTACGTTTACAACAGTATAATTCTATAATGATTTCACAAATTTGTCAACGGATTCCCCATTATTTTCGTAGATATAGTTATAATCCTTTATTCTTCCCGTGAAAAATATTCCCGGAATACCGACTGGATCTCCGAAGAGGTAAATCCCCTGCGCATCAGATAGCCGTAATGCCGTCTTTTTTCTTTTTCATCGGCCTCTTTTGGATTTCTGCAGCGTTTCTCCAGAAGCTGGCGAATCATATCCGTCTCATCCGCACACCCTTCTTCATCCTCCATGGCTTCTTGTCCCCGTCGGATCAGCTCCCGCGGAATGCCTTTCCGCTCCAGTTCAAACTGCATCTGGCGTCTGCTCTTTCTTCCCTGATAGGTGGACAGATACCGTGTGACATATCTCTCATCATCCAGATAATGATACGAGCGCACATAATCCATGGCGATCTTTACTGCCTGCGGTGTATATTCGCCCTTCATCAGCTTCTTTTCCAGTTCTGCTTCCGTATAATCCATCCGCGTCAGCAGATGCATCGCCCGCAGCTTCGCTCTTTTGACCAGAATCTCTTTAAAGATTTCCTGAAAAGTCTCCGCAGGAAGCTCTCCGTTCTCTTTCAGTCGATAACGGGAAAGCTCGCCCTTATATAACATAAAGGCGAGCTGTTCATCTGTCACAACGCGGTACTTCGCTTTTGTCACAGGGACAATCTCTGTGATTCTCATACTTCCTCATCCGGTGTATCTTTCTGTGCACCGGTTGCTTCATCCGCTTCTTTTGCGGTATCCTGCGGTCCGTCTTCACCCAGTCCGTAATGTGCTCTTACCTGGCGTTCGATCTCTTCTGCGATCTCCGGATTCTCTCTCAGGAAGATCTTTGCATTCTCTCTTCCCTGGCCGATCTTTCCGTCATTGTAGGCGAACCATGCACCGCTCTTCTGGATGATACCAAGATTCACTGCCAGATCCAGGATATCACTCTCTTTGGAGATTCCCTTTCCGAACATGATATCAAATTCTGCTTCTTTAAACGGCGGTGCCACTTTATTCTTCACGACTTTGACACGGGTACGGTTACCGATCACTTCTCCGCCCTGTTTGATCGTCTCGGTTCTTCTGACATCCATACGCACGGAAGCATAGAACTTCAGGGCACGTCCACCTGTGGTTGTCTCCGGATTACCGAACATGACACCGATCTTTTCACGCAACTGGTTGATAAAGATCACGATACAGTTGGACTTGCTTACCACACCGGTCAGTTTTCTCAGTGCCTGAGACATCAGTCGTGCCTGCAGACCCATATGGGAATCTCCCATATCTCCCTCGATCTCTGCTTTCGGTACCAGGGCTGCTACAGAGTCCACAATGATGATGTCCATCGCACCGGAACGCACCATTGTCTCAGTGATCTCGAGTGCCTGTTCTCCGTTATCCGGCTGTGAAATATACAATTCATCGATATCCACACCGATGTTTTTTGCATAGGCAGGATCCAGCGCATGCTCTGCATCCACGAATCCGGCGATTCCGCCGCGCTTCTGTACTTCCGCTACCATATGTAATGCTACGGTTGTCTTACCACTGGATTCCGGTCCGTAGATCTCGATGATTCGTCCACGCGGAACACCACCCAGTCCCAGTGCAATATCCAGACTCAGAGATCCGGTCGGTACGGTCTGTACATTCATGTTCTTACCGGAATCTCCCAGTTTCATCACGGATCCTTTTCCAAACTGTTTTTCAATCTGTCCCAAAGCCGCATCCAGGGCTTTTAATTTATCTTCTTTTGCCATAATGGTCTCCTTTTTTCATGTGCGAACTTATGTTCGTTTTGCTGTTTCCATACTATTACAAATTACTTTTGTTGTCAACTGGTATTTTCGGTTTTTGAGGGGAATCTAACAATTTCGGCGATCTACCGGGTAAGAATCAAAATTGGTTCACTGAGCCAATTATTGATATACAATGCAATAAAATTAAGAAAAGAACAGGAATTTTCGCCGACGGCAGATCCGCCGGCGTTCCCTGCTATCATACATATTTTTATATTATTTTTCTAATATCCTGCCAGCCAGGTGTACATCTCTTCGTACTGCTTTGCGGAATTCTTCCAGGAATAATCCTGTGCCATGCCGCGGTCGACGATCTTGTTCCACTCGCGTTTGCGGTCATAATATACACGCTCTGCGTAGCGGATCGTATTTAACATCTCATGGGCATTGTAGTTTGTGAAGCTGAAGCCGGTTCCGTTTCCTTCGAACTCGTTGTACGGCTGTACGGTATCTTTCAGGCCACCGGTCTCTCTGACGATCGGCACGGTACCGTAACGAAGGCTCATCAGCTGGCTCAGTCCGCACGGCTCAAACAGAGACGGCATCAGGAATGCGTCTGCCGCTGCATAGATCTTATGAGACATTGCTTCTGAATAATAGATATTGGCAGAAACTTTTTTATCGTATTTCCATGCAAAGTGACGGAACATATTTTCATATTTTTCCTCACCGGTTCCAAGCACTACTAACTGGATCGCATCCTGGCACAGTTCATCCATCATGTAAGCGATCAGGTCAAATCCTTTCTGATCCGTCAGACGGGATACAACACCGAGCATCATGGCTTTCGGATTGACTTCCAGTCCCAGTTCTTCCTGCAGCGCTGTCTTATTTTTCACTTTTTCTTTCCGGAATGTCTTTGCATTGTAGTTCTTTACGATCATGGAGTCGGTCTCCGGATTGTACTCGTCATAATCGATACCGTTTACGATACCGCGCAGGCTGTTGCTTCTTGCCTGCATCAGTCCATCCAGACCTTCGCCGTAGAACGGCGTCTTGATCTCCTCTGCATAGGTATTACTTACGGTTGTGATCGCATCTGCGTATACCAGACCGCCTTTCAGATAGTTGGCATCTTTGTTTGCCTCCAGTTTGTCCGGTGTGAAGAAGTAATCGGACAGACCGGTGATGCTCTTTACAGTCTTGATGTCCCATACGCCCTGGAATTTCAGGTTGTGGATCGTCATAACCGATTTGATTCCACGGTAGAAATCACTTCCCTGGAAACGTTCTTTCAAATATACCGGGATCAGTCCGGTCTGCCAGTCGTGGCAGTGAATAATGTCCGGTCGGAAATCGATCACCGGAAGAATCGACAGTGCCGCTTTGGAGAAGAATGCAAATTTTTCCAGATCTCCCGGCATGCCGTAGTATGGTTTGTCCCCACTGAAATGTTCTTCGTTATCGATAAAATAGAACTTGATTCCTTCATATTCCAACTCGAAGATTCCTACGTATTGCTGTCTCCAGTTCAGATCCATGTAGAAATTGGTTATGTAGTGTAACTGATCTTTAAATTCCTGTTTCATACAGGCGTATTTTGGAATGATAACTCTCACATCAAAATATTCTTTTGGAAAGCATTTCGGTAAAGAACCGACTACATCCGCAAGCCCTCCGGTCTTAATAAACGGTACGGCTTCCGATGCAACATATAGTACCTTTTTCATGCGAATAACCTCCTGTTTTTCTTATAACAACATCTGTCTTATATTATACCGCATTTTTACCAAACAGGAAAGGGGTTATGCCTGTTTTTTTATGCATTTTTCATCCGTATTTATCGATGAAGCGTCCCGTGTTCATATTCCAGTCGGATCTTGTCCGCAATCAGAGCGATAAACTCAGAATTGGTCGGTTTTCCTTTTCCGTTGCTCACCGTATAGCCGAAAAGTGCGTCGATCGTATCCATCTTGCCACGGCTCCATGCAACTTCGATGGCATGACGGATCGCACGTTCCACACGGCTCGGTGTAGTCTGGTGTTTCTTGGCAATGGTCGGATACAGGATCTTGGTGATGGAATTGAGCATCTCCATATCCTCCACCGACATCATGATCGCATCCCGCAGGTACTGGTATCCTTTGATGTGTGCCGGCACACCGATCTCATGAATGATATCCGTCACATCAATCTGCAGATTTTTTTCCGATATTTCGCCTGCTCTTCCCAGACCGCCTGTGCCCCGGTTGTCTCTGCGGATTCCTTTTCCAAATTTGCGGAACTGTTTGATCCGGTTTAATACCATGTCGTTGTCAAATGGCTTCATAATATAATAGCAGGCGCCCAGCCGAAACGCATCTTCAATGATCCGTTCCTGACCAACTGCCGATATAATAATAAAAGCCGGACGCTTTCTGACAGAAGGATCTTCATTCACCTTTTCCATGACTGTAATTCCATCCATCTTAGGCATAATAATATCCAGCAGCACAACATCCGGCTCTTTTTCTTTTATGATCTTGTATATTTCCTGTCCGTCGGCCGCCTGTCCGACGAGTTCCAGCTCTTTATCTCCCTTCACCAGTGTACTGAGAAGATCTACCATTCGTTCATTATCATCTGCTATGGCTACGTTTAATTTTTCCATTCTAAACTGACTCCTCCATCTACTTAGTATTTTGGAAAGTATGGGCCCTGCCACAGATTACTGTGTTCCAAATGCTGATTCTATTATAAAAAAAATCTTTTTTTGGTTCAAGATATGACAACACATTTTTCCCATTTTCGTTCGACAAAGTGACACATAAAATGACGATTTTTTGTATTCTCAGTGCATATTTATACAAGAAGCTTTTCCCGCAACAATTTCCCGGCTGCTTTGTTCAGACGGTTCTGCATAAAAATACATAAAAACAAAGAAAGCGGACTGTCACTTTCGCAACAGTCCGCCCGTATTTTCTGATTCTTGTTTTTATTCTGTGAACAGTGGTGTGGAGTAATATCTGTCTCCGGTATCCGGAAGCAGTGCAACAATTGTTTTGCCTTTGTTTTCCGGACGTTTTGCCAGTTCAATCGCTGCCTGAAGAGCTGCACCGGAAGAAATACCTACCAGAATACCCTCTTTCTTAGCCAGCAGTTTTGCTCCTGCAAATGCATCGTCATTTTCTACGGTAACCACTTCATCGTATACTTTGGTGTTCAGTACATCCGGTACGAATCCTGCACCGATTCCCTGGATCTTATGAGCACCGCTCTTGCCCTGGGAAAGTACCGGAGAAGTTGCAGGCTCCATAGCGATGACTTTCACATCCGGGTTCTGGGATTTCAGATATTCACCGGTTCCTGTCAGAGTTCCCCCGGTTCCCACACCAGCTACGAAGATATTTACTTTTCCGTCAGTATCTTTCCAGATTTCCGGACCGGTGGTCTCACGATGTACTTTCGGGTTTGCCGGGTTTACAAACTGTCCCGGGATAAAGCTGTTCGGAATCTTTTTTGCCAGTTCGTCTGCTTTTGCGATGGCTCCTTTCATTCCTTTTGCTCCTTCCGTCAGCACCAGTTCTGCACCGTAAGCTTTCAGGATGTTTCTTCTCTCAACACTCATGGTTTCCGGCATGGTCAGGATGATACGATATCCTTTGGATGCTGCGATGGATGCCAGACCGATTCCGGTGTTACCGGAGGTAGGCTCGATGATTACGGAACCTTCTTTTAAGAGTCCTTTTTCTTCTGCATCTTCGATCATTGCTTTTGCGATACGATCTTTTACGCTTCCGGCCGGGTTAAAATATTCCAGTTTTACCAGAAGAGTAGCTTCCAGACCCAGTTCTTTTTCTATGTTTACCACTTCTACCAGTGGGGTGTTTCCGATCAGTCCTAAGGTTCCCTTATAAATATTTCCCATAATACATTTCCTCTCTTTTCCTTTTTTTATTTCGCAACCGTTCGTTCCCCTCGCAGCTACATAATTTTTTTGTAACTATTCCGTAGGTAATATTCCGCGAGGTGTTTTGGCATGTATATGCCAAAATCCCGAGACCTACAAGTCAAAATGCCATCACCGAAGGTGATTTTTCATGCATTTTGCCTCGTAACTGTGAAGGTACTGAACAGTTACGTTGTTTTTGTTTTGTTGAGTGTATTATAATCCCCTTATACCTACTTGTCAACTATGTTTTTATGCTTTTTACAAAAAATTTTATTTTGGTAAAGAGTGAAAGAATCAACATTGCTTTCTCTGAACCGCTGGTTGATATGAACTGCAACATAAAAGGCTTCCGCAGCTCGGATTCATTCATCTCCGGCTGCGAAAGCCTTTTATGTATTTTTATTTTATTCAGATAACTCCCTGTCCGATTAAGCAGCTTTCTCCTGCGGTTTTTCGAACAGTTTCTTGATACCCTGTACTGCTACGATCACACCAAGGATCAGAAGCAGTACTGCGAAGATCAGCTGCAGGGTATTTCCAAGATCCAGACCTGTAGTCATCAGAGCACCGGTCAGTTTATAGATGGTCAGACCCAGAGCACTGAATGTTACAGCCATCATGAATACTGCAGGAGCCCACAGCATAACACCCTGACGTTTTGTCTTTTTCAGGAATACGGCACATGCTACCAGAGCAAGTACAGACAGCAGCTGGTTGGCAGAACCGAACAGCGGCCAGATCTCAGCGTATCCGACTTTTGCCAGCAGGTAAGCCAGTACCAGAGTCAGGATAGTTGCAAAATATTTGTTTACCATCAGTTTACGGAATGGTGTGTAATCTTTTTCATCCACATCGTTATCCTGGAAGAATTCCTGGAAGGACAGACGTCCGACACGGGCTACAGAGTCCAGAGAGGTCAGTGCGAATGCAGATACTGCCAGGTTGATCAGGGTAAATACCAGAGTATGCGGCAGACCGATCACTTCCAGGAAGTTTGCGATTGCTCCTGCGAAGATCTGCGGCTGTGTGGTCAGACCCTGTGCTGCTGCTTCTCCTTTTGCGAAAGATGCAACGGCGATCAGAGCGATGATAGCCAGCATACTTTCCATCAGCATGGCACCGAAGGATACCGGCAGCATGTTCTTTTCATTTTTAATCTGTTTGGATGCGGTTCCGGAAGATACCAGTGAATGGAAACCGGATACGGCACCACATGCGATGGTTACGAACAGGATTGGGAATAAAGTCTGTCCGTCTACGTTAAAGGAAGTAAATGCTTCCAGATGGCACTGTGGGTTTGCAACAAACACACCTACGATAGCTGCGATGATCATAAAAATCAGCAGGTAACTGTTCAGGTAGTCACGAGGCTGCAGCAGACTCCATACAGGAGCTACGGATGCGATCAGGATGTAGATGAAGATGATCACATGCCAGGTGGTTCTCGGCAGATACATCGGGAAATTCATACCCAGTGCTACTGCTCCAACCAGCATCACGATAGCGATTGCTGTGTTGACCCATTTATGCAGTTTTCCGTAACGAAGAATCATGCCCAGGCATACAGCTTCGATGATGAATAACATGGAAGTTGTTGCTACTGCACCATTTGCAGTGATCTTGGATACGGTTCCGTCATCTGCTGTCAGGAATCCGTTGAAAGTTCCTGCTACAACATCAGCGAAAGCAGCTACAACCAGGATACAGAACAGCCAGCAGAACAGCAGGAACAGTTTCTTTCCTGTTTTTCCAATATAAGTTTCAATGATGGATCCGATGGAACGTCCTTTGTTCTTTACAGAGGCATACATTGCAGAGAAATCCTGCACTGCTCCGAAGAACACACCACCGATCAGGATCCATAACAGTACCGGCAGCCATCCGAAGATTGCAGCCTGGATCGGTCCGTTGATCGGACCCGCACCTGCGATGGATGCGAACTGATGACCAAATACGATATTAGTATCAGCCGGCACATAGTCTACGCCATCTTCCATTTCATAAGCCGGAGTTTTGGCGTTGGGATCAATGCCCCATTTTTTCTCGAGGTAACGACCATAGAAGATATAGGCTCCGCCCAATACCACAATGGCAATTACCATCATCATAATACCACTCATGTTTTTTTCCTCCTTTTTCTGACTCATTCAGAAAACATGAACGACTTCCCCGGCGCATAAGGGATACCCTGAGTTTTTCACTCTTTCAAAATAAAAAGCCCTGCAGCTTTATTTGCTGCAGGGACGAATCTTTTCCGCGGTACCACTCTGCTTTATTGTCATAATGACAATCTCTTTTGTACTGTCAGCCGGTTTCCCGGTGATAACAGATCTCTGATAACGGTGAGCGCCGTCTGCTCTTACTTACGTTTCAGAGCGGATACTCCGAAGGGATATTGTATCAGGTCTTCTATTGTCTCACACCGACCGGCAACTCTCTGAAAGAAATTATCCTGTACAACCTGTCTTCATCAATGTTTTTCTATGTTTGAGCTTATATTAGTTTTACCACTTTTGTTTTTCTTCCACAACTGTCGATTTATACAAAATTTATTTTTCACTCGGAAAGATTTTATACATTTTTTATTTTTCTGTCGTTTTTCCGTCAGATTCTGCAACGCATTCCGCATCCGGTCGGTGTTCCGGCACATCCGCCGATAGCTGTCTCGCGCAGTTCAAACGGGATACTCTTTCCTACTTTGTACATCGCATCCACCATCTCATCAAACGGAATTGGGTATACCACGCCGCTCAGTGTGATCTCCGCGCAGGTCACGGCATTGACCGCACCAACCGCATTCCGACTCTGGCAGGGAACTTCCACCAAACCTGCTACCGGATCACAGACCAGACCAAGCAGATTCGAGATCGCCATGGCTGCCGCCTGCAAACACATCTGCGGGGTTCCGCCCATCAGTTCCGTCACAGCTGCAGCCGCCATCGCCGATGCAGCGCCAACCTCTGCCTGACAGCCTGCCTCCGCACCTGCCACCGAGGCATTCCGCATCATCAGATAACCGATCGCTGCCGTGTGAAACAGCGCGTCTACCATCTGTTCATCCGTAAAACCTTTTTCCTCCTGCAATGCCAGGAGCACGCCCGGAACCACACCGGAAGAACCTGCCGTCGGCGCCGCAACAATGACACCCATCGAGGCATTGACTTCCAGAACCGCCATGCTGTAGGCGATCAGTTTGTTCATAAAGGTTCCGCAGACATTTTTTCCGTTCTCTCGGTATCCGGTAATCTGCTTTGCCTCTCCGCCGATCAGACCGCTCATGGACGGCTTCGGGTCCTCCAACGGCTTTCTTACTGCTTCCTTCATAATCGCGAGGGCTTTTCGCATCTTATCTTCCACTTCTTTCTGTGTGGAGGATGTGCCTTCGATCTCCCGCTGTTTCATCACCTCGGAGATCGAACACTGCGTTTTCTTACATACTTCCAATAATTCCTGTCCGTTTTTAAAATCTGTCATCTGTCCGTCTCTCCTATATCTGAATCAGCAATATTTCCTGCACATACGGGTTCTGTCGAATCTCTTCCAGAATCTCATCCGGAATCCGCTCATCTGACTCCACAACAGAATAAGCCGTTTTTCCCTTGCCCTCACGGAACAGCCGCATGAAAGCAATATTTACATTCTGATTGCTCAGACACTGCGTAATATGTGTTACCACACCCGGTTTGTCGATCTGTTTTACCACCAGCGTACTGTATTCTCCGGTAAATTCCACATTAATACCGTTGATCTGGGTGATCTTGATCTTGCCGCCACCGATGGACTGTCCCTGCACCTGCATCTTGGTGCCGTTTTCTCCTGTCATCCGGATATCCACAGTATTCGGATGATCCGGAACAAACTCCTTATCAGCGATATACTGATATTTCACTCCCATCTTCTCTGCCCAGGAAAATGCATCCCTGATCCGCAGATCATCGGTTGCAAATCCAAGCACGCCGCCAAGCAATGCCCGGTCTGTACCATGTCCTTTATACGTTCTTGCAAAAGAACCATACAGAGTGAATGTCACCTCTGTCACTTTTTCTTTGAAAAGCTTTCTTGCCATCTTTCCGATAGATACTGCTCCCGCTGTATGGGAGCTGGACGGTCCCACCATATTGGGGCCGATCACCTCAAACGCACTGATAAAATTCATCGTTTCCTCCTAGTTGTCTTTTCGCGATACAAAAATGCACACGATTGCCGTGCCGATCATGGACAGTCCCAGACCGGTTGCAAGCATTGCCTTTATTCCGGCAAAATCCACAAGCACACCACCGGACAGACTGCCAAATACCCCTCCCATGGTACTTGACGCAATCAGCAACGACTGCCCCTTCACTCTGTCCTCCACAGCCATCGTTTCATTTACATAGTATACCGCAGAAGGCAGACATAATGCAAACGATAACATCTGCAGCATCTGCACTACATACAGGAACGATATACTGCCACACACCAGATACCCCAGTGCTTTCACAGAAAACATTACCGCCGCAAACCGAATCAGTTTTCTGCTGTCCCATTTGCCAACCAGCCTGGAAAACAACAACATCGTAGGAAGTTCGCTCATTGCAGATACTGTCAGCAGTGTTCCCATCCGTTTTATATCTCCCCCGAGGCTTACCACAATATTGATCAGATAATTGTTCACATATGTACTTTCTACATAGATTAATATCATTCCCAGCAATACCAGCATATAATTCCGATAGCGACATGCAAATTCCAGAATCCCGCCACCTCTCTGTCTGTTTGCAGTATTTTTCTGTTCTTCTTTTTTACTTTCATTCGGATCCTTTACAACCGGCATGGAAATCAAAGTAACGAACATCACCGCAAAAGACAGACATCCAACAGCCATAATTGCCAGACCGTAATACCTGCCGATCAGAATTCCCAAAAACGAAGCTGCCACCGCATAGGATGCAGAGCCCACTCCTCTTCCAATTCCAAAATTCACATAGATACCATGATTCACATAATACAAACTGATAGAATTGATCAGTGGCTGTACCACCTGTAATAACATATTAACAATCAAAAATGACAGCACGATTCCCGGTATCATTTTGGACATACACTGCATCAGAATCAGCAGCAGGATTATGGCAATTGCCATCCCTGCAGTCATCTGTTGTAAAGTTACCCGTTTTGCGCGGTCCGCCGCCGCTGCAACAAACGGCTGTAATATAACTCCTAGAATATTTCCAAGAGCCAGCACGACTCCTATCTGAGAACTTTTCAGTCCCATATGTAATAAAAATACCGTTGCAAACCCATTGATCGCACAGACCGCCACCCAATAACTCCCCTGTAATACAGCACACTGCGCCGTTAATTTTTTTGCATTCATTTTCATCCCAATACCCTCTCCCATACATAGTTCCCCACGTTTGAAACAATCTCAGTATACTATTTTCGCGCAAAAACAATAGTGTCAATTCCGACCTTTTTTCATGTCAATATCGACCTAAAACACAATAAAAGCCATTCCAACAGCTGTCTGCTGTCAGAATGGCTTTTATTGTGTTAATATACTACAACCGGGAATTTGTAAGAGACAATATTGTACAACTCTTTTACTTTATCCAACGGTGTGTTGACACATCCATGTGATCCATTATTGATATATGCCGTGCTGCTCCAGTCGCTTCTGGTGACCAGATCGTGAAATCCGATCGTATTTTCCGCTGCAAACGGAATCCAGTAATTGCAGTGCACTTCATAGGACCAGTTGCCGCTGGCATTCTTCGTGCCGCGCATCGTATAGTCCGTTGTTTTTCCTTTTACTTTATAGACACCTTTTGGCGTTTGTGTTCCCTTGTTCAGGCATCCGGTTACCACCGCAGAGTCCAGCACCTGCTTTCCATCCACATAAACCCAGAAATGCTGATCCGACAGACTCAGTTCTACATAGGAACTGCCGATATCATTTGCCTCTCTGCTCATCGCGGTAGCTAAATAAACAATTTCAAACGCTCCCTGTGTTCCGTTGTTGATCGCATCCAGCAGATTCGCTGTCGTACTGTTCTGATCGATCTTCCATCCGTAATCTCCCGGTGTCAGCGTCACCGTACTTCCGGAAGTTGTGGTAAACGACCGTTCGCTGTCGACGGTATCGTATTTCTGTGCCAGTCCGGCTACGTATTCCGTTACCTTTGCTTCGTCGATCGCGTAACTTCCGTCTTCTGCCTGTACCACCCAGTCTTTCAGTGTGGTTTTATCAAGCACCTCCTGCCGGTCTGTTCCAAAATCCATCGTCAGACTCGCCGAAAGTTTCTGGTTGATCGCATCTGCCTGCGCCTGAAGATCTGCATTGTCCTGTAAGATCTGCGGTTTTGCATAGCAGTCTGCGGCATCCAGATCACAGACCGTCTCTCCGTTTACAAGTGCCTGACGAATACCGTCAATCACTTTTTCTTCTTCCAGCGTCGTTCCCTGTTCTTCCGGGATCACCGCATATCCGTCATCGGTCGCACTCACACAGGCATCCTGCGGAGCCTGCATGTTCTCCGGCTGCATACAGGACAGACTTTCCACTGCCTGTTTTAATGCATCCTCATCCACTGCCACCATGTTTTTCAGTTCCGCATGGACCCCGGTAAATGCATGCAACACCCAGCCCCAGGACTTCTGGTTTTTCATCAGGTCATCGATCTCTCCGTTATCCTGATAGGTCAGCTGTAACTGCTGTCCGGTCAGTGTCTCTTCCTGATCGTTTCGTTCTTTTATTGTAATCTGATAAGACGGTAACTGCTCCGTAATCTTATCTTTTACTTCCTGTACGGTCATCTCCCCGTAGTCCGTACCGTTGATCTCTGTGTGAGAATAAAAATGATTGCTGTAATAATACGCTGCAGCACCGTATCCGGCTGCTACGACTGCAAAAAGCGCACCTGCAATCCCTGTCAGAATCTTTTTCTTTGTTGTCATCGTTTTCGTCACATCTCTCCCCGTAACGTTCCGCCCCTTTTCGTTATCCTCCCGACCGGATCGTTATCTCTTTTATTTTGTCATTCTTTATCATACCATTTTCCGGAAGATTTGCAATCATGACCTTGTATGAAAACAACAAATTTTTCCTGTTTTTTTTGTCTATTATTTCAGTTTTTCCTGCAATCGTTTCATATATGTTTCCGTGTAGCTCCTGAGCTGGCAGTCCTGTCGGTGCAGATAACCGAAGCAGACTTTCGCATGACTTTTCCGGATCGGAATGGTCCGGATCCGGCTGTCCCTCTCTTTCTCCTTTTGCAGATCACAGCTGAGATTGGCAAGATCTGTCTCTCTCAAAAGTTCCTGCATCAGTGAACTGCTGTTTACCGTGACGATCTGCTGAAAGTCTCTGCCGTCGATCAGATCTTCCTGCAGATGTCCTGAGGTATGAAGCAGAGAAATCTGATCTTCCTCATGCTGTACATAGCGAAGATTTCGCAGTTCTTCTTTTGTCACATACTCCTTTTCATAATACGGGTGATTCGGTCCCACATACAATGCCATATCTTTTTCTTTTAACGGTGTGAACGTCATCTTTCTCTTCTGTATCATCCGCTCAAACGCCTGCCGCTGCATCTTGGAGATAAACACAAAGCCGACCTCCACCTGCCGGTGGCAGATATGATGAATGATCTTTTCAAGTGCTTCCTCATAATAGACGGCTCGCAGTTCCGGATGTTCGGCAAGAAACGTGGCAAATTCTTCGCTCAGAAGACTGCTTGGCATGGATGCAATACGGATCGTGCTCTCCTGTGTCTCCGTATGGATCCTCTGGATTTCTTCCATAGAGCTTAACATTTTTCTCGCCTGATCGTATACTTTTTCTCCCTCTTTCGTAAGCTCCACACCTTTTTTACTTCGCTCGAGAAGCTGATACCCAAGTGTCCTCTCCAGCTTTTTGATTGTTTTACTTACATGCGGCTGCGTCGTATACAAAATCTGCGCAGCCCGACTCAAACTTCCTGCATCCACACTCACAACGAAGAACTGTAATTCTCTTAATTCCATACGATACTCCCATCTTTTCCGACAGGTATGTCCGGAATCTTACATTTTCTGTTTCAGATGTTTTCCGGATACATTACCTGTCTTCCTGTAATTTTCTTCTGCTCTTATACCAGAATAATCCGATAAAAGACAGACCTGCCACGATCCAGGAAGCAATGTAGATCCAGATGATACATTCCATCGTCTCAAACTTCGGAAGGATCACCCAGATACTGCATACCCGGAACAGACAGATACTGAGAAGCGTCGTAATCATCGGTGCAACGGTCTCCCCTAAACCGCAGCTTGCACCGGATAATGCTTCCGCAATCGCATAAAATAGATAAAACGGCGCCATCATCTGCATATATTTTACCACAAGTGGAATTAAAAGTTGAGCATCTTTTTTATCAATAAACCACGGACCGACCCATCCAGAGGCAAAAAACAGAAACAGGCTGACGACTCCCACCGCAAGTACGGAGATTCCGGTTCCGATCACCGCTCCCTTTTTGACTCTTTCTTTCTGTCCGGCACCAAGGTTCTGTGCAACATAAGTCGTCATCGCCGGTCCCATGGAGTCGGCGAGCAGCCAGATCAGCATGTTCAGCTTGTCACAGATACTCCAGGCTGCAATGCTGTCGGTTCCCATCGTATTGACACTCGCCTGTACGATGGAATTGGCGATTGGAAACAGCATGGACTGCAGGGCAAGCGGAAATCCGGTACGGATCATCATCGCCATATGCTCTCTGCCAAAATGCAGATGCCAGACATGCACTTTTCCGCGAAGATGTTCTTCTCTCGCAAGGAACAGAAAGGTCAGAACCACGCTGACGATCTGTGCCGCAACCGTGGCAGCAGCCGCACCGCCTACTCCTAGGTGCAGAACACCTACCAAAAGAAGATCACCTAAAATATTGATGCAGCTGCTCACAAGCAGTACATACAGCGGACGTTTCGAATCCCCGAAGGCACGCAGGATCCCCGCTGCCATATTATAAAGGATCAGGGACCACAGACCACCGAAATAAATCGTGCAGTATATCAGCGTATCCCTGTAGATATCCGCCGGAACACGCATCAGTTTCAGCAGTTGCGGAGCAAGCAGTACGCCTCCGAAAGAACTGATGATTCCCAGGACAAATGCGATCGTGACCGCCGTACGGATCGAACGATGCAGATGCTCTATAGCTTTCGCTCCGAAATACCTGGAAATAATAATCGTTGCTCCTGCCGCCAGACCATTCATAAAGTTGATCGGGAACTTAAACAGCGTATTGATCGAATCGATCGCTGCCAATCCCACTTTTCCTGCAAACCGTCCTACAATGATTGCATCCACCGTCACATACAGCTGCTGGATCAGGCTTCCCGCGATCAGAGGCAGCACAAAGAATAAAATTGCTTTCCCAATGTTTCCTTCAATCAGACTGTTACTCTTATTTTCTTTCACCTTACTTTTCTCCTGTTTTATTTATTTCTGCATATTTTTTGTATACAGATGACAGGCGACCTGATGATCCGGTGTAAGGCTGACCATTTGCGGAGCTTCTTTTTTGCAGATCGCCATGCATTTAGTGCATCGTCCCTGGAACGGGCAGCCTTCCGGCAGCTCCAGCGGGCTTGGCGCTTCTCCTTCCAGGTTCTCGATCGGTTTGGAAAAATCCATGTTGATATCGAAGACAGACCCCATCAGTGCTCTCGTATACGGATGCACAGCATCTTTGGAAAGCTGTCCGCCCGGAAGTACTTCCACCACATTTCCCAGATACATGACTGCGATCTGATGGGCACACTGCTCGATCAGCGCAATATCATGACAGATAAATCCGATCGTAATATTCTTTTCTCTCTGTAATTTCGTGATCAGCTCGATGATCGTCTTCTGCACCGATACATCCAGTGCGGAGGTTGCTTCATCCATGATGATCACTTCCGGTTCCAGAGCCAGGGCACGGGCGATCGCCACACGCTGTCTCTGACCGCCACTCATATTATGTGGATAACGATCCGCAAATTCTGCCGGCAGTTCTACCAGTTCCAGAAGTCTGCGACAGTTTTCTTCTTTTTCGGATTTTTTGATTCTCCCGAAGTTCAGTAACGGTTCGCATATGATATCACGGATCTTCATTTTCGGATTAAAGGATGCGGTCGGATCCTGAAAAACCATCTGAATATGCTGGCGGTTCTGACGCAGTTTTTCTCCCTTTAATTTTGTGATATCTTTTCCACGGTACAGGATCTCACCCTCGGAAGGGATATCGAGAGATACCAGAAATTTCATAAACGTACTTTTTCCACAGCCGGACTCTCCTACCAGTCCCAGTGTCTCTCCTTTATAAAACTTCAGATTGACATCGTTGTTGGCAAGCAGTGTCCGTCCGTCTGTCGTACGAAAACGCCGGGTCACATGTTTTGCTTCCAGGATTACTTCTTTTGATTCAGACATATCTCTCACCTCCCACGGAAGGAACGGCACCCAGAAGGCTTCTGGTATATGCATTCCGGGTCTCATGCAGAATATATTCTCTCGTTCCCTGATCTTCCATTTTTCCGTCTTTCATAACCACGATATAATCAGACATATACGCTGCGATTCCGAGGTTATGCGTCACCACGATGATACTGGTTCCGTAATCATCGCGCAGTTCCATCATCTGGCGCACGATCTGTGCCTGTGTTGTCACATCCAGTGCGGAGGTGGGTTCGTCCGCAAGCAGCAGTTTCGGCTGATAGGACATGCCCATCGCGATTCCCACACGCTGGCGCATACCGCCGGAAAGCTGGAACGGATAGGATTTCATCACGTTATCCGGGCTTGGAAGATTCATTTTTTCCAGCATCCCACAGCCTTTTGCCCAGGCATCTTTTTTCGAGATTTTTTCATGGGTGCGCAGATATTCCACAAATACATCTCCAACCTTTCTTGTCGGGTTCATCATCGCACCGCTGTCCTGAAAGATCATGGAGATCTCACTGCCGCGCAGGTTTCTCCACTCTTCGCGGTTATAGGAAAGCAGATCCTTTCCCTCAAACGTAATGCTTCCCCCGGAAACCACTCCGCCTCCTGCCAGAAGTCCAAGAACGGCACGAATCACGGTAGTCTTTCCGCTTCCCGATTCACCTACCAGTGATACGATCTGTCCCTGTTTCATATCCAGGTTAAAATCCTGCACGGTAGGTACATTCTTATAGGAAACGGTCACATTTTTCAACTGTAACATATTTTCCATGTTCGCCCTCCTTACTCGTCTTTCGGATCCAGAATATCCCGGAGAGAATCTCCCAGCATATTAAAAACTACAACTACAACAAAAATTGCCAGACCGGGGAAAATCATCATCCATGGCGCAGACTGAATACATGCTCTTCCTTCGTTTAACATATAGCCCCATTCCGGTGCCGGAGGTTTTGCTCCGAATCCCAGGAAGGACATAGCTGCCAGTTCCAGCATCATACCACCGATATCGGTAGCTGCCGTGATGATCAGTGTAGGCAGTGCGTTCGGCAACATATAACGTAAGATCATATACGGTGTTTTAGAACCGGTTACGATCGCTGCTTCCACATAGTCACAGTGACGGATCTTCAGAACCAGGCTTCGTCCGAGACGGGCGTATTTTGTCCAGTTTACTACGACAACGGCTACAATTGCATTTTTCATGCTTGCTCCCATGATACCGGCTACTGCAAGTGCCAGAACCAGACCCGGGAAAGACAGCATCATATCAGCGATTCGCATGATCACGCTGTCCACGATACCGCCAAAATATCCGGCGATCACGCCAAGTGTGGTTCCGATAAAGAAAATCAGTGCAACTACACCGAACGTTGCTGTCAGAGACGCTCTCGCTCCGTAGATCACACGGGCAAAGATATCACGTCCCATCTTATCGGTTCCGAAGATATGTGCCTTGCTCGGAGCCAGCAGGGCTTCATCCAGGCTTCCTTTCAGCGGATCCACACCCCCGCTCACAACCGGGGCAAATACTGCAATCAGAATGATCACAACAGCCAGAATAAGAAAAAAGGTAAACTGCTTATACTGTGCAAAAAAATTCTTCTTTTTCATACTCATTACTCCTTTAATCTCATTCTCGGGTCAATATATACATAAGAAGCATCCACGATCAGGTTGATCACCATATAAATCAGCGCCAGCCACAGTACATAACCCTGAATCAGGTTATAATCGCTGGAAGTGATCGCAGACACTGCAAGGTTTCCAAGACCCGGATAGGAAAAAATAACTTCTACTACTGCCGTACCACCAAGCAGAGATCCGATGGACAGACCGAACATGGTGATCAGAGGAAGCAGAGAGTTCGGGAATACATTGAACCAGACGATTCTGGACCATTTTACTCCTCTCGCCTGGGCGCCGATCACATAATCCTGGCTCAGCTCATCAAGAACTGCGGTACGCACCTGACGGGTGTATTTGGAGGTCATCGCGATCGCCAGTGTCAGTGCCGGAAGGAACAGACTCTTAAAGTCTCCCGCAGAACTGATTACCGGAAAAATCTGGAAATAGACACAAAACGCCATCATTAAAAGAAGTCCCACCCAGAAGTTCGGCATCGCACAGCCGATAAACGTGATCCCCCGTACCAGATAATCGATCCAGGTATCTTTTTTCAAAGCAGATGCCATACCGAGGGGAATAGAAAGTACCAGCATCAGCAGCATCGCCATCAGTGTCAGTTTTAAGGTCGGCCACAGTCTCTCTGCCAGAAGTTCTGTTACCGGTTTGTTCAGGGAATAGGATTTCCCGAAATCTCCCTGCAGACAGTTGCCAAGCCATCTTCCATACTGTACAAAAAACGGATCATTTAATCCCATCTCTTCTCTTGTCTGCTCTACCATCTCCTCAGTCGGCATTACACCGTTGGCGGAATACATGTTTCGCACCGGGTCTCCCGGTGACATATAGGTCAGACCGAATGTAATAAAACTGATACCGAACAGTACCACGATGATCTGCAGCAGACGCATGAGTATTTGCTTCTTATTCAAATCGTTCACACCTTTCTTTTTACTAAAAATACATGTTATCTTGTCATGCAACGGCATAACGCCCGGTTGTAAAAACAACCAGGCGTTTCCAGAGTTTTTTATTCTGCCGGAACAATCTCCGTACTTAACCAGTAGTAATCTGCGGTATGAATCTTCGCATATCCTACTTTTTTGGAGTAGATCATACTGGAGTTGTAGTATCCGTCGATCAGAACTGCCGCATCATCGATCAGAATCTGCTGCATCTGGAAGATCAGATCTGCACGTTTGTCCTCGTCCATCTCACTTTTCAGTTCCTGATATAATGCATCGTATTCCGGATTGGAATATGCACAGTAAGTGCTTTCTGTTGCCCAGTTTGCCATGTAAGCGAACGGATCTCCGGTTCCTACGGTAATCCAGTTGTTGTTGTTAAAATCATAATCCAGTGCTGCCAGCTTACTCCACTGATCATCAGAACTTCCGTACTCGGAAGTAACACCGATTCCGATCTCTGTCAGATACTGGGTATGTGCATCAGAAAATTCATTCAGCAGACGGTTTTCATAAGAAATATAACGCAGATTGATATTTTCTCCATCAATCTCACGGATACCATCTCCGTCTGTATCTACAATCCCCGCATCATCCAGCAGTTTCTTCGCACCTTCCGGATCATAGGTGTATGGATTGTTCAGTTTCTCATATCCATAGGACAGGTTGGATGGAAGTACGGAAAATCCCGGTGTATACAGTCCTCCGATCGTCTTGGAATTACAGATAGTATCATAATCGATCGCCATCAGGATCGCCTGACGCAGTGTCTTGTTACCCAGAACGCCATCAAAGTTCATCCAGGAGAACCCGCAGCGCACACCGGTTGCGATATCTACGGTATAATCATCAGAATCCTGGAATTTCTGGATATCTGCTACGTTGGTGATATTCTCTACCAGGTCAACCTGTCCACTTTCCAGTGCCATTGCTTTCGCAGAGTTGTCACCCATATACAGCAGGTTTACTTTATCATAAGGAACTTCTTCCCGGAAGTTCGGGTTGGCAACCAGTGTATAACCGACACCCACACCATTGAAGGAATCGATCATGTACGGACCGGTTCCGATGGTACCGTTGTCAAAGTTCTCCGTATGCTCTACATCTACGATACCCATGGTCGGATGACTGAGCTGTCCCATCAGGTTGGCATACGGCTGTGAGGTCTTGATTGTCAGAGTACCTGCCTCATCATCTGCATCAATGGTTGCATCGAATTCCAGATATTTTTCCGGTTTTGCAGAACCGGACGGTCCTACTTCTTTCAGATGTTCGTATGCTTCTTTTACTTTGCTTGCAGTAAGATCGCATCCGTCAGAGAACTTCAGACCTTTTTTCAGGGTAACAACCCATTCGGTATGTTCGTCATTCACGGTATAGCTTTCTGCCAGCCATGGTTCCAGTTCCATGTTATCGTTGAACTTGAACAATGTCTCTGTGATTCCGTAACGCATCGCGTTCCAGCCACCGTTCTCATCACCTGCAGTGTTGACGCTTCCGTCGGTGTACATTGCACATCCGAAGTTCAGAACCTTCTCATCGGATGAAGATTTGGATGAAGAAGAGCTGTCGCTTCCTTTGCTTCCGCATCCTCCCAGTACCGTTGTTGCCATTACGCCTGCCAGCAGCAGTGCCAGTATCTTTTCCTTTTTCACTAATTTTCCTCCTGTGTTTTGTCTGGTATTGTCTTTTTGTTTCGCAAATTTCCTGTTTTATCGCATAGAAAAAACAGTCTGTAGCTTTATGCAGACTGTTCCCTTAATTTCTGACGCAGTAATTTTCCGGCTCCTCCACAGTCATAAGACAAGTTTTCACCTGAATCATGCCGGAAATCACTTTATCATATTTTAAGAGTTCTCATCAGCCGTGAGAAACATCTCAAAGATATAAGCAGTTCTCCTGACTTCAGTTCATCGCCTCAAACCCCTTCCCGGAATTCCTTTCTCCCAGTGGATCGTATTCTCGGCTCCCTGTCACAGTGGCGGGACCGCAACGGATTTGCACCGTTTTCTCTATCAATGCTTATTGCAACTTATATCCTGAATGTAACGCAGATGTCATTTTAACAGAAAAAATCCGTTTTCACAAGGTTTTTATGTATTCCATTTAGTTATATGTGAGTATTTGTTTTTGCACCATGAATTATCTTAATTATTATATTTACTGATCTCTTTCAGATATTCCTTTCCTATCGAACTTAACGGAATCCCCTTCCGTTTCAGATATCCGATCGTCATGGTTTCTTCTGTGGAGAGTTTTACCGCACAGTATTCCGAACCATTCAGATTTTCGCAGATAATGCCGCTGCAAAGCGTATATCCGTTCAGTCCTTTCATCAGGTTCAGCATCGTCGCGCGGTCATTTGCCTTGATCGACTGTTTGTATTCATAGGTGCTGAATACTTCCTCCGCAAAATAAAACGAATTGTTGCTGCCCTGGTCAAACGAGAGAAATGGATAATCTTCCAGATCTTCCAGGGTAATCTTTTTCTTTTTTGCCAGCGGATGACCGCTCCACAGGTAAACGTATTCCTGACAGTCAAAAAGCTCATGAAATTCCAGATTATTTTCCTCAAAGATCTTTTCCAGCACTTTCCGATTAAAATCATTCAGATATAAAATACCAAGCTCACACCGAAAGTTTTTCACATTTTCGATCACATCATACGTCTGTGTCTCATAAATAGAAAATTCATACCGATCCATCCCGAAGCGTTTCACCATCTCCACAAATGCCTGCACTGCAAACGAATAATGCTGCATGGAAACACCGAACTTTTTCTTTACTTTTTCTTTATCCACATACCGTGCCTCGATCAGGGCATACTGTTCCACGACCTGTCTGGCATAGCCGATAAATTCTTCTCCGTCCGGTGTCACCTGGATCCCGCGGTTCGTTCTCCGGAAAATCTCGATTCCCACTTCGTCTTCGAGTTCCCGGATGGCTGCCGAGAGACTGGGCTGGGAGATAAATAACTTCTGTGCTGCCTGATTCATCGAACGGGAATCCGCAACGGTAATTGCATAGCGTAACTGTAATAATGTCATATCCTGCTGCTCCTTTTTCTGTCGTGCTGTAAAAATATGTTTTGATTATACCCTAGGATTTTCCATAAAAAAAGACCTTACGGATTCTTTTTACGGAATCCATAAGGTCCTCGATTTTATTTGTCAAAGCTTTATGCCAGTGCTGCGCCCAGTGCCTTGCAGTTTTCTACGCCGTCATCATCCGGCATGTCGTTGCAGATTACACTCTCTGTTGCCAGAACAGCTCCTGCTTCTTTACAGCTTTCCTCCCAGTTTCTCATCCATTCACCGTCTCCCCATCCATAAGATCCGAACAGTGCGATTTTTTTGTCTTTCAGTTCAGCTTTGCAGCCGTCAAACATTGGTTCAAATTCGTCTTCTTCCAGCACTTCATCTCCCATAGCCGGGCATCCGAATGCGATGGCATCGTAATCTGCTACCAGTTCCGGACGGAAATCCGCACATTCATACAGAGTTACATCTGCGCCTTTTTCTTTTGCTCCATCCACTACTGCATTTGCCATAGCTTCTGTATTTCCTGTACTGCTCCAATAAACAACTGCTACTTTACTCATCTTTATATTCCTCCTGATATTTACGGGATTCCCCCCGTTTTTATGGTTAAGCAGCTACAGTCAGCTGCAAAACACTCCTGCCATTTTCCCACAGACGGGAATAGATTTCTCTGCATTTTTTGTATTTGCAGAATGTTTTTTCTGCTTCTTTTGCATTGCCATAGGCTTTCCAGCAGCCGGAACACTTACAGTTTTTTCCGGTGTTACGGATAAATCCTATCACATCGACCAGCGGATAATCGAGAAACAGACCGATCTCATGTGGGAACTTCTCGCACATATGTAATCTTTCTTTCAGTTCTTTCAGTGCCTCTTCCCAGTGTTCTCCCTGATATCCACACGCCCGCAGGAACTTCTGCACCCCCGGTTTGTGAAGATCGTTTTCCAGTCTCTGTGGTCTGCACAGATAAACCAGCGCTTTTTTTTCGCTCTTTCGAAGAATGGTAAGAAAAAGTCCTTTGTCCTTCATCTGCAGGTTCCACTGCCAGACATCTTCCGCCAGGCTCTCGCCCGACTCATACGGACAGCTGAACATATTCGCTGTCTTTAAAGACGCCAGTGTTGGAGAACAGTGATCGATCAGATATTTTTCCAGCATGTCTCTCCTCCGTCACATCCTCTTAGTTTGCAAAGCAGTTTTCCAGAATACCGGTCAGCGCGTTTCCGCTGCTGGTGTGACATCGAACCACATCCGTATGTTTTCCATCAATCTCATCCAGGGCGCAGCGCACCATCTTGTGAGATACGGTATTGGTAAATAATACCAGAAGATCCGGACATCCGATCTGTTTGTTGAAATCTGCTCCCATGTGGGTAAATACTTTTACCTTGCATTTATAGGATTTGCAAATCTTTTTATACTGTGCTACCATGCGGTCATGTCCGCCTACGATTACAACGCTCATATGATTCCTCCTGTTTTTGTCAAATACTTTTTATAAACGTTCCATCCGGGATCTCACCGGTTTTTGTCTTAAAAATATTACCTGTTTCTTCTTTTTGTTAGTTTTATCTAACCGTTGAAATTAGTGTACACTAACTTTCGCTAGTTGTCAACTAATTTCTTAGTATTTTTCTAGGAATTCTAAAAAACCAATGGGGACGGTTCTCAGTGGTTGTTGGAACCGTCCCCATTGGTTTATTCTGCTTTTATTTCGTCGGTCTCGATGATGAAACGGACACTTCCGGTTTCACCCTCGCGGATACCGCCATAATTGTCGTATTTTCCGTCTGCTTTCTTTAAAGCGCGGATACGGTTTGCCAGATTCGTGAGATCTTTTCCTGTCAGATCGCTCAGTTCCCGGATACCGTCCTCGTCGAATTTGATCAGTCCCTGATGCAGGCTGTCCATGCCGGAGATCATCGTATCCAGACCACTGATCAGTGCGGTTCCTGCGGAGGAGAGCTGACCGCTTCCCTGATGCAGTGCGGTGGAGCCCTGATACAGCTGTTGGATACCTTCTCCAAAAGCTGCCACTCCGGCTTCTAACTGACCGCTTCCCTCCTGTAACTGTGCGGTTCCGGTCTGTAATGCGGTAAGACCGGTTTGTAATTCCTGCAGGGCTGCTGCCGCCGTCTGAGATACCGTGCCAAGAGTGGTACTATAGCCTGCCAGAATTTTCATCTGTTTTTGCATATCGTTCAACGTCTCTGTCAGTTTTCCGGTATCGAGAGAAACTTCCGGTATGGTGATCGTCGGAATGGCTTCCAGCGCCTCTTTTGCCTTCTTGATCTGCGCCTTTGCTTCATCGCTTACCGATATCTGATCCAGTGCTCCGTTTACCTCTGTTTTTACTTCTCCTGATGCCGCCTGGATCTGTTCTGCGCTCAGTCCGTAGTTTTCGAGTGCTTTTTTCATCGCGCTGTCAATCGCCGCATCTGCCTTTGTCTGGCTGTCCGCTCTCACTGCCTGATCCAGCTTTCTCCAGTCAATCGCATCAAGTGCCGTCTTCGCGGTTTCCAGCTGTGTTTCCACTGTTGTTTGATAACCGGCAGCTTCTTTCGCCAGTTCCTGCATCTCGGCAAGTCCGGTTCCCATCTCCGTCAGCACTTCATTCAGCTTCGTTTCGTCTGCCTCCAGCTGTTTTGCCGCTGTCTCCATACCGGACAGATCCACCGAACTTCCCTGTGGAAGCTGGATCGCTGCCAGTGTATCGTGAAGCGTGGTAAGGCTTTCTTTCAGAAGGGTTGCCCCTGCCTGCAGATCACCTTTTTTTTCATTCATCACCTGCAGTCCGCTCTCCAGCGCACCCGCTCCCTGATCGAGCGCTGTCACACCGGACAGGTACTGATCCAGATAGGTCTGATATGTTTTCATACCGTTTTCCAGTGTACCGGCGCCGTCAGAGAGTTTGTCGGTTGCTTCTTCCAGTTTTTTCATGTTGTCCGACATCTCATCCACATCATCCAGATCTTTCAGATCCATATCTTCCAGAAGCCCGGAGGAAATGATCGTCGCCGTAAAATCCAGAGAGAAATCCGTGACATCCGCCATCACTTCTACATACTCCGGAATATCAATATCTTCCGTTGGTTCATACGTTGTCAGTTTCAGGCTCTTCGTCAGTCCCGGGCAGGCATATCCCACGACCAGTTTCTGTCCGTCGATATCCATGACTTTTCCGTTTTCCACCTTGATATTGGACGCGTGATCCTCGGATAACAGCATCGTGGAGATCACCGCAAACGGCACACTGACCTGCTCTTCTTTTCCTTCGATTTTGATCGTCTGTGTGGTTTTATTTTTATAGTCAAACCGGATCTTCAGCGATCCGCTCTTTCCCGCCAGTTCTTCCGGCTCGATCGGCTGACCGTCCAGTTCATAGCTGATATTCACATCCACCGGCAGTTCTTCGCTTCCGGTTCCCTCATAGGTAATATCCTCTCCGTGATTTTCCCACTCGATGGTTCCGTCTGCATTCTGTGTAAAGGCTTCGTCCCCTTCTTTGTTCTTGATATCCGTCAGATTCGTGTAATCCTCAATTGTATCGCCGTCGCTGGTATTTTTCAGCTTTGTCTGTACGGTGATCTCTCTCGGATTGCCTTTGGCATCGCTTTTTACATAGACCGTTTCCGTCTTGTCTTTTTCTTCGGTATCCTTTTTTTTGGTATCATCCGAAGTTTTGGATGCTTCCTGTGTGTCCGCTGCCTCCTTGGCATCTTCTGTCTTCGCAGTCTGCGCACTGTCCGATGAGGTATCTGTCTTTCCACATCCGGTCATTCCCACAGCCGCAGCCACGCCAACGCCCAGCGTCAGTCGGAGAATCCTGTCTTTGATTTTATTTTTCATATCTTTTTTCTCCCTTTTCAGCCATTCTTTTATTATGTACTCTCGGATTCTTTCTGCACTTGCTTTTGTGGCTGATTTTTCGCCATCCGCACCCGAATTTCATCAACGTACGCCTCAGAAATTTGAGCATAACTGACAAAAAATCATCTCACAAAATCAGGCACAAAAAGATTCCGAGCGTACATTATTCTACGTTTTTCAGTGCCTCATCCATCGGTACCCGACAGATCCTGCGGTATTCTAACGCTGCCACCACCGCATATGTTCCGATTCCGAGAAGGAACATCTTGATATAAACGGCTGGCTCGATATAAAACGTAATCCATCCGCTGATACTCTCCAGCATCACCGCCCGGAACAGATATACCATTGCCCAGTATTCCACCGGCAGGCTCAACAGCAAGAACAGTACCACCATGATCGATGTCGATACGATATATAACCGGCTGATCTCCCGGTTGCTGTAGCCGAGGATCTTGACCATCGAGATTGACTGTGCATTTTTTTCAATGATAATCTTTGACAGCAGATAGATCAGAATCATAAACATCAACACTGCAAATGCATCCACCAGTCCCATCATGCTTCCCATCGAAACATCCAGCTGCCGGCTGACTTTCGTAAGACTTTCCAGGTCGATCACCGTGGAAATGTATTTTTCATCGATATCCGTGATCGGCGTCTCCGAAAAATAACCGCTGAAATACGATTTTTCCAGGTCAAAGGTCTCATTCAGGGAATCCTGCGACAGATAGATGGCAAGTCCGCCCTCATAATCATAGATGCCATTGACGGTAAAGGTATACTGATCGTCCTCGTATTTTTCTTTTAATGTGATGGTATCGCCCTGTTTCAGCTGATACTTGTCTGCATAGGCAGAAGAAATATATGTATTTCCATTCGATATTTGGTCTTCCGGGATCTGCACATACCGGCTGTCCGGCTGGATTCCATACAGCATGACTTCTTCACTCTTATACTGATCTCCGAGCGTATTCAGCGAGTACGCGGAAAATTTTTCCGCATCTTCGTTCTCCGTCTCCATCTGGCTCTGGACATACATCATCTGTACCAGACTTTCCAGCTTCTTATCTTCGTCCATCGCCTCCGCCGAGATCTGTAAAATATACTGATAATTACTCAAAAGATTATCTTTCAGCACACTCTGGTAGTGATCCAGTACCGCCGGAAGTGCCAGTCCGAACATCAGTAACAGATTGGCAAATAAAATTCCTACCAGAAGTACCACATAATTGCTCACATTCTGAAAAATGACACGCATACGGAATCTTGCAAAAAACGGGATCCTGCTACTGAGATGAAATGTTTTCTTCTTTGTCTTCTTTTTCAGATCTCTTCTAAGGAACTGTAACGGAGACAGGGAAAGTTTTTTATAAAGGATTCCCGCATTTACCACTGCCATCAGTGCCAGCGGAACCAGTGTGGTCTTCCAGAACGCTTCCACACTCCAGAGCGTATGATACGTCGGCAGACTGTAACTTCCGTAATACATGCCGGCGCAGAAATTTTTAAATACCGTATAGCCCAGGATATTTCCGATCAGTGCCCCGATCAGAGTAACAACCAGCGGCATCGTCATATAATGACGTACCAGTTCTCCTTTCGTGTAACCGGAAGCCCGCAGCGTACCGATCACATTTGCCTCTTTGCTGATCGTATTGCTCACCGTCACGCCAAAGACAAATGCCATGATCACGATGATAATATACAAAAGCACTGTCATCATCGCCTTATCGCTTCCAAAATCATCCCCGGTAAAAGTGATCGCCTGATTCAGATATCTCGGGATAAAGGTCTCTAATTTTGCTTCATCCCTCACCACATCCATCAGATCTTCTGCCATCTCTTTTTCCTGCAGTTCATCCGAAGGCTCATTCCTGTATTTCCAGGAATAACTGTAATTTTGCTGTTCGTTTGTCAGCGCCGCATAGCCCTCCGGTGTCACGATACCCACGCCGAACTTCACGGCATCAAACATCGTATCGTTGTTGTCCTCGAACAGGCAGCTGTAATCCGGCAGTGCCACATAGCCGGTGATCTTCCAGCTGTATTTTCCGTCGGCGCTCTCGATCGTATCCCCGACTTTCAAGCTGTTATTGTCCGCATACATACGGTCAATGGCAATCTCATCGGTCTGCGTCGGCATTTCCCCTTTCATCAGGCAGACCGTGTTGACTTCCTCTCTGTCTTTGAAAATACGCATCGTACTCTCGTTCGTCAGTGCTTCCTCGGTATAAAAGTTCTCATATAACGTTACGCCCGCATCTTCGATGTTTTTGATCTGTGCTTTGTTCGCCTGCTTTTCCAGAAGGAAATTCCCGTTTTCCACATTGTATGTTTCAAATCCATCGTTGTAGGCTTTCAGCATACTGCTGGTCGCTATCAGGAAACCGGATATCAGCCCGATCGTGGCTACCAGCAGCAGAAAAATCACCAGATATTTTCCAAATTCCGTTTTCAGTTCCCGGGGCAGACGTTTTCTCAGTGGATTTTTCATCTTCTTCCCCCTTACCATTCCAGATTCTCCGCATGTACCCGCTTCTCATTGATCACGTTGCTTCGGATCATGCCGTCTTTTAGCCGCACTACGCGGGTAGCCATATCTTTGATCGCATCGTTATGCGTAACCATGATAATGGTATTGCCGTATTTTTCATTGACCGTTTCGATCAGTTTCAGGATTTCCTTGGATGTCTTATAGTCCAGCGCTCCGGTCGGCTCATCACAGAGCAGGATATCCGGGTTCTTGACGATAGCTCGTCCGATCGCGGTTCGCTGCTGCTGACCACCGGACAACTGATTCGGCAGTTTGTTGCGGTGCTCGTAAAGTCCGAGTGTATGTAACAGTTCGTCCACATCCAGCGGTTTATCACTCAGATAAGCTCCGACTTCGATATTTTCCCGCACGGTCAGATTCGGGATCAGATTATACATCTGGAAAATGTAACCCAGATGTTTTCTTCGATAGATGGTCAGTCGTTTTTCTTTCATATCTGCCATCTGCTCGCCATGGATCACGATTTCTCCCTCATCTGCCTGGTCAATACCACCGATGATATTTAGCAGTGTCGATTTTCCGGATCCGGATGGTCCAAGGAGCACACAAAACTCTCCCTGTTCCATTTCCAGATCGATTCCCTTTAATACGTCTACCTTACTCTCGCCCTGTCCAAAGGACTTCTTGATTTGTTGTAATGTAAGAAACATAAACTTCCTCCGGTTTTCTTTCCCTTTTTCTAATTGCTTTCCGCTGGCGCATCCTCCCCCCCTCAAAAAACTGCTGCCGCGTATTCCCGTTTCCGTGATTCGCTGCAACTGTTTTTATTCAGTTGCAGCTGTTCGCAATTAGTTTTTTCTAACCATTTTACCACTATTTATTCTGCTTTTGGCTTCCATTGATGATAAATTTTCTCATTTACTACCCGCTTGTATTTCTTTATCCAAGTGCCACATCCAGAATCATCATCAGGCAGAAGCCAACCCCGAAAAACAGGGTTCCGATGTTCGAATGTTCTCCGGTGGACATCTCCGGGATCAGTTCTTCCACAACCACGTAGATCATCGCTCCCGCTGCAAAACTGAGCAGATAAGGCAGCGCCGGAACGATCAGACCTGCCGCCAGGATCGTGATTGCCGCACTGATCGGCTCCACGATGCCGGATAACGTTCCTCCCACGAATGCTTTGGATTTCTTCATACCCTCCGCGCGAAGCGGCATGGAAATAATCGCTCCCTCCGGAAAGTTCTGAATCGCGATACCGATGGAAAGTGCCAGTGCTCCCATCGCTGTGATCTTGGTATTTCCGGTCAGATATCCCGCATAAACCACACCGACCGCCATTCCTTCCGGGATGTTGTGCAGGGTCACTGCCAGCACCAGCATCGTCGTTCTCGCCAGTTTGCTCTTCGGTCCTTCTGCTTTCTCACTGTTCCGGTGCAGATGCGGAATGATGTGATCCAGCAACAGCAGGAATAAAATACCGATCCAGAATCCCACTGCTGCCGGAAGAAATGCCAGCCGTCCAAGGGATTCCGACTGTTCCATCGCAGGAATCAGAAGACTCCACACCGAAGCCGCCACCATCACGCCTGCCGCAAAACCGGTCAGTGCCCGTTGTACGAGATCACTCAGCTCCTTCTTCATAAAAAATACCCCCGCCGCTCCCAGCGTTGTTCCCGCAAAAGGAATCAAAATTCCATAAATAACTTCTATATTCATCTTATCACTACTCCTTTCTCTTTATGGTTAGTTTATTCTAACTCATTTGTTTTTTCAATTCCTTTTTGCTTTACCGAGAATCTTTCGCAATGTACAGAGTAGCAGAACTGGCACCGCTGGTTTATTCTATGCGATTGCCCCCTTATCTGCTATCTGTTTTTCATAAAACTGTAATTAACCTGGTTCCATGATTACTATGAAAGGAAGCAAAAAACACCTGCAACACGGAATATTTTTATCCTCATGCTACAGGTGTTTCTATTTTCTCTATGCTATTTTGTTTTCTTACATCTCATATTTCTTCACAAACAGTGCCCGGATCGCGTTCAGTACTGCGATCACCATGACACCGACATCGGCGAAGATTGCCATCCACATGTTGGCGATACCAAGTGCACCGAGTAACAGGCAGATCAGCTTGATGCCGATGGCAAAATAAATGTTTTCGTATACGATACGGATACATTTTCTTGCGATATGAATGGCTGTCGCGATCTTCAGCGGATCATCATCCATCAGAACGATATCGGCTGCTTCGATAGCCGCATCGGATCCCATCGCACCCATGGCGATTCCCACATCAGCTCTGGAGAGTACCGGTGCATCGTTGATTCCGTCACCGACAAATGCCAGTTTTTCTTTTTCTGCCTTGTTGGCAAGTAATGCTTCTACTTTGCTTACTTTATCGCCCGGAAGCAGCTCACTGTAAACTTCCTGGATACCCAGGTCTTTTGCTACATAATCCGCTATATTCTTCCGGTCACCGGTCAACATGATCGTCTTTTTCACACCGCATTTTTTCAGTTCTTTGATTGCCTGTTTTGCATGCGGTTTTACTGTATCGGAAATCAGGATATGTCCTGCGTATTTACCGTCTACTGCCATATGCACCACCGTACCGACATGGCTGCACGCTACAAACTCGATGCCCAGTTTTTCCATCAGTTTTTCATTTCCTGCCGCTACGGACACGCCATCCACTTTCGCGGTGACACCGTTACCGCTGATCTCTTCCATATCGGTGACACGGCTTCTGTCGATTTCTTTTCCATACGCTTTCTGCAGGCTCTTACTAATCGGATGGGAGGATGAGCACTCTGCAAGCGCTGCATACTCCAGAAGTTTTGCTTCTTCCATCTCGTTATGATGTACACCGCTTACTTCAAACACACCCTGTGTCATCGTACCGGTCTTATCAAATACCACATATTTTGTCTGGGACAGGGTTTCCAGATAGTTGGAGCCTTTGACCAGGACACCCGCTTTGCTCGCGCCACCGATACCGGCGAAGAAACTCAGCGGAATACTGATGACCAGTGCACACGGGCAGCTGATAACCAGGAAGGTCAGTGCACGGTAGATCCAGTCGCCCCATTCCGGTGACAGACCCATGAAAAGCATCCGTACCAGCGGAGGCAGAACAGCCAGCGCTACTGCTCCGTAGCAGACTGCAGGAGTATAATATTTTGCGAATTTGGAGATAAAGTTCTCGGATCTTGATTTCTGGGAACTTGCATTTTCCACCAGATCCAGAATCTTGGATACGGTGGACTCTCCGAACTCTTTGGTTGTCTGAATCTTTAATACACCGCTCATGTTGATGCATCCGCTGACAATCTCATCGCCGCATTTTGCATCCTGCGGTACGCTCTCACCGGTCAGGGCACTGGTATTCAGTGTGGAGGATCCCTCTACCACAATACCGTCGATCGGCACTTTCTCACCCGGCTGTACCACGATGATCGAGCCAATCTCTACCTCATCCGGATCGACCTGTTCCAGTTTTCCATCCTTCTCAATATTTGCATAATCTGGACGGATATCCATCAGATCACTGATGTTTCTGCGGCTCTTTCCAACCGCATAACTCTGGAAAAGTTCTCCGATCTGATAAAACAGCATAACGGAAACGCCCTCTTTGTAGTCACCGAGAAGAATCGCTCCCATGGTTGCCACTGCCATCAGAAAGTTCTCATCAAATACCTGCCGGTTCATGATACCCTTTCCTGCTTTTTTCAGGATATCATACCCGATCACCAGATACGGGATCATAAAGAGCCCGAACTTTACATATCCTTCGATCGGAAGCAGGGAAAAAGCAACGACCAGAATAGCCGCTACAATGATACGAATCAGCATTTTTTTCTGCTTCTTATTCATAATAAAGCCTCCCTCACGTAAAAATACAGCGTAAAGAAACAACTTCGTTTTCCCGGGCAGTTCTCTCTTTACGCTGTCATGGTATCTTACAGATAAATCTCGCAGTCGTCTTCTACTTTCTTGCAGTTTTTCAGAACATCCTGCATAACGGCTTTCGGATCCTGTCCTTCTTCAAATTCTACGCTCATCTTCAGTGTCATGAAGTTTACGTTTGCGTCCTTTACACCAGCTGTGTTCTTTGCTGCTTCTTCCATTTTGTTTGCACAGTTTGCGCAGTCTACTTCGATCTTATATGTTTTTTTCATATCCGTTACCTTTTACCTTTCTTTTTGTTTTCAATGTTATATATGAGCACTTGTTCATATGTTTGATTTTATTATATCATCAGTTTTCTGATTGTCAACTGTTTTTCTGAATTTCTTTTATTATCTTTGGGCATGCCCTCTTTTCCCGGTTCTGCCTGATAGTTTCTATATATAAGAAAAAACGCCCTGCCCTTTTCAAAAGGCAAAGCGTTTTTTCCATCCGATGCTTGTTCTTTTTATTTCACAATTTTCAACAGTACCTCCGTCTCTTTTCTCTTCGGAGCCTCCGGTACTTCTTCCGGGTAGCCGAGTGCGATCAGTGCGGATACGGATTCCGTCTCCGGGATCTGGAGAACTTCTTTTACTTTTTCTTCTTCAAAGATTCCCATGATAACCGTTCCCAGACCTTTTTCCCAGGCTGCCAGGCAGAAGGCTTCTCCCGCAAGCCCTGCATCGTAGGACTGCCAGTGTGTTCCCTTGGAAGTGGAAAAAGAACCGTCTCTCTCATACCCGGATCTCTCATTGACCGTTGTCTCCACGATCAGTACCGGCGCCTCTCCAATAATCCGCTGATTGCCGGCGAATCCCATGACACAGGTATCGGCGATCTCCTGCTTTTTCTCCGGGTTTACTACCGCAATATAACGGGATGTCTGTGTATTTTTCCAGCTCGGTGCATACGCAGCCGTGGCAACGATCTCACGGATATCATCCTCGCTCACTGCCTGATCGGTAAATTTTCTGGTGCTTCTTCTCTCTTTGATGCCTTTTACTAATTCCATGTGTTTTCCTCCTCCTGCTCTTATCCGTACTCCTGGAATTCTTCCGACGAACAAGCCAATATTTTGTTTGGTTTACCGTCTCCATAAACGAGACAAAACGGAAAAATCGGAGAACAGCTCTTTGCAAAGTCATTCTCCGGTTCTTCGTATGCTTTTTATTATTTTTACATGATTATGTTCCGCTTGTCAACCAAGTGCACGCTGTATTATTCGCCCAGTTTCTTTCCTGTCAGCATCTCATAGCTCTGCAGGTATTTGTCGATGGTCTTGTCCACGATTTCCTGCGGCAGTGTCCAGTTGTTATCCGGGTTGGCTTTCAGCCAGTCGCGGGCAAACTGTTTGTCGAAAGATGGTTGGCTGTGTCCTGCTTCGTAGCCATCTGCCGGCCAGAAACGGGAGCTGTCCGGTGTGAGCATCTCATCACCGATCACCATATTTCCTTCTTCATCCAGACCAAATTCAAATTTGGTATCTGCAATGATGATGCCTTTGCTCAGTGCGTATTCTGCACATTTTTTATACAGTGCGATGGTGTTGTCACGAAGTTTCTCAGCCAGTTCCTGTCCTCTTCCCGGGAAGTATTTTTCCAGGTGCGCTACGCTCTGTTCAAAAGAAATGTTCTCGTCGTGATCACCGATCTCTGCTTTGGTAGACGGGGTGTAAATAGGCTCCGGCAGTTTATCGGATTCTTTCAGTCCTTCCGGAAGTTCGATACCACAGACTTTTCCGGTTTTCTTATAGCTTTCCCAGCCACTTCCTGTGATGTAGCCACGAACGATACATTCGATCGGCAGCATCTCCAGTTTCCGGCACATCATGCTGTTGCCGTCAAATTTGTCCTGCTGGAAGAATTCCGGCATATCTTTAACATCTACAGAAATCATATGGTTCGGAATGATATCCTCTGTCATGTCGAACCAGAACTTGGACATCTGTGTCAGAACAGTACCTTTCTTGGTCACTTCGTTGTTCAGAATCACATCAAAACAGCTGATACGGTCTGTTGCTACCATGATCAGGCTGTCACCGTTATCATAAATTTCACGTACTTTTCCTTCTTTAATAGGTTTCATTTCCTGCATTTTACACACCTCATCCTTTTTTTCTTAGACAATGTCTGATGTATTTTCAGTACAAAAAAAGCCTACCACTATCTGAGATAGATTGTCAATACCTTGCCCGGTTTTCACTTATAGTTTTAAAAGCAGCTTATTAATAAGCTATACTTATATTTTAATATTCTTTATTAAGTTTTGTTTCTAAATCGCACAACTTTGATTATCACGGCAGTCACCAAACTCTCGTACAATCATGAACTTTGGTTCGTTACCCGCGAAAAAAGAGCCATACGCTTTTGTTTGCATATAACTCTCCTGATTCTTATTTTCCCTCTTCCAGCAGCTGTAGAAACTCTGCCTGTGGCATCGGTTTATAATAATAATATCCCTGAATATAATCGCATCCGTTCTCCCGTAAGAACGCTACCTGTTCTTCGGTCTCCGCGCCCTCGGCTACCAAGCGGATCCCCAGCTGGTGTGCCATATCGATGATCGCCCGCAGGATGCTCTCTGTCTTTTTGTTCACACCGATATTTCGTACAAAGCTGATATCAATCTTCAGGATATCGAAATCATAGTCCTGCAACATTCCAAACGAAGAATAGCCGCTTCCGAAATCGTCCAGCAGGATCTTCGCTCCGTTCTCTCTCAGACGCATCAGCATCCAGGTGTGATTCTCTCCGATCGCGGCAAGGGAAGTTTCCGTGATCTCAAAACGGATCATTTTTTCCTCTTCCTTCCCTCCACATTGCAGTCCCGATACAATCCATCCCAGCATATTTTCATCGTAAAAATCCATCCAGGAAAGGTTTACCGATACCGGAACTGCCGGACGGCTTTCTTTTCTCCGCTGTTCCAGACATTCTATAACTTTCCGAACCATGTAACGGTCAAGTTCGGAAATATATCCTCCCTTTTCCAGTGCCGGAATAAACTGTCCCGGTGAGATAAATCCCTTGGTTTCATGGAACCACCGCACCAGTGCTTCCGCCGACGCGATCTTTCCGGTCTTCGCATCTACAACCGGCTGATAAAACACCTGAAATTCCTGTTTCGCGATCCCATCTTCGAACTCCGAACAGATCTCCATCTCATCCACATAAGTATCCTGCATATTGTTTTTAAATACCGTATATGGTTTCAGATATTCATCTGTAATATATTCTTTCGCCAGTTTTGCTCTGTCGATCATACTTGTGATCGACATGGTTTCATCCTGGATGTAATACACACCACAGGTACTGTAAATGTGCATCTGTCTCTTCTCTTCGCCATAACAGAAATCACAGAACTCTGTCAGATAATCAAAATCCAGGTTTTTTTTCTCAATCAGGCAGGCAAAATGATCGGACTCGATACGTGCCATATCCACCGGATCCAGTTTTGACCGGAGAATCCGCTGATAAAACCACTGCAGCAGTTTATCTCCGCCGCCCACTCCCAGCAGTTCATTGATTGCTTTGAAATTTTTAATATTAAAGAATAACAGAATATATTCTTCTGTCTCTCTCTCTTTCAGCACTCCGGCAACCTGACGGATAAATGCTTTTCTGTTATATCCTCCGGTTACCTGGTCTATGTAGTCCCGCTCAAACAGTGCAATCGTATTTCTTACTCTGCTGATAACAATTCTTGCATCAAACGGCCGGCTGAAATAATCGCTTGCGCCCATCTCATACGCCCGTCCGATATATTCGTTGGATGTCTCTGCGGATATGATAATAACTGGAAGTTCTTTCAACCAGTTTTGCTCCTGCATCACGCGTAAAACCCCAAAACCGTCCAGTTTTGGCATCGTGATATCCAGAAGTACGATAGAAAAACCAAAGCGTCCTTCCTTCATGATCTCAATGGCTTTCTCCCCGTCTTCCGCCTCCACAATCTCATATTCATCTTCCAGCATCCCGGTCAGAATGTCCCGATTCATCTCGGAGTCATCGACAATCAGGATCTTTTTCTTTCTCATCTGTTTCATTGGCATTTTCTCCATGTAATGGCTGATGCTAACCCCCCGCCACTATAATCACCATTTTATATATTATTTAACTTTATCACTCTAAAGCGTGTCTGAAAAAGGCTTTTCGTGAGCTGCGAGTCCCAGTTTGTGGGAGATTTTATCCGAATAAGGGTGGCGTAGCGGGCTACGTCAACCGAATGAGGGTAAAATATACCGCAAAGTGGGGCTCACAGATTGCGGAAATGATTTTTCAGACACGCTCTAATATATCAGAATATATTATAACGTATTTTCGACGCAGTGTCTATCTTTTCTACCCCCCCCCGCAAAATCCGCGTTTTTTGAAAGTACTTTCAGTTTTTCAGCGGATTTTCCGTAAAAAGAAGCCGAAAAACTGTGTCCCAGTTCTTCGACTTCTCATCATTTTTATCTTATTTTGCGTCTGCCGGTACGTCTTTGATGCTGAAGCTCATTCTTCCCATCTTGTCTTTACCCATGCAGATTACTTTCACTTCGTCGCCCAGTGTCAGAACATCTTCTACCCGGTTGATACGCTCTTTGGCGATCTTGGAGATATGAACCATACCTTCTTTTCCAGGAGCGAACTCGATAAACGCACCGAATTCTTTGATGCTTACTACTTTACCGGTGAATATCTGACCTTCTTTGTAGTCTGTTACGATGGTCTGGATATAGTGAATTGCTTTATCCATCATCTTCTGTTCGGTTCCGCAGATAGAAACTGCTCCGTCATCTGTGATATCGATTTTTACACCGGTCTCATCGATGATCGCGTTGATTGTTTTTCCTCTCTGGCCTACAACGTCACCGATCTTTTCCGGATCGATCTTGATCTGAACGATCTTCGGTGCGTATTCATTCACATGCTCTCTCGGACCTGCAATGCATTTTTCCATAACTTCGGTCAGGATATATTCTCTTGCCTGTTTTGTCTTTGCAATTGCCTCTTCGATGATCGGACGGGTCAGACCGTGAATCTTGATATCCATCTGGATCGCTGTGATACCGTCATGAGTACCTGCTACTTTGAAGTCCATATCGCCGAAGAAGTCCTCGAGTCCCTGGATATCGGTCAGAACGATGTAATCGTCATCGGTCTCACCGGTTACCAGACCACAGGAGATACCTGCTACCGGTTTCTTGATCGGTACACCTGCTGCCATCAGAGACATGGTAGATGCACAGATACTTGCCTGAGAAGTAGATCCGTTGGATTCGAAAGTTTCAGATACGGTACGGATTGCATACGGGAATTCTTCCTCGCTCGGCAGTACCGGAACCAGAGCTTTCTCAGCCAGTGCGCCATGACCGATCTCACGACGTCCCGGTCCACGGCTCGGTTTTGTCTCACCTACAGAGTAGGACGGGAAGTTATAGTGATGCATGTAACGTTTTCCGGTCTCGAACTCATCCAGTCCATCCAGACGCTGTCCCTCAGACAGAGGTGCCAGAGTGGTGATGGTACAGATCTGTGTCTGTCCTCTGGTAAACATAGCGGAACCATGAACACGCGGTACGATATCGGTTTCTGCTGCCAGCGGACGGATCTGTGTGATCGCACGGCCATCCGGACGTTTGTGGTCTTTCAGGATCATCTTACGAACGGTCTTTTTCTGGTACTGGTATACAGCTTCGCCCAGAACAGCCAGCCATTCCTCATTATCTGCAAATGCTCCTTCCAGTTTTGCTGTTACCTGACGGATATTTTCTTCTCTTGTCTGTTTGTCATCGGAGAATACGGCAACTTCCATCTCTTCCGGTGTTACGATCTCTTTCATTGCTGCGAACAGTTCTTCCGGAACTGCACAGGATTCATAGCTGTGTTTTGCTTTTCCGCAGTCAGCTACGATCTTGTCGATAAATGCAATGATCTCTTTGTTTACTTTATCAGCTTCAAAGATTGCTTCGATCATCTTAGCTTCCGGAACTTCGTTTGCTCCGGCTTCGATCATGATCACTTTTTCTCTTGTAGAAGCAACGGTCAGTTTCAGATCGGATCTGGAATTCTGCTCCAGCGTCGGGTTGATGATCAGCTCGCCGTCGATCATACCAACCTGTGTTGCTGCACACGGTCCGTCAAACGGGATATCGGAGATGCAGGTTGCGATAGAGGAACCCAGCATTGCTACGACTTCCGGATTACACTGCGGATCTACAGACATTACCATATTGTTCAGGGTAACATCGTTACGGTAATCCTTCGGGAACAGCGGACGCATCGGACGGTCGATCACACGGGAGGTCAGGATTGCATGCTCGGACGCTTTTCCTTCTCTCTTGTTGAATCCACCCGGAATCTTTCCTACTGCATACATTTTTTCTTCATATTCTACACTTAACGGGAAGAAATCGATTCCTTCTCTTGGCTTTTCTGATGCGGTTGCGGTAGAAAGTACAACGGTATCACCATAATGCATAAATGCTGCGCCGTTAGCCTGTTTTGCCACACGGTCAATGTCAACTGTCAGTGTTCTTCCTGCCAGTTCCATAGAATAACTTTTGTACATACATTTTCTCCTTTTTCTGCCCTCTCCGGGCGATTTTTGCCGGCGGATATGCTCCGAAACAACTGAAAAACACACTCTCTTTTCATTCCGACAATGTGCTTTTCAGTGGTCTCGGCCGTCCTCTCCGGCGTCTTACAGGTACATTTTGCACTGTATAAGATAAAAGGGATGGAAGAATACCTTCCACCCCTCGCCATTCTTATCTCTGTGCAGTTGAATTACTTTCTGATTCCTAATTTTTCGATCAGTGCACGATATCTTTCGATATCTGTTTTCTTCAGGTAATCCAGCAGACCTCTTCTCTGACCTACCATTTTCAGCAGACCTCTTCTGGAATGATGATCTTTATGATGTGTTTTCAGATGCTCTGTCAGCTCCTGGATTCTTGCTGTCAGTACAGCTACCTGTACTTCCGGTGAACCTGTGTCGCCTTCTGTTCTTGCGTATTCAGCCATAATAGCCTGTTTCTTTTCTTTAGAAATCATTTTGTTTTCCTCCTATTTTTTCAATCGCCACATATTAAGAAATGGTCGGAGTGTCCGATATCTGAATATGGGCTAACTCATACTTGGACAGTATACCATATGCTCTCAGGAATGTAAACCTCTTTTTTGAAAATATTGCTTTCCTGCATTGGCATCTCTCTGGATCTGTGCTTTCAGTTCTTCCACCGAATCAAACTTGCACTCCGGACGCACGAAATGATAGAATTCCACCCATGCTTCCTCCCCGTACAGATCTTCGTCGCAGTCGAACAGATAGGTCTCGACACCTGCAAACGGCACTTCCACGGTAGGTTTCACACCGACATTGGAGATTCCGTAGAATGTTTTCCCTTTGATAAACGTTTTCGACGCATAGACTCCGAACGGCGGAAGCAGTTTTCCGTCCTCCGGTACCTGATTGATCGTCGGAAGTCCCCACGTCCGTCCGAGCTGTCTTCCGTGTACAACCTCACCCAGCACAAAATACCGGTATCCCAGAAGATCATTGACTTTCTCGATATTTCCTTCCTGAAGCACTTCGCGGATCCAGGTGCTGCTGACCGGTCGTTCTTCTCTGGTCTCTTTACTTAAGATCTCCACTTCATATCCATATCGGGTTCCCAGCTCCTGTAACAGCTGCGGAGTTCCCTTTCTTTCATATCCGAAGTGAAAATCCGGTCCGACCACCACATACGCGGCGCGCAGCTGTTTTACCAGGATTTCCCTGATAAAATCCTCCGGCTCCATCTGTATAATCTCCGGAATGAACGGACACTCCACCAGGCAGTCTACGCCACGGCGTTCCAGAAGAATCCTGCGCTCTTCGTTCGTAAGGATCGTCCGTTTGATCCTGGTTCCCAGTTTTACAAGAGGGGAGACATCAAAGGTAAATACCACTGTCTCATACCCTTCTTTGCCGATCTCCATCACCCGGTTGATCAGTTTGCTGTGTCCGGTATGGACGCCGTCAAACTTTCCGAGTGTCACCACGCTTCGTTTATCCAGTTGAAAATCCAGATTCTTTGTAATATATTTCATGTCTCTTTCCATTCTTCTCTTTGTATACAATACATCCAGTTTTCCGTTTAATTTTCTTTCCGGTAAAACATTTTCACCGGTACCAGCTGGTCTGTCTTCTTCTCAAACAGCCCGATAAAGGTATCTTCGCTGTCGTAAACCCGGACATAACCGCTTTCTGCCTCCGGTTCTTCCTGTAACAGTTCCGAAAAGAGCCGGTTGCCGTTATGCACCAGCAGATCGCCCTGCGTAGTCGTCTTTGCCGTCGGATACTGGTCAAATATCCGGTCAACCGGAAAGATCAGGCTGTCGACCGTTCCCTCTTCCATGGCTTTCTGCACTTCATCGAGTTTTACCGCATCTTCCAGTGCAAACCGTTCCACTCTGGTACGCAGAAGTTCTTCCATGCAGCCGCCACAGCCCAGTTTTTCCCCGATATCGTTGCAAAGGGTCCGGATATATGTTCCCTTGGAACACTGCACCCGGATCTTTACTTTCGGAAGTTCCATCCACAGAACCTCAATTTTATGAAAGGTAACCGGTCTGGCTTTTCGTTCCACGACTTTTCCTTCCCGTGCCAGTTCGTATAATTTCTTTCCGTTGACTTTCAGCGCAGAATACATCGGCGGAACCTGCATCTGTTCTCCCTGAAACGAAAGAATGCAGGTGCGGACTTCTTCTTCCGACATCTGCACTGATGACTCCTGCAGGACATTTCCTTCCATGTCCTGGGTATCGGTGGTGATTCCCAACCGAAGCACTGCCTCGTATTCCTTATCATGATCTGCCAGCAGATCGCACAGTTTGGTTCCTTTTCCAAGGCAGACCGGCAGGACACCCTGTGCCTGTGGATCCAGGGTTCCCGTATGACCGATCTTTTTTTGTTTTAAGATTCCACGAAGCTTCGCCACCACATCATGGGAAGTGTAGCCTGCTTCTTTGTATATGTTGATTACACCGCTTCTTTCCATCTGTTTACTCCTGCAGCTGTCTTTCTATATCCAGTGTCAGACTGTTTACCACATCGAACACGGATCCCTGCATCGTACATCCGGCCGCTTTCACGTGACCGCCGCCTCCGAAATAAGAAGCTACTCTCGCCACATCTACTTTGCCGTTGGAACGCATGCTGACTTTGTATTCCTGCACACCAATCTCATATAAGAAGATCGCAACTTCCACGCCACGGGTGTTCTGCAGCTGGTTGACGATACCATCCATGTCTTTCGGTGTCACACCATAAAAATCCATGTCTTTCTGTCTCACATAACCCACGATACACCGCTGATTCAGAAGCATGATGCTCTCCATGATCGTCCGGCCCATGATCTGGTTCTGCGCGTAGGATTTGGTGTAGAAAGAATCTTTGATGATGCTGGTAAAATCAATGCCTTTTGCCATCAGCTGTCCGGCAATCTCCATCGTTCGGGTTCCGGTGCAGCTGTACTGGAACACACCGGTATCATGAACAATTCCGGTATACAGTGCTTCCGCACAGGCTTTGTTGATCTTTTCCGGCTCCAGCAGCTCATAGAGCACTTCACAGGTAGAACTTGCATCCGGAACGATCTGATTCTTCTGCGCAAGTCCTTTGTTTGTGATGTGATGATCGATGCACGCGGTCATCTTCGCCGTCTCCAGTGCCCGACCGGCAACGCCGATCCGATCTATACTGCTGACATCAAAGCCCAGGAACAGGTCGTACGCTTTGTCCTCCCACTCCTGTTTTGCCTTGTCGATATCCTTAATAAAATGAAAGACTTCCGGCACTTCTTCCAGATAGACATCTGCCTGGATCTGCGGATAATTTTCTTTCAGGTACAGATACATTCCCATGCAGGAACCCACACAGTCACCGTCCGGTCTTACATGACCGGCGATGGCTGCTGTGGTTACGCCCTCAAGTACAGACGCAATATTATTTATCATCTTCCTCATCCCTTTCCGGGGTTTCTTTGTTTACCTCGTCAATTAATCTGGACATGTGTACGCCGTATTCAATCGACTGATCCAGTACGAACTGAATCTCCGGGGTATTGCGAAGGTTCAGACGTTTTGCCAGCTGGCGGCGTACATATCCTTCTGCACTGCGAAGACCGGCGATGGTATCTTTCTTTTCCTCATCGGAACCCATCACGCTGATGTAAGCCTTGCAGGTTTTCAGATCCGGTGCCACTTCCACGGAAGTGACGGATGTCATCATATGAATCCGTGGATCTTTGATCTCCTGGCGGATGATGAGGCTTAATTCCTTCATCACTTCGCCGTTGATCCTTGTATTTTTAATGCTGTTTTTTCTCATTTTCTATCACCTCAATCCGGTATGCAAAGCCTATCTCGGTACTTCTACCATGATATACGCTTCTACCTGATCCAGTTCCTGGATATCGTTGAATCCTTCGAATACCAGACCACATTCATAACCGGCTTTTACTTCTTTTACATCATCTTTGAATCGTTTCAGAGATGCCAGAGGTCCTTCGAAGATCTGTTTTCCTTCTCTGGAGATTCTTACGGTGCAGCCTCTCTGGAAGACACCATCCAGAACGTAGCTTCCGGCGATATTGCCGACACCGGATGCCTTGAAGATCTGACGAACTTCTGCATGACCGATCACTTTCTCTTCGAAGACAGGATCCAGCATACCCTTCATGGCAGCTTCCACATCTTCGATTGCCTGATAGATGACACGGTACAGACGCAGGTCTACGCCTTCCTGCTCTGCGGTTGCTTTTGCGGTTGCGTCCGGACGAACGTTGAAACCGATGATGATCGCGTTGGATGCGGAAGCCAGCGTTACGTCGGATTCGTTGATCGCACCTACACCACCATGGATGATCTTAACGACAACTTCATCGTTGGACAGTTTCACCAGACTCTGTTTTACAGCTTCTACAGATCCCTGTACATCGGCTTTTACAATGATGTTCAGTTCTTTCAGGTTACCTTCCTGAATCTGGTTGAACAGATCATCCAGAGACATCTTCGCTTTCGTCTCTTCCAGCAAACGGTTTTTATTTTCAGAAATAAAGGTTGCTGCAAAGTTCTTTGCTTCTTTATCATTTTCGGTAGCTACCAGAACTTCACCGGCATTCGGTACATCAGACAGACCAAGGATCTCTACCGGAGTAGACGGACCTGCCGTTTTGACACGGCGTCCCTTGTCGTCCATCATCGCACGGACTTTACCTGAGGAAGCTCCTGCTGCGATGAAGTCACCGACATGCAGGGTACCTTTCTGTACCAGAATGGTAGCAACAGGGCCTTTTCCTTTATCAAGCTGTGCCTCAATAACCAGACCACGTGCTTTTCTGTTCGGGTTTGCTTTCAGTTCGCATACTTCGGAAGTCAGCAGGATCATTTCCAGCAGGTCTTCGATACCCTCATGTGTCTTTGCAGATACCGGAACGAAGATGGTGCTTCCGCCCCAGTCTTCCGGGATCAGCTCGTACTCGGAAAGTTCCTGTTTTACTCTCTCGATGTTGGCACTCGGTTTATCTACCTTGTTGATCGCAACGATGATCTCAACACCTGCTGCTTTTGCATGGTTGATCGCTTCTACAGTCTGCGGCATCACACCGTCGTCCGCTGCAACTACCAGAACGGCGATATCAGTGGAGTTTGCTCCACGCATACGCATTGCGGTAAATGCTTCGTGACCCGGAGTATCCAGGAATGTGATCTTCTGACCTTTGATGGATACCACATACGCACCGATGTGCTGTGTGATACCACCTGCCTCACGGTCGGTTACATTGGTCTTACGGATCGCATCCAGCAGGGAAGTTTTTCCGTGGTCAACGTGTCCCATAACGCAGACAACCGGCGGTCTCGGAACGAGATCTTTCGGATCTTCCTCTTCCTCTTTTAACAGTTCTTCGATCACATCGACTTTTTCTTCCTGTTCTGCGATGATATCGTAGTCCAGTGCGATCTCCTGTGCTTTTTCAAAATCGATCTCATGGTTTACGGTAACCATGGTTCCTTCCATGAACAGTTTCTTAACGATCACTGCAGGCTGCACTTTCATCTTTTCAGCCAGCTCGCGGATGGTCATTTTCTCCGGAAGTGTGATCTCTTTGACTACTTCTTTCTTTTCTTCCTTCGGCTGCGGACGGGTAGGTTTCTGCAGTGCCTTCGGCAGTCTGCTCTTCTGGAAACGACCCTGGTTCGGACGGTTTCCTCCCTGTCCGTTTCTTCTGTCCTGCGTCTTTTTCTCTTCTCTCTCGCGCTCTTTTTCTTTATCTTTTTCTTTGTTCTTTACGTCTCTGACCGGTTTCCTTGCCAGTCCCAGATCCATGCTGTCCATAGCCGGTCTGGAATCTCTGCGGTCATTTCTGCGTCCGTTGTTTTCTCTTCCGTCGCGGTCTCTGTTGTCACGGTTCATACCGTTTCTGTTGTTGTCAAAACGACGTCCGCCCTGGTTATCTCTGTTCTGTCCGTCTCTGTTGCCATCGAAACGGCGGTTTCCGTTTCCACCGTCCTGACGGTTATTCTGTCCCTGATAACGGTTATTATTCTGACCGTTTCTGTTGTCGAAGCGGCGTCCGCCCTGATTGTCTCTGTTCTGACCATCGCGGTTCTGTCCGTCTCTTCTTCCCTGACCATTGAATCTTCTCTCCTGACCGTCTCTGTTCTGTCCGTCACGGTTCTGATTGTCTCTTCTTCCGTTGAATCTTCTCTCCTGACCGTCTCTGTTCTGACCATCACGGTTCTGTCCGCCACGGTTTCCTTCGCCGTTTCCTCTTGCCGGTCTGTCCTGTCCGTTTTTGTCAGACTGCGGTTTGTTTCTTCTGAAATTCTTGCCTTCCTGTGTCTGCGCGTTCTGCGGACGGAATACCTGAATCAGATTGGATTTCTTTTTCGGGCGGTCTGTATTTTCTTTCTTCTCTTCTTTTCCTTCTTTTTTTCCGGCAAATGCATCCCGGACCATTTTTTCATCTTTTTCTTCCAATGTACTCATATGACTCTTAACTTCTACCTTTTTCTCCTTTAAAAATTCAATAACTTCTTTGTTCGTTTTATTTAATTCCTGTGCAATTTCATAGACTCTTGTTTTTGGCATTCTACCACCAACCTTTCTGTTCCATGCCAAGAAATGTAACTATTCAGATTTCAGCTGTTTTTCCATCGCTGCCGCCAGGTTTTCATCGGTTACTGCCAGAGACGCACGGAATTCTTTTCCCATGGCTCTTCCCAGTTCCTCTTTCCCTCCGAAATCATAGCACGGCACTTCATAATAGGTGCACATGTTATGAAATTTCTTTTTGGTATTGTCCGACGCTTCCGCCGAGACGATGACCAGCCAGGCTTTTCCTGTCTTTACCGCTTTTTCTGTTGAAAACTCTCCGCTGACAATCTTACCTGCCTTAGTGGAAAGTCCGATCAGTGATAGTACTTTATTACAATTCAATCGTATCCAGCTCCCTTTCCAGGTTCTCGTAGACCTCCTGAGGAATCTGCATCTTCAGGGAACGCTCCAGCCCTTTGTTCTTAATGGCTTTGTGCAGACATTCCTTCGAAAAACAAACATATGCGCCGCGGCCGTTCTTTCTCCCGGTCACATCCAGTGTGATCTCACCTTCCGGTGTCTTCAGCACACGCATCATTTCTTTCTTGTTTTTCATCTCATTACATCCGATACATTTCCGCAGCGGTACCTTTTTTATATTTCCCATAGCTATCCGCCTCACTGTTTCTTTCGGGTCTTACTCTTCTGTCTCCGGTTCTTCTTCCAGTTCTACACCTGCCAGAGCGTCTTCCATGGAATCCTCACCCTCTTCATCGTCAGATTCCTGATAATATTCGAAATCACCGGCTTCTCTTGCCTGTGTCTCACTCTTGATATCGATCTTGAATCCGGTCAGACGGGCTGCCAGACGGGCGTTCTGTCCTTCTTTACCGATTGCCAGAGACAGCTGATAATCCGGAACGATAACCAGTGCGGTCTTCTCATCCGGGTCTGCCAGTACCGTGATAACTTTTGCAGGGCTCAGTGCATTTTCAATCAGCAGTGCCGGATTCTCATCCCAGCTGATGATATCGATCTTCTCACCGCGCAGTTCTTCCACGATGGTGTTGACTCTGGCACCGTTCATACCTACACAGGCGCCGACTGCATCAACATCCGAGTCGTTGGACCATACCGCGATCTTGGTTCTGGAACCTGCTTCTCTCGCGATACTCTTGATCTCTACGATACCGTCTTTTACTTCGGTTACTTCTGCTTCAAAGAGACGTTTTACCAGTTCCGGATGGGTTCTGGAAACCATGATCTTCGGTCCCTTCGGTGAATCCTTTACTTCCAGTACATATACTTTGATACGTTCGGTCGGTTTGTATTCCTCACCTTTTACCTGTTCATTTTCACTCAGGATCGCATCTACCTTACCCAGGTTTACGCTGACATTTCTTCCCATGTAACGCTGTACCACACCGGTAACCACATCTTTTTCTTTCTGGAAATACTCATCATACAGAACTTTCCGTTCTTCTTCACGGATCTTCTGCAGGATCACGTTCTTCGCATTCTGTGTTGCGATACGTCCGAACTGTTTGGACTGGATCGGAACCTGTACGATATCGCCCAGTTCATACTTGGAATCCATCATTTTTGCGTTGGAAAGACTAATCTCCATCACCGGATCTTCTACCACTTCCACTACGGTCTTGTCAGCATATACGCTGAACTCGCAGGTCTCATGGTCGATGGTTACATGTACGTTATCTGCTTTTCCAAAATGGTTTTTACAGGCCTGGATCAGAGACTGTTCGATGGCATCCATCAGAACTTCTTTACTGATATTTTTTTCTTTTTCCAGAATAGTTAACGCTTCGAGTAATTCTGTATTCATTTTTTTCTTTATCCTCCTTAAAAATCAAAAGCAAGACGAATCAATGCGATATCTGCTTTTTCAAATGTCTGTTCTTCCTGCTCCTCTGTGGTGATCGTCACGCTACTTTCATCATATGCGCTGAGAATCCCGTAGAATTCTTTTTCTTTGTTGATCGGACGGTAGGTACGGATCTCTACCTCTTTTCCCATACTTCTCGCATAATCTTTTTCCTTTTTCAGAGGACGGCCAAGACCCGGGGAACTTACTTCCATAATATAAGCATCTTCGATAAAATCCAGTTCATCCAGTTTATCACTGAAAATTCTGCTGACTGCCTCACAGTCATCTACGGTAATTCCGCCTTCCTTATCGATATAGAAACGTAAATACCAGTTTCCTGCCTCTTTTACATACTCCACATCCACCAGTTCAAAACCGAACTGATCGATGATCGGCTGTGCCATAGCTTCCGCTTTCTGTTCATACTGTTCTCTTACACTCATGCTTTCACCACCTTCTACACGGACAGCGCCGCTGTCCACAGCAGTCAAAACTGATCTGTTATATCAATTTTGATCTGCAATGCAACAAATAAGAGTGGACGTATCGCCCACTCTTATAACTAGTAATCATCTATTAACATGGTTATCATACCATTTATTATTCTAAAATGCAAGCGTTTTCAGGCTTTTTCCTTTATACCCGCACTTTCGTTCCTTTGGTGTCCCGTTTTCCAAGCTTGATCTTATTGAGGACCATCTGCTTTTCTTTGTACTCGATCTGGTATTCCATCCGGCTCTCCAGAAGATAACCGTGTTCCAGATAATCTTTATCACTCATCTTAATCGCTCGCACACCGAGTGCCGCTTTTTTCTTCTCCGGCACTTCTTCTTTTAAGAACCGCAGGAAATATCCGTCGTGGCTTTGCAGCACCACATAATCCATCGTATCACACAGATCCACCAGCACCAGTTCATCATCCTCTGCCAGTTTGGTTGAGGCGATCGTTCTCTTGATCACATCAAATTCCGTTCCCGGCACCTGTTTGATCATACCGGATTTCGTAACAAAGATGATATGCGAATTCTTTACCGCTTCCATACTGCTGACACAGAGCAGTTCTTCCTGTGCACTCAAGAAATTGCTCAGGTTGTCCACCGGAACACCTTTATCCCGCAGTCTCGTAAGCGGCAGATCCATCACTTTCACCGTGTGCATCTGTCCTTTGTTCGTAAAGAGACAGATCTTATCGGTGTTCATACAGGTAAATACATACTTGTATTCCCCGTGCACCGTCTCTTTATTTCGCTCATAGGTGTTCTTATCCAGTGTCTTGGCATATCCGAAACGATCCATCAGGAAGCAGACTTCCGCCTCTTCCACTTTCTTTTCTTCAAATACCGCCTCTTCCCTGTTTTCGATCACGGTGCGGCGTTTTCTTCCGTAAGCTTTCTTGATGTGATCCAGATCCTCCATGATGACCTGTGCCATCGCATCGTAATTATTCAGGATTTCTTCGTATCTTGCGATATTTTTCAGCGTCTCCTCATGTTCTACCATCAACGCCTCGATCTCCAGACCGATCAGCTTGTACAGACGCATCTCCAGGATCGCGGTTGCCTGTCTCTGGGTAAAGCAGAGTTTCTTTGCAGCTTTCTCACTCGCTTTGGTCTTAAAACGGATGCCCTCGGTCACACCGTTTACCAGACACTCTTTTACCTGTTTCTGGTTTTTACTTCCACGCAGGATCTCGATGATCAGATCGATCACATCACAGGCTTTGATCAGACCTTCCTGGATCTCTTTCTTTTCCAGTTCTTTATTTAACAGTGTCTGATGCTTTCTCGTACAGACTTCAAACTGGAAATCCACATGATGCTCAATGATCTGTTTCAGGCTCAGTGTTTCAGGTCTTCCATCTGCTACAGCGAGCATATTCACACCGAAAGTATCTTCCAGACGGGTCTTTTTATAGAGCATATTTTTCAGATTTTCCACATCTGCGCCTTTTTTCAGCTCCAGAACGATCCGGATACCTTCTTTGGAAGACTGGTTGGAAATATCCACAATATCTGTAGCTTTTTTGGATTCTACCAGACCGGCTACATCATTTAAGAATTTTCCTATATTGGCTCCAACCATCGGATACGGGATCTGGGTGATCACAAGGTTGACTTTTCCGCCTTTTAATTTCTCTTCTTCCACTTTTCCGCGGATCTTGATCTTTCCGCTTCCGGTTTCATAGATCTTCAGAAGTTCATCTTTATTGATCACGATACCGCCGGTCGGAAAATCCGGTCCTTTGATGTATCTCATCAGACCTTTCACGCTGATCTCATTATTTTTCATGTAGGCTTTCACACCGTCCACGATCTCGCCCAGGTTATGTGGCGGGATGCTGGTCGCCATACCGACCGCGATACCATCCGCTCCGTTTAACAGAAGATTTGGAACACGAACCGGAAGTACCACCGGCTCTTTCTCTGTCTCATCAAAGTTCGGCATAAAGTCCACAACATTCTTATCCATATCACTCAGATATACTTCCTGGGTGATTTTTTCCAGTCTTGCTTCCGTATATCGCATGGCAGCGGCTCCGTCACCCTCGATGGATCCAAAATTTCCATGACCGTCTACCAGAGCCTGTCCCTTCTTAAAGTCCTGTGCCATAACCACCAGGGCATCATAGATGGAACTGTCGCCATGTGGATGATATTTACCCATGGTATCACCTACGATACGGGCGCATTTTCGATAAGGCCTGTCATAGCGGATACCCAGTTCATACATATCATACAGGGTTCTCCTTTGTACCGGTTTCAATCCGTCACGAACATCCGGCAATGCTCTTGACACGATAACACTCATGGCATAGTCAATATAAGACTTCTGCATTACCTCGGAATATTCGGTTCTGATAATCTGTCCTTCCATGTTTTCCTCCTGATTGTTCTATCAGATATCCAGCTGTGCGTTCTGTGCATGCTGATAAATAAATGCTTTTCGGGGAGGTACGTCCGTTCCCATCAGTACTTCTGTCACGTCAGATGCCATTCTCGCATCTTCAATTTCCACCCGTTTCAAAATTCTTGTCTTCGGATCCAGAGTTGTCTCCCATAACTGCTGGGCATCCATTTCTCCCAGACCTTTGTAGCGCTGCAGGGTAAAGGATCCTGTGTGAGTTTTTCTGTATTTTTCCAGCGCCTTGTCATCATACAGATATTCCTCTTCCCCTTTGGAAGGGATCACTTTATACAATGGCGGCATAGCAATGTATACATGGCCTTCATAGATCAGTTCCGGCATAAAACGATAAAACAGAGTCAGCAACAGGGTAGAAATATGGGCTCCGTCCACATCCGCATCGGCCATGATGATAATCTTGTCATACCGAAGCTTTGTAATATCAAAATCATTCCCATACCCCTCGGAAAATCCGCAACCAAATGCATTGATCATGGTCTTGATTTCTGCATTCGCCAGCACTTTATCTATCGTTGCTTTTTCCACATTCAGGATTTTTCCACGGATTGGTAAAATAGCCTGATAATTACGGTCTCTGGCTGATTTTGCAGAGCCGCCGGCGGAATCTCCCTCGACAATAAATATTTCGCATTTTTCCGGATCTTTTTTCACACAGTTTGCCAGTTTTCCATTGGAATCAAAAGAATACTTCTGTTTCGTCAAAAGATTGGTTTTTGCCTTTTCTTCGGTCTTACGAATCTTGGCAGAACGTTCTGCACAGGAAAGAACTGTTTTCAGGGTCTCAAGATTACGATCAAAGAATCGAACAATCTCATCTCCTGTGACCTTGGCTGTCGCCTTGGATGCATCCTGATTATCCAGCTTGGTCTTGGTCTGTCCTTCAAAACGAGGTGCCGGATGTTTGATAGAGATAACTGCAGTCATACCATTTCGGATATCCACACCGGTAAAATTGCTGTCTTTTTCCTTCAGAATTCCCAGTTCTCTTGCATAGTTGTTCATAACCGTGGTAAACATGGTCTTGAAACCTGTCAGATGGGTTCCGCCTTCTGCATTGTAAATGTTATTACAAAATCCAAGAACATTTTCATGGAATTCGTTGATATACTGGAAAACCCCTTCCACCGTAATTCCATCACTCTCTCCTGAAAAATAAACCGGATCATGAAGCGTCTCTTTTTTTCTGTTCAAATCTCTTACAAAACCAATGATCCCCTCCGGCTCATGATAATCGATAACTTCCGGTTCCGTCTTCCGTTTATCTTCGAAATGAATGGTCAGCTTAGGATTCAGATACGCAGTTTCATGAAGACGGCTTTTTACCTCTTCCTCTGTAAATCTTGTTTTTTCAAAAATCTCCGGGTCCGGAAGAAAATTGATACAGGTTCCTGTCTCTTTTGTACGTCCGATCTTCGGAAGCAGACCCTCTTCCAGCTCGATTACCGGAATCCCCCGCTCATATCGGTCATGATGTACGTATCCTTCTCTGCTGACTTTTACGTCAAGATAGGTAGACAGTGCATTTACCACAGAGGAACCTACGCCGTGAAGACCACCGCTGGTCTTATACGCACCGTTATCAAACTTTCCACCCGCGTGAAGGGTGGTAAATACCAGACGCTCCGCAGAGATTCCTTTCTCATGCATTCCAACCGGGATTCCACGTCCGTTATCTGACACGGTGCAGGAACCGTCTGCTTCCAACGTAACCCGGATCAAATCACAGTACCCTGCCAGATGCTCATCCACCGAGTTGTCCACGATTTCGTAGATCAGATGGTTGAGACCTTTTCTGGAAACGCTGCCTATATACATACCCGGTCTCTTCCGGACTGCCTCAAGACCTTCCAGAACTGAGATACTACTGGCGTCATAACTGTCTTTCTTTGCCATAATACTTTCCTTTCTATTCTTTCTCTCCCCGGTACTTTCCTTTGGCTCGTTGCTCGCGTACATAATTAATCGGCGGTTTTTCATGGGGTACTGGGGTACTTAACGAAAACTGCCGATTATTATACCATATTTTTATACATAGAAACAAGTTAAAAAGTACTTTAGATTGTAGATTCCTATATTTCTCCCTTTTCTCTCAGATAATTCAGAAACCCCTCTGTTCCTTCTTCCACATCCCTGTAAGTTTCATCAAAGTCTCCTGTATACCATGGATCTGCTATATCTCTTCCAGATCCGGCAAAGCTTAACAGTTTATATACCTTCCCTTCCGGGTCATGCTTCAACATCCGGTTCAGGTTTCGTATATTTGCAGTATCCATACCTATAATGTAATCGAACTTGTCGTAGTCGTCTAAAGTGACCTGTCTGGCTCTGTGAGGCACCAATGGAATTCCCAGTTCTCTCAATTTGTTCACTGTACCTCTGTGTGGAGGATTACCGATTTCTTCTCTGCTTGTTGCAGCACTGTCTATAACAAACATGTTTTCCAATCCAAGGGTGTTTACTTTGTGGGTAAATACGCTCTCGCTTAGGGTTGATCTGCAAATATTGCCGTGGCAGATAAAGAGCACTTTTATCATTGTTGCATAACCTCGCATTTCTTAGTTTTTCTTGGTATTTCGGGCTTTGTAAGCCTTTGTAAATTTTTGCTTTCCGGCATAACCTGGTTTATTTTCGCATAATATCGTCAGCAAAAGGTGTAAAATAAGGTGTATGTTTTTCCATTTTACACCTTGCTGTTTTCAATTAAAAATCGTAATTACACAACCTGAATCCGGGCAACTTCTTCCCTGGCATCCTCAAGATTTACATGCGTATATGTATTCAGCG